>Ga0105164_10000010_pt1 | contig 179511 bp, 193 predicted proteins | sample VDWuncwatermetaG_FD_89674 | JGI IMG/M metagenome (GOLD analysis project Ga0105164, IMG submission 89674) | Wastewater microbial communities from Netherlands to study Microbial Dark Matter (Phase II) - VDW unchlorinated drinking water | ecosystem: Environmental > Aquatic > Freshwater >...
AAATATCGTCACGACCATCTCCCCGCGCGGTGACGTGGTACAAACCACCCGCCAATTCAAGTCTTAAAGGTCTCGCCATGCGGAGGAGTATAGCAGGAAATGCGATAATGAAAGACCTGACCCTTGTGTTCCTTGTGAAACGGGCGTGACAGCAACCCCCAGTATCTCGGCGTCAAGTGTTACGGCGGCGAGACCGTGCCGGGCGGCAGTATTATTGTGCGCCAGCGCGGCACCAAATTTCATCCTGGCTTCAACGGGGCCCTTCGACGGCAGTCGAAGGTGATGACGGATTACCTTCCGTGAGACCCTGATTTCGGTCCCCTAAAAACCCGCGTCCCAATATCTGATAGAATCCGCGTCATGCCGACGCCGCACCCCTATGACCCCAGGCTGGCCCGGCAACTGATCCTGGATGAGTTGTTCGATCTGTCGCTCTACCGGGCCCTGCGAGGCATCCTTGACGGAGACTCCAGACGGGTCCTGGACGACCTCGTGTTGGTGGAGACCCGGCACCTCGCCTTCTGGCAAACGTTCTTCGACCTCACACTGACCACCCTCGATCTCCCCCGCCGCCTCAAGCTCCAATGCCTGATACTGGTATGCCGCCTCTTTGGGGCCACGGCAGTCCATCTGGTGCTGGAAGCAATCGAGGTGCATGGCGTGCAGAAATACTTGTCGCTGTGGAAGAGTTATCGCGGCCAGCCGCTTGGCCACGCGCTCGAAAACATCCTGCTGGACGAGTTCAAGCATGAGGATGTGCTGGTCACCCAACTGACCGAACGGAAGATTAACCCGGAAAAGATCCGCAACATTTTCTTGGGCATGAACGACGGGCTGGTCGAGATTGTAGGGGCCATCAACGGGTTCTTTGCGGCCTTCGGCGACGCGGCCACTGTCCTTATCGCCGCCTCCACGACCGCCGTAGCCGGCTCGCTTTCCATGGGCGCCGGCATCTATGTGGCGGTCGGATCCGAGAAGGAAGTCATACAAACGGAATCGGATAGGCAACAGTTTCTGAAAGCCGAGACGGCCGCAGCCGCCAGAGAAGAACAGCCACTGGCATCAGAAGAACAACCATTGGCATCGGCGCTGGTTGTAGGCGGCAGTTATCTCGCCGGCGCCCTGGTTCCCGTCCTGCCGGTACTGTTCGGCGCGCAGGACGCACTACCCTCCCTCCTCACAGCCTGCAGCATGATCATCGTGGTGTCCATGACGCTGGCCTTTCTCTCCGGCATGGATATCACAAAACGCATCCTCACCAACCTGGTCATTATCGCCTGCGCGGTTGCCATCACCTATGGAATTGGGATCGCGGCCAAGACTCTCTGGGGCGTGTCTGTCTGACATGCCCCAGGACTGGCCGGTTCAGATGAACGTCTTTACACCCCGCAACGGGGGCTGAGGGCTTCCAGGACGGCTTTGCCGATCTCGGCGGGATTGCGCACCACCAGAACGCCGGCGGCCTCCAGGGTGGCCATCTTTTCAGCCGCCGTGCCCTTCCCTCCCATGATGATCGCGCCGGCATGGCCCATACGACGCCCCGGTGGGGCGGTAATGCCCGCAATAAAACTGATCACCGGCTTGCGGATGTGCTCCTTGATGAAGGCCGCCGCGCGGTCTTCGGCGTCGCCGCCGATCTCCCCGATCATCACCACCGCCTCGGTCTCCGGGTCCTGCTCAAACAGGGCCAGGAGTTCGATATAACCCGTTCCAATGATCGGGTCGCCGCCGATCCCAATGCAGGTCGTTTCGCCCAGGCCGAGCGTCGTGAGCTGGTTGACCGCTTCGTAGGTGAGTGTGCCGCTGCGTGAAATAACCCCCACCCGTCCCTTCTTATGGATGAATCCCGGCATGATGCCGATCTTGCACTCATCTGCCGTGATGATGCCGGGACAGTTCGGCCCGATCAGTCGCGCGTCCCGCCCCTGCAAAGCTCGCTTGACCCTGACCATGTCGTTAACCGGGATGCCTTCCGTGATACAGATAATCAGACGGATACCCGCGTCGGCGGCCTCCAGGATGGCATCGGCGGCGAACGGCGGCGGAACGAAAATCAGCGACGTGTCACACTGCGTCTTCTTGACGGCATCGCGGACCGTGTTGAAGACCGGGATGCCCTCGACCTCCTGCCCGGCCTTGCCAGGCGTCACGCCGGCAACCACCTGCGTGCCGTAGGCCTTGCACTGCGTCGCGTGGAACGAGCCTTCCTTGCCTGTGATCCCCTGCACCACCACCCGCGTGTTCTTATTGACCAAAATGCTCACGGTATCCCCTCTTACTTGCTCGTGGCCTTCTTGTCGGCCCGCGCTTTCATCTTCTCCGCGCGTTCCTTCATCTTCTCCGCCTTCTCTTTCATCTTCTCGGCCCGCTCCTCCATTTTTTCAGCCCGCTCCTTCATTTTCTCGGACTTTTCTATGCCGCCTGGCGGCGTCGCAGGAGCGACCGGCGCACTTTGAGCAAATGTCGTGGCGCTGAACGTCAACCCTATCAATCCCGCCACCATACCTGTCAGAATCCGTTTCATAATTTCCCCCTCCCTAAATTTAATAGACCTCTTCGTGGGTACCGATCTCAATCAGCAGGAGATCGTCCTCATCCCCCTCACTCTTAACGAACTCAAACACAAGGCGCAAATCATAACTTATGCTGCAAGCCCATACACCTGCAAGTTTCCCCTTGAGTTTATGCGTCCTCAAACGAGGGGCAAATGGATCGTCTGCCAGCAGCCAAAGCACCCTTTCGATCTCGGCTTGCAGATCAGGATACCGCTGGATAGCCCTCCTGTGCGCTCGGATGAATGTCTTCCCCCAAACCAGTTGCCTCATCCGCGGAGGTCACGCAGGATCTCGTCTGCCGTTCCCTTTCTGACTTCTCCGTGCGCATAATTTTCCCTCGCCTCACGGACACTTTCGGCAATTTCATCTCTCCGCCGCTCGACAAGACGATGATTGACAATCTCAACGAGGGCCAACCGCTCCTCATCAGACAGCGATTCAACGAGCTCCAAAGCTTCACTGAAGGTCACCGTACTCATAGCCGCCTCTCGTTGGTCTTGCTTCTTTGAGCTATTGAATCACGTTCGTGCGATCAGAACAACCCTTCCACCATCAAGCGATAGTACCGGCGGTATTCATCACGCCACCGCACTGCTCCCCTCACCCTAACCCTCTCCCCCAAGGGGCGAGGGAGTTTTGGAGCGGGTGACACCGCATGGGCGCCCGGGCGGAGCGGAAGAGCGTACAGCGCGAGTCTGCGGGGCTGCGACGCCGAAACGCTCTGAGCACGTCAGGGCTGTTCGGCGATAGGACCCCCGCCAAGAGCAACGGGTTCCCCGGCTGCACTGGGCCTATGCGGGGGCAGGACCCGCGCACTTATTACGCTGCCTCGACTTTCTTGCGTTTCTTCCCCGTCATCGCCACGATCTTCTGTGCCGCCTCCCACAAATCGTTCGCCACTTCCAGCGTCAGGCCGGATTCGGCCAACAATGTGCGGCCTTCGGCTGCATTCGTCCCTTGTAATCGCACGACCAACGGCACGTTGATCTTCACTTCCTTGGCTGCCTCGATCACGCCGTGCGCGATACGCTCGCAGCGGACGATGCCGCCGAAGATGTTGATAAAAATACCCTTTACGTTCTTATCTTTCAGAAGAATCCGGAAGCCTGCCGCCACCGTCTCCTTCGTTGCGCCGCCGCCCACGTCTAGGAAGTTGGCCGGTTCGCTCCCTGCCAGCTTGATGACATCCATCGTCGCCATAGCCAAGCCCGCGCCGTTCACCATGCAGCCGATATTGCCGTCCAGTTTCACGTAGTTGAGACTGTTGTTCGTGGCCTCGATCTCCAGCGGCTCTTCCTCGTGCAAATCGCGCAGGGCCAACACGTCCGCGTGCTTGAAGAGTGCGCTGTCGTCGAACGACACTTTGCCGTCCAGCGCCACAAGACGCTTGTCCGTGGTGATGACCAGCGGATTGATCTCAATCATCGAGGCATTCTTCTCCATGAAGAGCTGATAGAGCTTGCCGAGCAACGCAATGAAGGGATTCACAATCGCCGGCTCAAGGGTCGGCAAGTCCAAACCAAACGCGAGATTGCGCCCGTTATAGCTTTGGAATCCGACGGCAGGGTCAATCATCTCCTTCAGCACTTTCTCAGGCCGATGGGCCGCCACCTCCTCAATCTCCATGCCGCCCTCGGTACTCGCAATGAACAGGGGGCTGCCAGAGTCGCGATCCACGAGCAGGCTCAGGTACAGCTCCTTGGCGATTCCTGCGCCCTCTTCGATCAGCAGGCGGCGGACCTTGCGCCCCTTCGGGCCGGTCTGGTGCGTGACCAGCGTCTTGCCCAGCAGTTCCTTGGCAAAGCCGGGCACCTCGGCGCGGTCCTTCGTGATCTTGACCCCGCCCGCCTTGCCGCGACCGCCGGCGTGGATCTGGGCCTTCACGACATACACCAGGACGTTCAGCTTCTCCGCCCACTTTTCAGCCGCGAGCGGTGTCTTGATCTCCTTGCCGTTCGGAACCGGCACACCGTACTGCGCGAACAACTGCTTCGCCTGAAATTCATGAATGTTCATCTGGTTCCCTTCGGTCGCACACGAGAGGCTATGGGTGGCCCCCGTCGTTTACCTACTTAGCCCCGCCCTATTCCTTCCTAACATAATCCGGAAACAGCATCGGAGACTGGACGGTCAGCGCCCCGCTGTGCTGTTTCGCCTCTGCCCGAAACCGCGCGAGGTGATCGAGCGTCAGTCTGCCGTGCGGCATCGCCTGGGCGCGCTCGGCGGCGGCACGGCCGGACCGCTTGCCATACACCATTAAATCCAACAGCGAGTTGCCCATCAGGCGGTTCCGCCCATGCAGCCCGCCGGAGGCCTCGCCCGCCACGAACAGATTGCGCGCGCCCGACTCGCCGTTCACGTCGATCTGCACACCGCCGTTCTGGTAATGGAGCGTGGGGTAGATGAGCACCGGGTCCTTCGTGATGTCCAGGCCGTACCGCTTGTACTGGCGAACCATCGCGGGAAAATGTTTGTCCACGGTGCCGGGGCCCGCTTCCACGTCGAGCAGCGGCGTGTCGAGCCAGACCCCGAGCCGCCCCGTCGCCGTGCGGACGCCGCGCCCCTCCTCGCACTCGCGGATGATTGAGGAGGACACCACATCGCGGGTGTCCAGTTCGTTCACAAAGCGCTCACCCTGGGCGTTCACCAGGTGCCCCCCCTCGGAACGAATGCCTTCCGTGACCAGTGCGCCGACCAGTTGTTCGGGATAGACCGCGCCGGTCGGATGATACTGGAAGGTATCGATCTGGAGCAGCTTGGCGCCCAGGCGATACGACATGGGCAGCGCGTCTCCAGTCGCGCCGTAATGGTTGCTGGTCGGAAAGTCCTGGATGTGCAGGCGACCGATTCCGCCCGTCGCCAGGATGACCGTCTTGGCGGCCACCACAAAAAGGCGCTTGTTGTCCAGGTCCTGCAGGATCGCGCCGGTGCAGACCCCATTGCCGTCGCTGAGCAGCTCGACGGCGGCGCTGAACTCCAGGAGCTGGATGGGCTGGTTCAGCACTTCATCCTTCAGTACCCGCATGATCTCCAGGCCGGTGTAGTCGGAGCAGGTCAACAGCCGAGGCTTGGAGCTCCCTCCGCCCTTCTTCACATGGAGATTCCCGTCTGGGTCTCGGTCAAACAGTACGCCGAGCTCCAGCAGCCACTTGGCGATGGACGGCCCCTCCTCCACCATCGTCTTGAGGAGCTGATGGTCGTTTTTCATATGGCCGCCCTTGAGGGTGTCCAGGAAATGCTGGACCGGCGAGTCTTCGTTGGTGATGGCGATCTGGATGCCGCCCTGCGCCATGACGGTGTTGGAGTCGCCCAGACGCAGCTTCGTGGCCAGCAGCACCTTCGCCCCGTGGGCATGGGCATGCAGGGCGGCCGCGCAGCCCGCGCCACCGCCGCCGACGACCAGCACGTCCGTCGAGTAGGCCGGCGTCAGGTCCGCATCAGCCGGCACCGGGCTGTCGCCTTCGAGCAGGGCGGCCAACTCGCGCACTGTCTTATCACCGACATTGGGACCGAATGTAAGCAGACGGTAGGCGCTTTCGCGCGAGTCAGGGTGATATTTTTTGATCAACTGATCGCGCTCGCCGGCGGAAAACTTCGGCAGCGTCTGGGCGCGGCGCACGGCGCGGGTCTGGTGGACCAGGTCCTGGAGAACGTGGAGCTGCATTACTTGATGGCCGCGCAGACATCCTTGAGCTGCTGCTCGTCCATGCCGAGAACCCGGTCCCACTCCGACCGATACTTGCCCTGCGCAATCTCGTCGATCCGCTCGTGCAGGCGCCGGGGCTTCTCAGCGTAGAACGCCCCCTGCGCACGGCTGGCATACAGCGCCACCAAATTCGGCGCAATATCCGCAATGCAGACGGGCGCGCACAGCCCACACATGACACAATCCATAAACTGCTCGGAGACCTTCTTAAAGTTTCCGAACACCGCCTGCCACACACCGTCCCGCACATCAATGCCCTGCGGACAGGCTTCCGTGCAGGCATTGCAGTTCCGGCAGAGCGGCGCCTCAGGATAGAGGTTGAAGAGGTCCTGCTTCGGGTCCTTCAGCTCGGCCATCTGGTAGACGGCCTTGCGGGCGGGGAACGGCGGAACCATGGTAAAGGACATCCCATCCTCGACGGCCGTCGAGCAGGCCAGGCAGGTCCTGACTTTGGGGTCGTCCTTGGTCCGGTAGTAGGTCGCACAGGCCCCGCAATAGCCACCGAGACAGCCGACGCCGCGGAGCACCTCCTGGCCGCTGTACCAGAGGGCCTTGATGACCGTGACGCCCTCCGGCACATCATACTTCTTGCCCGCAATCTCGACCGTCACCATCTTCGGGCGCAGGACTTCCTCCTGGTCAATAGCGACGTTCTTGTCGAAGCCTTTTAATTCCATTGTGCCCGCGTCATTGTACTACATCTTATTGAATGATCGCCGTGCCGAACTTCGAGCTCTTAGGCAATCGCGTCCACGATCGCATTCAAGGTCGGGCTTGGGCGCATGGCCTTGGACGCCTTGGCATCGTCAGGATGATAGTATCCCCCAATATCAACCGGTTTTCCCTGGGCGCCGAGCAGCTCGTCCGCAATCTTGGCCTCATTGGCCGCAAGCTGTGTGGCGACTGCGGCAAAACGCGCTTGCAGGTCCGTATCGGCGGTCTGCTCAGCCAGAGCTTGTGCCCAGTACAACGCCAGGTAAAAATGACTCCCGCGATTATCAATCTCGCCCACCTTGCGGGCCGGCGACTTGTTGGACTCTAGAAATTTGGCGTTGGCCAGATCGAGTGTCTCGGCTAAAATTTTTGCCGCTTGGTTGTTTGCCGTCTTGGCAAGATGTTCCAAGGATGCGGCCAGCGCCAGGAATTCACCCAGCGAATCCCAGCGCAGATACCCCTCTTGCTGAAACTGCTGCACGTGTTTGGGCGCCGAGCCGCCGGCGCCGGTCTCGAAGAGGCCGCCACCGTTCAACAGGGGGACGATCGAGAGCATTTTTGCGCTGGTCCCGATTTCGAGAATTGGAAACAGGTCGGTGAGGTAGTCCCGTAGGACGTTCCCCGTGACGGAAATGGTATCTTTCCCATCTTTTATCCGTTCCAGCGAAAGCCGCGTCGCCTCCGCCGGAGACATGGTCTGGATGTCGAGGCCCTTCGTGTCGTGATTCGGCAAATAGCGATTGACCTTCTTGATCAATTCCGCGTCGTGCGCCCGGTTCTTGTCCAACCAAAAGACTGCGGGCGCTCCCGTGGCTTGGGCGCGATTCACCGCAAGCTTCACCCAATCCTGAATCGGCGCGTCCTTGACCTGGCACATCCGCCAAATATCCCCGTCTTCCACCTGGTGCTCCAGCAACGTCTTGCCCGACGCATCAACCACACGTATCGTGCCGTTGCCAGGGGCCTTGAAGGTCTTGTCGTGCGAGCCGTATTCCTCCGCCGCCTGCGCCATCAGACCGACGTTCGGCACACTGCCCATCGTCTTCGGATCGAAGGCGCCGTTCTTTTTACAGAACTCAACAACCTCGTGATAAACCGGGGCGTAACTGGCGTCGGGGATCACGCATTTGACGTCCTGCAGTGTGCCGTCCGGGCCCCACATTTTTCCCGAGTCGCGGATGACCGGCGGCATGGAGGCGTCAATAATCACGTCGCTGGGAACGTGCAAGTTGGTAATGCCTTTGCCGGAATCCACCATCGCCATCGGCGGCCGATTCTTGTAGACCTCTTGAATGTCGGCTTCTATGGCGGTCCGCTGATCGTCCGACAGCGACTTGATTTTCGCGTAGAGGTCGCCGAGGCCGTTGTCGGGATCCACGCCCAGATTCTTGAGCGTCTCGCCGTGTTTGTCGAACACGTCCTTGAAAAATACCGACACTGCATGGCCGAAGATCTTGGGGTCCGAGACCTTCATCATGGTGGCTTTCAGATGAATCGAGAACAACACACCCTGCTTCTTGGCGTCTTCCATCTGCGCCTCGAGGAATGCGCGTAGGGCGCGGCGGCCCATGAAGGTGGCATCAATGATTTCCCCTGCCTGCAACGTCACTTTCGGTTTGAGGACGGTGGTTGCGCCGTCCCGTCCGACGAACTCGATGCGCGCGTCGGTGGCCTCGGTGAGCGTGACCGATGTCTCGTTGGAATAGAAATCTCCTCCGTTCATATGGGCCACGTGCGTTTTGGAGTCCCCTGACCAGGCCCCCATTTTGTGCGGGTATTGTCGGGTATGTTGCTTGACTGAGAGCGGCGCCCGGCGATCCGAGTTGCCCTCGCGCAACACCGGATTGACGGCGCTCCCTTTGACTTTGTCGTAGCGGGTCTTGATGTCCTTCTCCTGGTCGTCTTTCGGGTTCTCGGGATACTCGGGAACCTTGTACCCTTGACTCTGCAATTCCTTGACGGCCGCTTTGATTTGGGGAATCGAGGCGCTGATGTTGGGCAGCTTGATGATATTGGCTTCCGGGGCCTTGGCGAGTCCCCCCAATTCGGCCAGATCGTCCGATTGCTTCTGGCTCTCCGTGAGAGAGTCTGGAAAGACGGCGAGAATGCGCCCCGCCAGAGAGATATCCCTCAATTCAACGGACACGCCGGCCGCCTTGGTAAATGCGCTGACGATCGGAAGAAACGAATAGGTGGCCAGGGCCGGCGCTTCATCAGTTTTCGTATAAATGATTTTGGATGCTTTGGTCGTCATGGGTTATCCTCCTTCAGTATCGTAATCAGTTCAGCGCGTTCAAGGCCGACCCGGCTTTGAACCAGCCGATCTGCTGGTCCGTCAGGCTGTGCGTCGTCTGGATCGTCATCGTTGTGCCGTCGGCCTTATGGAGAGTGACGCGCACCGGCTTGTCCGACGCCAGCGTCTGCAAGCCCGTCACGCTGATCCGGTCGGTCTGCGTGATCTGGTCGTAGTCATTGGGATCGGCGAAGGTCAGCGGCAGGATGCCCTGTTTTTTGAGATTCGTTTCGTGAATGCGGGCAAAGCTCTTGGTGATGATGGCCTGTACCCCGAGGAACCGGGGCGACATGGCGGCGTGCTCGCGGCTGGAGCCCTCGCCGTAGTTTTCGTCTCCCACCACCACTGAGCCGATCCCCTGCGCCTTGTAGCGCCGGGCGATCTGAGCAATCGTCAGGCCGGACTCTCCGGCCAGGACATCCGTTCCTTTGCCGGGATCGGATGAGAAGGCGCTGTTGGCGCCCAGGAACATGTTGTCGCTGATCTTGTCCAGATGGCCGCGGAACTTGAGCCAGGGCCCGGCCGGCGAAATGTGGTCGGTCGTGGTCTTGCCCTTGGTCTTGATCAGCAACGGCAGCTTGGAGAAATCCTTCCCGTCCCAACGCGGGAACGGCTGCAACAACTGGAGCCGCTCGCTGGTCGGCGGCACCTCAACGGTCAGCCCCTCGCCAGTGACCGCCGGCGGGATGAGTCCTTCTTCGCCCATCGCAAAGCCCTGGGCCGGTAATTCTTCGCCCTGAGGCGGCTCAAACGTCAGATCTGTTCCATCTGATGTGGTCAAGGTCCCCTGAACGGGATCGAACGTCAGGTCTCCGGCAAAGGCATAGGCCGTGACGATTTCAGGGCTGGCCAGAAACGACAGGGTTTCGTTGATCCCGTCGTTCCGTCCAGGAAAATTGCGGTTGTAGGAACTGATGATTGAATCCGCCTTGCCCTTCACCCCGTCTCCCCGTTTCCATTGGCCGATGCAGGGCCCGCAGGCATTCGCCAGCACCGTCCCGCCCATCTCCTCAAAGGTCTGCAAAAACCCGTCCCGTTTCATCGTGTGATAGATCCGTTCGGAGCCAGGCGTCACGAGAAACGCCGTCTTGGCCTTGAGTCCGGCCTTCAACCCTTGTCTGGCAATGTGCGCCGACCGGCTGATGTCTTCATACGAGGAGTTGGTGCAGCTTCCGATCAAGGCCGCCTTCAATTGCAGCGGATAACCCTTCTCCTTGGCCTCAGCCGCCATCTTGGAGATGGGCCTGGCCAGGTCTGGCGTATGCGGCCCCACAACGTGCGGCTCAAGCGCGGACAGATTGATCTCGACGACTTGATCGAAATGCTTCTCCGGCGATGCCAGCACTTCTGGATCAGCCGTCAGCAATGCGCGATGGGCCTCGGCCAGTTTGGCGATGTCCACGCGGTCCGTCAGGGTCAGGTACGCGACCATTTTCTGATCGAACGGAAAGATCGACGTCGTGGCGCCCAGTTCGGCGCCCATGTTCGTGATCGTCCCCTTACCGGTGGCGCTGATCGTCTCCGCGCCGGGCCCGAAGTACTCCACGATCTTGTTGGTCCCGCCCTTCACCGTCAAGAGACCGCAGAGATAGAGGATCACGTCTTTCGGTGACGCCCAGCCCTGCAGCTTGCCTGTCAGGCGGACACCGATCAATTTGGGATGCAGCACTTCCCAGGGCAGGCCGGCCATGACTTCACCCGCGTCGGCTCCGCCGACGCCAATCGCCAACATGCCCAGCCCGCCGCCGTTCGGCGTGTGCGAGTCGGTGCCGATAATCAGCCCTCCTGGGAACGCATAATTCTCCAGCACGACTTGGTGGATGATGCCGGCGCCGGGTTTCCAGAATCCAATCCCGTACTTTTTCGCGGCAGACGACAGGAAATCGTAGACTTCTTTGTTCTCATCAATGGCGCGGGTCAAGTCCTTCGCCGAGCCGCTTTCAGCCCGGATCAGATGATCGCAATGGATGGTGCTCGGCACGGCCACGCGCTTCTTGCCAGCCTGCATGAACTGGAGCATGGCCATCTGGGCCGTCGCGTCCTGCATGGCCACACGATCGGGCCGCAAGTCCAGCATGGCTTTGCCACGTTCCCACACTTGCGTGTCGAAATGATCGGCGTGGGAGACGAGAATTTTTTCGGTCAGGGTCAGGGCCCGGCCGAACTTTTTGCGGGCCTGGTCTACCGCCGAAGGCATCCTGGCATAGAGTGATTGTGCGAGTTCAAGTGACATGGTCGCTCCTCTTGAAGCAGTGATTTCAACGGCGGGACTTCCCGCGATTATTTTAATGGCGGCACTTCGCGCGCCTATTTCAACGGCGGGACTTCCCGCCTTTTGGGCGCCGCGTAATTCACGAGATAATCAAACAGCCGGATGAGCCGGCTCTCCTGGCGCTTCTGGTCTGTCCAATGGCCGATCAGCCCGATTGTGCGCGACAGGATAAAAAAGCCGTTCAGGCTGTCCACGGGAAATCCGAGGTCCACCAGCACCGCCGCCATCGTCCCGTCCACGTTCAAAATCAGGTTGTCCTTTTTCGCCGCGGTGACCTTCTCGACCTCCAGCGCAAAGTCCAAATGCGGGGTCTTGATCCCAAGGCTCTTCACGTACCCCACGAGCTCCTTCACCCGTTTGTCTGGATTCCGGAGGCTCTTGACGCGATGGCCAATACCTGGCACAGGGCCAACATGCTTTTTCATATGGGTCAGAAACTCGTCCACCGACTGCCGGTGATCCACGGCGTACTTGAACCAGCGTCCGGCGTCGGTCACCGCGCCGCCGAAGCGAGGCCCGATCATGATGAGGCCGGCGGCCACCGACTGGGACATCCCAATGCCCGCGCAGGCGGCAATGATCGTGCCCAGCGCGCCGCTCACGCAAGGGCCATGGTCCGCCGACAGCATCATAATGCGCTTGATGATCTCGGCGTCCTGCTTGGAGATCAGCCGCTTGTCCCACAGCAGCCCGATCACATGAGGGACTTCGTAGCCCTTGTTGATGAGTTCGGAGGCGGGATAGCCGTCGTAGCAGGGCTCGTCGCCACGATCATCACTGATCGTGGTTTTGATCAACGGCACGACCGTCACATCACCGGCCTTCATCGCTTCATCAACCGTCCGAGGCAACCTCGGTAGATCGGCATGGGCCAGATCGGCAATCGGTTTCGCCTGGCCGCTCTTCACCAAGCCCTCATAGGTCGCCTTGATGGCGGGACCCAGTGCCCCGAAGGTATCCGGCACAATCGCGCCGGCCTTCTTGAGCAGGTCCGACTTGGAACGGGCCGAGCCTTCGCCGTGCATCCCTTCCTTCGCGCCGGCGTGACCGAACTTCATACCCTTCGGCAGGCTTTCCTGGCAGAATCCCGACACCACCGCCAGCAACGTGATCCGCCGTTTCGTCGCGCCATACCACTCGGCGGCGCGCTCTTCCAGATCGCCGCCCATCTCGCCGACAATAATGACCGCCTTGGTCTGGGGGTCTTTTTCAAACATCTCCAAATAGCTCACATAGTCCGTGCCGGGATAGGCATCGCCGCCGATGCCAATGGCCGTCGTAATGCCGTCCGCAAACTGCGAACAGATCCAGATAATTTCATTGGAGAGCCCGCCGGATTTCGTAATCACGCCGAAGGAGCCGGGACGATAGAGCTTGCAGGAGACGAGATTATCAAACGCGCCGCCAATCACGCCGAGTCGGCATTCGCCGGCTGAAATCACGCCGATGGATGAGGGGCCGTTGAAGACCTTGCCGAGTGTGGTGGCATGGCGAGCCAGCAGCTTCGCATCCTTTTCAGGGACCCCCTCGGTAATCATGGAGACGGTTGTGATCTTGGGATCGTTCAGCGCTTCCATCCCTGCTGCCGTGGCCCGATCCGCGCCAACATAGACCAACGTCGTATTGATCTGCGGATGCTGCGCGGTCGCATCCGCCACGCTTTTATACACCGGGATCATGGCCACGCCGTTTCCATAGGGCACTTCGTTGACCTTGCCGGCGTCCGGCGGATAGACGAAGGCCTCAACGTTCAGCGGGCGCTTCACCATGTAGCAGAATTCTGCCATGCGCCGGGCCGCGTTCACTCCGGCCACCCCGCCCTGGATGACGACTCGCGTGTTGGTATTCGCTAAAATGCTCATCGGCTGTGCTCCAAGGCCATATCCACGATATTGGTCAGGGGGGTGTGGCGGTCATAGACATGAATGTCAAAGCCTTCTTCTCGCAACGCTTTCATCGCCTCCAACCCTTCTTTCTCACGAGGCCCACCACGACGCACCCAGATGGTCACACCCTGGAGCTTGCCGTCTTCCTTGGCTTTGCGGAAACCCGCGATGATGCCGCCGAAGGTTTTCTTGACGTCGGTAAAGTTGGCAATGGCGCCTCCGACGATGATGTGCTTGATCCCGGGCAGCGAGCAGACCTTATCGGTCAGCGCTTCCACGGCCCAATCCGGCGGATCGCCGGAGTACTCGGCGTAGTTCGCGAGCTTGCCGCCGCGGGCCACCACGGCGTCCGAGTAATAGACGCTGGCCCCGCCGCCGGCCGGCAGCATGGCCACGTCGCCGCCGGGAATCTCGATAAATTTCACCGAGCCTTTGATCTTGCCGTCCACCGCCATCACGTCCAGCTCATGTTTTGTGTAGGCCCGCCCGAACTCCGCCGCGAACGGAAAGTTCCAGTCGGGATGTCGAAACTTGGCATCGCCGTCCAACAGCGTCACCGCATCAAGAGCCATCCACTCACCGTCGCTCTGTCGAGCCACGACCGGATTCACTTCCAGATACTGCGCGTCTTCGTTATCGAAACAGGTAAACAGTTTTCCGGCAAAGGCAGCCATCTTCTTGGTACGATCACCCGTAAACCCGGCATCCCCTGCGAGTTTTTCCAATGCCTGCGACGAGGGCGTCGCGCCGATCTCGACCAACAGCGTTTTCACGCGATCCCAGTGGGATTCCACTTCAATGCCGCCGCAATTGGCCATCAGCACCTCGGCGCCATCACGTGTGGATTTGACCGCGACATAGTATTCGTCCTTGTGCGGGATCATCTCCGACACGATAACCTGCGTCACGGTGATACTGCCGACCTGTTGGCCCAGCATCGCCTGTGCCGCCGCCTTGGCGCCTGCAAGATCAAGATTCACCTTGACGAGGCCCAGCTTGAATCTCGACCCCATCGCCTCATGGGCCTTGACGACCAGCTTGGACTGTTTCAGCCACTCATTCGCCTCGCCCAGCCGCGTCAATTCATCGACCGACATCACGACAGCATAGTTGGGGACAAGCAAGCCCCATTTTTTCATCAGCCCCATTCCAGGGCCTTCCAGCACTTTTGCCATGACCTGTGTCTCCTAGGGGTACGTCTACTGCACGAGAAAGTTCCGTAGTGTACTGAAAGCCGCAGCCCAACTCAACGATTCAAAGGGCCTACATTCGACCAGCCAAAAGACCTAGCACTGTTTCATGTGGAATTCTAAGTGCCTGATATCATACTACATATACGCTGATTGTACGAAAGGCCAACCAATTCCGTCAAGAAGAAAACGCCCTACTAACCCCGCCAGTCATCGTCCTCCATCAACGACCAGGTATCAAGGCAGTCCTTCCGGATTTCGTCAATAAAGCGGGATGGCTTGGAGAATACCCTCCCGGAGATGTGATCGTACACGTCCACGGGATAGGACAGGTAGAGGTGCTGCTTGGCCCTGGTCACGGCGACGTAGAACAGCCGACGCTCCTCCTCGATGTCCTCATCGGACGCCAGCGAATAGAAGGAGGGGAATTTGCCGTCGAGCGCCCAGATGATGAAGACCGTGTGCCATTCGAGTCCCTTGGCGGAATGGATCGTAGAGAGCACAAGCTTCGCTTCGTCCCGATCAGCCTCCTCCGTGGTCAGCACAGTCGAGTCGGGTGGCTCCAGCGTGACGTCGGCCAGAAAGGCGCCGAGTGCGTCGTACCGCGCCGCAATCGTCGCGAGATGCTCCAGATCCTTCGTCCGCTTCGGGTAATCATCGTGTTGCTGCTTGAGGATGGGGAGATAGTAGCAGCAGACCGCGTTCATCTGCTCGGCCGGCGTCTGTGACGCCCCGCCGATATCCTCCAGCAAGCGGACCAACTCCCGCAAGCCCAGTGCGCCGGCGCCTCGCTCAGCCGCCGCCTTCAATCCATCAAGCCAGTCCCCGTCCCGGTTCAGCATCGTGTCAATCAGGGTCCGGCTTTTCTTGGGTCCGACCCCATCAAGCAGCATCAGCAGGCGGTTCCAACTCACGGCGTCCTTCGGATTCTCCACCACGCGCAGGTGGGCCAGGATGTCCTTCACATGGGCAGTCTCAATGAACTTGAACCCGCCGCGCTTGACGAACGGAATGTTGCGCCGGGCCAGCTCGATCTCTAGATCGAACGCATGGAAGCTGGAGCGGAACAGGACGGCGATCTCGTCGAGCGGCACCCCCTCCTCGCGCAATTCCAGAATCCGCTGCGCCACAAAGCGGGATTGCGCGTGCTCATCGCCGGCTTTGACCAGCGCCGGTTGCGGGCCGTCGCCCTTCCTGGTGAACAGCGTCTTGGGATATTTCTCCGATGCCAGGGCGATGATCTCGTTGGCCACCGTCAGGATCGGCTGCGTACTGCGATAGTTTTCCTCCAGCTTGAAGATTCTCGTGCCGGGGAAGAGTGTGGGGAAGTCCATGATGTTGCGGAACGTGGCGCCCCGAAATCCGTAGATACTTTGCGCGTCGTCTCCCACGGCCATCACATTGTCATGGACATACGCCAACGCGCGGACAATCGCGCCCTGCAAGGCATTTGTGTCCTGGTACTCATCCACCAGCGCGTAGCGGTAGGCCTCGGAGACGCGCCGTCGCACAGATTCGTCCTGATCGAGCAGTTCGCGCAGCCGAACGAGGAGGTCGTCATAATCCACCAGCAGGCGGTTCTGCTTGTAGCTCTTGAACGCGCGACACAGCGTCTGCAAGTCCTCAATCTCGTCCGTGAACTGCGGAAACTCGCCCAGGATCACGTCCTCCACCGGCAGCAGCTTATTCGCCGCCTTGCTGAAGATCTCGTTGATCGTGTGCTTTCGGGGAAAGCGCCGGGCCTTGTCGTTCAGTCCCTGCTGGGATCGCAAGAGATTGATGACGTCCTCGGAATCGCCACGGTCCAGAATGGTGAAGCCGGGCTCCAGGCCGATGGCCCGTCCATAGCGGCGGAGCAGCATGTTGGCAATGGAATGAAACGTGCCGCCCGTCACCCGTCCTGTGCGCGCCCCGATCAGCGCGCCAACGCGCTGGAGCATCTCCTCGGACGCCTTGCGGGTGAAGGTCAATAAGAGAATGGATTCCGGCGGGATGCCCGACTCAATCAAGCGCGCGACGCGATAGACCAGCGTCCGCGTCTTGCCGCTCCCGGCGCCGGCGATCACGAGGATCGGCCCGTCCATGGCCTGCGCGACTGCCAACTGCCCGGCGTTCAGTTCCTCATCGTACTTGATGGACAACGTCGGTGCAGGAGGACGGCCTGGATCGGATTTGAGGACATAGGGCGTCATCGCGGCGACAGTATAGCAAAAGAACCACTGCCCAAAGGAAGTCTTCTGTGGTACACCTATAGGCTTGGAGGACACCCCATGCCGTTAACCGCCTCTAACCATGTTTCAATTCCGTCATTCATGTACGGCACGGCCTGGAAAAAAGAGGCCACAACGCGCCTGGTGCAAGAGGCCGTGGCGGCCGGGTTCACAGCCATTGATACGGCCAATCAACTGATCCATTACCAGGAGGCCCTGGTGGGAGACGCCCTCCTCGCACTCGCGCAACACGGGATCACACGCGATCGCCTCTTTCTCCAAACCAAATTTACGTCGGTTGGGGGCCAGGACCATCGCACCCCCTACAATGCGTCCGCCGACCTCACGACACAAGTCAGACAGTCCTTCGCCAGTTCGTTAGCGCACCTCCACACAGAATACGTGGACTCCTATGTCTTGCATGGCCCCTCTGGGCGACGGGGATTGAGCGACGCAGATTGGGAAGTGTGGGCCGCCATCGAAGAGATCTATCGCGCAGGCCACGCCAAGCTGATCGGTATCAGCAATGTCACAGCCGAACAACTGCTGTTGTTGTGCGAACGGGCCCGGCAGAAGCCCATGGTGGTACAAAATCGCTGCTATGCCGTGCTCGGATGGGACCAGGAGGTGCGGGACATCTGCCGAACCCATGGCATCATCTATCAAGGGTTTTCATTGTTGACCGCCAATGGCGCAGTCCTGAATGATCCTGCCGTTCAGGCCATGGCGACAAGACTCGGATGTGGCCTCGCGCAGGTCATCTTTCGGTTTGCGATGCAGATCGGGATGCTCCCCTTGACCGGCACCACCAACCCGCGCCATATGAAAGACGATCTCCAAGCCGACCAATGGACGCTCTCCCCGGATGATCTCCGGATGATTGAAACGATCGCGTACGAGCCACGCGCCACAACTTAGCGCCCCTTTTCCTCCGGCGGCTTCGTCGGCATGTCGCATGGTTTCTTGTAATCGCCGAGAACGCCTTTCAGTGGACAGGCCGTGAAGGCCGGACATTTCTTGCACCCGACGACGAGAGCGATTGGACAGATTGTCATGGTACTGTCTCCTTTCAAACGAAGAAACTCATCACTCCCCTATCCGCACCAGCAGACCCTTTTCCTTGCAGGCCGCGAACATCCGGTGGAACCAGGCGACCAGCGCGGCGAGGTAAACCGCGTTCAGGCCGGAGGCCCAGACCAATTCCGTTGCGGGGAACGCGCCAGTGGCGATCACCGCGCGCATCCCTTCAAAGACGTGCGCGGCGGGGTTCAGCTGCGCGATCACCTGGAGCCAGCCAGGCAGAACAGACATCGGATAAAAAACGCATGAGATCGGCTGAAAAAGAAAGACCAGCCCCCAGGCCAGCACTTCCACTTCCTGCCCGTACCGCATAATAAGGCCGGTCGTCAGCACGCCGATGCACCAGCCCATAATGATGAGATTGAGCACGAAGGGAATCAGCGCGACGCCCAGCACGAACACGTTGAAGGAATAGAAACCGAACGCAGCCAGCGCCGTGACGCAGGACACCACCAGCACCTTGCCCACGCTCAGCGTCATGGTTGCGGCCAGGAACTCGCCCGGCGTCAAGGGACTGGCGAACAAGTTCATGAGATTGCGCGACCAGATTTCCTCCAGAAATGAAATCGTTACACCCTGCTGTGCGCGAAACAACACGTCCCAGAGAATCAGCGCTCCCAGAAAGAACAGCACGAAATTCGGCAGCGACTCCTTGAACTGTTGCAGATACAGCGTGATAAACCCCCAGATGACCAGATCCACGAAGGGCCAGTAGATAATCTCCAGCACCCGTGGAAAGCTGCGCTTGTAGAGGCAGAAGTGGCGGTACAGCAGCGCCGTGACGCGGTGGAGCTTCATGGCCTGCTCACGTTCGTCGCGCACTCGCGAGGCGCCGATTGATCCCTGGCGAGTTTCAGGAACACGTCCTCTAAATCAGTCTCCCTATACCGCGCCTTGATGGCCTCGGACGTGCCCTCTGCGACAATGCGGCCCCGCTGGAGAAAAATGATCCGGTCCGACATCTCCTCCATTTCCCGCATGTTGTGTGAGGTATAGAGAACCGTCAAGCCATCCGCGCGGCGAATATCTTTGATCAACGCGCGCGTTTTGTCCGCAATGTCCGGATCGAGACTGGCGGTCGGCTCGTCCAGGAACAAGACCTGCGGATTCGTCAAAAACGCCTTGGCAAGCGACAGCCGGGTCATCTGGCCTGTGGAGAGCTTGCGGGTGAGCTTCGTCTTGAATTCTCCCATCTCGAATCGCTTCACCACGTCGTCAATGCGGGACGCAATGCGGTCCAGCCCGTAGAGTCCAGCGGCCACCCACAGATTCTCCTCCACGGTCAAGGCCTGCGGCATGGACACGTAGGTCGAGGAGAAGTTCACTTTCCCGAGAATCTCCTCCCGGTGCCGGTCAAGAGACAGGTTGAACATCCGAATCTCTCCGCTCGTGGGTGTCACCAGCCCCAGCAACATCTGAATCGTCGTCGTCTTGCCAGCGCCGTTCGGCCCCAGCAGACCGAGGATTTCGCCCTTGCGGATCTCGAAGGAAACACCGTCTACCGCCGTAAAGGCGCCGAATCGCTTGGTGAGATTCAGCACGTGGACGATGGGATCAGGACGCATAGGAAGCGACTCCATCATTCAGTGCCACCCGCCCAGTACCTGAACATCTACCACATCTCCAGGATTGAGTTGTTCCACGGCGACCGGCACGTCAATCAGGCCGTTGGCCTTGACCATCGAGGTCAGGAGGCCCGATCCCTGGCGACCAGTCGTTCGCACCATGAGGAGGCCGTTCTCCATCCACAGAATCCCACGGAGGAAATGTCGGCGGTCTGAAGACTTGGTAAACCGTTCCTGAAACACCGCTCGCACAACCGGCCTCGCCGGCATCAGACTGCCGCACATCATGAGAATAGCCGGACGCACAAGCTGCTCAAAGGTGACCATCGAAGAGACGGGATTGCCCGGGAGACCGAAGGTCGGCGTTGCGCCGATCGTGCCGAAGGCCACAGGCTGGCCGGGCCTGATTGCCAACTTCCAGAAGTGCATCGCGCCGCTGAGTTCCTGAAACACCGGCTTGGTAAAATCGTAGTCGCCCATGGAGACCCCGCCGGAGAGCACCAGCATATCAGCGCCCATCGCTTGGCCTTGGCCGATCTTCGCTTTGAGGTCGTCGGGGTTGTCCTTGGCAATGCCAAGCAGAATCGGCAGGCCGCCGGCCTCCTGCACCGCTGCGGCGAGGCTATAGCTGTTGGCATTCACAATCTTCTCTTCCGTCAACGGTTCGTCAATGTCGGCCAGTTCGTCGCCGGTCGCCAGGATCGCGACACGCGGCTTCTTCGACACAAGCACAAACGAGCGGGCCAGCGTCGCCAACATGCCGGCTTCAGCAGGGCGGATGGTTGTGCCCGTGGCCATGATGCAGTCACCCTGACGCAGATCCTCGCCTTGTGGCCGGATGTACGCACCCTTCGGCTCGGCCTTGAAAATTGTGACTGCTGTGGGTGTCTGCTCCGTGTCCTCGACTTTCACGATGGTGTCGGCACCTTGAGGGATGGGCGCGCCGGTCATGATTCGGATCGCCTCTCCCCTGCCAACTATTTTCGTGGGGAACGTGCCGGCTGCGACATTTTCAACGATCGTCAGCACAATGTGAGCGGGGGGCCGTACGCCCCTCGGCAGTGACTCCGATGCCCCCGTACCCCGCGCTCGGCCCGGCATAGCCGGAGCCTCGCTTGCTCCAACGGGAGTCTGCGCCCCTGCAATATCTTCGTGGCGGACGGCAAATCCGTCCATCGCAGAGTTGTCCCAGGGAGGATGATCCCGCTCGGCGACGATATCCTCGGCCAGGATACGCCCCCAGGCATCGAGCAGGCTAATGCTCTCGGTGCCCAACACGGAGAGGGCCTCCCGTATAATCCTCTGCGCATCTTCCAGTCTGGTGAGATCGCTCATGGCCCAACCTTGACTGACGCAGGAGAGACCGCTGGGGCTTCCTCTGACGCCGGGTTCTTCTTCCCAAATATCTTGGCGCCCACAATACCCATCTCGTAGAAGGCGTACATGGGCGCCGCCATGATGGCTTGATTGAACGGATCAGGCGTCGGCGTCAAGATCGCCGCCACCACGAACGAGCCGACCAGCGCCCACTTCCAGTGCCGGCGAAGCGTCACGGCATTCACCAGGCCCAGCGTGGCCATGAGCGTAATGGCCAGCGGCAACTCGAACATCAGCCCGAAGATCACCAGGAACCACAGGATGAAGCCCACGAACGCCGCGATGGACAACTGCGGCACAAAGCCGGCATCCATCCCATAGTGGATCAGGAAATTCAACGCGAACGGCAACACCACGACATAACAAAAACCGAGGCCCAGATAAAACGCGCCGCTGCTGATGATGACAAACGGCCTGACAAAACGCCGCTCAGAGGCCAGCAGTCCGGGAGACGCGAACATCCAGACTTCCCAGATAAGGTAGGGCATCACCAGGCAGGTGGCGAACACCATGGAGACCTTGACGTTGTTCCAGATGGCTTCGGCTGGGGAAAGAAAGATGAACGACAGATGCTCCAGCGCAGTCGGTTGCCAGCGCATCACCACCCGACCCGTGGCCAGCCACGGCACCAGTTGACCAACGTGCCCATCCGTGAGAATGCCATCCAGGCTGTACTGATCGCTGAATGCGACGAAGACAAACGTATTCTGCAACGGAATGCGTAGCCAGTCCATGATCTGGACCGAAAACGAGAACGAACCAGAGAAGACGAGGACCAGCACGACGACGGCCCGAATAAGCCTCGCCCGGAGTTCCTCCAGGTGCTGGGTCAACGGCATCTTCGGGTTGTCACGCGGCGTACACACCCGGTCACGGACGCCCTTGAAGAACTTCTCGATGCGGCTGATGGGCACTTCAATTCTCCGGCGGCCTGGCCTCCCGGCAGCCCGGCCCTCCCGGGCGCTCCAGCCCTTTACGGATTGATGACGATGAAGAGGCTGTGGCCCTGGCGGCTGACCAAGAGGACCGCGTTTTCGTCCTGCTTCACCTTAGCGACCGCCGTTTCGTAGTCCTTGATTCCCGTCAGCGTATGGCGGTTGATCTCCTGGATTACGTCGCCACGTTGCAGGCCAGCCTGCGCAGCCGGGCTCCCCTCCTGGACATGTGTGACCAGCATCCCAACGACCTTCGGGCCGATCTTCAGTTGCGCCCTCGTCTCATCATCAAGCCCCTTCACGGTGAGCGACGAGAGCACATTCAGCGGTCCCGTGGGCGCCTCGGCGCTCTCCGGCTGGGCGCCCGGCTCCGTGCCGCGCGCCAGCACGACGTCGGATGGGCGTTCAGCGATCTGGAGTGTCAACACCTTCTCCTTCCCCTCGCGGATCACCTTTAACGGCACCTTCACGCCCACCTGCGTCTGGGCGACGCGGTTCCGTAAATCGCTGACCGTCTTGACCTCCTTGCCATCGAAGGCCACGATGACGTCACCGCGCTGTACACCCGCCTTCATCGCAGGGCCCTCTTCGTTGACATTGCTGACGAGCGCACCCTTCTGGTCCTTCGCTTTGAATGCCTGGGCCAGATCCGGCGTGATCTCTTGAATGGCCACGCCGAGCCAGCCACGGACCACCTTCCCCGTCTTGATGAGGCTGTCGGTGATGTTCTTGGCCAGCGAAACCGGCACCGCAAAACCAATTCCCTCGTTGCCGCCCGTCCGGGAGAAGATCGCCGTGTTGATGCCGATCAGTTCGCCCTTGAGATTCACCAGCGCGCCGCCAGAATTGCCGGGATTGATGGAGGCATCCGTCTGGATGAAGTCTTCGTAGTCCGCGATGCCGACGTTGCCCCGTCCAAGCGCGCTAATGATACCCATCGTGACGGTCTGCGAGAGACCAAAGGGACTGCCGACCGCCAGGACGACGTCGCCGACCTGGAGATCATCGACTCCGCCCCATGTGAGATACGGGAGGCCCGTGGCTTCAATTTTAATGATGGCCAGATCCGTCTTAGAGTCCACACCAATAACCTTGGCGGGGTATTCTTTTTTGTCTGCCAGATACACCTTGATGGCGGACGCCTTGTCAATCACATGGTTGTTGGTGACGATATATCCATTGGGATCAATAATGACGCCCGATCCTCCAGACAGGTTGGGACGTCCTGGAGGGCCGCCGAAGGGCGGGCCTTGATCAGGCCCTTCCGGCTCGCCATGGGGGCCGCCGAATGGACCAGGGCCTGGACCGGGACGTCCGGGGGGCGCTTCATGGTCGCGCCGACGTGGATCTCGTGGCCCTCGCCCATGTTCGCTCTGCATGACCTGGATGTTGACCACCGCCGGCGTGACAGCCTTGACGATGGGAGAAAATCCCTGTGCCCACTGTGGCGGAATCGTGGCCGCCATACCAACGGTCGTCGCGGGCGGAATCAGAATCAGCGCCGCTCCCAGACAGACCCCGGCCAGTCCCGCACCGAAGAGAAACGTGACCCTTGTTGTCATGATATACCCCTTGAGAAACTCGCATGGCTGATAGGCATGGCTCATCGGATTGTAGACTCCTGCCATGATACCGCAACCGAACCGTGGTTTGCTACCGACACAACACCTATATGAAGAGCATCATGGACCGAATGAAGCGCCACGTAAAAACCAAGAAACCCGGCCCGCCTTGCGGCGAACCGGGCCCCTGGGATGCAATACACTCCTCCTATAGGAGATCTTTAAAACTCGACCTTGGCCAGCACATAGCCCCAGTTCTGGTCACCGTTTTGATTAAAGGTGGCCGTGCTCCTCGCTTCCGCAGCTCTTGTACCACCTGCAGGGCGAGATTTATCAAGGTATTCTCCTGAAAAGAAGTGCCCGTAGCCGAATTCCAACTTAAACTTCTCTTTGAGGGTCAGCCAATAATGGACGTCGAGTTCCTGGCCCAACGATGCCGCCTCATTACGCTTTTCAAGGCATCCAGCCACAATTCCGGTACCGCAAGATGTGGCATAGATCGTTTGATTGCCACGGTACCAGTTGTCCAGTTTGTTGGCCAGCCGGAAGACCGAGTACTTGACCTCAATCTTACTCTTCTCGGACGGCTTGACATCAAACGTTCCCGAATAGCCCACCATGTTCTTCCACGCCACGAGGTCCATGTATCCCATCTTGCCATGGTTTGTGGGAAAAAGATTCTCGAAGGTGTTGAAATTTCCGCCATGCGGATTGGTGCCAGCGGAATTGTTGTTGGCATCTCCGGAGGCGTAGTTGAACTCAAAGCCAAGCCTCGGCTTCATCGGAACTGGCTCGAATGTATAGCCAATCTTGACTGCCTCCGCATGGGCATTGATACGCTCGCGCTGATTGACAGCGCTACCACTCGACGCAGCGTTAATGGAGCCAAACTGATAGGCCACTTCGGTGGTGAAGTCCAGCCCGGCAGCCTTGCCATTGATTCGCCCACCCAATGTGCCTCTCTTCTGGTCAGCAGCCTGAGGATTTGTGATTACGGACGTTGTTTGTGAGGCGGCCCTGTTATCCGCAAGCCAGAAAAAATAGGGTTCCACCGTCCACTTCTCGGCCGGCTTCAGGGTCACATAGGCCCCGTAGATGTCCTGGTCCTCACCAGCACGCCGTCCAGCGCCAGGAAAGGATACTCCAGATGTCGGCCCGGTCCCAGTCCCTGACCCTACCGATTCGCTATTGTTATCGGATGTACGCGCCCAGAAGAGGTCTACATCTGCCCTGGGGGCCGCGTGAGTCAACCGCACCCCATCAAATGCATTGCCAACCAGACTCCAGCTATCGCTGCCAAACAGACGGTGGTCGCCAAAAGCAATCTCCTGCCGTCCGATCTTGAGGCTCAACCCAGGATGCAGAATATTTTTTACCTGGATGTAGCCCTGATGGAGGTCCACGCCTGTGCCGGCCTGGTTGGCCTTGCCAATTCCCGCCACCACACCGGCTGCAGCAGGATCGCCGACGCAACCACCGGCCGTAACGGCGCCTGCGAATGTACAGTTTTCACTGCCATATTTACGCGAATCTTGCAGTTGGGCGAAGAACGCCACGTCCGGGGTTAGGTCATATCCCACATTGATGCGAATACGCTGAGCCGCCGCGCTGAGATCCGACGTCGTGGTCCCGAATGTCGCTCCCGTTCGGAATTCATACTTCACCTTGGCATCGCCCCCAATGGTCAACTTGTCCAGGTCCGCTTTCGCGAACGCGGGGCCGGCGGCGACCATTGCAACTCCGACCATTGCAGACACGGCCAGGGCCTTCCACCCTGAAAGCCTCTTTTCAGTAAACATAGCTGCCCTCCTGTTTGGTTGTACCCTGTGCCTCATGGCCTCTCTTTATCATTCTGCCTCTCCTCATTGCAACATCTTTTTATTATTCCGAGTGCTCAGGCCTTTTTGACTCCTTCTGGAACAGACTGACTGGTCATCGCTGGGTCCATGTCCTTCATGGACACATGCATGGACGATTCTAATCGCTGCTCCATCGCTTTCATCTCCGCCTGCATCAGATTCAACTCCGGTTCAACCGACCGCTTGACATCGTCCGTGGCGTCCCTGAGGCTCTTGACCGCTTTGCCGATCTGCCGCCCTACCTCGGGCAACTGCTGCGGCCCGAACAGGAGAAACGCCACGACCAAGATGACGAGTACTTCTGTGACACCCAGGCCGAACATAGCCGTGATATTTCCTTACTCTAAGGCTCGGATTTCTACCGGAGGGGATGTTAGCACAAGATTTTTTTCAATAGCAAGAAAATTGTTTTCCTTGACGTAACGCGGGCCGGTTTGATTAGATGCCGCCATGCCGACATCCTCAACACCCTCTCTCTCCATCGTGATTCCGATCTGCGACGAACGGGACAACCTGGCTCCGCTGACCAGCCAGCTCCTCAAGGCCCTGTCTGGACAGGGCCCGTCGTTTGAAATCCTGTATGTGGACGACGGGAGCACAGACGGGAGCGGCCCGCTCCTCGACCAACTCGCCCAGGACTACCGAGAAGTCCGCGTCTTCCACTTTGACCGCAACTATGGACAAACGGCCGCGTTCGACGCCGGTTTTCGCCAAGCCGGAGGCCAACTGATCGCCACGCTGGACGGGGATTTGCAATACGACGCCCGCGATATTGTCACCCTGCTTCCCCTGGCGGAGCAGTATGACCTCGTCTGCGGATGGCGCAAGGACCGCCACGACACGCTCATCAAGCGATGGTCTTCAAAAATCGCCAACGCGGTCCGCGTCGCCGTCACACAGGACGGTGTGCATGATACCGGGTGCTCACTCAAAATCTTCCGCCGCCGGGTCGTGGAGCGGATTCCTCTCTTTGAAGGAATGCACCGCTTTTTCCCCGCACTCGCCATCATGCACGGGTTCACGGTGACGGAAACGCCGGTCTCGCACTTTCCCAGGGCCCACGGCCACTCGAAGTACGGCATCGGCAACCGGCTCTTCAAAAGCCTGCGCGACCTGCTGGCCGTCTGGTGGATGCAGCGGCGCGGCCTGACCTATCGCTTCCGGGCATGAGCGACGAGACCCTCTGGCTCCTCGTCGGCTTTGGCGGCCAGGGGCTGTTCTTTGGCCGCTGGCTCGTCCAGTGGCTCCGGTCCGAGCGGGAAAAAGAAAGCACGATCCCCCTCTCCTTCTGGTATCTCAGCCTGATCGGCGGCCTGATTACATTGGTCTATGCCGTGCATCGCCAAGACCCGGTCTTTATTACAGGCCAAGCCGTTGGGACGCTCGTCTACCTGCGTAACCTCGTGTTGATTCACCGGGCACGATCATTTCCTAAACCTTCCGTACCAAGTCCCCCTACACGCCCCCCTTCTTCACCGTGAGTCATTGTTGATGGGTGCCCCAACCCGAACCCCTCTCCTCCTTCTCCTGGCCCTCTGCGCACTGCTGTTTTTTCTTGGATTGGGCACACTCGGCCTGACAGACCGCGACGAGGGATCAAACGCCGAAGCTGCGCGCGAAATGGTTGAGTCAGGCGATTGGATCACGCCGACACTGAACGGCATCCCCAGATTTGCCAAGCCGGTCTTCACCTACTGGCTCGGCGCCGGTTCCTATTGGGCATTCGGCGTCAGCGAGTTCACCGCGCGGCTGCCTTCCGCGCTCTTCGGCATCGCGTTGGTGCTGATGCAATATGCCTTCGCATCACGCATCCTCGGTCCAACGATTGGCTTCCGGGCCGCCCTCATCCTGCTGCTCAATCTTGAAATCCTCGCCATCGGGCGGATGGTGTTGACCGATATGGTGATGATGTGCTGCACCACGCTCAGCATCTTCTGCTTTTTCCTCGCCGCATCCCATCCCGATGGAAAGGGCAAGAACACACATTGGTACTGGGGATTCTATGCCGGGATGGGACTCGCCATGCTGACAAAAGGCCCGGTTGGCATTCTGATTCCGCTCCTGGCTGTCGTCCCCTACCTCTGGCTCACGAGACGTTGGCGGGAGGTGCTCAGAGAATGCCGTCCGTTCGCCGGCACACTCGTCATGCTCGCCATTGCCGCGCCCTGGTACAGCGCCATGTTTATACTCCACGGATCGGGCTATGCCGACTCGGCGCGGGGAGACACGCTCACCCGGTTTTTCTCCATCATCGGCGGGCACGGAGGGACGGTGTTGTTTTACATCCCGATCCTGCTGCTGGGGTTCTTCCCCTGGAGCGGCTTTCTCCCGGCGGCGCTGGTCCAAGCTTTACGCGGCAGCCGTTCAATTCATCTCCCCCTCTCCCCTGCAACGATCCACCGCCACCTGCTCATACTCTGCGCCGTCTGGATCGTGGCTGTGTTCATCTTTTTCAGCCTGTCGGCCACGCGGCTGCCCCATTATATTGCGCCCTTGTTTCCGGCGGCTGCCATTCTGGTCGCCACGTCGTGGGATCGTCTGTTATCTCCTGACGGCGGTCCATGGGGGCGATTCTCACTCTGGCTGACGCTCGGCATTGGGGGCTGTCTGGGGCTGGCGTTCATCGGACTGGATTGGGCCTACGACCGCTTCAATCAGCAGATCGCGCTGGAGTTCCCCGCCGCCACGCAGGTTGGGCCAGGCTGGGCGCCGATGGCTATCGGCTTTCTCATCTTGGGCGGGATGGGCCTCTTCGGCTATGCGGCCCTGACCGCAGGACGGGCCGGCCTGAGTGTGGGCCTCGCCTCATCCGTGATCGTCGGCGTCGTCATGCTGGTCATCCTCGTCGCGCTTCCGCAGTTCCAGCGCTACTTCATCGCGCCGCCCCAGGAACTCGCCACCATCGCCGGTCTCAATCTTGAGCCGACCGATACGTTCGTCGCCTACGGCCGCCCCAAACCCAGCCTGCTGTTCTATGCCAGGCGTCGCTGTTCGGCTGAAAAACCCTGCATTGAAGTCGTGACGCAAGGACAGGAAGACACGCTGCGTGCCTTGTTGGAGCGGCCCGGCCAGGTCATGATCCTCACGCAAGAACGCCTCCGCGCCGCATTGCCCGCTCCCGCCTCCACCTATCCGGTTCTCCTGAGCCGACACGGGTACGTGCTCCTGGCCAAACGCCCGATGGTGCGCTAACCAGATGGCTGCACTAACCGGATAACTGTAAGGGATTATCCCATCTGAGGTCAGGAAATTGGGCGAAGTCGCCATCGGTGGAACAGAGTGTCAGCCCGTGCTCAATGGCAAGGGCCGCCAGATGAGCATCGGGGACCATGTTGGCTCGCCGAACGCGGTTGGCCAACAGCATCCCGAGAATCTCCCTGTGTCGGTCGGTCGGGTGAGGTATCCAGACAGGGGCGCATCCCAGCCAGGCTTCAACTTGCGTCCAGGCGTTGACAATGGAGTCTGGCTGTTCGAAAATGCGGGGGTTGGCCACGATCCGGATAAAGCTCAAGAGGCTGGGCCAGGGGAGACCGAGAGGCACCGGACCATTGAGCCGCGCGTCCAGCCATGTGCGCGCTGCGTCATGCTGAGGAAGGGACGCAACATGGGCATAGATCAGCAGGTTCGCATCAACGAGGATCACGGAAACCGTTCGCCTTCGGCGATGGCCAGAACGTCAGCCACATCATCCACGTTCCCGACTAAACAGCAGCCCAGCGACCGACCAGGCGTCCGATAGGGCTGTCGAGGCGCCGCCGGTTTCGTCATGTGGCTAAGGCCCTGGCGCAAGGCGTCATTAACCACGGCCTTGAAGCTGGCCTTGCGAGATTTTTGCGCCCGCTCCAACAACCGTGCCACATCGTCATCCAACGTCAATGTCGTTCTCATACATCAAAGCATATTGTTGTTGATGTCTTGATGTCAAGATGGTCCGCCCTGTTCCTTGACGGCCTGTCTTCTTGACTCCCTGTCACGCCAGCGACTACAATTGATGTCGCAGTGGAACCACCCGTTACGCATCTATGATCCAGGTTGAGTCTCTCACCAAACACTACGGCGCCAAGACCGCGATCGCCGACGTCAGCTTTTCGGTTGAGAAAGGCGCCGTCCTGGCCTTTCTCGGCCCAAACGGCGCTGGCAAGACCACCACCATGCGGATCCTCACCGCCTCCATGCCGGCCACGTCCGGTTTCGCAAGGGTGGCAGGGTTTGACTGCGGCGAGCACCCCAAGGAGGTCAAGCGCGCCATCGGATACATGCCGGAAGTCGCTCCACTCTATGCCGAAATGACGGTCACGGAATATCTCACCTTCGTGGGCCGTCTCAAGGGGATTGCGCCAGCGCAGCTCCCGCAAGCCCTGGATCGCACATTGGAGCAACTCTCGCTCGGCGACGTGCAGGGCCGCCTGATTGCGAATCTGTCTCGCGGGTTCAAGCAGCGAGTGGGGCTGGCCCAGGCGCTGATCCACGATCCCCCGGTCCTCATCCTGGACGAACCAACGGTGGGGCTTGACCCGAAACAGATCATCGAAATTCGGCAGTTAATCACCACGCTGGCGGGCGCCCATACCATTATCCTGAGCACGCATATCCTCCCGGAAGCGACGGCGGTGGCACAGCGTGTGGTCATCATTCACGAAGGCCGGGTCGTGGCGGAGGACTCACCGGAGCGACTCTCCGCCCGCTTGCGGCGCTCCGAGAAGGTCAGCCTGACACTCAAATCCCCCGCGCTAGACGCCCGTGATCGCTTCCAATCTCTGCCTGGTGTGCTCTCGGTGCATCAAGAAGGATCACAGGAAGAACCGACGACGTTCATGGTCGAGACCGAATTGGGCCATGACCTGCGGGACGACCTGGCCCGCTTCGCCGTTCGGAACGAGTGGGGCCTGTTGGAACTGAAGCAGGTGACCATGACGTTGGAAGACGTCTTCCTGCGGCTGACTCAGGAAAACGAAAGCCTCGAAGCCCCCCTCACCCCCACCCTCTCCCTCCAGGGGAGAGGGAACATTGAGGAACCACCACGTGAGGCGCAGCCCTCATGATCCCGATCAGCGCCATCGCACGGAAAGAACTCCGCACATACTTCGTCTCGCCCATTGCCTATGTCGTGGCCTCAGTCTTTCTCCTGCTCACCGGCCTCATCTCGTTCCTCGCCACCGCGACCACCAGCAACCGGAGCCTCCAGATGTTGCGGGGCCAGGGCAACCTGCCCGATCTCAATCTCAATGAGATCGTGTTTCGACCGGTGTTCTACAACATGGCCATCATTCTGCTGCTCGTCCTGCCGATCCTCACCATGCGTCTGTTCGCCGAAGAGAAAAAACTCAAGACCATGGAGCTCCTCATGACCTCGCCGATCACGGTCACGGACATCATCGTCGGGAAGTTCTGCGCGGTCTTCACGGTGTTCGCCGGGATGGTGGCCCTGACGGCGGTTGGCCCCCTGGCCCTGGCCCCCTTTGTCCAATTCCAGTGGGAACCGATCCTGACGGCGTACTGCGGCGTCCTGCTGATGGGCGGACTGTTCCTGAGCGCCGGCCTCCTCGCCTCCAGCCTGACCGAGAACCAGATCATTGCCGTCATCCTGAGTTTCGGCGGCCTGCTCCTGTTGTGGCTCTTCGGATGGGCCGGGCAAGTCTTCGCCGATTCCATGCTCGGCACGGTCCTGACCTATCTGGCCCCGCTCGATCATTTCGAGCGCCTGGTGAAGGGCCTCGTCACAACCAGCGACCTGGTGTATTTTCTGGGAGGTATGCTGTTGCTGCTGTTTCTGACGCACCGAGTCATTGACTCCCACCGGTGGCGGGCGTGATGAAGAGCACGGCGCGGCGGGCCACCAAGCTGGGCCTGAACAGCCTCCTGATGGTTATACTGGTGGCGACCATTGCCGGCGTCATCGCCTTCCTCGCCAACCGTCACAACGTCCGCTGGGATGTGTCGGAGACGAAGAGATTCACCCTCGCCCCACAAACAGCCCGTCTGTTGCGCGACCTTCCGAGAGCGGTCAAAGCAACCGTCTTCGCCGGAGAGCAAAGTCCTGCCAGGACCGTCTATCGCGATCTGTTTGACAGTTACCTCGCGCACACTGCGAAGCTGACGGTGGAGTTTGTGGACCCAGAGAAAAAACCGGGGATCGCCCGCCAGTACGGCCTCACGAGACCGGACACTGCGATACTGGAGAGTGGCCCGCAAGAAACTCGCATCACGTCCGCCACGGAACAGGAATTGACGAACGCGCTGATCCGCGTGACCAAGGACGAGAAAAAAACGCTGTATTTTCTCACGGGCCACGCAGAACACCTCCTGGACGACACAGGGGAAACCGGCTATTCGTTTGTGAAGGAGGCGCTGGAACGGCAGGGGTACGCCACACACTCGCTCTCGCTGTACACATCCAAGGCAATCCCGCCCAACGCCTCTGTGCTCATTCTGGGAGGACCACAGAAACAGATCTCGCGCGACGAGCAAGCCCTCCTCACCGACTACGTGCGCACAGGCGGACGGTTGCTGCTGCTGCTCGATCCTGGATCGCAGGCCGGCCTTGAAGGGTTCCTGGAACAATGGGGCCTGCGGACCGACGACCGGACCGTGCTGGACCCCCAAACCATCCAGGGTGGCGACTTGACCATGCCGGTGGTGAACAGCTACGGCGCCCACGACATCACTCAGGATTTGGGGACGCTCTTCACGATCTTTCCCCAGGCCCGCCCCATCACCTCACTCGATAGCACGGCCAAGGGCAAGGCTCACGAGTGGGCTTTTCATCCCCTGGCCAAGTCCAGCGCCCGCAGTTGGGCCAGGACAGGGACGGGTCAATTCGACTTCGATCCCCAACATGACCAGCCGGGACCGCTGACGCTGGCGGGATTGGCCGTGGCCCGCACAAGCCCGGCGGACACCAGACTGCCGGCAGTCCTGTTCATCGGCGACTCGGACTTTGCCAGAAATTCCTATCTGGACTTTTCCGGCAATAGCGATTTCTTCCTCCACGCCACGGCCTGGCTCGCCGACGAGAAAGATTTGGTCTCCATCGCGCCGAAAGACCTCGCGCTCGGTACCTTTCTCCTGACGGAGGCCCAAATCAACACGCTGTTCATCGTCCAGGTGTTGGGCCTGCCGGGTTTCTTCCTGGCGGCCGGATTCACCATGTGGCGTCGCCGCCGCCGGTTGTAACCACGGCAACCAGCCCGCCGATGTCACGGAGCGTCTTCGCCCTTCTGATTCTCGCTGCCGGCCTGGGGCTCTATCTCTGGCTGGTCGAAATGCCGACCGAACAGAAGCGTGTCGCCTCCGAGACTACCGCCAAACGCCTGCTTACTTTCACAGACAAAGACCTTCTGGCATTCACCATCACCGCCTCGCAGGGCGATCCGAGTGCCATCGAACTGATCCGAGACCAAGGCGGGTCGTGGAGCATCCGCACTGCGAAGCCCCCCACGACCATGGAAGCCGACGCCGCTGCCGTGGACGACTTCCTCCGCGCGCTGCTGTTGGCCCAAGTCTCCCGCACCGTGGACGAATCAGGAACGGAGCTCGAAAATTATGGCCTGGCCACCCCCTCCGTAACGATCTCGTTCCGACTAGCCTCTGGCGAACAGACGATCCGCTTCGGCGATGCAGGGCCTCTGTCTGCCACGCTGTACGCCATGCGAAAAGGCGCACCCCAGGTTTTTCTGACGAGCCTCTCAAGCCGCGACGTGCTGATGAACAGCGTCCAGGGGTTTCGTCGCAAACAGGTCTGGCCGTTTGATCGGAGCCGTGTGACCAGGCTGACCGTCGTGACCCAGCGCGAGACCATCGTGCTCAATCGAGACGGCCAGGGCGACAAGGAGCAGTGGACGATCACCAGCCCCTCTAAGGCCAAGGCCGACCAGCCAGAAGTGAAAAGTCTGTTGAGCGGACTCCAGAACCTCAAGGCGCAAGGCTTCCTCGACGATCCGAAGGAGCTGGCGGCGACGCGCGCCAGACTGAGGACACCACTGGTGATGTTCACCGTGCGTGATGGCGAAGGGACGCCCGACCGCACGTTGTCTCTGTTCATAGACCCCAAAGATACGCAACGGGCCTACGCGGAAAGCACGGCCACAGAGCCTCTGTACAGCATCTCGCTGTCCCTGGCCAAAGACTTAGCCAAAGGGATGTTTGCGCTACGGAACAAGCAACTAATCGAAGCCGAGCCGGAACGTGTTGCCACGCTGGTCATCAAAACAGGCGACCAGGACTTCTCCCTGACCCGCGACGGCGCACACTGGCTCATTGACGGAGACCCCACACAGAAGGCGGACGCCGCCCGCATGAACATGTTCGTCACCCGTGTCGTGCGACTCCAGGCGGAACGGATCGTCACGGACAAGCCGGGCAATCTGAAGCTCTATGGGTTGGCGCCTCCCGCAGTCGAACTCACGGCAGCCGACGCACAGGGAAAAATATTGGGACGGATTGCCTTCGGGAAGGAAGACCAGGGAGAAGGATTAACCTACGCGATGGGCACCGCCATGCCCGGCGTCTTCCAAGTGCGCCCGGACATTCTGAAAGACCTGCCTGGAAAGAACGACGCGCCTAATCCGTAATCACCACCAACGCTATGCTGTGGCCCGACCCTCTCAGCAAGCCACGCGCTTGCGGAGATGGCCATAGTAAGCGGTCAGGGTGCGTTCGCAGCCCAATGTTCCCGTTGTCAACGCCATGATCCAGTAAATGTCCCCCCGCGTCATTTTGACGGTGACGGACGGATCCAGCAGATACTCCGACTCGCTCACTCGCTGGAGGGTCTTGAGGGCGAAGAGAATCGGCCAGGCGCAGGCCAGCCGCAAGCGCAGTTCGGACATGGGAATCGCCATCGTATAGAGCCACCCCTGATCGAGGTGCTACAGCGCAAGACGCAGCAGGTGGTGACGCACCGGCTTGAACGTCTGGAGCGAGGCTGGATTCAGCAGGTCGTGTGGCGTCAATCCTGCCGGCTGCAACAACTCAAGCGGGATATAGCAGCGACCGCGCCGCAAGTCCGCCGGAATGTCACGCAGCACGTTCGTGTATTGCAGCCCCTTGCCGAATCGGACGCCCACCGGCGCCATGTGCTCAACGTTCCAGTCGCGTAACGCTACCCGATGCATACACATGAGCCTCGTCCAAAACTCCCCGACGCAACCTGCGGCGTCGTAGGTGTAGCGCTCCAGGTCGGCCATGGTCTTCAATGCGACAAGCCCCCCGCCCTCTCCTGGCGCACTGCTCTCGCCGGGAAAATCCGTCACGTCTCTCTGCATGCCCTGGGTCAGGATCCCGAGCACCCAACGAATCACTGACTGGTCTTCCGGCGTCAAGGACTCCAGCAAGGCCCCGCATTCGTCCAGGCGCGACAGCAGGGCCATCTCGCTCCGGTCGGCCTTGGCTGCGGCCTGGTCAGTGGCCTGGGCAGTAGAATGAGCGTGAGGCAGCGCAGCCTGAATGTCCTTCAGGGCGCCCCGATGCAATGCCGGGTCCATGATCCACGCCTGGAGCCTGGTCAGATGCCGGAGCCGCAACGAACGCTCAATCAACCCTGTATCCGCAATCGTATCGGCAGCGCGGGCCAACAGGTAGGCAACCCCCACCTGTGCCCGAACATTGCTGGGCACGACCGCCAGCGTGAGATAAAAGGAGCGCGACACGGATTTGAGCAGCGTCTGCAAAAGAGTCTGATCGGGGCACAGCGCAACCATGTGCAAGATTTGTACTCGTTACCGTCCGCTCCGGTCAAGAAGATCGCGGCAGAGGGCCTTGACACAAGGCCCTCTAGTGGTAATAGTATTTATCATACAGGTGCGGGACGGGAGTGTCGTCGTGGCCCCCATCACCCCCGCACTCTTTCATGGAGGAAACAAATCAGATGTTGAAGAAGTTGAAAGGGATTGGATTGTTGCTGTTGGCCAACATGCTGATCTTTTTGACCCTGTCGCTCACATTCCCGCTCATCCTGAACGTCCTGTTGCCGTCCTTCGGCATTGATGTCAGGGGTTCCGTGGATCAGACGCAACTGGTCTGGGCCATGGTCATCGGTTTTGGCGGGGCCTTTATCAGCCTGGCCTTTTCCAAGCACATGGCGCGGGCCATGCTGGATTGTTATCAGATCACGCAGCCGAGGACCAAACAGGAAGCCATGGTATTTCAGACAGTGCAAGAATTGGCCCAACGGCTCCACGTCAAAACCCCGGAAGTCTGGATTTTTGACGCGCCCGACCCGAACGCCTTTGCGACCGGGCCGACCAAAAACAACGCCATGGTGGCCGTGTCCACCGGCTTGCTGGAGAACCTGAGCGAGGCCGAGGTCCGCTCGGTCTTGGCCCATGAAATGGGCCATGTCTGGAACGGCGATATGTTCACCACGACCGTACTGATGGGCCTGATGAACACCTTCGTGTACTTCATCAGCAATTTCATCGCCCGCCACCTGGCGGAGCGAAACGCCGCCCTGGGGTTCATCTCGTATTTCTTTCTCCAGATCGTGTTATCGTTCCTGGCGATGATCCCGATCTGCTGGTTCTCGCGGCGACGGGAGTTCGAGGCCGACCGGTTCGCGGGCCAGGCTTATGGAGCGGCGCCGATGATTGCCGCGCTGGAAAGCATCCAGCGGTACGTCGAGGCGGCACAACTCCATTACCCGACACAGGATGCGCTCGCCACGATGAAGATCTCCGGCAATACGGGCGGGATGATGCGCCTGTTTGCAACCCATCCGCCCATTGAGGAGCGGATCGCGGCGCTCCGGCGCTTAGCGTAACCAACGCGCCGAATCACCAGAGCGAGGGGGGCGGACACCATCCGTCCCCCTCTTTTTTCTTGGGGCTTTTTCAGGGGGCCATGGAACGTACCTGTCGGTTCAGTGAGACCCCTCTGCCTGCTCTCGCCGACGTGGGTGGCAAGGGCCTCTCGCTTATCAGGCTCTATCAAGCGGGACTGCCCGTTCCCAACGGCTTTGTGCTGACGGGTGCGTTTTTCACGCCATGGATGGCTCTGTTGAAAGCCACAGCAGCGTGGCAGACGTTTCTCGCCGCGAATGACGCAGGCCTGCGCGAGGCCTGCCAGAGGCTCCAGGACATCAGCAAGCGCTACGAACTGACTGCTGAACAGCGCGCCTGCCTCCAGGACGCTCTGGGCACGTTCACGGAACAGACCCTCTATGCCGTGAGGTCATCCTCGCCGGAAGAGGATGGGACACGCGCCTCCTTCGCCGGTTGTTATGAAACGGTCCTGGGTGTGCCGCCGGACAGACTAGAGGCGGCAATTCACCAGGTCTTCGCCTCCTGTCTGGATGCCCGTATTGTCGTCTACAAGCGCACACATGGTTTCGATGCTCGTGATCCACACCTCGCAATTGTCGTGCAGGAGCAGATCGCCGGCGAGGTCTCCGGCGTCGGATTTTCCGTGCATCCCTGTACAGGAGACCCCCATCAGGCTGTCTATGAATCAAACTGGGGTCTTGGCGAAACGGTCGTTTCCGGAAAGGTCACGCCTGACTATTTTATCGTCCACAAGCCGACGAGAATGATCCTGGAGCGCCGCGTCGGCGCGAAGGAACGGGCCGTGGTCCTCTGCGCAAACGGCGGCACACGCGAGTGGGAGGATCCTCGATACGATCAACTCTCATTGCAAGACGGTCAACTCCAGGCCCTGACGGAAGTCCTGATCGCGCTTGAACATCACTATGGCCATGCTATTGACATGGAATGGACGTTTGCTGACGGCAGGCTCTCTATGCTGCAAGCCCGCCCGATTACGACACCACACACAGCGCCACGCACGGCGTCCGCCAAAATATCCGTAGCTATCCCACACTCATCCGACTAGAATACGCTATGCGTGATCCCAGCGAAAAGAATCTCATCAAGATCAGCAAATTTGTGAAGAGCTTTGCGGAGAAATCCGGCACGGCCATGCACCCTGACCCGCTCGTCACAGAAGCCGTGGTCACGGGGCTGGCCGCCCACATGGACGAGTTCGGCAAACCCCTCTGCCCCTGCAATTTTTATCCGGATAAACCAGCCGAGGCGAAGCTCCGCCGATGGATTTGCGCCTGCGACGAGATGCAGATCTACAAGTACTGCCACTGCCTGTTGTTTGTGCGCGAGGACGGGCTGCCGATCACGGAATACCTGCCGGAAGACCACGAGGGAAGGGCCTCGTATGGCGTGGTCACCGATCCCACGCCTGACAAGGGGCGCGCGCTGCGACATCAAGCCCCGAACAAGCCGTCGCTTCCTTAAAACACCGCTGTGACGATTTCGCGTACACTGCGCTGCATGTCGGCGTCATCCGTAATCGGACGGATGATGGCCGCCTCACAAGCCGCCTGGATACTGACGCCCTGCGTCACCAGTTTGCCTGCGTAGATCAGGAGGCGTGTGCTGACGCCTTCTTCCAAGCCATGATTTTTGAGGTTGCGGACTTTCTCGCCCACCGTGACCAGTCCGACCGCGAGTGCCTTGTCTACGCAGGCCTCGCGCTCGATAATGCGGGCTTCCAATGCGCGCGGCGGATACGTGAAGTCGATGGCCATGAATCGCTGTTTCGTGCTCTGCTTTAAGTCCTTCATCACGCTCTGATAGCCGGGGTTGTAGGACATGACGAGCAGGAAGTCGTCCGCGGCCTCGATCATCTGCCCCTTCTTCTCCATCGGCAGGATGCGCCGGTCGTCACTGAGCGGGTGGATGATGACGGTCGTGTCCTTGCGGGCCTCCACGATCTCGTCCAGATACACCATCGCCCCGTGCTTGACCCCCAGTGTCAGTGGACCATCCACCCAGACCGTCTCCTCGCCCTTCAGCAGAAATCGTCCCACCAGGTCGGAGGCCGTCAGGTCTTCATGGCAGGCCACGGTAATCAAGGGGCGGCCCAGCTTGTAGGCCATGTGCTGCACGAACCGGGTCTTGCCGCAGCCCGTCGGGCCCTTGAGCATCACGGGCATCTTGGATGCGGCCGCCGCGTTGAACAGGCCGATCTCACCGTTGACCTCGGCGTAGAACGGTTCTGTCGTGACGAGAAATTGTTCAATCCCCTGCTCGAATCCCTTCGCCACCGTCTCCCCTCCCTCAAGATGAATCGTGATACTATCGGATATGCACTCACGCCTACAACTCCACCGCGTCGCGTGGTAATGAACGAATGGCCGGTGGAGCGGACGGCGCGGTTGGCAGCAGGGCAGGCCGACGGCGTACTCTCGGACATCAATTTCGGCGAAGTCTTTCCGTTCGTCACCAAACCGCTGGCCCGCGATGGCCTCGCCCGCTACATCGGCCCCACACTCGGCGGACAGATCGCTGGCCTCAGCCGCCATGATCCACTCGTGCTGGACGTGAATCCCCTGGCATTTGTCGCCGGCCGGCCCTACATGGACCTCTCGGCCTACATCGTCCTGCCCGCCATCGCCTATCACCTCCCGATGCTGGAGGCGGTAGATCAGGTCAAAGGGACGATCCTCGCAGATATGGCCAGGACTGGACATCTGTCGCCCATTTCGATGGCGCTCAGCGCACGACTCCGATTGCATCTCGCCTATGCCCGAATGGGCCTTCGTTCCCTGTGGTGGCTGTGCCGTCTTCATACGCCATCCGACCTGCATGAAGCCTATGCACACACGAGCAGCCGCTTGCGCAAGATGGTGCATCGCCCACTCAATCAGGACGCGCCGTCTGTGCTCCTCGCAGACCTGGCCCGCGAGTTTGATGATGAAACGGATCCCACCACAGACGGCCTGCGACACCTCGGCCTGGCCATGGGACTCCACCAAGCCTTGCGACGACTCTGCGCCGCACAGGTCTCACCCGCGTTGCTCGACGACCTCGCACGAGGTATTCCCCTGAATCCGACCACCACGATTTCGCTCAATTTATGGGACCTATCTCACGAGGCGCGTTCGTTGGCGCATGTGTTTGCCACAACCACACCCGCACAGTTGCCACAGACGCTCCAGACGACGGACGCAGGACGCCAGTGGTGGACACGCTTCGAGGACTTTCTGTACCAGCACGGCCATCGGGGTGAAGTGGAACTGGACATCACGACGCCACGCTGGCGAGAAGACCCGACGTTCTTGCTTCAGACCGTCGCCAATTACCTGCGTCATCCCGCCGACACGCCGACTCCACCAGCCATGATGGCTGACGGAGTGCGTCGCCGCGAGGCCGCCGCGTTAGCAATTCGCGCACAACTCCCCTTTCCAATGCGGGTACTCTTCGGGTGGCTCTATGAACGATATATTCTCTGGATGCCGTTTCGGGAGGCCATGAAATATACCTGGCTCCTGGGCCTTGAACAGGCGCGGCGGGTCTATCTCGAACTGGGCCGACGACTGACTGCAGCCCGTGCGCTGACAACCGCCGAGGACGTCTTCTGGCTCAGGCTGCATGAGCTACAGACATGGGCTGATGCTGGAACCGTGACATGGACGCCGGACCTGCTGGCGTCGCGCGAACGTGAATGGCGGCATTGGACGACGCTCCATCCGCCGGCTGTGATCGTCGGCACGAGCGCCTACCAGACTGTCCCGACCGTGCCGGTTCCGGAATCGCGTGTGCTGCGCGGCACCGCCGTATCCGCCGGGTACGCCAAAGGCATGGCGCGTGTCATCACCGACCCGCACCAGGCCGACCTGCGCCCGGGCGAAATTCTGGTCACGCGCTATACTGATCCAGCCTGGACGCCGTTGTTTTTTACGGCCGGCGCGCTGATTACTGAGGTCGGCGGCCTGTTGAGCCACGGCGCGGTTGTCGCGCGCGAAATCGGCCTGCCCGCCATCGTCGGCGTCAAAGACGCCACCACGCGAATCCCCTCCGGCTGTCGGGTCGTCGTCAACGCCACAGACGGCACCATCGAGTTACTCTGACGAATCCCCACTTGCGCCGTCCTCACCGCTCCGGTATAGTTTCATAGTAGCTCTTTCTCCCTTTCAGATTACGGAGGTTGCATGGTCCGTCTCGCGCTTCTCGTGCTGGTTTTGTGGCTCAGCGTGTCGCCGTTTAGTCTGTCACCAGTCTTGGCTGATGCCCCATCGCACGGCCCTTCACACAACGACCATGCCCCGACCGCGCCGCAAGCGAAGGCCGTGACCACCGTCACCGTGACCGACAAGGCCCTGGTCCTGACCTTCGGGCCAATTGACCTGCCGGTTGGGCACAGCGGCGAGTTGGCCTCCAGTATGCCACTGCACTTTTTCAAAGCGCCCAAGGACATGCACGTAACCGGCTTTCGGTCGCGGATATTCACCAAGGACGGCACGGACCTTCCCGGCCAGTATCTCCACCACATTCTGCTTCAGAATCTGGAAGAAAAGAGCCTCTCCTGCCCAGGCGAACCATCGTATTTTGCCGGCGCTGGAATTGAAATCACGGACGCCAAGTTTCCTCCTGGATACGGCGTACCGATCAAAAAGAACAGCAAGCTGGTAGCCGTCGTGGCCTTTTATCACAAGGTGCCGCCAACCAAGGACGTGATGGCCACCTTCACCATGGACCTCGCCCCGAACGGTGTCGAAACCAAGCCGATCAAGGCCTACACCGTGGGTGTGAACGTGGTCTGTTACAGCCAGTTCGCCAAACGGCCGGCCAATGAATCCGATGAAGGGCGAGAATTGAAACCAGGCGTCGTGCAAGTGGACTCCAAGCCCCTCAAATTTACGGTGGACGGCTGCGTCAAGTATGCCTATCCACATGGCCACGACGGCCTGTTGCTGATCGCGCTCGACAATACAACCACGAACCAGACCCTTCTGCGTAGCGTACCTGATGTCGAGAGCAACGGCAACCTACGCGGTTTTCTCCCCAGACAAATCTACAGCAATCCCAATGGTTTCTCGGTGAATACCCGTGACGACTATGAAATGACCATGGTCCATCACCTCAACAGGCAGGAAACCATGGACCTCCACGGCATGGGCAATTACCTCCTCTATGTGGCACCGGGCGCCTGTGAGTAAGGCCCTCCGTCAGGTCGCATGGGTGACGATGGCGGCGCTCCTCTGGGCGTCTCCGGCATCGGCCCTCGACGTGAGTGGACGGTGGGAGATCATCGAGGAAGAGCGGACCTATCAGGCCACTGTGGATGAGGCCGGTAACGGAACCTATACCTGGCAAGGTGGCGTCATCTACGGCAGTACGCTTGCCGGATCACGCTGGTCCGGTTTTATGGAAGCAGCCAGGGAACGACCGTGAAGGCGGCTTCATCATCGAGATCTCGGAGGACGGCCATGCAGCCAAGGGGCGCTGGTGGTACTCGCGGGTTGGCGTCCAGGTGATTCCAGATCAAGATTTCGGCGGCGTCTACACATGGCGAAAACTCTCTTCGTCCGCCCTCGTCACCCCTTAAATCCATCCAACTCAGGGAGAGGGCGTTCATGTTTGTCTGGAGCAAACGGTTTGCCATTGCCGCGCTGATCCTCTTTGCCGCGCTGGAGGCCTTTCTGCTGTCGCAGACCCTGGGAACAGGGCCGAGCGGGATTCACCCCCACACGATTCAATATCTTCTGGTCAACTACAGTCTGCTCACCGTCTGGGCATTCATCTGGATGTACGATCAGGCCCAGGTCCGAGGCGTGAATGTATGGCCATGGCTGCTGCCGTACGTCATCGCGCCACTCCCGATCTTACTGGCCTATATCCTCTTTCTCCAACGGAGGTAATTCCCCATGTCCGACTACAAGATCGGCGGGCCGCTCAAGCAGTTCACCGCCACAGAAAAAACCACACAGATGGCGACCTTTCTGGCAGACCGCATGGCCAAGGCGGTGGAGGGCAACGATGCCGTTGACGTGCATTACCTGCTGGCCACACTCGACGACTACCATGATTATATGTGGCGCTACTACCGTCGCATGGAGAAGGAACAAGCATCGCTGCGCCAAGGCGCCTCCGACTAAGGCGCGTCCGACTACGCGAGAACCTGCCCCACGACCTCGATAATCTCGCGGGAAGAATAGGGTTTCGGCAGAAACGCCTTGGCGCCGAGCCGGTCCACCTCAGCCTGGGACCCTACGGACATGGAGCCGCTACAAAGGACCACCCGCACCGTCGAGTCGAATGCGCGCAGATCGGCGAGCAACTCCAAGCCCGATCGCCCGGGCATTCTCACGTCCGTCAGGACGATCCCAATACGCGCCCGTTCCTGTTGATAGACCGCCAGGGCACTGGCAGCGTCTGCTGCTTCCAGCACGGCATACCCGGCCTGTTCCAATGTCGCCCGCGCCACGACCCGGAGTATTTCCTCGTCGTCCACGATCAGCACCACCCGGCCAGTGTCCTGCGGCGCTATGGACGGCAACGCCGCAGGCTCTGGCACCGGCGCGGCCTTCGCTTCAACATGCCGTGGAATCTCGATCACGAATCGGGTGCCCTTTCCAGGCTCGCTCTTCACCGCAATGGTTCCCTCACAACGCGTGACGATTTCCTGCGCGACCGTCAACCCTAATCCGAGAGCCTGCTCGCCGAGAGCCTGCCCAACGCCCTGGCCAAGACTCTGGCCCTCCGATTTCGTCGTAAAAAACGGCTCAAAGATTTGCGGGAGGCTCTCGCTGGCTATGCCCGTGCCGGTATCACTGATGGCAAGACGCGCATATGCGCCGCCGTCCTTCTCCATGTTGCCCAACTCAATCTGTAAGCGCCCACCCTGCGACATCGCATCGCAGGCGTTCTCGCATACATGCAGCAGGGCCTGCCGTAACTCCACAGGATTGGCATACACCGGCCAGGTCTCAGGGTCAGCCTGGATCACCACCGCAATCCTGGGATCGAACATCACACGCATACGCCGACCCATCTCCTCAATGAGGGACGGGAGCGCCACAAGACAGGCGTCGCCTTTCACGCACCGACCGAGAGTCATCAGCCGGCGCACGAGATCGGTCGCCCGCCGGCCCGCCTGGCCGGCCGCAGCCACCATGGGCCAGGCTGGATGGTCGGCCCCCAGCTTGCCGGCCACCATCCACAGGCCTCCCATAATTCCAGTCAGGAGATTGCTGAAGTCGTGCGCAAAGCTTCCCACCAACTGTCCCGCCGCCGCCATTTTCCGAGACTCGCGTAGCGCCGTCTCAATATTCCGCAGACGGGTCACATCGCGGGCAATCAACAGCAGGCCCTCGCGCCCTCCCCTCTCATCGGGTTCATCGCGCAGGAGCGCCACCTGAATGGCCAGCAATCGCGCAATGCCCTTGCGTCCCACCATGCTCAGATCAATGGTATCCGTCTTGCCCTCAGACATACGCTCGACAAACGCCCGAAAAGCGTCATGCTGCGCCGTCGCCACGTAGTCATACACCGACATGCCGACCATATCCTCCGCGTGTGCTACGTCAAGTATCGCCCGCCCGGCGAGATTCACGTCGCGCACCGTTCCATCGCGCGACAGGACCAACAGGGCATCCGGCACTGCGTCAAAGAGCGCCTGCCACCGGTTGTCACTCATATCTCATCTCTCATGTCCCCTCTCAACGCCCGCAGCACCGAAGGCGGCTATCCCGACCATCCCCGTTGCTGTTCAGAGAGTACAGAGCCTATCTGAATCGCCAACGCCAGCCGCTCCAAATCCACCGGCTTACCCATGACATCCACAGAGCCCAAATCCAACGCCTCTTCCAACAGCCTATCGTCCTGGCCGGTGGTGAGCAGGATGACCCCCCCGGCGTACTGCCGATCTCGCAATTTTCGCAAGACCTCGACCCCGTTCATTTCAGGCATCGTCATATCAAGCACGAGAAGTTTCGGCGCCTCCTGATCCACGGCGGCCAGCGCCTGATGGCCACCATGCGCCGTGCGGACTCGATAGCCCCGCAGAGACAGGAATCGCTGCATCAGTTCGCAGATCGGCGGCTCATCATCCACCACCAGAATCGAATCCATGGCGGGCGGCGCAGCCTCTGAAGGGGGCACGGGCAGAGGGGGCGTGGGCAGAGGAACCGCTGGAGCAACAGACGAAGCCGGCACAGCCATATCCGGCACAGGCGTCGTGAGCGGTGCCACCGCCGGGATTTTTACGACTTTCGGCAACGCACGCTCCATCGCCGACACCAGCACATCAAGGGCCAAGCCCTTGCTCAGAAAATCCATCACCCCGAGTTGCCGAGCCTGCCGCTCCAACGCATCCGATCCCCAGGCCGTCAGGATCATCACGGCGGCCTTGGGGTCAATCGCGCGAATGTGTTTGAGCACCTCAACGCCGTTCATTTCCGGCATACGAAGGTCCAGCAACGTGAACCGTGGTTTGTGCTTCTTGAAGAGTTCGAGACCCTCTCGACCATTGGACGCCGTGATGATCTCATGACCCTGGCGGCCCAGCACCGACCGCAGCAGGTCGCAGATTAACTGTTCATCGTCAACGATGAGGATGGTCGCCATTAGATTTCGCCTTCAGTTGCTCATGCGGTGTGCATCATGCGAGTGGGGAGATGTGGCTGGGGGAGGAGGGATCGAACCTCCGTAATCAGAGTCAAAGTCTGATGTCCTACCACTAGACGATCCCCCACCCCATGTCATGTATCGTGAAGACGGAATCATACAGAAAAACCGGAGGTAGCGCAAATGTGACAACAGCAGGACGGCACGGGAGCGCCGGTCTAAGAGGACAACGCGAGAGTCAGGCACTTGGCCGCGCCACCCGCTTTGATAAACTCGGAGAGGCAAACCGCATGGACCTGATAGCCATGGGCTTCCAGGTTGCTCATCGTGTCGGAACATCCTTCTGGAATCACGACGCGCGGTCCGATACAAACCGCGTTACAGGCGAACCGCATCGCATCGTCTTCCCTGACTTCGATCAGGCGGGAAGCTGGCACCTGGGCTTTGACCGCCTGTTGCCCCTGCCGATCAAATGCGCCGGGGAACCACAACACCTCACCTCCGGTCAGCAGGCAGAGGCAGGTGTCGAGATGATAAAAGTGGGGCTCCACGAGGGCCAACGGGATAATCTCACGACCGAGAACCGGCTGGATGACGTCATACGCACGGAGATCGGTCCGTTGGCGGTAGCCTCCGAACCAGACCTCCTGGTTTCCCAAGAGATCGCCAGTGCCTTCAAAGCAGACATTGCGCGGCAGCCGGACACTGACATAGCCCTGCGCCTCGAACCATCGCGCGAAGTGCGCTTCCTCAGGCTGTCGTTGCGGATGGCGAAACCGGCTGAGAATCACCGTCCTGCCGATCACCACGCCCGCATTGGCGGTAAAAACCATGTCCGGCAGATCCTCCACGGGTTCCACCCGCTCAAGGACCGCCCCGCAGTCTTTCTCCAGCACAGCCACCAAGGTCTCCCACTGAGCACGCGCCACAGGGGGGGCAATGGCCCGATCCACGCGCATCCAGGGATTGATCTCGTAGGCGATCCGGTAATAATCCGGGGGACACACCAGCACATGCGGCCCGACACGAGATTCGCCGTCCTGTGCCATAGGCAGCGCCTCCACTGGTTGAATTATACCACGCCGATTGCTACAGCAAAATGCGTCAACGATTTGCTATACTCACCCACAAGGAGGACGACGCATTATGGGACTGCAACCGTTACACGATTGGGTATTGATCGAACCATCGCCGGCCAAGGACAAGACCGTCGGGGGGCTTTTCATCCCCGATGCGGCCAAGGAGAAGCCTGTTGAAGGCACGGTGCTGGCCGTGGGGAAAGGGCGCTGGGACATCCCAGACAAAAAATGGGGACGGAAACTCACGGGAAAAGAGGAGAAGGTCTTCATGCCCACGGTGCTCCAGGCAGGCGATCAAGTCCTCTACGAGAAATATGGCACGACCTCCATTGACCTAGAGGAGAAAGCACTGGTGCTCGTCCGCGAGTCCGATGTGCTAGGCTGGGTCGGGAAGTAACCACCTGGCTACACCTCAACCAACGCCTTCTCCGCCAAAACATCCTGGGACGTAAGTGGCTCGCGAAAGGTCATTTTTGCGTAGCAGGCGTAGGTCACATAGCAGTCTTGCAGGCAATACTCGGCGATGTCTTTGCCTCGTCCAGCATGCCACATCTCGGCGACCTGCTTGCCGGATCCGGACTTGGTCTCCACGCCCAGGGCGCGGGCTAGCACGTCCAGCTTGACCCATCCGCGACTGTCCCAGTTACTCCAGATGGCGAGGGTATCGTAGACCGGCTCTGCCCGAAACTTGGCCAGGCTGATCTCGGCGGTCGGCTTGACCTGATGGATGATGGACCGCTTTTTGATAAAGGGCAGATCAAACCCAAGGCCATTGTGCGTGATGTACAGGCTCGGGCGGTTCTTGCCGATCCACTCCCAGAAGCGCCGCAGGAGATCCTTCTCCTCGCCGCCGTACCAAGCCGTCGCCCCCTGCGGCTCCATGGCATCCGAGAAGGCGAGCAGGCCGATACACACGATCCGGCTGACGGTCCCGTCGAAGGAGGATTTGTCGTAGTCCTTGTCCTGCTGTGCCGCGTCGCCTGCCGAGAGAAGATCCCTGCCCTCCGCCAACTCGACCCCGGCCAGCCTGGCCCATTCTTCTTTCGGCGCCTGCACGGTCTCAATGTCCAATACGACTTTCATGGCGTGTCCATCCTTTCCCCTCGCCGTTCCCCGCACAGTGCTTCCACCAACGATTGGTCGGCGGGCGGCAACGGCATCTGCGGCAAGTCTTCCGGCGCGACCCATCGCAAGTCCTCGCACCCCAGGGGACGAGGAGTGCCGCGTGCAATCGCACACCGGAAAAAATACAGTTCCACGGACTTCCCCGGATACTCGTGGCGGATCACACGAAACAACACCGGTGGCGTGATTTCGATGCCGAGTTCCTCCCGCAGCTCACGGCGCAGGCAGTCTTCCAGTGATTCGCCCGGCTCCCGCTTCCCTCCGGGGAACTCCCACAACCCTCCCAGGTGGACATCGGCCTTTCTCTGCGTCATCAGATAGCGGCCCTCGTGGACGATCACGCCTGCTGCGACCTGGATGGGTGCTGCCCCGATCATCGCCGGTCTCTTTGAGTAAAGGGATAGGTCTTGCAGAAATCCTTCATAGGGCAGAGCAGGCAATAGGGATCGCGGGCCGTGCAGACCATGGCCCCAAAGTCCATCAGCGCCTGATTGAAATCATAGCCCTTGCCCCTCGGAATCATCGCTTCCGACAGAGCCCACAAGGCGGGCTTCTGTTTTTTCGCTTCACCCTTGCCCACAAAGACCCGATGCAGAACCCGCATGACATTGGTATCCAGAATGGGCGCATCCTCTCTGAAGGCGAAGGCCCGGATTGCGCCGGCCGTGTATCGTCCAATGCCCTTGAAGGCCAGCAGGCGCTCAGGCGTCTTCGGCAACGTCCCGCCGTAACGAGCGACCGATTCCTGCGCAATGGAATGGAGACGGATGGGGCGAATGTTGTAGCCGAGCGGGCGCCAGGACTTTTTCACGTCCGCAAGCGGGGCCTCGGCCAGGTCTTTCATCGTGGGATACGTGGCGAGCCACTCGTGGTATTTGGGGAGGACCCGGTCCACCTGCGTCTGCTGAAGCATGATTTCCGACACCAGGATTTCGTACGGCTCGCTGGTTTTGCGCCAAGGAAGGTCACGGCCATGGCGGGCATACCATGCGAGCAGGCGTCCCTGAAACGTGCGTTTGACGCCCGGCGTGACGGTCACCGCAGGCGCAGCCCGGCGACGCCGGGACGACGACTGGTGAGTGGTTTTCTTCAAGCCCGGGTGATTTCAGCGGCGGAGATCAGTTCCTTAGGCAGGAGGAATTCCACATCTTCTTCGACCACCGTCACTTCTTCGAGCACTTCGCCGCCGTGCGCTTTGAGGTAGTCCACGACTTCGGTGACCAGCACTTCCGGGGCCGACGCCCCGGCGGAAATTCCGACCGCTTTGATGCCGTTCAGCCAGGCCGGATCAATGTCGGTGCTTGCGTCAATGAGATAGGACGGCACCCCGCAATGCTCGCCGAGTTCCCGCAGCCGATTTGAGTTGGAGCTGTTCGGAGATCCGATGACCAAAATCACGTCCACCATTTCCGTGAGCTTCTTCACGGCATTCTGCCGGTTCTGGGTGGCGTAGCAGATGTCCTCCTGGTGGGGGCCCTTGATCTTCGGGAATCGCTGGTGCAGCGCACTCACGATATCCCGGCATTCATCCACGCTCAGTGTGGTTTGCGTCACATAGGACAAGCTGTCCGGGTAGTCCACCTGCAAGCGCTCCACGTCTTCCACGGAACTGACCAGATGAAACTTATCTGGAATCTGACCCAATGTGCCGATCACTTCAGGATGCCCAGCATGGCCGATCAGGATCAACTCATAGCCCTGCGTATAGTCACGGTTGACCTCGTTATGGACTTTGATGACGAGCGGGCACGTCGCGTCAATGATCTTCAAGCCGCGCTGGGTGCCTTCTTCCCAGACGGACTTGGCGACCCCGTGCGCGCTGAAGATGACGGTCTGGCCGTCCGGCACTTCGTTCAGTTCCTCGACGAACACCGCTCCTTTGACTTTGAGCGAGTTGACGACGTGGCGGCTATGGACGATTTCGTGACGGACATAGATGGGCGCGCCGTAGGCCTTGAGCGACAACTCCACGATATCAATGGCGCGGTCTACTCCGGCGCAGAACCCTCTGGGATTGGCGAGATAGATTTTCATAGTCTCCTCTATTCCTTTACCTGAATGACGCCCGCAATAGCAACTGCTTTGAGTTTGGTGCGCCCGGCTGGAATCGAACCAGCGACCACCAGCTTAGAAGGCACGTAAGGGTTATTTCTATGGACGTAACCAGAACACAGCGTACCACGCTACGCACAGGCCCATCAAGCGGATTGGTGATTCTGGAGGCTAGCGGGCTACGCTGTGATAAAGTGGCAACCGTGACCTTTTTCGGATCGGAACCGTGACTGAAACCGTGACGGCATAGACGAACAGGGAGGCAACGGTCGGCGTCATGACCCGACCGGCGGGGGAATCCTGGCCCCCGTGCCTCCCCTCCTCATCCAGGAGCCCGACAGGAGGGGCAATGGCTTTTGAAACCGAGCTAGTCCGGGATCTCTTCCAACTTCCGCCTCCACCGAAGACGACTCGCTACCACTACGGGTGGAATGAGTTCGCTTGGCGGTCTGGTGAGTGCCGCGATGAACAAGCCTGGCTCGTAGAGTTGGAACACTCTGGATGCCCTGAGACATTGCAACTAGTCACTATCCGGCTTCGGCCAGGGGTCTCCCTGAGGGAAGCACACAAAGCTGTCGCTATTGCGATCAAAGCTTGCAGAGAGAGGACGCCAGTACAAGCTAAGCGCCCAAGCTTAACGAAGTGGGAACGAGATTTCATGCGTGCCTTGTTCCAGCACCTAGAGAAGCAGGCTAGTAGACCAGTTAAACCTGCGTTAATTATTCGGACCGTTGGCAAGGCTATGAAGATCGCCGGCGCACAGCGAAGCAAATCTGCCATTGCAAATGAACACAGGCTCTGGCGCTCTGAAATGGGGCGCCCTGTCCGGAAATACGTTACAGAAAGGAAAACAAACCCGAAAAACCCGTAAAGGGCTAATTCTGCAAACCTCCACCCCTAGGCCCCTTGCCCCTGAATCACCCTGCCCAAACCTTTAAAGCGTAGACGCTTTTTATATTCTCGATACTTCGTAACACCGTGTCTATCATCGGTCTCAAGCACGCCGCATTGGGCGGCGCGGCAGCAAAGGGAGATTCCTTATGAGCGAACAATGTCTTGTGAACGTAGCCGAGGCAGCTCGGCGATTAGGACTGGCAAAATCCAGTTTGTATCGGATGGCAGCGAACGGTCTTGTGCCGTCCTATGCGGCTGGTCCAAAACTCAGCGGCAGGCGGTTCGACGTTGAAGAGGTTCGGCAAGCACTGCGGCAGGCGACTAAGAAGGGCAACGATGACGACGGACGATCTTCTCCAAAGGCTTGAGGGCGTCCGACCCCGTGGTGCCGGCCGATGGGTATCGAGGTGTCCCGCGCATAACGATCACACCCCTTCCCTGTCGGTCTCTGAAGGCGACCGGGGCTTGCTGATTCGGTGTTGGGCGGGCTGCGAGCTATCGGCTATCTGTGAGGCGATTGGGGTCAAACCGAAAAACCTGTTCTACGATACTGGCGGGCCGGTGGACCGAGACGCCATCCGGCGGAATCAAAACCGCCGAAGAGCGGCACAGGCCATGCAACGGGCGAGTGGTAAGCGAGCTGACGCCTTCCGTGAAGCGGAGGCTGTGATACGAGCAGCAACAAACCTGGACATTTCAAAGTGGTCGGGCGAGCAGCTTGACGCAGTACTGAACCGTGTCTGCGATGCCCGCGATCTCCTGCTACGAGAGGGCACTGATGCAACCCAACATGAACTTGTCGAAGCCTGACCAGGCACTAACGGCGATCCTGCAACACGGGGCGGCAATGGACGCGGCGATAAAGGATTCTACCTCCCTGGGCGCGCTGGCAAAGGAAATTGAAAAGATTGACCAAGGAAAAGAAATGGCTTCTCAATTACTTCCCCTGGACCTATCCCCCGCGATGGTCGAGTACCGCGATTTACTCCGGCTCACACTTCCTGAACGCAAGCTGCATCTTCCCTGGCAACCAGAACGGTCTATCAGCATGGTGTTTGGACCGCGAGGGATCGGTAAAACCTGGTTTGAATTGGCACTGGCCACAGCCTACGTGACAGGGCAACCTTTCCTTAAATGGCCGGTTAACTCCCCGGTTGGTGTGTTGTATGTTGATGGCGAGATGGCGCTTGACGATCTTCGCTCACGCGCCACTGGATTGATGCGGGCCACTCCACAAGCCCCGCTTCATTTTCTGACAAGCGAGTTGGTGTACCACAAATTCCAGCGTGACCTTGTTCTCACTTCCTCCACGATGCGTGATGCTATGACAACGATCCTAGATGCACACCCTGAAATCAGGGTTGTGATTCTCGACAACATTTCGAGTCTCTTTTCCGGCCTCAATGAGGACAAGAAGCAAGACTGGGAACCGATTAACACTTGGCTGATCCGTCTTCGGCATCGTGGCCTTGCCGTCATTCTCGTTCATCATGCCGGGAAAGGTGGTGCGCAACGTGGCACGTCTGGTAGGGAAGATGCGCTTGACACCGTGATCCAACTGGATCGGCCACCGGACTATGACGCAAAAGAGGGTTGTCATTTTGAACTGCGGTTCACGAAATGTCGGTCCGTCAAGGGAGAGGATGTCGGCCCCCTCGACGTGCAACTTGGAGAACGTGACGGATTTCTCCAGTGGTCGTTCAAGGACCTAGAGGAGTCCAAATTTGATAAGGCGAGGCGGCTGTTTGATGAGGGGGTGACTTCCCCCACCGACCTTGCGGAAGAGCTAGCCATCACGAAAGGGTACGCCTCCAAGATGATCAGGAAGATTAAGGCTCAGCAAGTGGCAGTATGAGCGGAAGGTTTCCTTACGGTTTCCTCGAAGGTTTCCTTCCAGAGCAGAAAGTTTCCTGTTTTCTAGGCACAGAATCGCACTCGGAATTTAGGAAACTTTCTACGAAACAACTTGATTTCATTGGGCTTCAATGGTTTTCTTGTGCATAGGACCGGTGTCGCCAGAGGAAACCAGGAGTTTCCTGGTAGTTTCCTGAATGGTTTCCTCTGGGAGGGGTGCGATGTAGGTATGGCTGGACCACTGGCAGGCCGAGCAAAAGGTAGGCAAAAGGTAGGTAAACGGTAGGTATGGCAGCGAGAAAACCACGGGAACGGGCCACTGAGAGGGAAGAGAAGGCGGTCGTGGCCTATTCTCGACGGGGCGACCCAGGAGAAAGCCCTGCGCCAGAACGGGTGGTCGGACTCGTATGCGCGCAAGCGCGGCTATCAGGTTTTTCAGCGGCCGGTGGTCAAGAGCCTGATGACAGACGCGCTCGAGAAGGCCGAACCCAACATCATGGATCGGGTGGCAAATAAGATCGTGGGCTGCCTGGATGCCAAGAAGTATATCCCGGTGACGACTGGTCGAGGCGAGGACAAGAAGCTGGAGGTGCTGGAGAAGGACGACTTCGACATCCAGCTCAAGGCCTGTGACCGGGTAATCGAGGCCTTTGGGGCCATCCCTGGCAAGATGGAGATGCCCGCGCCACCGCGGCCCCCGATCAGCATTACATTCATCATCGGCAAGGGCGGACGGGCCCAGCCCTTCGTGGACCTTCCGAAAACGGCCCCGCGTGAGCCGCCGCAGAAGCTCAAGCCGTTCACTTTTATCGTCAAGAAGCCTTCCATTCCGGTCCCGTGAGGGCAGACGTGCAGGGGGGAGACCTAGGGTTTCCGTCTCATTCGAGGCGCGACGACGTGGTAGCCTGGCGCCGGCTTCCAGTGCTTGGGGCGCACATTCACGGCCACCTGATACAGGTCTTTCGGGTCGTGCCCTGCCTGCTTGGCCTCACCCAAGATCATCCTGACGCACTCCGTTTCCACAACATCGGGCATGGCCGGTGCTAATCTTCTCAAAAAGACCATGCGTCCCAGCCGCGGCTTGAACGGAAGAATCTCTCCCATGACGTCCTCCCCGCCTCGATTGTAATCCTGTTAACCCGGACTGAACGGGTATATTGGCGGGTACTTGAGGCGCGGGTCCAGCGTTAACCTCATGTCTAGGGCCTCAAATGCCACCTCCACTGCCCGTCCCGGTGACCACGCCTGTTGCAGGTCGCACTCCTCCAGCAGGGGGCACTCGGGATCCTCCGGATTCTGGCACAGGTAGTCCAGGGCGGCCTTCGGGTTTGGGTATCCCAAGAGCATATCCACGTTCTGGTCGATGATGTCGTGGTATCGTGGGTCGAAGACCACCTCCCCTCGGTCGAATCCCCACCGCATCAGTTGGAACAGGTACTGAAGATCCGGGTCGGGCTTCACCCCCGCCACCTTCAACCACCGGGCGGCCTCCTGGTTCAGCGGGTGGTCGTTGTTCAGTGGATCGTTCTTGCTGGGCGGCGAGTCGGTCATTTATTGCAGCGAATGTATCCCGTGTACTGCGGGTACTGCCAAAACCCAGCAGCAGAAACACCACCTGCCGCGCCGCCAATAGCGCCTCCTCCTGGCCCGACGCCCTGTTGCCGTTCTATCGGCGTGAATCCTGTCGGGCACAGCTCCTTGGCCCGTTTATGCCAGTACCCTACAACCATTGCCATGCTATGGTACTGATCTCCGGTGTAGTCGAGAAAATAGACGCCTGGCTCGACTTCAGCTTGATCGTAGCCGATTCCCAGGTAACCACGTTCTCCATAAGGCGTGGCACAGCCAGCCAAGAGAACCAGAAGAAGAACGATTCCCCCTCGTCTGAAAAGATCCATTTCGCTTCTCCCTCGTCGGACCCTGGGGCACTGGTAGATGTTGGGGGCGACCCTGGCAAGGACGCTCACGACTTATCGGCAGGTCGTATCGGTGAAGGGCCCCATCTGCATGGAGGTACAATCGAAGCCCTTGTTCGTGCCCTCTGAGCCGAGTCGCTCCCGGCGGATCGCCCGCCATTCCTGGCGATACATCTGATCGGCATACGCAGGTTGGAGCCGGCCCGCTTTCACTTCGCCCTGGAGAAAGGCGTTGTATTCCTCCATGTGCGCCGCATCGCGTTTGGCGGCTTGACGGCCCATCTCCCGGTACTTCTCGGCGCGTGCGGGACCAAGTTTATCGACATCCGCCCCCGGGGGCGGCTCGGTCGCACAGCCCACGAACATCCAGGCGATGATAACGAACCCGATGAAGCGTCCCATGTCGTTCTCCTTTCGTGAGACTCAGCTTCTCCCTCGGTAATTGTTTACATAATCTCTCGCGGATGACAAATCCTGCTTCATTGGGCCAGCCTGCCCTCAAGCCGGGGAAAAACACCTGCCGCGCACTCTTCCCTCATGGATCTAGGGTCGGGCTGTGGGGCCATAGCCAAAGCTTTCCTCTGGCTGATCTAGGATCAAGGCATCGGTGAAATGTGGCCGCTCTACGTTAAAGGCGCTCCACATTAAAAAGAATGCAAAAAAGCAGACAAGCAGCAGGCGGATATTATGGTTGCCGAGTGTGGCGGATGCGATTACTCCTACCAAGGACATTCCGGCACCAAGAACTGGATTGAGATACATCGCAACCAAGAGGGCGCTGGGGATCCCAACCAGAAGCCAAGCCCTCCAATCCTTTACCAGCGAAAACAAATTCTTGTACCGCTGTTGCCTCTGCTCTCTCTTTAACCTTTCCCGTTCGTTTCGTTCTTGTTGCAACCACTCGCGCCCTCGACTTTTCATCTCTTGGAGGAAATCGTTGAGTTTATCTTCGTCTGTGTTGTTCATTACTTTCCAAGCCAATACCAGATACACCACTGCTCTCCACTCATAGTCATCTATTTATACCACTTCGGCCCTAACGGGGCAACGGCATCGCTCTCCTGTCTCCACTCATAGCCTGTAGACCCATAGTCCTCTCGCTCGTAGCCTATTGTGCGTGGATCAAAAGACACGCATTCAGGCTGCTTTTGGGAAGGCAATGCGGAAATTCCGTGTCGCTGCCGGAATATCCCAAGAGAAGTTAGCCGAGCTTGCAGGGATTCATCGCACCTACGTCGGTGATGTCGAACGCGGGGAGCGAAATATCAGCGTCGTCAACATGGTCAAGGTGGCAAACGCTCTAGGCAGGCAGCTCAACGACATGGTTCATGAAATGGAGAAGAACCTTGGCAGATGAATGCGGAGAGGAATGAAGGGAAAACTCGCCAGCGTGAGCGGAGAAAGGCCTGACAAGCACGCACCGCGACCGGGCGCTTCAAACTTGCGCCGTGGCTCTGGCATCCCACGACAGCACGGGATCCGCAGGCAATCAGATCCGGTCAGTCCGGCCGTGCTGGGAGGGCAGCAACTATAACACTTCGAGGAGCGGCAAATTTCGATCTCTGCCTCCTATTGCATAGGAGACTCGCAGACGTTCATTTACCTTTTTTCTCGACGGTCTCACCAGACTTTTTCACATCGAACGGTTCTCGTATTTTACCCTCCCGCTCTCGTTTATCGCCTTCCCTCTTCTCCTTGTCCTGCTTCTGATGTTCCTGGAATCCTCGCTCAACTTGAGGGTCGCCCGTTGGATTATGCTTCGATTTCTCCGCAGCATAAGTCGGAGCCCCAAAGACTAAAACCAGTACTATCAATATGGCCATCGTTCGCATGGTCGCCTCCTTTCCTGAGTTCACTTCTTGTCCGGTTCTTTCTTATTCGCAACTTCAGCGCGTTTCTTTTTTAATTCATCAACTCAATCAACTTGAAAGGCAGTAAGACTCTCAATAATCTACAGCAATGCCGGGTCGTAAACCTTGCTCGCAGACTGTCAGTTCCCCCTGAGGGCCAACGTCGCATATGACATTTCCAAGATCTAGTCTAAGTATTGGTTCGTCAAACAGTACATGGCCGAGTTTGGCCAACGTCAATATGCCGACTGAACGTGGACCTTCACTCTCAGAGAGAATAACGTCTCTCACATCGAGTAACAAAACTTCATTGATTCGCGTAATGTAGGATATGTCCGGAGCTAAACTGGAACTATTGATTCCAATCACGTTTCCGTGGCGGCCGAATACTGGGCCACCACTTGATCCACCGTGAAGGTGGATCGTAGTTCTAAAGCAGGCCCCTTCAATTTTCCCCCCATTTCCATGCGGCAAAAGTTCTTCGATATGGCCATTATAATAGGCCGAGTTGCAATGAATATCCTGAGACTTTTCTGATTTTTGAACAGCAAAACTATTCGGGTAGGCATAAGTAACCACCGGATCCCCAATAGAAGGAGGAATCATTGACAGAATGAGACGAGAATTTAGGAGTGGCTCTCCAGTGTCGTTGTGAAAGAAAGGCTGGGCAACAGCAACAGCAAGGTCTCCAGCAGGATGAGACGAGAATCCAAAAATCCTACGCATCGCAAAGCCCGAAGGGCCAATATGGCCTACATTGAGAGCATGCGTTGAATTTCCATCTCGATCAAAGGCATCTTTCAGAACATGCTTGGCAGTGACAAAAACCCCATTATGAGTGATGAAAAAACCAGTTCCGACGAGATGGCATTCTCCATCCTCGCCATTTTTGAAAATTGGAAAGATAGCGTCGGTCTGTAGTCGTGGCTGGCCGTCGATATTCCTGAAAGAGTAGCGTCCACTCCGTTCCTCGCCAGGCAAATGTTCCTGTAAGCCTTCCATAGGGTTAGTCGCTAGTCTTCCCCTTCCCCTTCGGCAGTATCCCCTTACGTTCTAGCTCCTCAGTCCGGGCCTGAGCCAGTTCTATCAAGAACTCCTTGACAGTCTTCCCTTCGTGGGCAGCCGCCATCTTCACCTTCCGCATGAGATCGCGGGGAATGTCCCGAAAGTTCCATGCCCCGGTGCCTTCAGGTGGGGTTCTTGCCATGGCGGGAGGGTAGCAAGTTCACGGGAAGCCGTCAAACATCACTTGACTTATTTAACTATCATATGATATAAGTGATAGATACCGTGAAAGGAGGTGAGGTTCAAATGAAAATGGAACGGTTATTGATTCAACTCCCTGCCCCGCTGAAGGCCAAGCTGGATGCTTTGCGGGGGCAGGGCTACACGGCCAGCGGGTTTATTCGCAGCCTGCTGGAACGGGAACTGAACCAGGCCCCGGCGACGGGGCGGAAAGGACGGTGAGCAATGGCGAGAGCAGGGAGAAAAGATCGAGGGCTCCTGCCCAAGAAAGACCTAGAAGGAAAGATTATCGGCTGGATGGTGCGGTTGCATCACGAAGGCCGAGAACGGCGCTTCGGCTCGTTCAAAACCAAGACCGAGGCGCGGGACTTCTACGAGAAGGCCAAGCAGGAGCAGAAGCAAGGACGTTTCTTTCCTGAACGGTATCAGTATGGCGGGTACGAGTTGATCCAAGAGACTCTTGACCGCTACATGGCCGGGAACACCAAGAAGAGCAAGAGAGAAGATCAACGCCATGCGGACTGGTGGAAGGCCCGTCTCACGGGGAAGCGGTTGAACCATCTCACGCCAGCGATACTCGATCAGGCCAAGGCGGACCTGTTCAAGAAAGGGTTCGCCCCGCAGACTGTGCTGCATTACCTCAAGTTCCTTCGCCACATCCTGAACCTGGCTGTACGTGATGGGAAGCTGGAGCGGAGCCCCTTTGTCCGGCTCGAACTTCCCAAGGTGACGGCCAACCGGACGCGGTGCTTGACCCCTGACGAGGAAACCACGGTGCTGAAAGCCCTGGGGCCGACTTATGGGCCGTGGGCGCGGTTGGCAATCCTGACGGGGATGCGAAAGTCCGAGCAGTTCGGGCTCCGCTGGACGGACGTGGACCTGGAGCGGGGCCTTATCACCCTTCCACAGACCAAGGCCGGCGGGGTGCAGTACGTCCACCTGAACGACGAGGCTAGGGCGATCCTCCGGAACCTGGATTCCTGGCAGCGGTCGGTATGGGTGTTCCCGAGCGAGAACCCGTCCCAACCGATAGACGGCCGGAACTTCTACGGGCGGGTCTGGATGCCCGCCGTTGAGAAGGCCAAGATCGAGTGGGCCACCTGGCATGACTTGCGACATACCTTCGCCTCTCGACTGGCGATGAACGGGGCCGCGGAAGGCACCATAGCCGCCCTACTGCGGCATTCGACGACCGCCCTGGTGAAACGGTATGCCCACCTGAGTCCGTCGCACTTACAGGCTGCTGTGGCGGGAATCATGGGCTTTGGGAAGGCGACAGCTGAGCCGGACCACGCTGTATCTGAAAAGGCACAGGATGCTGTGGATTTAATCCCAACCGTGACAGAAACCGGAAGCCATAGGTAGTTTGACTAGGATGATGGTTAAGCGTAACTACTTGAAAATATTTGGTGCGCCCGGCTGGAATTGAACCAGCGACCACCAGCTTAGAAGGCTGATGCTCTATCCAACTGAGCTACGGGCGCGTGTACGCGGTATTGCCTATCCGGCACGTTGGATCGAAATGCCGGCTCCGCAAGCTCGAAGTGGTCGGGGCGAGAGGATTTGAACCTCCGACAGCCAGCTCCCAAAGCTGGTGCGCTACCAGGCTGCGCTACGCCCCGACGTTCACTCCCAGAATCAGTCTCTTCGCCTTGTCCACCGCGCGTCCACGGTGGCTGACGCGGTTCTTCTCGCCGGCCGTCAACTCCGCCAGCGTCTTGCCGACCTCCGGCACGTAGAAGACCGGGTCGTACCCGAACCCATCGCCCCCGGCCTGGGACTCCGTGATCCGTCCGCGCAAGTCGCCCTCCACCACCTGCTCTCGCCCGTTCGGTTCCACGAGCGCAATCACGCACACGAACCGCGCCCCCCGGCGCTCGAACGGCACGCCATCCAGCAGATGCAACAGCTTACGGATATTATCCTGAAACGTGCAGCCTTCACCAGCGAACCGCGCCGCATAGAGGCCGGGCTGCCCTCCCAACGCCTCCACTTCCAACCCGGTGTCGTCGGCCAGCGCAGGCTTGCCGGTAAACGCGGCGGCCGACCGGGCTTTCTTGAGCGCGTTCTCCTGGTAGGTCGCCCCGTCTTCTATCACGTCCGGCGCTCCTGGAAACTCCGCGAGTGATCGAACCGCCAGAGGAAGGTCCGCCAGCATCGCGCGAAGTTCGACGACCTTGTGACGGTTCCCGGTCGCCAGAACCAATGCGGGGATCAGTGGAGCCCCCCCACCAGGTCCTGCTGCATTGTGACGAGCGCCATAATTCCGTTCCGCCCCAACGACAGGAATTGTTGCAACTCCTCCTGCGTAAACGAACTCCGCTCAGCCGTCCCCTGGATTTCCACAAACGCCCCCTTGCCGGTCATGACGAGATTCAAATCCACATCGGCCAGGGAATCCTCGGCATAGCACAGGTCGGCCAACAGATCGCCCCCCACCTTCCCGACGCTCACCGCCGCCAGATAGTCCTTCAACGGGTTTTTCTTGATAAGCCCTTTCTTGCGTAGCACGGCGACGGCGTCGGCCAGCGCCACAAAGGCGCCGGTGACCGAGGCCGTGCGGGTGCCGCCATCGGCTTGGATCACATCGCAGTCAATCCAAAATGTCCGTTCGCCCAGCTCGTCCATGTCGGTCACGGCCCGCAACGAGCGGCCGATCAAGCGCTGGATCTCCAGCGTCCGTCCGCCTTGCTTCCCCCTGGTGGCCTCCCGCGAAACACGTTCGGCTGTGGCCCGTGGGATCATGGCGTATTCGGCCGTGACCCACCCGCGATTTTTCCCCCTGAGAAACGGGGGCACCTTGTCCTCAACCGACACGGTGCAGATCACCTTGGTCTCGCCCATCTCAAACAGCACGGACCCTTCCGCGTGTTTGATGAAGTTCCGGGTGATCTTCACCGGACGGAGTTCGTCGGGCCGCCGGCCGTCGCCACGAAGGAATAATGCTTGCGTCATGGCGCCATTATACCGACCATCCCGCATGGGTGCAATTGCTGTGCTCGCGCAGATTGACTCGCTCAAGAATCCGGTGCTACTGTGCCCTCATGCTTGACCCGCGCCTGCTCAGAGAGCACCCCGATGAGGTGCGCGCCCGCCTCGGCGTACGCGGCCAGGACATTGACTGGGAGGGGCTCCGCAAGGGAGACCACGAACGGCACGAACTCCTCGCCCAGGTCGAGGACCTGCGCCATCAACGCAAGATCGCCTCGGATCAGATCGCCACACTCAAGCGGGCGAAGCACCCGGCGGATGCGCTGATACAAGAGATGCGGGATGTCGGAGACCGCATTCAGAGCCTCGAAGAATCGTTGCGAGACGCCGAAGAACGACTGAGCGCCATCGCGCTCATGATTCCCAACATGCCGCACCCGTCCGTCCCACCCGGCACGGACGCCGCCGCCAATCTAGAAATGCGACGATGGGGCACGCCGCCCACATTTGCGTTGCCCGCCAAACCGCATTGGGAGATCGGCGACGCGCTGGGCATCCTGGATTTCGAGCGGGCGGCGCGCATGACCGGCGCCCGGTTTGTGGTGGCGAGCGGAGCAGGCGCGCGCTTGGAACGCGCGTTGATTAACTTCATGCTGGACCTGCACAGCACGACCCATGGCTACCGGGAAATCCTCCCGCCCTTCATGGTGAATCGGGCAAGCATGACCGGCACCGGCCAGTTGCCGAAGTTTGAAAACGACCTCTTTCGCCTGCGCGATGATGACTATTTCCTGATTCCGACAGCCGAAGTGCCGTTGACCAACCTGCATCGCGAAGAAACCCTGGACGAGGACCTCCTCCCGCTCAAATACACTGCCTATACGCCCTGCTTCCGACGCGAGGCCGGCTCCTATGGAAAAGACGCGCGCGGCCTGATCAGGCAACACCAGTTTAATAAGGTGGAGTTGGTGATCGTCAGCGCCGCTGACACGTCCTACGAGGAACTGGAGCGTCTCACGGGCCACGCTGAAGAAGTCTTGCAACGCCTGAATCTCCATTACAGGGTGCTCTCTCTGTGCGCCGGCGACCTGGGATTTGCCTCAGCCAAGACCTATGACCTCGAAGTCTGGCTTCCCTCCCAGGGAGGCTTCCGCGAAATCTCGTCCTGCAGCAACTGCGAGACCTTCCAAGCCCGACGCGCGGGCATCCGTTACAAACGAGGGGCCGGCAAATCGGACTTTGTGCATACACTGAACGGCTCCGGCCTGGCCGTTGGACGAACACTCCTGGCGATTCTGGAGAATTACCAGCAGGCGGACGGGTCGGTGGTCATCCCCAACGCGCTCAGGCCCTACATGGGGGGCCTGGAGCGAATCACGAAGGGGGCCAGTTAGCTAGAGAAAGCGAGGTTTGGCGGAGGGGGTAGGATTCGAACCCACGGAAGACACGAGGCCTTCAACGGCTTTCAAGGCCGCCGCTTTCGTCCACTCAGCCACCCCTCCAAACCTCGCCTGCCTGTGCCGAGGAGATACTACCATACAGTCATCCTGGGCCTCCACGGACCCCTCGAAGGCTCCATCGCGTTCCTCATACGTTCACCCCATGATATAAGTTGACCCTCAGACAAAAAGTTGCTATTTTACTCTGTCTTAGAGAATACCCATATTACCTATGCCTGAAGAAATAAAATCAATCGGTCGTTACGAGATCCGCGGCATCCTGGGAAAGGGTGCCATGGGCGCGGTCTATAAAGGCTGGGATACCCGCCTGGAACTGGACGTCGCCATCAAGGTCCTCCTGCCAGGCAACGACGACACCAACCGCCATGAAGAAATCACGCGATTCCTCCGCGAAGTCAAGATCAGTCGCACCCTCAAGCATCCCAACATTGTCGCGGTCTATGACGTCGGCGATAACCCAGACACGGGCATGCCCTATATCGTCATGGAGTTCATTAAGGGCAAACCGCTGGATGGGCTGCTAAAAACACGTAAGATGACGATGCAAGAAATCGTTACGCTCCTCTGTCAAGTCGCCGATGGCTTGGACTGCGCCGCGCAGGCTGGTGTCGTGCATCGTGACATCAAGCCGGCCAACATTATGGTGGACCCGGACACCTTGATCCCCAAACTCGTGGACTTCGGCGTGGCGCGCATCGAAGGCACCAACGCCACGCAATCCGGGACGGTCTTGGGCACCCCCCATTATATGTCGCCGGAACAATGCCGTGGCGAAGTGGTGGACGGTCGGTCGGACCTTTTCTCGCTCGGCGCGATGAGTTACGAAATGCTGACGGGCATGAAATCCTTTCCGGGAGACACCATTATCAACGTGATGATGGGCATTCTGGATCCGAACACGCCCGTCCCGCCCAGCGATCTGAGGCCGGAAATCCCCTATGCCTTGAGCGAAACCGTCATGAAAGCTTTAGCCAAGGATCCCGCCGACCGATTCCAGCGGGGCAAGGAAATGGCGGAGGCATTCCAGTCCTCAATGGCTGATCTAGCAACAGCCACGGTCACCATTCGTCCCGGCGACCTCCCGAACATTGACAAGACCGTCATGATGACTGTCAAAGCGGCCAAGGTTTCCGAGGCTGCCGCCGCCGCCGCGCGCGCCAGCAAGACGGCTGCGCCGTCCGGAGTGCCCATGCAATACGTTGGCATCGGCGTAGTGGCGGTGCTGTTACTGGGCGGAGGTGCCTGGTTCATGATGGACTCGAAGCCGCCGGCTGTCGCACCCATGGCTTCCGTCGCGCCGGTGGCCCTTCCACCCATCCAAGGCCCAGCAGCGACAGCTCAATTGGGGGTTGTGAAAGAGTTGCCCGGTGGGCAAATGGTCCTCCTGAACGAAGGCGACCCACTTCGCGCCTCCGACAATTTTGCCATCACTGTCATCCCTGCCGCTCCATCGTATGTGTATATCTGGCAAACCGATTCGTCAGGTGAAGTCTTCCGAATTTTTCCCAACGCAGACTTCCATCCGAAAGGTAATCCGACTGCGGCGAACACTGACATCTGGTTGCCCCTGGCTAAAAACAAACGGGAGTGGTTTCATCTGGACATGAACCCTGGTGAAGAGGAAATCGTGATCGTCGTCGCAGCAGAGCGACTACAGGAACTCGAAGACCCGCTAGGCATGTTGTCCCTGGCAGGCGTCGCCGATGCCGATACCAAACGGACCATTATTTCTGATCTTCACAGAGCACAAGCCAAATTGGGGATTGGCAGACCCCCTCAAGGTGCTTCTCCAGTATCATCCAGTGCTGTTCCTGCTCGCGTATTAGAGGGAGCCGCCAAAGGGTTTTATTATCAGATTCGCGTGAAGCATGTTTAAGATGCTATTTTTCATTCATGATCCACGCATGGGAACCCATGCAAACACGATATTCGAATACGCCAATGGAATGGGTGCCCACAACTGTTATCCTTTCAATTCAATATGTTGCGAGTATTTGACTGGATGGATTGGGTGGATGTGCCTTGCCAGGTAGAGTGGCACATGACTTGCTTGATTTACGAGATGAGGAACGTAGAAGATAATGGTTTTTAGGGTCAACCACTAGACTGAGGGAGGGAGCAATCATGAGTACCACGAAACTTCTGAACGGGATGCTTGTTCTAGGGATCTTGGCATGGGGGGTCGGAACACCGGGGACTGTCAATGCGGCCGATTCTTCTGATTTTGTCTCAGAGGAAGAGATTTCGGCGCTCTTTGAACCGGATCCGGCTGAAACCATCAAGAAGCGCGGATTGGCCAAGGTGCCGCGCCCAGGCTTTGACTCCAAGAAACGGGAAGCCACCACATATGTGCTTTTTGAAACCGGCTCAATCCTGCTGAAGAGCCCTGATTCCTTCCAGCAATTGGACGCCGCAGGCCGGGCGTTCAAGAAAGCCCTGGAAGTCGGCAAGGCCGAGAAGTGGCTTATTGAGATCGCCGGGCACACGGACAATGTGGGGTCTCCAGAGACTAACGTCAGACTCTCGAAAGAGCGCGCGGAGAGCGTCCGTCAGTACCTGCTCCAGACTTATGGCCTGCCACAGACCATGGTCAGCGCTCACGGCTATGGCGATGCGCAGCCGATCGTCGCCAACGACACTCCTACGGGTCGCGAGAAAAACCGCCGGGTCGTCTTTAAAATTACCCAACGGACTGCCTCCACACAGCAGTAAACCTGCTCCGGCTTAACCGGCGAGGCCCATTCCAGTACACACTGGAATGGGCCTCGTGCATTTTCGCCATCATCCTACCGGATGATTTCGCTTGACAGTGATTGGAGCGGCCCTTTAAGGTCTGGACAAGAGGATACGGCATGGAATATCTGGCGCGTCTGATCGAAAGATCGGTTCCATGGGCAAGGTATTGAATATCCGACCTATTTGATCGAAAGGTCGGTTCCAGCTAGCTGGGGGGAGAGGTGGCCGAGTGGCCGAAGGCAACGGTTTGCTAAACCGTCACAGGGCGAAAGTTCTGTCGCGGGTTCAAATCCCGCCCTCTCCGCCACACCAAGCTTGTTCGTTTTTTCCTATGGCGTCTTCCGAGCCTCACGGAACGCATCCGCGCTGGCGCACAGCGCCACGAGGACCCAGGGGAAGATCAGCCAATAGAACAGCCCGACGGTCATGACAAAGACAAAGAGAAAAATGATCGCCTTGTTGGTGCGGCCGCAGTAATAGTGGCCAAGCCCTGGCACAAGCAGACTCAGGAAGGCCGCCAGCGGAGGGTTTGTAGCCGTCCGTTTCCCCATGGCTTCTTTGGGCCATAGGCCTGATAGGTCGGCATGACAGTATTTGCAGCGTTTGGCACCGACCAGGATGACGCCCCGACAATAGAGGCACGGCACGGTTTCTAGTTTCTGGTCGTCCATGCGGTACGTTCCTGGCGCCTCCGGAAAATCCTCTCACTATGGCACGAATTGATCTCCATTCCCATACCACCGCATCGGATGGCAGCCTGACGCCGGAAGAATTGGTGCAGTTGGCCAAACAACAGGGCGTCACAGCTCTGGCCGTCACGGATCATGATACCGTCGCAGGCCTTCCACGGGCGATGGCAGAAGGCGAACGAGTCGGCGTGGAGATTATTCCCGGGATTGAAATCAGTTGTCTCTATGGCAAGACTGAGTTACACCTCCTGGGGTATTTCATTCACCCGGACGATCCGCGCCTGATCTCCTCGTTGCTCACCTACCAAGCCAGCCGGGAGGATCGGAACCCTCGTATCGTGCAACGATTGCAAGAACTGGGCTGCGCCGTGACCTACTCGGACGTGCAGGCCATCGCAGGAAACGCCACCATCGGACGACCACATATCGCGCAGGCCTTGCTCCGCAAGGGCGATGTCACCAGCGTCTCCGACGCTTTCAATCGTTATCTCGCGGACGACGCCTCTGCCTATTTTCCACGGACGCTCCCCTCCCCTGCCGAGGCCATTGGTCTCATCAGGCAGATCGGCGGCATTCCCGTCATGGCTCACCCTGTCTACGCCTCCCGCCTCAAGGATCCCTTTGAACAGGTCTGCGCGACACTCAAAGAACTCGGCTTGATGGGTATCGAAGCGCTCTATGGGAGCCACAACCAGAAACAGACCGACTACTACCGCAGCGCCGCACAGAATCAGGGCCTCCTTATCACCGGAGGCAGCGACTTCCATGGCGATTCCAAACCGAATCTCCTGGTGGGAACCGGCTATGGCAACCTGTCCGTATCGCCAGACCTGCTCGAACCCATGAGAGCGTTGGCAACCGTATGACGACTACCACGAGGCCACCGCTTCAAGGATTGCGCCATGTGGCGCTTCGGGTGCGGGACATCCGGCAGTCAAAAGAGTTTTATCTGCGCGTCTTTGGGATGACCGTGGTCTGGGAACCAGACCAGCAGAACTGCTATCTCACGTCCGGAAATGACAACCTGGCGCTGCACGAAGAGGCTACGGTACAGGCCAATGGGAAGGCGTCCCCTCTGGATCATTATGGATTTATTGTCAGCAGCCCGCAGGGAGTGGACGCATGGGCTTCGTGGGCGACACACAACGGGGTCACGATCGTGACCCCGCCGAAACAACACCGGGATGGCAGCTACTCCTGCTACCTGGCAGACCCGGATGGCACGGTCATTCAGATGCTCTACGAACCGACAATCAGCCAGGCCACGTCTTAATCAACAGGGCGGAAGAACGAATCGTACACGCCCCAGGCCAGCACAATGGCGATCAGCGCATACCAGACATAGTACATCCCGGCATAGGGATCGCTCCCATCCTCGGTCGGAGCCGGCACATTGGCAAACGCCACCGCGACAACGCCCAGGAGAACCGCAACCGTCTGAAAAATAATCCCTCTCCCTTTCACAGCCATGTCCTCCTTGATTCAATAATCCGTGACTCTCTCAATACGTTTTGATTGTACAAAAAATCATTCTCCCTGCACAAGTCCCAGCCTCTTCCAATATGAAATGCGTCTGAGTACTTGAGATGCTGATCGGGCATGATGCGGGGCACGTATAGTGGACCCCTCCGTCAAGGCAATTTTAGGTCGAGTGTAAGAGGGTAGCCCTACACCTGCAGCGGAACGGCGCTGCCCCGATTGTCTTCTGGTGTGGTTTCTGCCGCTATTGCGGAAGACGTTTTTTCTGGTGCGGTGCATTTGTCAACGATGCTTGCGCCACCGCTGCGGGCGGTTTTATAAACCCCATCCGGGGTGCTGTCGCCCAAGGATGGGTGGGGCCTGTCCGTGTTGTAGCACATAAAATCATCCGTCAATCCCAACAGCAATGCCGGCAGCGCGGCGTCGTCTGTGAGATACATGTCCTCGTATTTCACCGTGCGCGACCGCCGCTCCACAAAGATGTTGTCGAGCGCCCGTGCGATTGTTCAAGCCGGTCAAAATTCTTCTTGACGGGCAACGCCAAGCAGTCCTATCGTGCAGCATGAAATGAGAGCGGTTATTGTAATCGTTTCTCTGAATTCTTCCTGACTAGGGAGGGCGGCCCTGTGTCTGTGTGCTGATGCAGGGGGATCACCGAGGCGGCGGTCCATCACGGTAGGCACAAGGAAAGGAGGCGTATGACCATGTCCCGGTTGAGGACAGGCTAGACACGGTCGCCGATCTATCCACGAGGAATACGAGGCATTCTCTTATGAGACACCGCGACCAGGGGAACGGGAGAAACAACGGAGCCGGGCCCGTTATTCTGGCTCAAGATGCATGGATTATTTTCATTTCTTGCCTTCTCGCTGCTTGTATAGACCTCAGCGTATACGGTCCGTATGAGGATTACTCGAAGATGGCAAACGACTTCATTTCAGAGTCTGTCAAGAAAAATCTCCGTGGTGGCCAACCGTTTGGGGACAAAGGAAACCCTCCGTTAAATCGAGTCTGACCCCATTTTTTCTTCCCTTACTGGTTGGGCATCATTTTTGGTGGCACCCCATGCAGGAAAAAGCCGATTGGAACATGATGGGCTTCATGGGCTTGGCCGTCAGGTTCGCAGCGTCCAGCGGCGCATTGAACAGGGTGACATTGGCCTGAGCTTGCGCGATGCGCGCCTCCAGCACGTCGCGAAACTTCCATTGGGCGTAATTGGCCGAGAGCCTCGCGTTGGCGTAGACTTTCTGCGCGGTTCGCCAGTTGCCTGATTTGACCAGCATGTCACCCATATTCAGAAAAAACCCCTCGAAGTTGTGGGGCGCAATCCAGCTATTCCAGCAGACGCGCCTTTCCCCCTCGGTGGTGTACAGGCCCATATAGCGGGAATAGTTCGGATCGGCGCGGTCCACCTGTTCACCCGCGCAGACATCGAGATTGTTCCACTGCCATCGCAGACCCTCCCGGAACCGTTCTGAATCAGGGGGCAGGCGGCTCATCACATAGCCGGCGGTGAAGTAGTTGAACTCCGGCCAGGCGCCAGATATGCAGCCAGCCGATATGCGCTGCCGTGGTCGCGTCGCTCGGATCATTGAGGTACGCGGCGGTCAATGCATTCAGCGCTGACTCGATCCGATTGTATTGGCCGTCATGCAGAGTGTTCCAAAACACAGCGTCGGCTTGTTCCGCCGCAGGACTGCGTATTGTTGAGGGCAACTTCTCCGGCGTGAACAGCACCGCAGATTGCGAACAGCCGGTCACGAAACTGACAATGAGTGCACACAGCCACCAAATATTTCTGTTCATCGTGTGCCCACCGCAACACCGGTACTTCCGGGATGCCCAACGTTCTGGTTCAACGGCGCGCCGCTTTTGGCGCGTCCGTTGCGACGGCCTGTTATGCGACGTTCTGCATTTTGTTGGCATAGTCACGACCAGAGGTTGCTGGTGGCAGTGACTTTCCGTCTTGATGGTAAATAACGATTGCTTCTTCGACGATTTGGCACAACTCGTCAAAAACGGCCTTTTCATTTGAGCCGTGGCAACCACCGTAAACAAGGCCGGGTGAGCTACCAACAAAGCATTGGTCTTCTTCGGACCACTCGACAATCTTTGCGTACCTTGCACTCTCTTTCATGATTTGGACTCCTTGATGCAGCGTTCGACTGCGCGAATTTGATATTGCATTGCGTCTTCGCCACATGCCCCTGATATTGTAATCGGTTTTGAAACGCTCGGGTGAACGTAATTTCTATGACTCCCTTTGCCACCGCGATTTGTAAACCCGGCACGTTCAAGCTCGGCGATGATTTCTCCCAGAAGGCAGGCTGATGGCGAGTCCGTCCACCGGGCTTGATCTTCGCCACGCGCTCCGGGGAACACGGCAAAAGCACGATGACCTTTCCCTCCCCCCCCTCACCCTGGCCCTCCTTCGGCAAGTCTCAGGACAAGTCTCCTCGGTGGGGCAAGGGTTCAGCAATACTATGGGGAGTCACATCATGGCATCACGGGTTTTGTTTTTCGAAATGTCGTTCGCCCACGCCAGAGGGCGTAGATCACCGGAATGACCAGGAGCGTGAGGATCGTCGAGCTGACCATGCCGCCGATCATGGGGGCGGCGATGCGCTTCATGACGTCGGCGCCCGTGCCGGTGGTCCACATGATCGGCAGCAGGCCGCCCATGATCGCCGCCACAGTCATCATCTTGGGTCGCACCCGCTGGACGGCACCCTCCAGAATGGCCTCGCGCAGGTCCTGGGCCGTCGCCATCCGGCCTTCGCGCACACGCCGTTCGTAGGCCTCGTCGAGATAGACCAGCATGATGACTCCGGTCTCCGCTGCCACCCCGGCCAAGGCAATGATCCCCACCCAGACCGCAATGCTCATGTTGTACCCTAGCCCATAGAGGAACCAGATGGCCCCGACCACAGCGAAGGGGACGGACAGCAATACGATCAACGATTTCGCCAGCGAGCGAAAATTCAGATAGAGCAGCAGGAGGATCAGTCCGAGCGTCACAGGCACCACCAGCTTCAATCGTTCTTCGGCACGGATGAGGTGCTCGTACTGGCCCGACCATTTCAAAGTGTAGCCGGGCGGCAGCGAGACGCGCTGTTGGACGGCCCGTTGAGCGTCTTCAACGTATCCACGCAGGTCTCGCCCGCTCACCGAGACCGACACCAGGCCGACCAAGGATCCGCTCTCATCGGCAATCGCGGACGGCCCTCTGGTGATGACCACTTCGGCCACCTGTCCCAGCGGAATCTGCGCGCCGCTCGGCGTGGCAATCAGCACACGCTTGAGCCGATCCGGATCGTCGCGCAGTTCACGTTTGTAGCGGACGTTCACGGGATAGCGTTCGCGCTCCGCGATTATGGTCGTCACGGTCTCCCCACCGATGGCCGACGTGATGACGGCCTGTACGTCGTCCACCGTCAACCCATAGCGGGCCGCCTCCTTCCGGTTGACGATCAGGTCCAGGTAATAGCCTTCATTCAGGCGCTCCGCGAAAGCGCTCTGCGTACCAGGGACATTCGCCAGCGCGTGTTCGATCTCCAGACCAATTGCTTCGATTATTTTGAGGTCTGGCCCCAGCACTTTGATCCCGACAGGGCTTCGTACACCAGTCGTGACCATCTCCGTGCGGGTCTGGATCGGCATCCACCAGACGTTGGGAAAGCCCGGAATCTTCAGCTTCGCGTCCATCTCGCCAAGCAGGCGATCCCACGTCATGCCAGCCCGCCACTCGGATTCCGGCTTGAGTGAAATCGTGATCTCAGCCATGCCCGTAAAAGCCGGGTCGGTCGCAGTCGGCGCCTTGCCGATCTTCCCAAACACCCGCTCCACTTCAGGGAATGTCATGAGCAGCCGATCCTGAATCTGCAAGACTGTTCTAGCTTCGGTGATGGAGAGGCCCGGCACCGTCGTCGGCATATAGAGGATCGTGCCTTCATTCAGCGGAGGCATGAACTCCGCGCCAAGGCGCATGAACAGTGGCACCGTCAACGCCACCAGCGCCACGGCCAGCCCCAGCGCGAACCGGCTGGTTCGGAGCGTCCAGGAGAGGATCGGACGATAGCGCGCGATCATGAACGTATTGAGCGGGTTGTCCGTCTCCGCCCGGATGCGGCCTCGGATCAACAGGACCATCAACACCGGCGCCAAGGTCACCGACAAGGCCGTTGAAAACAGCATGGCGAAGGTCTTGGTGTAGGCGAGCGGCGCGAATAAACGCCCCTCCTGGGCCTCCAGCGCAAAGATTGGCAGGAATGAGACGGCGATCACCAGGAGCGAGAAGAATAACGGCCGTCCCATTTCCTTCGCGGCGGCTATGATGGTGTCCGTGCGATCTGTATCAGGATGCTGCTCCAACCGCTTGTGCGCGTTCTCGACCATCACAATCGCTGCATCCACCATGGCTCCAATCGCAATCGCAATCCCGCCGAGCGACATGATGTTGGACGTGATCTTCAGATAGGCCATCGGGATGAAGGCCATGAGCACCGCCACCGGCAAAATAAGAATCGCCACCAGCGCGCTGCGGAGATGAAAGAGAAAGAGTACCGCGACCAGGCTCACGATGAGGCTCTCCTCCACCAATTTCTCGCGGAGCACCGCAATGGCCCGATGGATGAGGTCCGAGCGGTCGTAGGTCGGCACAATGCGGACGCCATTGGGCAGCGTCGGGGTGATTGCCTCCAGTCGCGCCTTCACCCGCTCAATCACGGTCAGGGCATTTTCGCCGGCCCTCATGATGACGATGCCGCCGACGGTCTGGCCCCTCCCATCCAACTCGGCCAGGCCGCGCCGCTGGTCAGGCCCGATCTGGACGCGCGCAATGTCCCGAACGAGAATGGGTGTGCCACGTTGGTCTGTGCCGACCAGCACCAGTTCAAGATCCTCGATGGCACGCAGATAGCCACGCCCTCGAATGACGTACTCGGTTCCGGCCATCTCCAGCACACGTCCGCTCACTTCCGCGTTGCTGGCTCTCACAGCCTCGATTACGGTCTTAATGGGCAAGCGATAGGCCGCCAATATGGTCGGGTCCACTTCAATTTGATATTGTTTGACGAAGCCCCCAATCGCCGACACTTCAGCCACGCCCGGCACACTTTCCAATTGATAGCGCAGGTACCAGTCCTGGAGGCTCCGCAGTTGCGCGAGGTCGTGCGTCCCCGTCTCGTCCACCAGGGCGTATTGATAGACCCACCCGACGCCGGTGGCATCAGGCCCCAGGGTCGGTGAGACCCCGGTCGGGAGTTTGCCGCTGAGTTTCTGCATGTATTCGAGCACACGGCTCCGCGCCCAGTAGAGGTCGGTCCGATCCTCGAAGATCACATACACGTAAGACGCCCCGTATTCCGACACCCCACGCACGCGCTTGACCTTCGGGCCTGCCAGCATGGACGTGACGATTGGATAGGTGACCTGATCTTCAATGAGGGTGGGGCTTCGGCCTGGCCACTCGGTATAGATAATCACCTGGACGTCCGAGAGGTCCGGGATCGCGTCCAGCGGGACCGCAAAGACCGCCCACAGACCCCAGGTGCTCAGCAACAGTACGCAGAGAATCACCAGCACGGGATTCCTGGCGGAGGAATCAATCAGCCGCGCGATCATTTCATGCCTTTCATATCCCTGTCGTCCATCTTTTGCTCATACGTGCCACGCATCTGCATGTCGCCCATGCCGATCCGGCCCATCATTTCCTGCATCGTGCTGGTCGAGGCCAGCTTGCTTTCCGCATCCAGCAGGAAGGCCGCTGACGTGACGACCCGATCCCCTTCTGTGAGGCCCTCCAGCACTTCCACAAGGTCCTGACTGCGCCGTCCCAACTTGACGGGCATGGGCTGATAGACGCCCTCCCCTTTATCCAGGAACACCACCTGACGCAACCCTGTATCCAGCACCGCTTCTTTGAGCACGACCAGGGTCTTGGCCGAATCAGTGTGTACGGTCACCGTGCCGAACATGCCCGGCTTCAGCTTGCGCCCCGGATTGGGCAAGGCCAGCCGCACCCGCACGGTTCGGGCCGCCTCATTCAACGAAGGTTGGATGTAGGTGACCGTGGCGCGAAGGGTCTCACCCGGATAGGCGGCGAACTCCACCGAGGCGGAGTGATTGAGCTTCACCGCCGCGACCTCGGACTCGTAAATATCGGCATAGACCCAGACCGTGGAGAGATCGGCCAGTTCATAGAGTGTGGCGCCCGGCTCCACAAAGCCGCCCGGTAGCGCGTCTCTCTTGAGGACAGATCCATTCGATGGGGCATAGACCGTCATGACCGGCTCGGGTGTCCCTCGCTGTTCCAGAGCCGCCATCTGCGCGTCCGTGATGTCCCAGAGCCGAAGGCGTTCCCGCGCACTGGCCACCAGTGCGGCGGTGTGCTCCTTTGCGTCGGCCAGCGGGCTGGCACCCAGTTGTGCGTTCGCCTTTAAGGCCAACAGATACTCTTCCTGCGTGACGAGAAGGTCCGGCGAGTACAGGGTAAAGAGCGGCTCGCCTTTGCGGACCGACCGACCGACCGAATTGACGAAGACCTCCCGGACCCATCCGGAGACTTTCAGCGTGACCCGGCTATGCCCACGCTCGTCGTAGTCCACAGAGCCGACCGTTCTGATTTCCTGTTCCAACGGCGCGTATCCAACCGGCGCGCTCCGAACTCCGATTAATTGCCGCATGACGGCCGGCACGGCGACAACAGCAGACGGGGCCGGAGACATTCCCTGCATGCCTTCCATCCCTTGCATTGCTTTCGTGTCGTGTTCCTTCATGCTTGTCATGTCGCCCATCATCATGTGGGCCGCGAAAAAGCCCCCGGCGATTCCGGAAATCACGCCGGCAGTCGCCACGGCTATCAACATGCCTTTTTTATGCGTCTCGGTATTCATTGGATGTTCCTCCATTTCTCGTAGGGGCGCAATTCATTGCGCCCGGATTGGGCGTGATCAATCACGCCCCTACCTGCCTATCGCAGATCCACACCGACCGCCCGTTCGAGTTCGGCTGTCCGCTGCTCAAATGCGGTCAGTGAGCGATAGTACTCAAGCTGAAAGTCCCTCAGGGCTCGCTCGGCATCCAGCATGGTCAAGAACTCTACCTTCGCTGCCCGATAGTTAATCCGCGCAGACTCCAACGTTTGCTGCGCCTGCGGGATCACCGTGGTCTTATACAGTGCGATCACCTTCTCGGCCGCCTCGGCCCTCACCAGGAAATCCTTCACCTCGAAGAGCACCTGGTTCTTCAGCGACTGAAAGGCCGCTTGCGCTGAGTCCTGATTGGCCCGTGCCTCCCGGACGCCCGCGTCATACTTGGGCTTGGTCCAGAAAAACGGCAGGCTCATGGTCGCCATGGCCCCATACCCGTCGCGCATCCCATCGTTCTGAAATCGTGACACCGTGACGTTGAAATCCGGGTAATACTGTTTGTGCGCGAGCGCAGTAGCCGTCTCGCTTCGGGCGATGTCAAGGTCCAAGGCCCGCAGTTCAGGACGATTCTGGACGGCCGTCTGCTGTAATGCCTCCAAGGTCCTCCGCGCCCTCGGGCCGACGGGTTCGAGAGGCTCTCCGAGCGGGGACTGCGGGGCTCGATTCAGCAGGATATTGAGCCTGGCCTTGGCGGTTTCCAGTTGTTGCTCCAGCACCGACAGGTCATTGGCTAGCATGGACAGTTCCCGCGATGCTTTCAGCACATCCATCTGCGCCCCCTTGCCGACTCGAAACCGCGCGTTGGCAATCTCGAAAAACTCTTTCAGTATCGCCACTTGTTCGTGATGGACGTCGATCTCCCTGTGGGCCAGAAACACCTCGTAGTAGGCACTCTTGGCCTGCGCGGCCACCTCCCGCTCCTTGGCCCGAAGCTGAGCCGCCGCCATTTCGGCCTCTTTGACCGCCAGGCTTTCCTTGAGGCCCAGCTTGCCGGGAAACGGAAACCGCTGCGAAAGACCGAAGATCGTATTGTCCGTTCGGGTCACGTCTAAGTTCTCCGGGGTATTCCAGAGCTCAATTTTGAACTCGGGATCATCCAAGGCCCGCGCCTGGGGCGCCCGCTCCTGGGCCGCCTGCCACCGATGATGGGCTGCTTGGATCGCAGGATTCTGCGCGAGCGCCTCGGTGACGACGGCATTGAGTCGGAGCGGTTCGGCTGCCGCCTCCGGCACGGCGCTGACCGGAACCAGCGACAGCATTCCCATGATGACAAACAACAGACGACGTAGACACATGGCGCAGTCCTCCCACACATCAAACAGAGACGTTCCGGTAACAACCGGGACAGAGTCAACTTGTGCGGAGGATCAGATACGGAGGATCGAAATCAGAGAGAGCGGATCGCGGTCGAGAAAGGGCGGACTGCCGGAGCATGCGTAGCGGGACAATGGCAGCCCATCATGCATAGCGACCGGCGCTGACTCACGCACAACATGGTGAATCTGCCAGTCTTGGATCGGCTGAACAGGCGAAGGACTCTGGACGCCGAGCGACTTGAAGTCGTCACACGCGTCGCGCACGGGCGGCTCGCTTGGCATCGCGCACACGCTGCCCATCTCCATCGGGGCCGTCCCATAGAGCGGGACCAGGCAGGCGTATGCGTTGAACGCCATCAGGAAATAGAGCGCCGCCAGCGAGACGGCTATGGATCGAGTGCGTATCATCACCGTGAGTCTACCACAATGAGTACGTTGTTGGCTCATCCCTTGCTCCCCGGGAGATCGAACGTAAACTCCTTCAGTGGGTCCGGTTTCTCGACATAGGCGGACGGATCAGCCGCAATTTTGGCGCACATGTCTCGGATTTCTTTGGCGCGTTCCTCCACTCGCTGGGCCAGTTCGTCCTTCTTCTGAGTCCGCAGAACCATGGCATACATATCCATCGTCTTCGCTCGACTGAGATGATACTTGCCATGCGAGTTCTCCAGAATCGCCAGCACCCTGCGATAGAGATTTTCGGCTTCGTCATATTTGCCCTGCGTGTATTTGAGTCCGGCAAAATGATCGAGGCTGTGGGCAAACTCCGGGTGCTCCGGACCTAAAGTTTCCTGCCAGATATTGATGGCCCGTCGGTAGAATTGTTCCGCCTCGTCATATTTCCCTTGCTCACGATAGCAATCAGCCACCTTCTCCAAACCATGACCAACATAGGGATCCGATACGCCGAATGCCTGTTCACGAATCGCCAGGGCCTGGAGATAGAGCGGCTCGGCCTTCGCATACTGTCCCTGCGCGTGGTAGCACTGCGCCATCTTGTCCAGCACCAGGGCCACCGACACATGCTCCGCGCCCTGCGTCTGTTGCCTGGCGACCAACGCACGCTGGAGAAGGGGCAGGGCCTTGTCGGGCTTGCCCGTGTCTCGATAGGCGTCGCCGAGAGAGAGCGCCGTGGCCACCGTGTCCGCATGGTCGGGACCGACCGCCTTCTCCTGCCACGCCAAGACACGACGAAGCAATGGCTCCGCTTTAGCCGGACGACTCCATCCAAGATACCACTCCGCAAATCGGTGCAGCGCCGCCATCACTTCCGGATGCTCAGGGCCTAGCGCCTTTTCACACATCGCGCAGGCCTGTCGGTAGAGGGACTCGGCGTCGCTGGAGGCGCCCTGCATGTGATAGGCCGTCGCCAGATTCGCCAGAGCCTCGGCCTTGCGGAGGTCCTGCTCGCCGAATTTCTCCGCCGACTGAAGGGCCTCCTTGAACAGCGCGACGGCGTCGTTCGGAAGGCCTCGTTTCAGCGCCGCGTGACCGGCGTTCGTTTTCCGGATAAAGGCAGGGCCAGAATCCGAGAAACCGGTCATTTTACGAAATGAATTGGACAACCAGTCAGACGCCATAGTGTTTTTATCTTACGCCTGACAGGACAAGGCGGTCAAGAATATCCCCATGATTGACAGTGTGTGAATGCCTGTGCTATCCACAACGAATAGGGACAGGCAGGGATCGGTAGAGGTTTGGCGGTGTAGCTCAGTTGGTAGAGCAGCGGACTCATAAGCCGCGGGTCGGGGGTTCGATACCCTCCACCGCCACCATTATCCGCCACGGCTTCATGTGTTCCCATCCTGACGGATTCTGATTATGTCGAAAATCCTGATCGTGGACGATGAGCGGGTCTTCTGCGACATGCTCAAGGCGCTGATGAAGAACCACGGACATGAGGTCTTCGCGGCGTACGGCGGGCCAGAGGCCATTGCGTTGTTTGCGCAGCACCGCCCGCAGTTCACCTTACTGGACCTCCACATGCCAGACATGGACGGGATCGAAACGCTCAGGCAGATCCGCGCCATTGACCAGCACGCCGCCGTCATGATCCTGACAGCATGGGGCACCGTTGAGCTGGAGCAACAAGCCCGGCGACTAGGGGTGATTGATTTTCTGAGCAAATCCCTCTCACTCGACACCATCATCGCGTCCATGGAGCGTGGGCTCAAGCCGCCGGCGCCACCGCCGATCATAGCCGCGCTACCTCTTGATAAACAACCCGATCCGCCCAGCATTTCCGACACGGACGCGGTGTTTCTGGTGGAGTGGGACATCGCAACTCGCAAGACCTTTGTGCAGGTGTTGGGCCAGTACGGCATCACCATCAAGTCCGCCCAGGACGGACCGACGCTGCTGCATATGCTCAGCAAACAACGACCACAGTTGGTCGCCCTGGACATGGACGTACCCGGTCTCAACGGGCTGGATATGCTACAAAAAATTCGCGAGACACAGTACTCCGGTGGGATCATCATCATGACCGACAGACAGGATGAGCGGCTTCTCAAAGAGGCGATTGCGCTGGGATCCATTGATATTTTAGGCAAGCCGGTCGCGCCGGAACGGCTCATGCTGGCCATCCAGGTCGGTCTGGTCCTGCTCCGCGCTTGAACGTGGCGCCCTGTATGGCTATGATGCCTGTTCTATGAACATCACCCTGCGCTGCCTCTGTGTCGTGCTCGCCCTGTCGGGATGCGCCATCCTCAATCCACGGCCCCCTTTGCGACCGACCCTCGCAGCGCCCCACTGCAAACCTCCATCCGCCATCCAACATAACCTGGCGGGCATTGCCCACTATCAAGCGCAACGGCTCGAACCGGCCAGAGATGAATTTTTGATCGCGGTGAAAGAAGGTCCCCGTTGCGCGGAAGTCCATTACAACCTCGGCCTCGCCTTGACGTACCTGGGTGAGAAGGATGAGGCGCGCAAGCATTTCATAGAAGCCGCCGATCTCGCGCCCGGTCACCAGGTGATCTGGGACTCCCCTGCACTCCGGCCTTACGGCGAACCGCAAAAGGAAAAAAAGAAAGAGACGGCCGCAGAGCATGCGCCTGGCGCGTTCGGCAATCGAGGAGGCGATGGCGGATACTGACCCCGGAGATTACGCCGTCTTGAAGTACCCCCGAACTTTTTCGACCACGCCCAGTCCATCTCGAATACAGTCTGGAATCCCCACGCCCCGGTACGCCGCGCCGGTGACAAAGACACCGGGTAATTGCGACAGCCTGGACTCGATGACAGTCACCTGCTCCAGGTGGCCCACGAGGTACTGCGGCATTGCACGGGGCCACCGAAACACGCGGGCCATGACCGGCTCTTCCGTCACCCCCATAATCGTTCGAAGCTCGTCCCGCACGAGCGCAACCATGTCATGGTCGGACCGTTCCAGCAGGGCATCACGACCATCCCCGCCGAGGTAGGCGCGAATCAACGCCGAGCCATCCGGCGCTCGATGGCTCCACTTCGACGACGACCATGTTGAGGCCAGCAGGTCGCGGCCTTCGATCCGAGGCACAACAAAGCCATAGCCATCAAGGTCGTGGTGAAATCCTGCGCGGCGAAAGCCCAGAGTGACCGTCGCGGTGGACATATAGGGAATGGCCTCCAGCAGGCCGGCCACCGTGGCGTCGAGCGGCGCCAGCAGCCCGGCAGCGCTGAACGCCGGCGTCGCCAGTACCACCGCATCCGCCTTCAGGGGTGCGGCCCCTTCGATCAACACCTCATAGCCCTGGCCCGCCCCGTATCTCCGCACTGCCGTCACCCGACGCCCCAGACAGATCGTGACGGCTGACAGCCGACTCGTAAGAGCCTGGACCAACTCCGAGAGCCCGCCCTGAAGTGTCACGAACGGCGTCCAACGCGATCCCCCCATTCCCGACGCCTGCTGTCGCCTCCGTGCGGCCAGCATGGCGCGAATCAAACTCCCGTGCTCCCGCTCCATGTCGGGAAAACGCGGAAAGGTCGCCTGGATGGAGAGACGCTCCGCATCCCCCGCATAGATGCCGGTCATCAGCGGCTCAATGATCCGCTCCAGGGCTTCCCGCCCCAGGCGACGGCGGAAAAAGTCTCCCAGCGATTCATCGCTCTCGTCCATCCGGCGCGAGACAAAGAGTTCCGCACCCAGCCGCAGCTTGCCCGGCCAGGAGAGCAGTCCGCTTCGCAACAATGGGCCAACCTGACTCGGCACTCCCATGGACAGCCCTTCCGGCAATTCTTCAAGACGGCCATTGGAATAGACGAACGTGCGGCGATGTTCCTGGTTGGTGCCGATCAGCCGGTCTTCCAGGCCAAGCGTCCGGCAGAGCTCGATGCCCCAGGGTTTCTGGGACAGAAACGAATCCGGTCCGCCCTCGATGACGAAGCCATCCGCCTGTTCAGTAAAAATTTTTCCGCCGAGACGGGCATCCGCCTCAATCAGTGTGCAGGCAACAGGCGGATCAGCCTGAGAGAAGGCATAGGCCGCAGTCAGGCCGGCGATGCCGCCCCCGACGACGACCACTGTGCGTGGACCGGTCAGCGTCCAGTCTCCGTGAGATGCGCGGTCACGATTTCACGCAAGGTTTCCACGAACGGCCCGGTGGCATTGAGCATCGCGATGCGTTCCAATTGCATGTCCTTGTCGCGCGCTCGTTTGGCAAACTCAATGTCAATGTCGTACAACACTTCGAGATGGTCCGACACAAACCCTATGGGTGCCATGAGCACCTGTCGGTAGCCGACACGATGCAGATCGTCGAGCGTGTCCTCGACCATCGGCCCCAGCCATCTGTCACTCGTTCGGCCCTGACTTTGGTAGGCGAATCGCCAGGTCGCGGAAGGCGGCAGCGGACCAAGCGCAGTACGCACAGCCTCAACCGTTTCTCGCACCTGGACGGGATAGGCATCTCCATCCTTGAGAATTTGTTCGGGCAGGCTATGGGCCGTAAAAATGAGCGCCACATGGTCGCGTGCGTCCGCATGAAATTTTCCCATCGCCTCACGGATGTTGGCCGTGATGCCTTGAATGAGCGCCGGATGGGTGTGCCAACTCTGGACATGCGTGAACCGTATCGCCGCGCCTGATTCCGCCTGAGCCTCCTCGACTTTTTTGACGTAGGCGCCGACGCTCAGTTGCGAATTCTGGGGCGCCATGCAGAGGCCGACCAGCCGTTGAACGCCATCCTGTACGATCTCCTGATAGGTGTCTCTGATGTAGGGATGCCAATGACGGAACCCGACATATACCGTGAAACGGGACGGCCCGGTCTCGTTGAGACGATGTTCCAGCTTGCGGGCCACCGCCTGCATGATCGCCGGCACAGGCGATTGCCCCCCGGTCACGCGGTAGCGCTCCGTGATCTCGTGAATCAGTTCAGGGGACGTCGGACGTCCGCCACGGACCTCGTTGAGAAAAGGCGCCACCGCGTCCAGCGAGTCCGGACCTCCGAGGGCCATCAAGAGCACACCAATGGGCGACACTGCCATGCGCGGCGGAACTGACATGCGAGACTCGTTGAACGTTTACCGTTGGCTCAGTGTATGAACACAATCCACCACCGCCTGGACATGCTCCACAGGGGTCTGGGGGAGAATGCCGTGTCCAAGGTTGAAGATGAAGCCCGGTGCGTCTCCCGCCTGCTGCAGAATCAACTCCACGCGCCGTTCGATTTCATGCACGGGAGCAAAGAGCACGACCGGATCAAGATTGCCTTGCACCGCCACGCCAGAACCGAGGCGTCGGCGGGCGTCATCCATCGGCACACGCCAATCTATCCCTATCACCGTGCCACCAGCGTCACGCATCAACTCCAGTAACGTTGCCGTCCCCGTGCCGAAATGGATCAGCGGGACCCCTTCGTGCTGAAGCCCCTCGAAAATGAGCCGCACATGAGGCTGCACATATTCCCGATAATCGTCGGGACTCAAACATCCCACCCAACTGTCGAACAATTGGATGGCCTGCGCGCCCGCCGCAATTTGGCGCTTCAGATAGGCCGTCACGACGCGCGCGAGCTTGTCCATCAGCCTGTGCCAGACGGCCGGTTCTCCGTACATCAGCCCTTTGGTGTGAAGATAGTTCCGCGACGAGCCTCCTTCAATGGCATAGCTGGCCAGCGTGAACGGCGCGCCAGCAAAGCCGATCAGCGGCACACGCCCCTCCAGCGCATGGCGGGCAAGCGTAATCGCATCCGCCACATAACTGAGCTCGCTCCCATCAATCAATTTCAGCGCGTCCACGTCCGCGCCCGTGCGAACGGGATTATGGATCACGGGCCCCTCGCCCTCCTCGAACGTCAGGCGGAGGCCCATCGGCTCAAGGGGGAGTAAAATGTCGGCAAAGATAATGGCGGCATCCAGCGCAAAACGATCAATCGGTTGGAGCGTGACCTGCGCGGCCAATTCAGGCGTTTTGCAGACGTCCAGGATCGAGTACTCCAGACGAATGGCACGGTATTCCGACATGTAGCGGCCCGCCTGCCGCATCAACCACACCGGCACGCAGTCCGTAGACTCGCGGCGACAGGCTTTGAGAAAGCGATCATTCATAACATTCACACCCGCCCACCCCAGGCGCGTCAAGACGCGCCTCTTTCCCGTGGCATTCTAGGGGCCTTGGCGTGAGGGAGTCAAATGCTGTAGCGTGATCCCATGAGAATGGCCACGCCTCTCCACATTGGAATCAGCCAATGCTTATTGGGTGACAACGTCCGATACGACGGGGGCCACAAGCGCGACGCGTTTCTGCTCGAGACGCTGGGTCCTCACATGGAGTGGATTCCGGTATGCCCGGAAGTGGAACTCGGGCTGGGCGCCCCGCGCGAGGCGATGCGGCTGGTCGGCGATCCTCACGCCCCGCGTCTGCTTACGATCACGACAGGCGTGGATTACACCGACGCGATGCACCGCTTCGCGCAACAGCGGGTTCGTGAGCTGGAGTCCCTGAACCTTTCTGGTTGCATCTTCAAAGCACGTTCACCAAGCTGCGGGATCGGCGGGGCGCCTCTCGAAACCGGCCTCTTTACGCGGGCCTTTATGGCGCACTTTCCCGATATGCCGGTGGAAGATGAAGATAGCCTGCATAACCCGCGAGCCGTGCAAAGCTTTCTGGAACGAGCCCTTGTCTACCGACAGTCGCGAATAACATTCGACCAGGCAGGAGGATGACATGTTCGGACCGATTACACTTCCCTTCGGGGCCAAAATGCTGTTCAACACCGTGAAGCTCAAACCCGGCGTCACATTCGGCGATGTGGAGATGGCGGTCGGGGAAATGTGCAGCGTCGTCAAGGAAACCTACGGCGGCGACAAAGGGGGATTCATCGCCGGGCAGGTTTTCAAATTCTCAGGCTTTCTCTCCGACGAAGGGTCACTTGGTGAATCCAAGGCAACAGACGACCATTACGCCATCGTGACCTACTGGTCTTCGTTCGAGGACCACGAAAAATCCCACGCCGACGCAGTCTTCACCAGCAAGTTCGCCGCCCTGGCCGCCATGTGCTCCGAGACCAAGGAACTCGGCTACGACATGCTGTGGCAGGGCGCGGCAAAGGCCTGATTAGCCGATGATTCGAGTCTGGCCCTAATTACTGAGCGTAGTCGAAGGATCGAAGGGCATCCGAGAAACTTCCTCGCCCCACCGAAGGAGAGGGTAGGATGAGGGAGCGGACACGGGGACTGTCACCTTTTTCGGGCCGCCTAAGGGAGCAATGTATGATTGCGAGACCTGACCCTCAAACGCTCTTTAGGTGAGGAGTTGTCCCAAGTGTCCGTGATCGGTGGTCTCCAATTGGTTCTCGATGATAATCCTTCGCTCCGTGTTTTCTTCTCGAGCCAAAATGTCGACCTTGTACCGACCAACGTTGGCCTCGGTTTGGATAACCTCAATTCCGATTCCAATTTCGTCGCTCAAGAGATCTAGATTGTCTGGCTCGGAAAGCCACTTGGTGAAGTCGAGAGCTTCGTGTTTCCAGAATTCTCGCAAATCAACTTTTGCTAACCGGGCTATTTTCATTTGTCAGTCTCCACATGCGCTCAATAAAAATCTGGAGCAGACTCCATTATTCGCTTGTCAGCAATGACTGCTTGAGAATAGCATGTACAGTAGTGAAGCAAAAGAGCGGGTGACACCGCATGGGCGCCCGGGCGGAGCGGAGATAAATTGGAATCCTCGTAGGGGCGAGGCGATGCCTCGCCCTCTGTGCGGGCGACCCACCGGGTCGCCCCTACGGCAACCCCGCAGCCGCAGGCGACCCGCGCACGGTTGCTCCGCAAGAACAAGTGGACTACACTGCAATCTGTCAGCTTGAGGAGATCACATGGCGACCACCAAGACAAAGCCCCGCCACACAAGAGATCCGGAGATCCTGGTTCCTGAACACAGGCTGACCATCCTGCTCGCCAAGGATAACGGCTCCTATTGCGCCAAGTGCCCTGAATTGGACCTCGTCACGCAACTCCCGACGGCCGACGAGGCGCTTGAAGACATCATTGAGGCCATCAGGGACTACTCGAAGGAGTATCTGCGAAACCGCAAGCTGTACGCCGCGAGCCCGAACCGGGCTCACCATCTTCCCTATATCGAAGCCATTGCTGCCTGCAAGACCGAGTGGGATCTCCGTACGCTGATCGAGATCAAGCATGGCTTCGTTCACGTATGACGACTTCCGCACAGTCCTGAAGCGGGCGGGGTTCGAGAAGCTCCGATCCGAGAAACACGAGACCTGGCGCAAAATCTTACCTTCCGGTTCAATCCTGCGCGTCCGTATCAGCCATCAGCACAACCGCGACATCCCCAAGTGGCTGTTCCATGAAATGCTGCGACAAGCCGGGTTGACGACCGATGAATTTAAGACCCTGCTGAGAGACTAAGGAACCGGCCCACGCGCAAGTGTCGCCGATGTCGCCGGAGGCAGAGGGACGACCTTGACGCCGAACCGCTCCTCGAACTGCCGGACGACCGTTACCTCGGTGTAGGCCGACCACGTGAACAGATGCAGCGTGACCGGCTTGGCGTCCCTGCCATCAGATGCCGGCGAACAGGCAACAACAAGCAACACCGGGCGGTTTCAAGTTCCACGTGCAACGGGTGAATGATGGCGCCGGTCCGCATAGACTTCCAGGGGCGTGGCAACGTCCAAACATTTGCGGGGGCGCGTATTCAGTCGATGGGCAATGGCGTTCAACTCGCGCTGGGTGTCGCCCGACAGGTCCGTGCCCTTCGGCAGGTCCTGACGCAGCAGGCCATTGGTATGCTCGTGGGTGCCGCGTGGCCAGGGGCTGTACGGATCGGCAAAGAAGACGCGGATCGCCAGTCGCTGGGCCACGCACTCGTGCTCGGCCATTTCTTTCCCGCGATCATCGGTCAGGGTTGTCCGCAGCCGCACCGGCATTCACATCGTCAAAATAGCTCATGCCCGGATTGAAGGGGACGCTGACGTACACGACCTTGTTGATCGTGCTCGGATGCGCCTTGAGGTAGCCATGCACGATGAGACCGTCCATGGAATGGGCAATCACCAACGGCTGCTTGCCGGTTTCGTTCATCACCCGCTCGACCAGTGCGCCGAATGCCCGTGCGTGGTCATCAGGATAGGCCCGCCAATCGTACGAGAACACATAGCCGTTCTGCGCACAGGCCAGTTGCGCTGCGATCCGCTGATAGGGGCGATATTCCCATAGAAGCGGGATGATCGTCAGGCCGGTGAAGATACCGGACGCCTCCACACATCCCGCAACGACCAGCAGACTGAGCGCGAGTTTGATGCTCACGTGCGTGTGACTGATGGCCGATATTTCCTACTGAGGCCTGCGCCCTTTCGCGTTAGGCCGGGACGAATTTCAGCGCCACGCCATTGATGCAGTACCGGAGGCCGGTGGGCGGAGGGCCGTCATCGAAGACATGCCCCTGGTGCCCTTCGCAGCGAGCGCACCGGACTTCCGTCCTTGTATAGAACAGCTTGAAGTCGGGCACCTCCTCGACGGCCGTTTCGGCAATCGGCGCCCAAAAGCTCGGCCACCCCGTTTTGCTGTCATACTTGGCCTTGGAGGAAAACAAGGGCAGCTCACAGCCAGCGCATTGGTACGTGCCGTCCGCCTTATTCGTGAGGTACGGATGCTGAAACGGTTTTTCTGTGTCTTCGTGGCGCAGGACGCGATATTGTTCCGGCGTCAAGATCGCCTTCCACTCGGCGTCCGTCTTCGTCATTTTCACGATCGCATCTTTCTTACCCATGGTCCCGGTCTCCTTGGGCTGCGCAGACCCTATCCCCGCAGCCTTGGCCAGTAGGCCTATCCCTATCCCTCCCCCGACGGTGAGCGCCATTCTTCGAGTCATCGGTCTCCTCCTTCGGCAGACGTTGATGGAAGCAGCCGTCGCGCGCCGACCAAGGCCAACACGTCATTGGCGCCGTCCTCGATCAAGGACGCGCGCGCGTCTCGGTAGAGTTTTTCCATAGGGTATTCCCGGCTGAGGCCGTTCCCCCCGAAGAGTTGCAACGCGGTGTCGGCCACCTCCAGGCTCGCCTGCGTACAGTACACCTTGGACGCAATGGCGTATTCGAGCGCGGGCGGGTCTGTAACCGCATTATAGGCCATGGCGGCGCGGGAGAGCGCCCGACAGGTTTCCACCTTTGTAAACATGTCGAACAGATGCTTCTGGACCAGTTGATGCTCGCTGATCGGCTTGCCCCCTTGGATGCGTGTTTGGGTATAGCGCAGCGCCTCTTCATAGGCGGCCCGCGTCACGGCGGTGGGGCGCAACACCTCCTTTGCAAAGCGATGCACCAGCTCTTTGAGGGCCTGCTGCTCGGGGGACAGGTTCAGATGCAGGTCTGTATACAGGCTCATGAGATTCTTCCTCTCCAGTAGTACCGAAAGGGGCTGCCGAACACCGTATCACCGTCTTGTCGTGTCGGCAACCCCCGGCCTCCGGAAGAATTCGTTACTTCGGCATCAACACGGTATCCACGACGTGAATGACGCCGTTGGACTGATAGACGTCGTACGTGGAGATATGGCCGACGTTGCCCTTCTCATCTTTGAGCACCACGTTCCGTTCGCCGTTCATCATTGCCCACAGAGTGCCCCCGTGAACGGTTTTCACGGCGGCGTTCCCGTTCCCGGCCTTAATTTGCTTCATTAACTCTTTCGCATCCACCCGGCCGGCCACGACATGATAGGTCAAGATGCCGGTCAAGGCGCCTTTGTTCTCCGGCTTCAATAATGTGTCCACGGTGCCGGCCGGCAACATGGCAAAGGCGGCGTTGGTCGGCGCAAAGACGGTAAACGGCCCCTTCCCCTTCAACGTGCCAACCAGTTCGGCGGCCTTGACCGCAGCCACCAGCGTCGTGTGCTCTTTCGACTTCACGGCGTTATCAATGATGTCTTTCGTGGTCAACATTGCTTCGCCGCCGACCATGGGATTTTCTCCCATCATCATCTTGTCGCCCATCATCTTCTCTCCGGCCATCGCGGGCGCCACCGTGAGCGCGAGTGCGCACATCGCCGTGGCAAATCTGACTGTTCCTCTCTTCATGACCAAGCCCTCCTTATGATACTGTTGACTGTTAACCGCGTTACATATGACGACAGCATAGTCCGGCGAGCCTGTTGAGGCGATCCCCCCAGATGGGGGGATCAGAGAACCGGTGCGTGACGGATCAGTTGGCGGAGAGGCGGTCGGTGTTGAGATTGAGCGGCACGGGACTGTCGGCGGCGTTCGTCAGCGATAAGAGATGGGCCATGAGCGGGCCCCGTCCGTCCACGCCGACTTTGCGGTAGAGCGAGTGGAGATATTCCTTCACGGTGTTCACGCCCAGCCCCAACTGCTGGGCCATCTCCTTCACCTGTTGTCCCGCCACCATGCAGGCGAGCACATCCCGCTCTCGCGGCGAGAGGCGAAAGCGTCCGGCCACGGCCTGGACGACACCTCCGGCGGGCCGGGCGTCCACCTCCGCCGTCCAACTCACCAGAAAGAAGGAGTGCCGGCCGATGCCGGATGGAACAATCACGATTCGATAGGGGCATCCCCCGGCCCTGATCGCCAGTTGAACCGTCTGCAGCGGCGCTGAGTGGAGACTACGGATCCATCCGGCCAGGTCCGTTCGAAGGCGCGCGGCCAGCGCTGGATGGGCAGTACACTCCTGTTGGGCCTGCCTGTCCAGACACAGAATGTGTCCCTTCCCGTCGGCAAACAGGCACGACGACAGTGACCCATGGGCCTGCCGCGCCACCGCCAACTCCAGATGAGGGAACAGGAGATCCAGGCAATGTCGCTCTTCCTCCGAAAAGTCCCGCCCGCCGAGGGGGCGGGAGAGATAGACGCCGAGCCATCCGTGCGGGGTCGTCAGATAGCGGGCATCGGAAAACTTGATATTGTGCTTGCGCCAGAAGTCGGATTGGAACTCCTGGAACTGGGCTTTGGGCAGATAGGCGGACGGCGTGGTCGGGTAGCGCAGGGACGGCAAGGCGTGGTGTGTGATCCGGTCGAGGATCGGCTTTTTATAGCGCCAAAAGTGCTCGTTGTAATCCCGGATCATGGCCGCATCGTCCCCTCCGCTGTTCGAGAGGGTCAGGGGAGACGGCAGGATTTTGTAGGTGGTCGCGTCGAGCTTCAAAAATACGAGGGTGCGGTCGAAGGGGATGACCTGGTGCAGCGCGGAAAAAAATCCGGCAGGGTCCTGCCAGGGACCGTGGGTATGGACCCAACGGATCACCTCCAGGAGTCCATTGACCGTACGCTGATGAAGCACCATGGACGTGGCTCTCACCTACCAGCCGGAGAGACTACAGAGGTAACACGGGCGGAATAGGGAAGGCAAGCGGGCGGGTGAGGGCTGGTCGCCTCCAGGTCCGGCTCCTTATTTTTGTTGCGCCCAGGTCGCCGCGGCAACCAGCGCCATCGAGATCAGCACCAGGATCGCCGACAGCGCGTTCACTTCCGGCGTCACCGCCGACTTGAGCATGCCATAGACTTTGATCGGCAGCGTCGTTGAGCCGACCCCTGCCGTAAAGAAGCTGATGATGAAGTCGTCCAGCGAGAGCGTGAAGGCCATCAGCAGCGCCCCGACGATCCCGGGCATCAACAACGGCAGGGTCACGCGCCGGAAGGCGATCCACGGCGTCGCGCCCAGATCCCGCGCCGCCTCCTCCAGTCGCGGGTCCAGCTTACGCAGACGCGCGCGCACGATCAGCGCCACCACCGGGAAGTTGAACACCGTATGCGCGAGGATCATCGTGGTCAACGAGAGCGGCAGCTTGATCAGCACAAAAAACAGGAGCATCGCGACCCCCATCATGATCTCCGGAATCACGATCGGCAGCAGCAGACACGCCTCGAAGGCCGCCTGTCCCCGGAACGACTGCCGCTCCAGCGCCACGGCGGTCAGCACACCCAGCAGGCCGGCGAAAAAGGTCGAGGCTGCGGCGACGATCAGGCTATTCACGGTGGCCGCCATGAGCGCCTGATTCGTGAACAGCTTCGCGTACCATTCGAGTGAGAAACCCTGCCACTCAGCCGAGAGCCTGGAGGCATTAAACGAGAACACGATCAGGATCGCAATCGGCAGATAGAGAAACAGCAGATTCGCCACGCTCGCGGCGATCAACCACCGACCGGTTTTCATGTCCGATGTCATGTCAATTCCTTGCCCCAGCGTCCTTCGCCCCACCGGCGCGCAGATAATACAGGACTGCCGCGAGGACGCCCGCCATCAACACAAACGACAGCGCCGAGCCGAACGGCCAATCACGGACCACCAAATACTGATGCTGAATCAGGTTGCCGATCATCATCGTCCGCGCCCCGCCAAGCAGGTCAGGCGTGACATAGGCGCCCAGCGACGGGATAAACACCAGCACACAGCCCGCAATCACGCCAGGTTTGGAGAGCGGAAGAATCACCCTGGTAAAGACCTGCCAGGGTTTTGCATAAAGATCCCACGCCGCCTCGACCAGCGAGCGATCCAACCGTTCCAGCGTGGCGTAGAGCGGAAGGATCATGAAGGGCAAATAACCATACACCAACCCAATCAGCACGGCAGTATCAGTAAACAACAGATTCAGCGGTTCGCCGATCAGTCCCAACGCCATCAGCGCCTGATTCAACAGGCCCTCGGTGCGGAGGATGAACATCCAGGCGTAGGTGCGGACCAGAAAATTCGTCCAGAACGGAATAATCACCAGCAACAGCAGCAGGCCTTGCCACCGCTTTGGCGCACGCGCCATGACGTAAGCCAGGGGGAAACCCATGACGAGACAGAGCACCGTGGTGACGACGGCCAACCACAGCGATCGCCAGAAGATGCGCAGGTATAGGGGGTCTGCAATGCTGGTGTAGTTGTCGAGCGTGAGCGCCCATTCGATGCCGCCGTATGTCCCGCGCGAGGCAAAGCTGACGGCCAGTACCAATAATAACGGGACGCCGAACAGGACGATCAGCGCCACGGCAGGCGGCACGATCAACCAGGGGAAGGACTTTTTCATTCGGGGAGCAGCACGGCCTCGTCCGCCCGCCATTGCAGATAGGCGGACTCGCCGGCATGGAACCGCTTCGTTGCGCCGTCGGCCACGACGCCGGAATTGGGCATTCGCGCCTTCCATGTCTGGTTGTTGGGCAGGGTCAGGAGATACTGCGTTTCGTTGCCGGCATAGATGGCCTTTGCAATCCGCACCGCGCAACGGTTCTGGGAGCCGTCGGACGCCTGCTCGCGTGACAGATGCAGGCGTTCTGGCCGGATCGTGATCAGCACCGACGCGCCCACGATCACACCCGGCACAGCCGGCGCATGGATCACGCCGATCCCCTCGACAAACACCGTCGCCTCCTGCCCAACCACGCTTTCCACGCGTCCGGAGACGCTGTTGGAAACGCCAATGAAATTCGCCACGAAGGCGGATGCCGGCGCCGTATAGATCTCCTCCGGCGTGCCGACCTGCAAGAGTCGTCCGTGATTCATCACGGCCAGGCGGTCGGACATCGTGAGGGCCTCCTCCTGATCGTGCGTCACACAGACGAAGGTGATGCCGACCCGTTCCTGCAACGCCTTCAGCTCCACTTCCATGTCGAGCCGAAGCTGTTTATCCAGCGCGCCCAACGGCTCGTCCAGCAGGAGCACCGCTGGTTGGTTCACCAACGCGCGGGCGAGCGCCACCCGCTGCTGCTCGCCGCCCGACAACTGCGCCGGCAGCCGATCTTGTTTTGAAGCGAGACGTACCATCTCCAACGCCTTGGTGACGCGCGGGCCGATCTCGGCCTCCGCCATGCCCTGCATCTCAAGGCCGAACGCAACGTTCCGGGCCGCCGTCATGTGGGGAAACAACGCATAGTTCTGGAACACGAGGTTGACCGGACGGCGGTTGGGCGGGATGCCTTCCATGTGCCGTCCTTCAATGATGATCTCGCCGCTGTCGGGCTGTTCAAATCCGGCCAGAAGACGCAGCAGCGAGGTCTTGCCGGAGCCGCTGGGGCCGAGGATGGAAAAAAACTCGCCGGTGCGGATCGTCAGCGAGAGCCGATCCACCGCCACGGTCGCCCCATGACGCTTGGTCACCTCCCGCAATTCGACGCTGTACCCGTTCTGGTCCACGCACATGCGCTCCGTTGGGAGCGGAATTGTAACAAGACCGCGCGTCGTTTGCCATTCGTAGAATCAAGGCGGGCTGACGATGAAGGACTCCACGAGCCGAAGCGGGTGAGCGGCGAGTTTGGCGCGGCGGAGGCCGTCCAGTCCTGAGTCGTCCATCGTGTTGATGAATTCGTACGGCGCCAGTTCGCGGCAGAACTCGCGGAAGATGTACGCGCCCAGTCCCTTCACCTGCCGGTCGGCGATCTCGAACAGGACGCAGAACGTGTGGGCGTTGAGCGGATAGCCGAACGTGTAGGCGGCAACGTGTCCCTCCACGTCCGCCACGCGCCCGACCAACCCTAACGCAGCAGCGTGGTCAATCCCGTATCGGTGCGCGGACTCCGCATCGGCGGCCATGTGCCCGGCCAGGCCGGACGCAGCCTCCCCCTTCACCCCTGCCCTCCACTGCCGATACAGGGCGAGGCACGCAGCGGCATCCTCAGGCCGAAAGAGCCGATACGTCGGACGTGCGTGTTGCACGCAATGGTTGTAGACCACGCGCTGACTTTTGTAACGATCACCACGCAGCTCGACGAGTTCGTCCCGCCGGTAGAGATACTCCGGACCTTTGAGTGCCACGCGATAGCCCCGATCGCGACAGCCGGCTACCAGGCTCTCCGGCGCGTTTTCCATGCGGGTCAGGGCCGCCACCTGATTCCGTTCCGACAGAAAGGCCAACGCGCGGCTCAGGGCGGGGCCGCAGGGGTCTGGCCCGATCGGCGGAAGCGCCAGGAAGCAGCCCTCGGCATGACCGGCTACGAGACAGACATGGCCGTCCAACTCCAGCCACTCGTAGGTCAAGAGGTCACGCCAGATCACATGATAGGGAAAGGAGTAGGCGGCCAGATGGTCTCCCGGCACGGGATAGGCGGCCAGGCGCGCCTCAAACCACGAGCGGTCTGCCGGCGTGAGGGGACGGAGAGACAACGGCGGCATCGCGTCTACTGCGCCGACGGGTGGGCGGAGACGCGTACCGCAGTGGTGAGGCGATCAAGTCGTATCAGTATAATTACGTCCTCCTGGAACGCGCCGATCAACGGCCGATGCGACGCAAACATCGTGACCGGTTCCTGCGATTCAAGAAAGGCGAATGTCCGCTCGATGTAGGCGCGTGATTCGGGACTGTCCAGGTTCTCTCGAATGAAGGGGCACTTGCTGTCCCATCCCATCACCACCGCCGTCTGCGTGTGGTCCCACATGACGGCGACCGGATAGAGACGGCAGTCCAAGGGCCGATCCTCGTAGATGCCGCAATGGCCGGTCTGCGGATCGAACGCCGGGCAACGATAGCCCTCTGGTCCATTCGGCACCACCACAATCTTGGAGCCCGCATGATCTGGAAAGGCATCCGGGGAGATGCCGCGCGCAATAGCCGTCCGGATTTCCTCCCGCGTGAAGTAGGGGCGCAACGCGCTGTCCTGTTCGGGAAAGCGGCAGCAGACGTCGCAGGCGACACACACGGCGCTCGGCACGATCTGCTCGACGATGGGCAACACGCGGGATTTCGGCATCTCCATACGATGGACTCATTGTACACGACGGCCGTCACCATTTCCCTCGCCCCACCGAGGGAGGGGGCAGGATGAGTGCGTGGGCACAGCGACGTCAGAACCACAATGCTCTCTACCCATGTGCTCAACCGAGGCGGACGCGGTGTGGCGAGTCCGGCTGATCGGGTATGATGGCCTCGCTGCCAGCCTCCTAGGCTAGAGGGTGCGGTCTGGATATACCGCGGACCGATATCTGGATACACAGCCCGGTGGTGCCGTCTCTCTCGGCACCTGGCGCCTTGACAAAGGCACGTAATGGACAGATAGTGTGGGTGTGTCCAGTAGCTCTGCGTAGGAGAGGGAACGAGAGAGACCGCCGTTCATCTCAGGACCCTAAGCGGTTCACTTAGTAGTTAGAGCTACAATCAAAAGGAGAGCCAAATTGTACGCCCACACTATCGTTCCTATATCTTTAAGATTTTTCCTGTCATGCGTGATCTGCGCTTTTGCTGTATCTGGCTGCATGTCAATAAGCGAGCTTGCAAAGATAGGCACTACTTACCACGATACCAACAATGAATGGAAACTCGGCTATTCGGATACTCAGCTTAATGACAGTGTCTTCCGCATTTCTTACGCTGGATACTCTATCCCACAGAGCCTGTGCGATGATTTCGCCCTTATGAGGGCAGCCGAAATCACCAAGAAGAAGGGGCTCAGGTACTTTCGATTGTTGGACGAAAAACAATCATCAAGTTCTCAGTCTTTCTCGCTTCCTGGCACCACCAGTACTACCGGGACGGTGTCCCGCTATGGCAATATGAATGCCACGAGTTTCTCGTCTGGCATGGGCATCACAATGAACTATCCCGTTACCACCATTACTATTGAAATGCGCAACGACACTGACGCGTCATTGAGTAGCATGGATGCCAATATTATTTGGGACTCATTAAGTGCAAAACACCTCGTTGTTCGGAAGTAATGGGCTAACCCGGCGTTCCAGGGGAGCTTCGCGATAAATCTCCGCGAAGCCCCCTGAACTCTACGTTATGCACCACAATCTGTTGGCAATCCCAGTGGGAGAATGAACATGGAAGGGGAAAAACAGGGTCAGACTCGATTTTTGTAAGCGACTCTTCTTAGATAGACGGGTTGAGTCTTGCGTGGATACAATCGAGTCTGACCCTATTTTTCCTGACATAGCGGCAATATCGGGAGTCCAAGGTCCATGAACGTAGCTGCCACCACCGCGCTTTTCGTCGCAACGGCTCTCGCAGAGATCATCGGCTGTTACCTTCCGTATCTCTGGCTGAACGATCGCGCACCGGTCTGGGTGCTTGTCCCAGCCGGTGCCTCTCTCGCCCTCTTTGTCTGGCTCCTCACGCTTCACCCAACCACAGCAGGCCGCGTTTATGCCGCGTATGGCGGCGTCTATATCGGCGTCGCCATTGTGTGGTTGTGGCTCGTAGATTCTGTCCGACCCACTATGTGGGATCTTGTCGGCGCGGCTGTCGCCATTTTGGGCATGGCAATCATCATGTTCGCCCCGCGTCATGCCTAACCAGGCGCTCCAGCCGACGTTCGGCATCTAGGAAGTACTGGCGCTGCGGTGGTCACACGATGAATAGAAATATTTGGTGGCTGTGTGCACTCATTGTCAGTTTCGTAACCGGCTGTTCGCAATCTGCGGTGCTGTTCACGCCGGAGAAGTTGCCCTCAACAATACGCAGTCCTGCGGCGGAACAAGCCGACGCTGTGTTTTGGAACACTCTGCATGACGGCCAATACGATCGGATCGAGGCAGACGTAGAACCGGCTGTCGGTGCCAGCCTGATGGCCAGAGGATGGCCCAGACCATTGCGGCAGTCTTGGAAGGGGAAAAGCACAGTGCGCATGTCGATCAGGCTTGAATTGATGGCAGGCGCAATCCTTTCGATGCAGCGAAGCGCACCGGTCTTGACCGGGCAATCCGCACGGCGTATACAATATGTCCACCAACCGACAACCAGAGTGCGCGGAAACACAGATGCGTATGACCGGGCGGAGAGACAACAGGGCTGGATGGCGCGGCGTCCTTGTCGTCGCTGCCGTGATTGTGCTCGGAACAGACGGCCTGGCACAGACCCTGCCTTCTCAACTTGAGGACCGTCGCGGCAGGACCGATCCCACCCAACTCCAAACAGACCGACCGGGGACTGATCAGCGTCCGACTGAAAAGCCGCGAGCGGAATATGACATCTTGATAGGGCCGGATGAACGGCCGTCTCAGAATGAGGTCGTCGTCATCCCCGATGAACCTCCCCAGCCCGACCTGTCCCCTGCGCAAGAGCCGAGCAGTCCTCCGGAGAACAGAGATAATTAACCGCCGCCGTGCTGCCGGCGCAACCACGCGCGCACACGCAAGGGGTTAAGTCTTGACAGCCCACCAGCGGTCTACCCCCACTTTGACCGGCCTATCCGTACTTGTTCCCGCCGGACCCCCATGGTAGGATGCATCTTCCATGAGGAAGACGCGGGATAACCCTTTATTGTGGGTGTGATGGACTGTACCACCGCGCCGGCCGGCCACGCACCGACTGAGCTATGCTCCGACAGGCATCGCGAGCACAGCCGCCGAGTCCGGTCTCGCCTCGTCGAGGCGGGCCTGCATGACGGCGTCACGTGGCGCGTCTCTCCGACTCCCTTTTTGCTGGCGCCCGCCGACCTCGCCGCGATTGCATCGCTGGGCCGCCACTTGCTCCATTTCACGCGGGCACTGAACCGCCTGTACTACGAGAGCGTTCGAGGCGCCCAGCCCGGCTGGGTCGCCGAGTACCTGGATCAAGGCAAGCCGCCGGACCTCATTGCCAACGCGCGCATGACCCGGTTCACAACTGCCCTGCCCGGCGTGATCCGCCCCGACCTGATCCTCACCGACGACGGTTGTATGATTAGCGGAACTGGACTCCGTGCCAGGCGGCATCGGACTCACCGGCTGCATGGCTCATGCCTATGCCGATCTGGGCTGGGCGATCACTGGGGGACGGAACGGCATGGTGGAGGGCTTCGCGCGAATGATTCGCAGCCTGAGGCCCGACACGAACAGCACTCTTGCGATAATCGTCTCCGAGGAAGCCGGAGACTACCGTCCGGAAATGCGTTGGCTCGCGGCGCGCCTGTGCGAAGCCGGTCTGCCGACGGAGGCGGTCTCGCCTGATGATGTGACGGCGATGGATGATCGCCTGTTTCTTCGCGAGACCGAGGCCCTCACCATACTCTATCGTTTTTTTGAACTCTTCGACCTGAAGAACATTCCCCAGGCCGACCTGCTGCTCAACGCGGTCACGCAGGGCTGCGTGGCCATGACCCCGCCCGCCAAACCGTGGCTCGAAGAAAAGATGGCCTTCGCGCTCTTTCATCACCCCGCGCTCGATTTTTTCTGGCGGCACGAGCTGAGCGCCGAGACGTTCGATCTGCTCCGGCAGTGGATCCCCCGCACCTGGATGCTCGATCCGCGCCCGGTTCCGCCGTACGCTGTCATTCCCGGCCTCACCGTGGAGGGACGCTGCGTATCAGATTGGAAAACCATTGCCGGTCTTGGCCAAAAGGGACGCCGATTCGTGCTCAAACCGTCGGGTTTTTCCGATCTGGCCTGGGGATCGCGCGGCGTGTCGGTCGGCCACGACCTGTCACAGAAAGACTGGGCTGCGGCTATTGAGAACGGATTGGCGTCGTTCCCGACCGTGCCCTACATTCTCCAGGAGTTCCGAAAGGGTCGGCGCGTGACCACGCAGTATCACAATCAGGTGACGGATGAGATCGTGCCTCTGCAGGGCCGTGTCCGCCTCTCGCCCTATTATTTTGTGGCCGGCGATCAGGTGGAACTTGGCGGTATCCTGGCCACCGTCTGTCCATTGGACAAAAAACTAATCCACGGCATGACCGACGCCGTGATGGCACCCTGTGCGCTGGCACCCCATGCAAACGAGGAAGGATAACGAATGGCGATGACTCTGTACCATGTGCCTTGGTGCCCGGACTGTCAGATCGTCACGCACAGACTGGACGATTTGGCGATCCCCTACAAGAGCGTGATCGTCCCTGATGCGCGTCCTGAGCGGACGCAGGTCTATGACGTCTCCGGCCAATACTACGTCCCCGTACTGACGGATGGCAACCAGGTGCTGAGCGAGACCCACGACATCCTGTCCTATTTAGATCGTGCGTCACAGGCCACCTAAGGGGACAGCAACGATGGCGACATGGCAACAAGTCCTGGCGAAAAGCATTACCAAACCCGATGAGTTGGCGAAGCATCTGGACGTGGACCCCTCCGCCATTACCGACGTGGTGGCGGAGTATCCCATGCGCATCACGCCGATGTGGATGAAGCTCATCAAGGAGAAGGGCGATGCGTTCTGGCGTCAAGTGGTTCCTGAGCCGGACGAACTGACCGACGACGGCCCTGAAGACGATCCCCTGCACGAGGATCGAGACAGCCCCGTGCCCCACCTCGTGCATCGGTACCCAGACCGCGTCCTCTTTATGGTGACCAACCAATGCCCGATCTATTGCCGGTTCTGCACCCGCAAGCGGCTCGTGGGCAAACCTGGTTTCCTCAAGCCCGGAGAACTGGATCGCGTGGTCTCATACCTCCAGGCCCACACAGAAGTGCGGGACATCATCCTCTCAGGCGGCGACCCACTGCTGCTGCCGGATCACCTGCTGGAACGCATCCTCAAGGCGCTGCGAACCGTGCCCCACCTGGAACTGATTCGGATCGGCTCCCGTGTCCCCGGCAGCCTGCCAGAACGGATCACGCCGGAACTCTGCGAAATGGTCAAAAAATATCATCCCATCTATATGAATCTGCATTTCAACCACCCGGACGAGCTGACGCCTGAGGTCATGGCTGCCTGCGGGCGACTCGCGGACGCCGGTGTGCCGCTGGGGGCGCAGACGGTGCTGCTCAAGGGGGTCAATGACGATCCGGATGTGATGATGCGGCTGGTCCACCAATTATTGCTGGCGCGGGTCAAGCCCTACTATCTCTACCAGGCTGACCTGACCCGCGGCACGAATCACCTCCGCACCACAGTCGAGACCGGCTTGGACATCATCAAGGCGCTCCAGGGCCACACGAGCGGCATGGGTGTGCCACATTACGTGATTGACGCGCCTGGAGGCGGCGGGAAAATTCCGCTGCTGCCAACAGACTACCTCGTCAATCTCACAGCAGAAAAGGCCACCCTCACCAATTACGAGGGCAAGACCTACAGCTATCCGCAACCGGACGTTCACGCGAACGGCAATGGTGCGAGGTCCGCGCGCCGCGAGCTTCCAATGGTCGCAGCACCCTCCACAAGCACCGGGTGCGGCATGGCCGACGCCATGCTCGACTCAGGCACCTTGATACGATGAGCAAACCGGCGCCCAAACGCAAAGCGCGCCATCGCAATCGCGGGGTCCTGGCCTATCAGCAGTTACGCACATTGGTCCACGACGGCGTCATCTCCGCGAAGGTGCCGATTGCAGACGCCCAGTTTCAGCCGGCGAGCCTTGACTTGCGACTCGGCGAGACCGCCTATCGCATGTTGAGCAGCTTTCTCCCTGGCCATACAGAGGTGGAGGAGAATCTGGCGGTGCAAGACCTCTTCAGTTCCGACATGGTCATGTACGAACTCGATCTCCGCAAGAGTGCCGTGTTGGAGAAGGGCCATGTCTACCTGATCCCCCTGATGGAGGAACTGGCGCTCCCCGGCACACTCGCCGCCAAGACCAACCCCAAGAGCACCACTGGACGCCTGGATGTCTTTACGCGCACCATCACAGACTCGCACGCGCGCTTCGATGAGATTCGTCCCGGCTACAAAGGCCGGCTCTATCTCGAAGTGGTGCCACGGTCGTTCTCGATTCGGGTCTCATCCGGCATGTGTCTGAACCAACTTCGCGTGGTCAGTGGGCATCCGACGGTCGGCGACAATGAGTTGCGGACGTGGCATAAGGCCGATCCGCTGCTCTATGGCGAGCAGACGCCGATCCCAGGAAAAGCCCTCACCCTTGACGACGGGCTGTTCCTCCGCATCAATCTGGCCGGCACGGATGGTCCCGCTGGTACGGATCGTCCCATTGGTTTTCGTGCCAAAAAAAGCAGCCAGGTGCTGGACCTCTCCCGTATTGGGCATTACGATCCGACCGACTTCTGGGAGCCGATCATGCGGAACCGACAGGAGACCGTGCTCCTGGAGCCGGAGGATTTTTACATCCTCCTGTCGAAGGAACGTATTCGCATCCCCCCTGGCTACGCGGCGGAAATGGTGGCCTACGAAGCCGCGTGCGGCGAGCTCCGCACGCACTACGCGGGGTTCTTCGATCCCGGCTTTGGCTATGGCGACGGCGACCTGCACGGCACACCGATTGTCCTGGAGGTGCGGGCGCACGACGTACCGTTTCTGATTCGTGACGGCCAGACGTTCTTCAAGGTGCTGTTTGAGCGGATGCACGAGCGACCCGACAAGGTGTATGGTCAGGGGATCGGGTCGTCCTATCAGTTTCAGAACCTGACGTTGAGTAAACATTTCAAACCCTCTCAGGGGTAGCGACAAGGATCACACATGGACGAGCAGTCGACACAGCAGGATGAACCGCCGGAGGCGGATGAGGAGCACGAGGGCGAGCGTCACACCATGGTGCTTCTCCGGTTCATTGGCTTCGTCATGATCGTGCTGGGCTGGCTCCAACTGCTGCTGGCCGTGAGCAGCGGATCGGAGGCCACCTCCTTTCCCTTCGTGATATTTTGTGTGGGGATTGTGATGTTTGTGTTCGGCACCGTCACAGCCTGGTATAAGTTTCCGCTGATGGCCGCCGCAACGCTGGCGGGTCTCGCCCTGCATTACCACATCAGTTCCATCGGTTCGGCCGCGCGATGGGAAAAGGACCTGGTCGTATACGGAACGATTGTGGTGGTGGCCTACTTCATTCTGTTCTCCAAAAAAGAGCCGCCTCGGCGCATCAATCTGCCCCCTGAATGACCCTCTCAGTTATTATTCCTACGCTGAATGAGGTACAGACGCTCCCTGGCACGTTGTCCCGACTCCAGCATCCGGTGTTTGCGGAGGTGCTGGTGGTGGACGGCGGCAGTGATGACGGGACGGCGGCGGCGGTCATACGCGATCATGCGAGGACTCGCGTGCTCCACGCGCCGAAGGGCCGCGCCACACAGATGAACGTGGGCGCTGCGGCTGCCACCGGCGAGGTGCTGCTGTTTCTCCATGCCGACACGCTGTTGCCGATCACGGCATCAGAGGACATCCTCAACACAATGGCCGACAGTCAGATCGTGGGCGGGCGCTTCGATGCGCGGCTGATACCTGACCAAGGCTGGCTCTGGGTCGTGGGGCGGATGATGAGCTGGCGCTCCCGTCTGACCGGCATCGCGACAGGCGACCAAGCCATCTTCGTGCGGCGAACGGTCTTCGAGCAGATCGGCGGCTTCCAGGACATTCCCATCATGGAGGATCTGGCCTTCAGTCGGCGCCTGAAACAGGCGGGCCGAATCGCCGCGTTGCGGAGTTGCGTCATGACCTCAGGACGACGCTGGGAGCGGCACGGCGCGCTTCGGACAATTCTCTTGATGTGGCTGCTCCGATGGCTGTTCTTCCTGGGTGTGAATCCCATTCGTTTCAAACGCCTCTACGACGACGCACGATGAACAGCGCCGTCATCATCTTCGCCAAGGCCCCGATCCCAGGGGAGGTCAAGACGCGCCTCTGCCCGCCGCTCGATCCAGAGGAAGCGGCCTCGCTCCACGGCTCGCTGGTGATGGATGCGATGGAGCGGACGAAGGGGCTGAAGGGCATCACACTCTACGTGGCTGGTTCGCCGAATATTGATCATCCATTTTTCAAGGTGATGAAGGAACGCTACAACGCGCGACTGCTCCTGCAACGAGGACCGGACCTCGGTCTTCGCATGATGAGCGCCATGCGGGACGCATTCGATCAGGGGGCGACAAACGTGCTCTTGACCGGCACGGACTTTCCCGCCATGCCGCGCACACATCTCGTCGAAGCGCTCACGCTTCTCACGAAGCACGATGTGGCGCTGGGGCCGACCACCGACGGCGGCTACGCGCTGATCGGTCTGCGGAAGATGATCCCCTCGTTATTTCAGGGCATCGCCTGGAGCACGGCAACAGTGTGCGCAGAGACACAAAAAAAGATCGCCGCAGCGGGCCTCTCGCTGGGACTCATCCCGGAATGCCGCGACATAGATACGCTGAATGATCTACAACACTTCATCGCCCTCTGCGGCAAAGACCCAACCATCACCAAACGCACCGAAGGGGCGTTGCGCCTGCTCGGTGCGCGATTGAAAGAACGAGGCGCCTAGTTATGGAAAAGATGAGGGGCAGAACGCACAGCACGACACGATTGCTCACCAGCCAGCGCGCCCGTGTCATCACGCTGCTGCTCTGTCTCCCCTTACTCGCAAGCTGCGCGATCCTACCCATCTTCAAGAAGTCTCCCTCTCCTCCAATGAAGACGACTGCGGTAGACTCCCCCTCCACCGAAGGAAAGATCGTGATACGGGCAGTCTCGGCGAAACGCGCACAGATGCTGATGGGCACGATGGTGGAACTCACCGCCGTCGCGCCCACCGAGATGCTCGCCCAGGCCGCGCTGACCGCCGGATTTCAGGAAATCAGGCGGTTAGAAGCGCTGCTCTCCACCTGGATTGAGACCAGCGAGGTTTCGCGGGTCAACCAGGCTGCAGGACAGGAACCAGTGGGCGTCGGCGAAGAAACCTTTGCGCTCCTCAAACGGGCCGTGGACATTGCCGACTACACCGACGGTGGCTTCAACATTGCCCTCGGCCCAGTGTCCCAGCTCTGGAACATTCCTGAAGCGCCTCGTGTGCCCTCGGATATAGAACTGGAAATTGCCGCAGACTATGTGGATGTGCACCAGCTTCACCTGGACACCACCCGTCGCGCCGTCTTCCTAAGAAAACCCGGCATGAAGATTGATGTCGGGGGCATCGGCAAGGGCCTGGCGGCGGACAAAGCGGCGACCGTGATGCAGGAAGTCGGCGCAACAGGTGGGCTTGTGGCGGTGGCCGGAGATTTTAGGGTCTTCGGCACAAGAGCAGATGGCACAGCCTGGCCGGTCGGCATCCAACATCCACGACGCGACGGCGCGATCCTCGCCACTCTGGACAGCACCGATGAAGCGATCTCGACATCGGGCGATTACGAGCGGTTTTTCGTCCAGGACGACATCCGCTACCATCACATCCTGGATCCCGACACGCTCCAGCCCGCCCGCCTCTGCCAGAGCGTCACCGTCGTCGCCCCTGATGCCACATGGGCCGATGCGCTCGCCACCGGCCTCTTCGTCATGGGACCGAAGAAAGGCCTGGCCCTCATCGAACGGCTCGGATTCGGCGCCGTCATCGTGGATGCCGAAGGCGGCGTGTTGATCTCCTCACGCCTCCGCAATCGCGTGACGCTGACTCCCTGAATTGTATTTCCAGACCATTTTCTGGCACCCTAGCGGGAACCACTTTCCGATTGGAGTGTCCGTGAACGACCTGATCCCATTACCCCAGCACCCGACCCATCTCCCCACGTCTCTTGGGCGGCTCTGGGAGTTGGCCCATAACCTGTGGTGGAGTTGGAACCCGGAGGCCCGCGCCCTTTTTGAGGCCCTCGACCGCACCCTCTGGAAACTCACCTCGCACAATCCGGTCAAACTGCTCCGCGATCTGAGTCCTGAACGGATGCAGGCAGTGGCCGCCGATCCGTCTTTCCTGCGCTGCTACGAGTCCGTGCTGATGGCCTTCGATGCCGACATGCACACCTCCAATACCTGGTTTGCGCGTCGGCACTCAGATATGAGCGCTGCCCTGATCGCCTATTTCTCCGCCGAGTTCGGCCTGCACCACTCCATCCCCATTTACAGCGGCGGCCTCGGTGTGCTGGCCGGCGACCACTGCAAAGAAGCCAGCGACCTCGGGATCCCGCTCGTCGGCATGGGCTTTCTATACCCGCAAGGATACTTTCACCAGCGAATCTCCGCCGACGGCTGGCAAGAGGCCTGGCACGAGCCGTTTCTCGCCGCCGACATGCCAATTCGCCCAGCCTTGCTGCCAAACGGCGAGCGACTGTTCATCCAGGTCCATGTGGACGGGCGCACGATTCAGGTCGCGGTCTGGCAGGTGCGCCTCGGGCGCGTCTCGCTCTATTTAATGGACACCGACGTGGACGCCAACGCGCCGTGGGATCGGGAATTGTCGGCCCGACTGTATGGCGGCGGCCAGGAGATGCGCATTCTCCAGGAGATCATTCTGGGCATCGGCGGTGTGCGCGTCCTGCGCGCGCTGGGCCTGCGCCCGACCATCTGGCACGCCAACGAAGGACACACCACCTTCCTCACCCTGGAACGACTGCGCGAGTATCGGCAGGCGGGCTTGTCGTTTCAGGACGCGAAGGAGGCGGTCCGAGCCACCACCGTCTTCACGACTCACACGCCGGTCCCGGCCGGTCACGATGTCTTCCCTTTTCATCTGATGGAAAAATACTTTACGCCCTTCTGCGAAGAACTGGGCGTCACCCGTGAAGACTTTCTCCGCCTGGGATGCGCACCGGGCGCTACAGAGACGGCCTTCAACATGACCGTGCTGGGACTCCAGATGAGCGGGCAGCGAAATGGCGTGAGCGGTCTCCATGGCGAGGTCTCGCGCCGCATGTGGGCCTCCGTCTGGCCGGATATTCCCACAGAACGCATTCCAATCACGGCGATCACGAACGGCATCCACACGCCGACCTGGATCGCCCCTGAAATGCGACGACTCTACGCCAAGCACCTTGGCCCAAACTGGGTCGCGCGCCAAGACGACCCCATCCTGTGGGAACGCATCGCGGACATCCCGGATGCCGACCTGTGGGCGACCCGCATGGCGCTCAAACACAAATTGATCGGGTATCTGGCCGCGCGCGCGCCTGAAATGGATTCAGGGCACGATTGAACCGTCGCAGGTTCTGGCCTCCGGAACGCTCCTGGACCAGGACGCGCTGACGATTGGGTTTGCCCGGCGCTTTGCCACGTATAAGCGGGCCACACTGCTGTTCCGTGATCTCGAACGGCTCAAACGGCTGCTCCAGGATCGCTGGCGTCCCGTGCAGATTATCTTCGCCGGCAAGGCCCATCCCGCCGATGAGCCGGGCAAGTATTTTATCCACCAGGTGTACGCGCTCGCCAAAGAACATGGCTTCGGCGGGCACATCGCATTCGTGGAAGAGTACGACATGCATAGCGCGAAGTTCCTGATCCACGGCGTGGACGTGTGGCTCAATACGCCCCGCCCTCCGCAGGAAGCCTGCGGGACCAGCGGACAAAAGGCGGCGCTGAACGGCGTTCCGAACCTGAGTATTCTGGATGGCTGGTGGGCGGAGGGGTACAACGGGGCCAACGGGTGGGCCATCGGCATCCGGGCATTCCATCCGGATGCGGGGGAACAGGACGCCGCCGACGCAGAGTCCCTGTTTGCCACCTTGGAACGGGACGTCGTGCCGCTGTACTACAACCGGGACAGCGACGGCATCCCACGCGGGTGGCTGAACGTCGTGCGGGAGAGTATCCGCACCATCGCGCCCCGTTTCTGCGCCCGCCGGATGCTGCGCGATTACACGGAACAGCTCTACGCCCCAGCCCTGCAACAGAGCCTGCGAGAGACCCACCGCTAACCGCCCGCTAATCGAACACCACTGTCTTCCTACCGTATACCAACACCCGGCGCTCGATATGCTGGCGGACCGCGCGAGCCAGCACGATCTCTTCCAGATCGCGCCCCTTCCGAATCAAATCCTCTTCCGTATCGCGATGCCCAATGCCGATCACGTCCTGCTCAATGATCGGACCTTCATCCAGGTCTTGCGTCGCATAATGGGCGGTCGCGCCAATAATCTTGACGCCCCGTGCATAGGCCTGGCGATAGGGATGCGCGCCGATGAAGGCGGGCAGAAATGAATGGTGAATGTTGATGACAGGACAGCCGATGGCCGCCAAACACTCAGCACTCAGGATCTGCATGTAGCGGGCCATCACGACCAGTTCCACGCGCTGCGCGCGCAGCAGGGCCACCACCTGCCGCTCTTGCTCACCCTTCGTGTCCTTCGTCACGGGCAGGACATGAAACGGAATCTTGAACAGATCTGCCCACATGGCGCACACGTCATGGTTCGAGACGATCACCGGAATCTCAATCTTCAACTCCCCACGGCGCTGCCGCTGGAGCAAGTCCGCGAGGCAATGGTCCTGCTTGGACACCAGCAGTCCGACGCGCGGGCGCTCATCTGAGAAATAGACTTCGTGCCACATCTCGCATGTCGTGGCGAGGGACGCAAAGGCGTCGGCAAGGTCTTGTCTCGGCATGCCCACGCCGTCCAGCGCAAACTCAATACGCATGAGGAACGTGCCGGACAGGCGATCAGTATGGTGATCCGAATCCAGGATGTTGCCGCCTACATCGTGGATGAAACTCGCCACGCGGGCCACAATCCCCTTGCGGTCGACGCACCGGATCAGAACAATCGCCGATGGGCATTCGTCCGTCATACGTGGCGCGACTCTAGCATGTCTCACATTGCAGAATCAGTAGGCGAGACGGTACGATACAGCCATGAACGACCACCCCCTACAGGCACCGCCCCACATCAATCGTCTCATCTACACCAACCGCCTCATCCACGAGACGAGCCCCTATCTGAAACAACATGCCCACAATCCAGTGGACTGGTATCCCTGGGGCGAGGAGGCGCTGGCGAAGGCGAAGGCCGAAAACAAGCCGATCCTCCTGTCCATCGGGTATTCGGCCTGCCACTGGTGTCATGTGATGGAACGGGAGTCGTTCGAGAATCCGGACATCGCCGGGCTGATGAACGCGCATTTCATCAACATCAAGGTGGATCGTGAGGAACGCCCGGACCTCGACGACATCTATCAAAAATCCGCGCAGGCCTTCATGCGTCGCAACGGAGGATGGCCGCTGACCGTCTTTTTGACACCTGACCAGGAGCCCTTCTGGGGCGGCACCTATTTCCCTCCGACCCCGCGCCACGGGCTGCCGGGCTTTCCCGAAGTCCTGCTGGGCGTGGCCGAGGAGTATCACAAAGAACCAGAGCAGGTCGCACAGAACACGCAGAAAGTCAAAGCCGGCCTGCGCCGACTGAGTGCGTCCTCGCCGTCTTCCGACCCCCTCGATGCGGCACTGCTGGACAACGCAGTCACAGACCTCCGCACCTTCTACGAGCCGGTCAATGGCGGCTTTGGCAGCGCGCCGAAGTTTCCCACGTCCCCGCCGTTGCATCTGCTGCTGCGCCACTTCGCTCGAACGGGAGATCGCACGGCCCTTGACATGGCGCTCCATTCGCTCTGGAAGATGGCGGCCGGCGGGATCTACGATCATCTGGGCGGCGGCTTCCATCGTTACTCGACCGACGGCCAATGGCTGGCGCCGCATTTTGAAAAGATGCTCTACGACAATGCGCAACTGGTGCGGCTCTACGTGGATGGCTGGAGACTGAGCCGCGAACCACGATTTCAGCAGGTGGTGGAAGACACGATGACCTACCTCCGCCGTGAGATGAGCCACCCTGATGGCGGATTCTACACGGCGCAGGACGCTGATAGTGAAGGGCACGAAGGAAAGTATTTCGTCTGGACGCCGTCCGAGGTGAACGCGGTTCTGGGGCCTGAGATCGGAGACCGCTTCTGCCGACTCTACGACATCACCGACGGCGGAAATTTCGAGGGCGCCAACATTCCCAATTTGATCGCCGCGAACGGCCGCATTGACGTCGCGGGGTTGCCGGACGATGAACAGATCATCGCCAATGCGCGCCATAAATTACTGGCAGCTCGTGCGCAGCGCGTCAAACCCCTGCGCGACGATAAAATCCTCACCGCCTGGAACGGGCTGATGATCTCAGGCGTACTCAATGCCTACCAGACGTTTGGCCATTCCGACGATCTCGCCATGGCGGAACAGGCACTGGCGTTTCTGTGGGAACGTGCCTATCAAAACGGGCGGCTGCTCAGAACCGTCACGGGAGGCCGGGGCAAATTAAACGGCTACCTAGACGACTACGCCTTCTTCGCGGCAGCCTTGCTTGACGCCTTTGAAGCCACAGGCGCGCCGGACTACCTGGATCGAACGCGTACGTTGACCGCCGTCCTGCTGGAGCAGTTCTGGGATGCGCAGGCCGGCGGTTGCTTCTTCACGGGAAAGGATCATGAACCGCTCATTCAGAGGATGAAAACCGGCGAAGACTCGTCCATCCCGTCCGGCAATGCCGTGACGGCAATGACGTTCCTGCGCCTCTATCATTATACCGGCGAGCAGATGTACCTCGACAGAGCCGAACAAACATTCAGACTGTTTCGAACGGCCATGCGTCAGAACCCCTATGGCACGTCTTCCATGCTCTGTGCCTTGGATTTTTTTCTCGCCAGGCCAAAGGAGATTGTGCTGGTTGGCAACCGTGATTCCGTCGAGATGAAGGACTTGTTAGCCAAAATCTACGGGCGGTATGTGCCGAACACAACGCTCGTGGTTGTGGATGGGAAGAACAGGGACGCACGGTACCTACCGGCATCAGCCAACGGCATAATCGCACTCGGCGGGAAAGACAATACGACACTCAGGGCCTACGTCTGCCACAACTTCACCTGCTCCCTGCCCGTCACTGACTGGGAGGCCCTGGAAACACTGCTGCAATGAGATAGCGACCGGCCTTGCATTTCAGGGCGCCAACCGGCTACCTATTAGCACAACCATGAAGCTCTCCAAAGAACGTGTGATGGCGCTGTCGGTCTTACTGGTAGACCAGCTGACCGCCAGTGGAATGATCGAGCCGGTGGGGGACCGCAAGGCGCTGGCGCTGTCGCTGGATCGAATCGTCACCGATGAGCTGAGCGTGGAAGATCGTCTCAACGCCCAGGCCAAAGCGTTGATGCAGAAATATGACGCCGAGATTGCCAAGGGCCGCCTGGACGAACAGGAACTCTTCACCAGGATCAAGAAGCAATTGGCCAAAGAGCAAGGCGCGATCATCTGATGGGACTGAGTGACGAGAAGACCAGCCATCTGTCGCATCTGATCTTGAATCATGTCAAGGATCCGGCCCGTGCGAGGCTGAAGGTGAGCGAGATCACCGTGCTGCGGGAGATCAAGCGTCTGCTGGCTGCGGAATTGAAGGTGGACGCCGAGATGGATGTCAGCGTTCGCCGCCGCCTGGCCTCCTATGCCCGTCCGCCGGCGGAAGGCTCCACCGAGTGGGAGACCCTCTACCGCAAGACGTTGGAAGAAGAGATGCGGAAGCGGAAGAAAGCATAGGAGGACGACAGCACTGATGGCCGATCCCACACAGTCAGAGACATTTTATCTGGAGCGATTCGGCATGACCGACCGCGAGGTGCTGGAGGCCATGGGGCGTGTCAAAGTTCGTGACGTGGACTATGCGGATCTCTACTTCGAACACACGGTGGCCGAATCCATTTCGATGGAAGAGAGCTTGGTCAAACGAGCCTCGTCGAGCATCTCGCAAGGCGTCGGTGTCCGGGCCACGTCCGGCGAGAAGACCGGTTATGCCTATTCGGATGAGATCACCCTTGCGCAATTGGAACAGGCGGCTGAAACGGCGCGCTATATTGCCCGCTCGCCAGCCGGCGCAGGCACAGTCCCGGCGATTCGGATCGGACGGCCCACTCAGAACTTGTATCCAGTAGCGCGCCCGGCCATTGAAGTGGCGACCCGCGAAAAAGTCTCCCTGCTGCAACAAATTGACGCGCTGGGCCGCGCCTACGATCCTCGCATCAAGAACGTCATGGCCTCCTTTAGTACCGAGTACAAGACCGTCCTGATCGCCGACTCGGACGGCCACCTCGTGGGGGACCGACAGCCGTTGTCACGACTCCAGGTCACATGCATCGCCGAAGAAGGGGGCCGACGACAAATCGGCACCTATGGCGGAGGCGGACGCAGCGAGTTTTCATTTTTTCTGGAAGAAGGCCGATGGGAACGCTATACCAGGGAAGCGGCTCGCCAGGCGATCCTCAATTTGAGAGCCGTGGACGCACCGGCCGGCCCGATAACCGTGGTGATGGGGGCCGGATGGCCCGGCATTCTGCTCCACGAGGCCATTGGGCATGGGTTGGAAGCGGATTTCAACCGCAAAAAAACGTCGGCGTTTTCGGACCGTCTTGGCCAGGCGGTGGCGTCCGATCTCTGTACGATCGTGGATGACGGCACCTTGCCGTTCCGCCGAGGTTCGCTGAACGTGGACGACGAGGGGACGCCGACGAGCCGCACGACGCTGATCGAGAAGGGCATTCTGCGCGGCTATATCACGGACAAGCTCAACGCGCGACTCATGGGCATTCCGCTCACCGGCAATGGGCGACGCGAAAGTTTCCAGTGTATGCCGATGCCCCGCATGACCAATACCTTCATGTTGCCGGGTGAGTCCTCGCCGGAGGACATTATCCGTTCAGTCACACGCGGATTGTATGCCGTCTCATTCGGCGGCGGGCAGGTGGACATCACGAACGGCAAGTTCGTGTTCTCGGCGAGCGAGGCGTACCTCATCGAGAACGGCCAGATCACGACGCCGGTCAAGGGCGCGACGCTGATTGGGAGCGGTCCGGAGATTCTCAAGAAAGTGTCGATGGTGGGGAACGATATGAAACTGGATGAAGGCATCGGCACCTGCGGCAAGGAGGGCCAGTCCGTGCCGGTGGGCGTGGGACTCCCGACGATCAAGGTGGATGAGATCACGGTCGGGGGGACGGCGGTATGACGGCGCGCGCAAGCCTGACTCCCATTGATCGGACCCTGACATCGGCGTTACTGGACCAGGTGAAGCGCAACGGCGCAACGGCGGCGGACGTGGTGGCCGTCGAGGGCGATTCGGCGTCGGTACAGGTGCGGCTGGGGGCCGTGGACAAGCTTTCCAAGGCGCAAGAGAAACGGCTCGCCCTGCGGGTGTATTTCGGCCATCGCTCGGCCGGCGCCTCCACGTCCGATTTGACTGCGGCGGCGTTGGACGATCTCGTGGCCACCACCTGCGCCCTCGCCCAGGCCGTCGTGGAAGATCCCCATTCGGGGCTCCCGGATGCGTCTGCAATGGCGCAGACCATGCCCGACCTCGACCTCTATGACGGGCAGACACTCCCGATGGATCGGATGATCGAGTTGGCCACGCGCGCCGAACAGGCAGCACTGGCCGTGGATCCACGGCTTTCAAACTCCGAAGGCGCGGACTTCAGCACATTCGGCGGCCGTACCGTGTTCGCCAACAGCCATGGCTTCTACGGCGAGTTTCGCAGCTCCAGTTTTTCCGCCGGCGTGTCGCCGATCGCCGTTCAGAATGGGGCGATGCAGCGCGACTACTGGTATACCGTCGGACGCGCGTTCGCGCGGCTCGATTCGCCCGAAGCGGTCGGGCAAGAAGCCGGGCGACGGACGATCCGCCGCCTCGGCGCCCGCAAAGTCTCCACCTGTCGTGTGCCTGTGATTTTCGATCAGGAAATGGCCGGCAGTTTCCTGGGCCATCTGTGCAGCGCCGCGAACGGCTATGCGATCTACAAGGGCGCCTCGTACCTGATCGGACAGCTCGGTGAGCGCATCGCGCCTGACTATGTGACGGTCACGGACGATGGGCTGATGCCGGGCGGATTGGGATCAAGGCCCTTCGACGGGGAAGGCATGGCGACGCGGAAAAATGTCGTCGTCGAACGGGGTGTGCTGAAGACGTATTTGCTGGACACCTACGCGGCGCGCAAGCTGAATCTGACGTCCACCGGCAACGCCTCCCGCAGCGTTGGCGAGGCGCCTTCGGCCGGCTCGACGAACTTCTATCTCGCGCCCGGCACGAGCAGCCCAGACGAGATCATCCGGTCGGTGACACGCGGACTCTACGTCACGGAGATGATTGGGTTCGGGATCAACATGGTGACCGGAGACTACTCCCGTGGCGCGGTCGGGTTGTGGATCGAAAACGGTGAACTCGCCTATCCGGTCGAGGAGATCACGATTGCCGGCAACCTCAAGGACATGTGGATGAACGTCGAGGCGATCGGCAACGACCTCGTCTTTCGCGGGCGCACCGCCGCCCCCACCATCAAGATCACCGAGATGACCGTGGCGGGCGGATAACCCTCTTCACGAAATCCTGGGCGAGCACACAGGAACTATTTCTGCGCAAGCATTTCGGCAGCGGTAGAGCGGATGGTGGGGGTAATCGTTTCACCGCCGAGCATACGCGCCACCTCGGCGATCCTCCCGGCCTTGTCTAATGGCTCCACCTGTGTCACCGTGCGGCCGTTCGTCACGGCCTTGGTGACAGCATAGTGCCGTTCGGCCTGCGCCGCAATGGGCGCCAGATGTGTAATGCAGAACACTTGATGCCCGCGCTCACTCAACGTCCGAAGCCGCTTCCCCACAACTTCCGACACCGCGCCTCCAATGCCCGCATCCACTTCATCAAATACCAGCACCGGGACGCGATCCTGCCCGGCCAAGACTGTCTTCATCGCCAACATCACCCGCGACAGTTCCCCGCCTGAGGCAATCCGCGCCAACGGCTGAGGCGCCTCGCCCAGGTTGGAGGAAAACAAAAACTCCACACGATCGCTTCCTGTGGCTGTTAAGGAAGGGCCGTCTGCGCTGGTCTCCTGCTCCACCACAATACGGACATGCGCATGGGCCATCCGCAAGTCCTGTAACTCGCGCGCCAACCGCTTTTCCAATGCGCCCGCCGCCTTCGTTCGTGTGCGCGACAAGACCTGCGCCAGCTTCACCGCATGTTCCTGCGCGTCTGCACCCTGCTGCTCCAGCGCCTTGAGTGCGTCATCATCGGATTCCAGTTCGTGCAAGTCCCGCTTCGCCTGTGCCCATTTTGCCATGACCGCCTCCAACGAACCGCCGTACTTCTTGACGAGCCGGTGGATCAGGTCCAACCGCTCTTCCACCTTCTCCAGCCGTTCCGGATCGAATTCCAGCTTGTCCCGATAGGCCCGCAGACGCTGGGCCACATCCAGTAACTGCGCCACCGCCTCCGCAAAGTGGTCCCGCGCATCCATCATGGCAGGATCCATGGCCGCCAACTCCTTCAAGGACCCGGTCAGCGCGCCCAAGCCTTGCAACAGTGACGGTTCCTCGTCATAGAGTGGGCCATAGGTGGCCTGCGCCAGTTCGGCCAGCCGTCTCCCTTGCGAGAGCAACAGGCGCGCCCGTGCCAAGTCATGATCTTCCCCGACCTGTAGATTCGCGCCGCTCAGTTCATCAACATGGTAGCGCAGCAGATCCTCCCGCGCCTGCCGGTCGGCCAACGCGGCTCGCTGTTCGGCCACGCGCGCCTCCAGCCTGTGCCACACGCCGAATGCCGCCACGTAGTCCGCGCGCGCGGCGGACGCCCCGCCGAACTCATCAAGCAAATCCAGTTGCACAGACATATGAAACAGGGATTGATGGTCGTGTTGCCCGTGAATGTCCACCAGCAGACCACGAAGCGATTGCAGGACGCTGAGCGGCGCAGGACGCCCGTTCACATGGATGCGGTTTCGACCAGCCCGTGACAAAATACGGCGGAGAATCAGGTCGGTCTCGCCCGGGCTGAGCAGATCATGTTCGCGCAGGAAGTGCGCGACCGGACTGTCCGGCGCCAGGACAAACACCCCAGAGACTTCGGCGTCCTCCGCGCCCGCCCGGATGAGATCGGCGGAGGCGCGTCCGCCCACCAGGAGATCCACGGCATCCACCAGGATGGACTTCCCCGCGCCCGTTTCGCCGGTGAACACGGTGAATCCGTCCGCAAATGCCAGCCCGATTTCGTCAATGATTGCGAAGTTGCGGATGCGAAGTTCCGTCAGCACACAAAAATATTAGGCGGCCGGCGCCTTGAGGAGCTTGTCTATCGCGGCTTTGAGAGTGGGCTTTGGCACGGCCCCAACGACCTTGTCAACAAGCTGCCCCTTGTTGAAAAACAGCAGCGAGGGGATGCTCATAATGCCGTATTTGGCGGCGATGTCAGGGTTCTCGTCCGTATTGAGCTTCAAGACTTTGAGCGTCCCGTCGTAGTCCCCCGCCAATTCGTCCACAATAGGCCCCACCATACGGCACGGTCCGCACCACACAGCCCAAAAATCAACCAGGACCAGGCCCTCTGCCTTCCCCACTTCCGTCTCCCATGTTGTCGTCGTCACCGCTGCGGCTTTGTTCACGATGTTCCTCCCCCTCTCAGAAAAATGATGCCGTGTGTAAAATGGCAGCCTACCGTACAGTGTGGGAACGTGTCAACGCAGTTTCTGGATGTCCAGTCCGAGACTCTGGAACAGGCCGCGAAAGAGTCCGCTGGATGGTGAGTCCGAGAAGCCCACCCCGCCGAGCGTGAAGAGAAACGCGAATTCCGTCTGATCCGGGCGCTGCAGGAGCATGACCCCCGCGCCCCAACAACGGCTGGCGCCGACATAGTAGAGTCCGTAGTTCACTTCCGGAAATTTCCCGGTGTGCTGGTCCAGGTAGCCCCGCGCCACGGCATAGAGATTATAGGGCAGCGCCACGCCGGCCTCGACGCTATAGAACTGCGTGGTCTCAGCTTGGAACTGCGCCTCGTTCAACGTCATGGGATTGAACAGATCGCCCCGCGCCATCACCGCTCCTTGACGAGTAAACCGCTGACCGACGGAGACAAAAAAGTTTTTCTCGACATTCATCCGAAGGTCCGTGTTAAAGACTGCGACGTCGGACCGGGCATGGTTGTAGAACAGATCGGCATCGAGTTCCGCCGACACCGGGCCGTCCGTCCTCGCCGTGAACTCGCCTCGCAGATCCGACCAGGGCTTGCCGGTTGGCGACGACGCGACGTGCTGGCTCTGCGTCAGGCGCACAGAGCCCCACTCCACAGAACGCCGCGTCTCGCCGTCACCCATCATTGCAGACAGGCGGTTCGTCACGGAGTACGTCAGGAGGTTCTTCTTCGTGAACCGATCCACATCGTTGAAGAATGGCACGTCGGCGTGACTGGATGGCGCGAGATACTCGTAGGTCACAGACGGCTCAATCTTATGCGTGACCTGGTTGCCTCCCTCCCACGAAAAATTCCGCCTCAGACGGGTATCTGCCGTGGTGCTCACATAGAGCGCATCTCTGGTCACGGCATCACCGGATCGAACGTTCCGGCTATACCAGGTCTCGCGCACACCGATCAGCGGCATGATGGTCAGGTACCGGTCAATGGAAATCGGCGCCCAAAGACGGGGAAACAGATCCGCACGACGCGCATCCTGGCCCTGCTGGCGATAGAAATTGTCCACGATGATGTCCATTCCTGCATAGACTGGAAGTCCCTCCCGCAATCTGGATGGGGCCAAGCTATAGCCGATCTGCGGCATCGTCTGGAGCACCGTTTTGTCAGACAGTGCCGTCAAGTTTTGCGAGAAGCGCGTCACCCCATAGAGCACATGGTTGTCCCATCGTTGGGACAGGAATGCCTGCGACTCCTGATAGACGGCCACACGCTGGAGGACATTTTCACTCAGCGCGCGAAACGTATCCTTCTGATTCACGTAATTGAGGTCTACGCGCCCCTGCAGGCCATCCTGGAAACTCGTGCGATGTTTGACCAGGAGATCCCATCGGTTGGCGTTGAGCTGGTTGTCCTTGAAAAACCGGGTCCACAGGCGACCGTCTGAATTCCGCGAAAGGTAATAGCGATATTCAAAATCCGCGCCGATCCCGGTCTTGCCCCGATAATCAAGGGCCGCCGTCGCGTCCTGGCTGGGGCTGATGTCCCAAAAGATCGCCTGGCGGATTTTGAAGCCCTGTCGGCTGCTGACGCCCATCTGCGGAAACAGAAGCCCGCTGGCCCGCTCACGTTGGACGGGAAACAGCGTGACCGGCAGGTAGAACACCGGCACGTCCAGGATGCAGAAGGTCGTGTGGCGGGTGTACAAAAATCCTTCCAGATTCAACTCGGCCTTCGCGGATTTGAAACGCCAGGGAGCCGTTTCGCCCTCCAACACACTACACGTCGTGAACGACGCGTCCTCGAGTCGGTACTGCTCATCAGACAGACGCTCCATCACGGCCGCGTCGACCGTGAAATTGCCTTCCAGCACGAACAGGCGGCCATGAACGATCACGCCCTTGGTCGTATGCATATTCAAGTCCAGGCGCTTGCCATGAATGTCGCGGAACCCGTCATTCAGATGGACCCGCCCGACCGCCTGCACCTGGCCGGTACCGGCGTCAAGCGTCGCCTCATCGGCTTCCAGGCGAAGCGGCCCCTGTAGCACCAACACGGAACCCGTACCGTGGTACGACTTCGTTGTCTCATGGTATGTGAGATGATCGGCCTGGATATGGATGGGGCGGGGCGTGGGCGGTTCCGCCATCACCCACGCAGGGACGCAGAGCAGCGCCACCAGCATGGCCGGCAAGAACCGCGCTCTGCGTGTCGTGTAGTCTCTCACCTGCCTCTCACCCGCGAAGCCCAGAAACCGTCATGCCCTCAAGCACAGCCTTGGCTTCGCCCACCACCAGAAGCGAACCCGTCACACAAATGCGGTCCTCAGGCCCGGCCAGGCTGTCAGCATAGGCCATGGCCTCGGCGACCGTCGGTTGGACCGCAATGGGGACCTGCCAGCCTTCACAATCACGCGCCAGTTCCTGCGGAGCCGCCGCGCGAGGATGCGCCGCGCCGGTCACAATGAGATGGCGCACGGCGGGAACGGCAGACAGACGAGACAGGACACCTTTGCGGTCCTTGTCCTGCATCATGCCCACCACCAAGACCAGGCCGCCCGACGTCGCAGGATCACGCCTGACTGAGCGAGCCGTCAAATGCGCCGCCAGCGCGTCGGCGGCCTGCGGATTATGGGCGACGTCTAGCCATACATCCGGCTGTCGCGGCCGGCGATGCACGAGTTCCAGGCGGCCCGGCCAGGACACGGCACAGAGTCCTTCACGCACAGCCTCCTCGCTGACCCTCAAGCCACGCGCCTCGGCCAGTTCGAGCGCGGCCAAGGCACAGGCGGCATTGTCCAGTTGGTGCCGACCGGGCAAGGGACAAGACAGATCCTCGTAGTGCCACCGCAAGCCACCATAGACAAACTGATCGGGATCCTCTCCACGGGCATCAAAATCCTCGCCAAGAACCACACCATCTGCGCCTCGATCCGCAGCCTCATGGCGGATCACGGAAAGCGGCCCCGGCACAAGCCGTCCCACGACCACCGGCACCGCCGGCTTGATGATGCCGGCTTTTTCATACGCGATGGCCTCCAGCGTCTGGCCCAGGTATTCCTGATGGTCCAGCCCGATTGTGGTAATGACCGAGACGAGGGGCGTGAGCACGTTGGTCGCATCACACCGTCCCCCCATCCCGACCTCCACCACCGCGCAGTCCACTCCCGCCTCGGCGAAATACGCAAAGGCCAAGACGGTGGTCGCTTCAAAGAACGTCGGAGGATCGGCGAGGCACCTCTCAGACACCTGCCGAATCGTCTCGATCAAGGCTCCAACGCGGTCGGCGGGAATGACCCGGCCGTTGACCTGTATCCGCTCCGTGAAGTCAATCAGATGGGGAGAGGTATAAAGCCCCACACGAACACCCTGGCGCTCCAAGACAGAGGCCATCATCGCGGCTGTAGACCCCTTGCCGTTCGTGCCGCCCACATGGAGGGATTGAAACGAGCGGTGCGGATTGCCCAGGGCGTCGAGTAGCGCGTGGGTGCGGGCCAACCCCGGCTTGATGCCGTGGCGCTGGAGCCCGTACAGGTACTGGACGCTCCGTTCCACGTCTTCATCCATGACCGTTAAAAAAATCCCACCAGGCCCGACACCGTGTCTTTGAGTCGTTTGCGTGGCACGATCTGGTCAATCATGCCATGCTCCAACAGAAATTCCGCGCGCTGAAACTCCGGCGGGAGCTGCTGTTTGATGGTCTGCTCGATGACGCGGGGGCCGGCGAATCCGATGAGGGCTTTCGGCTCGGCCAGGATCACGTCCGCCAGCATGGCAAAACTGGCCGTCACGCCACCGAAGGTTGGATCCGCCAGAATGACGATGTACGGCAGGCGCGCGTCGGCGAGCCGGCTCACGGCGGCAGCAGTTTTGGCCATCTGCAGCAGGGACAATATCCCTTCCTGCATGCGTGCGCCCCCAGAGGTGGTCACCAGCACCAGCGGTAGCCGTTCGCGCACGGCGCCATCGGCAGCCAGCGTCACTTTCTCGCCGACGACCGACCCCATGCTTCCGCCCATGAACCCGAAATGGAACAGGCCCAACACGATCCGGGAGCCGTTGATCCGGCCTTCCCCGATCACCATCGCATCGTGCTTGCCAGCCTTCTGCTGGGCCGCCTGAAGCCGGTCGGTATAGCGCTTGGTATCTTTGAATTGGAGCGGGTCGGCGGAGACCAGACCGGGCGACCACTCGCGGAACGTGCCGAGATCAAGGAGCAGATCAATGCGGTCTTCCATAGAAATTGGAAAATGGTAGTCGCATTTGGGGCAGACCTTGGCGCTCCGCTCGACTTCCTTCCGGTACACGATGGCGCGGCAATGGTTGCACTTCAGCCAAAGCCCCTCTGGAACCTTGACCTGTTTCCGGTCTGCGTCTTCTTTGGCCGACCGTTCTTTCTTAAACCAGGCCATAGCGGAAATGGTCAGACGCGAACGACTTGACCCTCTTCAAGCACGGAGAGATTGGGCAGATTCAACCGCGCGAGTTCCGCCATGATGGCAGAACGGTAGAGCGGTTTGAGATGGTAGACATACAGGGGCAGATCAGGGCGTCCGAGCTTCATGAACTCGCGGGCCAGCATCTCCGGCGTCAGGTGACCACTGACCTTGGCCAGTTCATGACAGTCGTTGGGAAACGAGGTCTCAATAAACGCGGCCTTGAGCCTCGGCTCCTTGGCGGCCACCTCCCAGATACGCCACGTCTCGGAGGTATCGCCACTGTAAAGCAGCGCGCTCTCCCCATCACGAATGATGAACCCGGTCGTCGGAACGATGTGGTTGACCCGGACCGCCGTGATCTCCAGACGGTCGCATGTAAAGGTCTTCTCGTCGTCAAACGGATGGTACACCAGCGGCGCTGTCGCCGGCGTGGGGAGCCTGGAAAAATCAGGGAAAATGACGTCATTGAAGACATGCCGACGCACATCGTCAATGACCTCCTGGAGCGCATGGATCATGATCGCTCCATCCGTCTTGCGCCCCACCATGTTATCGGCCAGCAGCGGCAGACCCTTGATATGGTCGAAGTGCGCGTGAGACAGCAGCACGTCACGGATCTTCCCCTGCTCGGCGTCCTGCAGCCCGGCGCTGACGGACCCCGCATCCACCATGCAGGTCTCGTTCACAAGAAACCCGCAGGTGCGGCATTCGAGCAGACGCCCATGGCCGTCGTCAACGGTCAATTCGGATCCGTGACACCCAAGAATACGCACCATCATAACGCGCTAGTGCCTCCTGCCATTACTTGCGCATTTCTTTCATTTTTTGCCGGGTCGCCTTGGAACGCTTTTCGTAAAATTCTTCCAGAACGGTTTCAATCCTCGGGTGCTGCTTCATGATCTCGAACAGATCGGACGACTTGAGCCGGAGCACCTCGGTATTGGTCGTCGCAAAAACAGAGGCGCTGCGCGGGCCGCCGACCAGCAGCGACATTTCGCCGAAGAACTCGCCCTCCGAAAGCAAATCCAACGTCAGTTCCTGGCCTTCGATTTCCTTCACCACCCGGCCACCCCCACTGCTGATCAGGTACATGGCGTCACCCTCGTCTCCCTCGGCAATAATACGCTCTCCGGCCACAAACTCCACCGGCTCCAGCCTATCCACGATCGCGCCAAACTCTTCGGCTGAAAACGCGGCGAACAGCGGATTGATGTCTTTCGTGGCAGGCGCCGGAGCGGGTGTACTTTCCATCTCGAACACAATATTCCCCAGGTCAAGATCGAGTTCTGTAGCGGGCGCAGCAGAGGGCTCCGGTTCAAACTCAATGGACGCGGGCATTTCCAGTTCAAATTCAATCGCCGGCTCCGAACTGGGCATTTCGATCGGAGGAGGCGCAGTAGGCCTCGGTGACGGCGTGGAAGGCGGCGGCGCAAGTTCAACCTGCGGCACCGGCACCTGATGCACTGGAGGCGGCGGCGGCGCAAGTTCAACCTGCGGCACCGGCGCCTGAGGCGCTGGAGAAGGAGACGGCGGCGGTGGCGCACCCGTGACAGCCGGACTTGAATTGATGGCCCGCATCAAGTCCGTCGCCTGTTTTTCTTCGGGTGCCACCCGAAGAATCATTTTGTAGGTGGCAATCCCCTTGACCGAAAACCCAGCCTTGACGAACAAGTCCGCCGCCTGATAATACGCCTTGACCGCCAACGGCTTATTCCCTGCCTTGACGTTATAATCGCCCAGACGAAGCAGATAGTTGGAATTGGTTGGCTCCAGATCAATGAGGCCCTGCTGGGCCTGTACGGCCTTGGCCCACTGGCCTTGCTCGACAAACTTGGCCAGATCGGTGCTGAGTTGTTCTTTCTTGCTCGCCATGGACGCCTAGCCGCGCTCCACCGTGACAGGCATTACTTCCGGGGCTCGCTCAAGGAGAAATGGAACTGCACGCCCGCCACGACGATGATGTCGCCGTCCTGCAATTCCCGCTGTCCCTGCACGGCCTCGCCGTTGACCGTGATCTTTTTGGCGCCCTCCGGCAGGCTGATGAAATAGGCCGGCCCCCGGCGACTCAGCATGGCCGCATTCTTCGGCGCCAACCAACTGGTGAGCCGCACCGCAGCTGTGTCTTCCTTGCCGATCACGTTCAGACGTCCGGTGAGTTCATACTCTTTCTTGTCCGTATCGCCCGACGCGACCGTCAGCCACCCGATTTTCTCTTCTTTTTTGGCCACCACCGCCGCAGTTTTCATCGTGCCGAGCATCTTCATAAGCTCTTTCTGCTTGGCGGTATCCAGAATCATCGTCTTATCGGAATCGCTCTCTTTGGGCGGGGGCGGCGGAGGGGGCGGCGGCGGCGCTGCTTCCCCCTGAAAAATCAACGTGTGCTTGCCGATACTGATGCAGTCGGTATTCTTTAACTTCTGTTTCTCGACCTTGGCGTCATTCAAAAACGTTCCATTGGTACTGCCTAAATCTTCGATGAAGAATCCCTCTCCTTCTTGGACCACCCTGGCATGATGGCCTGACACCGCCGGGTTATCGATCACCAAATCGTTGTCCGGCTTCCGTCCGATCGTCAAAGACGGGTTGTCGAGCGGGATATCCTTGAGCACTTGCTCGTTGAATTTTAGGAAGATTTTCGCCATCGTCACAACTCCCTCATGCCTGTCACGGTTATGTTCACTGCCAGAACCATTTCCACGCACGCTGCCAGAGACTGAGGCCAGCCGTGTCTTGGACCATGACTAACACCACGGTCGTATTATCCAGCCCGCCGGCCGCATTCGCCAGCTCAACCAACCGTTCGGACCCAGTTTGGGGATCCTTTTCGCGACGAATCACATCGAAAATTTCGGATGGCGTGACACCCCTGGTCAACCCATCCGAACACAGCAACACCCCATCCCCCCGCATCAAAGGGATTTCGTCCAGGTCAACCTCCACCGTCTCATCCACTCCCAGGGCACGGGTAATGATGTTTTTTTGGGGAGACCGCTCGGCCTCTTCCTCCGTGATCATGCCCCGACGCACCTGTTCGGCCACCAAGGAATGGTCCGCCGTCAACTGCTTGATGGTCTCCCCGCGAGCCAGGTAAATGCGACTGTCGCCGACATGGGCCACCGACAAGACCGTACCATTGAGCGCCACCGCCACCACCGTCGTCCCCATCCCCGCTTTTTCGGTATCTGTCTTGGCTCCCGTGTGAATCGCTTGGTTAGCCAGACGAATCGCGCTCGCCAACCGGTTGGTCGTCGCCGAGAACTGGGGATCGTAGGTTCCGTTCATAGACAAATTTGCATTATGTTGCGCGTCACAAAAATGCTTCTGAATGGTGTCCACCGCCAATTGGCTGGCCACTTCCCCTGCATTGCTTCCGCCCATGCCGTCACACACCACGTAAAGCCCATGCTCCGCATCCACGCAGAGATTATCCTCGTTGTGAGGCCGCTTTACGCCGACATCCGTCTTGGCCCCGACAGCGACAACCATAGCCCTTCCCCCCTCTCACATAACGATACAAACGTGCCTAGAGTAGACAAAACAGCGGGCTAAGTCAATGTCACACTGGTCCTGAACGAAGCGGGACGCGCACGGAATGGTCACATCGCCAGAAACTCATACAGCATCCGTCCTCCCAGGCTGAAGCTCGCCAGACCGGCAAGGACACGGAGCGCCAGATGGGTTCGGACGAACCGCTCAGGCGTCACGGCATAGGGGAGACTCACCACGGCGCCCAGGAAGGCCATGCCGACAATCGAACCGGCCCCGAACACCAGGATGTACAGCAGCCCCTCCGCGAATGACTGAACGGTCGAGAGCACCAGCAACAGCAACGCCGCGCTGCCGGCCAGCCCATGCGCCATCCCGACCGCGAGCGACTTGTACTCCAACCGATACCGATGGACGTGGCGATGATCATGGCCGTCACGATGGGAATGGACATGCAGATGGCCCACGCCGTCGTCGTGCGTATGGGGATGCAGGTGCATCCGCTCCCGCAACAGCGTCCACCCAACAGACACGCCAAGCCCGATTAGCATGACCCCCACGCCAGCTTCCAGCAGGGCCGCAACATGCTGCGGAATGGCCTGGCGCAACCCCAGCGCCACCCCGCCTGCCACCAACAACACCGCCGTATGGCCAAGGCCCCAATAGACCCCAATGGCGCAGGAGCGCGTGAGGCTCCGTTGCGCAGTGGCCATGGTTGAGATGGCCACGATGTGGTCGGCGTCGAGGGCGTGTTTCATCCCCAGCAGAAACCCCAGCAGCAGCAAGGGCAGACCCGCGTCCATAGAGACGCCGCTCATCCGCCCCTCGTGTGCATTTCCAGGCGAGGATCGTCGCGGAGCCGGTCAATATCAAACAGTCTGGTTCTGGCGCCGACCGACTCAAGATCGTGCCGCTGCTCAGCGCCACGGTCGCTGCGTCCCTGCCAGGCGGCACGCAGGCGCGCCGTCATGTCCTCCCGCACAACGCCCGCACGCAGCCAGCGCCGCAGATCCATCCCCTGTATCGCATAGAGACACAGGAACCACATCCCGTCGGCCGTGAGGCGACTCCGGTCGCAGGTCGAGCAAAACGGCGTCGTGGTGGAGGCAATACTCCCAAACGTCGTCCCGTCCGGCAAACGGAACCGCTGGGCCGGCGCCGAACTCTCTTCGATGATCGGCTCAATGCGCCCGTACCGCCGCGCCAGTGCCACCAGCATTGCCTCACGGGACAACACCTTGTCCATCGCCCAGTCCGTCGCGCCCCCCACGTCCATATATTCGATGAACCGGACTTCAGCCTGAACCTGTTTGCCATATTCGATGAGAGCGCCGAGTTCATCCTCGTTAAAACCACGCATGATGACCGCATCCAGCTTGAGGCCCGCGAACCCCGCCTGCCTCACCGCCGCAAGACCCGCGAGCACCTCACCCAGTTGATCGTGTCCCGTCAAGGCCGTGAAGCGTTGCGGCTTGAGGGTGTCCAGGCTCACAGTCACGCGATGCAGGCCGGCCTCATACAGCGCCTGCGCCTGCTCGGCCAGCAGAATTCCGTTGGTCGTCACGGCCAGGTCTTGGATGCAAGGATTCTGCCGCAGCAGGCGGATCAGGATGGACAGGTCTTTACGCAGGAGCGGCTCGCCGCCGGTCAGCCGGACTTTCTCCACGCCCACATCCGTAAAACATGCCGTCACCTGCGCCATCTCTTCAAAGGTCAGGAGGGTCTCACGGGGCAGCCAGACATAGTCTTTTTCCGGCATACAATACCGGCAACGCAGATTGCACCGATCCGTGACCGATACCCGCAGACTGCGAAGCGGTCGTCGGAAGGTATCCAACACCGCAGGCCGCCCACTTGTCATCAGCGACAGACTCACGGATGCGCCTCCACCCAGATGTCGCCGTCTGAGCGATATTCGCGCTTCCAGATCGGCGTGATGCGCTTCAATTCATCAATGCTCCACCGACAGGCGTGAAAGGCCTCGTCCCGATGTTCGGCGGCCGCAATCACCAACACAATGTTCTCGCCGATCTGTATGTCGCCATAGCGATGAACGAGCAGCGCCTCAAGGACGCCAAAATCCGTGATCGCCTGCCGGCGTATCTTCTGGAGCGTTTTCTGCGCCATCCCCTCATACTGTTCAAACGCGAGGCCACTCACATCGCGGCCATTCGACTGGTCACGGGCCGTCCCCAGGAACATCGCAATCCCGCCAATGCGACTCGACCGCGCGCGCACCCGCGCCAGTTCGACATCAATCGAGAAGTCCTCCTGCTGCACTCGCGCGAACAGGTCATCCCATGCCGGCGATGTCCCGCCTGAAAACGGAGGCAGCAATGCCACCTCGTCGCCCTCGTGAATCACGCGGTCAGGATGGGCGACCGCGTGGTTGACGGAAATGAGCACCTTTTTCGCATGGACCAGGTCGGCCACCTCGGGGTAGTCCTGGTCGAGCAAGCCGATCAGATCCCTCACCGTCTGCCCATCACTCAGCACCACGCACACCTCGGCCTGGTTTCGCGCCAGCGTTTTCAGGAGTCCGAACAGTTTGATGGTCAGCATGCGGGCCTCACGCCTTTCGAGTGTACGCACCGGACTTGCCGCCGGTTTTTTCGAGCAGGTAGACGTCGGAGATCACCATGTCCCGATCCACGGCCTTGCACATATCATAGATCGTGAGCGCCGCCACCGCCACCGCCGTGAGGGCTTCCATCTCCACGCCGGTCTGTCCGGTGATGCTCACCGTCGCCCTCACCGTGAGGCTGCGCAGCCCGTTACTCTTCGGCTGAGGATCGTCCACAAACTGCATCTCCACGCCGGAAATCAACAGAGGGTGGCACATGGGAATGAGATCGGGCGTACGCTTGGCGCCCATGATTCCGGCGGTCTGCGCGACGGCCAGGACATCACCCTTGGCGATCGTGCCGCGCCGAATCTTCTCCCGCGTCTCTGGCTGCATCAGGATGCGCGCCTGGGCCGTCGCCGTCCTGGACGTCGTGCCCTTTCCGGACACGTCCACCATCCGCGCCCGTCCCTCGTCATTGAAATGGGTAAAATCACTCATGGACCGCTGATTGTAGAAGCCGCCGCAAAGACGAGTCAAGGAGAAACCCCCGTCGAGACCACCTTGACATCGCTGAACCGGTACCGGTAGCGTTTCCGCTGGATGGCGCACAGGGAACCTCGCCGGATGGACGACCGATTGATTCTTGAACGACTGGAATTCCAGGGCTATTGCGGCGTCTCGGAAGCCGAGCGCGAAGCGCCTCAGCCGATGGCGGTGGGCCTCGAACTGTTCCTGGACACGACCCGTGCTGCGGCCACGGATGATCTGGCCGACAGCGTGGATTACATCAGGGTCACGGAACGCATCCGGGAGATCGCCAGGAGCCAACCGGTTCACTTACTGGAAACCATGGCGGAACGGATGGCGCAGGCGATCCTGTCGGAGTTTCCCGTAACCGCCGTGACCCTCTGGGTACGAAAATTACAACCGCCAATCACCGGTGGGTGCGCCTCCACCGGCGCGAAGATCACCAGGCAGGCGACCAATGGCCCCCATGGTACAAGGCCGGCCGATTGGCTCGTGCGGCACCATCCGCTGTGCGCCACGGGCCGAGCCCTCGACCTGGCCTGTGGGCGGGGCCGGAATGCGCTGTATCTGGCACGAGAAGGCTTTCAGGTCGAGGCATGGGACCGGGACACCGAGGCGCTGGAGTGCCTGCGCGCCACCGCCGCATCAGCGGGACTTTTCGCCATCACGACACGCCTGGTTGATCTTGAGCAAACGCCTGCGATTCCCCCCGCCGCCTTCGACCTCATCACGGTCTTTTCCTACCTGCAACGAGACCTGGCGCCCACGATCGTCCGCGCCCTGAAGCCCGGCGGCCTCCTCGTCTATGAAACCTTTCTCCTCGACAACCATGAGCGGTTTCATCACCCCAAACGGCGCGAATTCTGCCTGGCCCATAATGAACTGCTGGCGCTGTTCCGCGAGCTGCGAGTCCTGGCCTACCGGGAAGGCGCGCGCGATCTCGACACAGGCCCCTTCACCGCCGCCCTCGTCGCGCAGCGGCAGCCTTAAGGCTTCCCCGCGCCGATTAACTTTTCTCCAATCCAGGTGTCTCATAAAGTAGATGGTTGCAGCATATTAACATATTTGTTAACATCTCATGGCCGACTGGACGATCGTCTACTACCGCGAACCCGTCATGCAGTTCGTGGATACCTTACCGGTCGGCATTCGGGCCTGTGATGCCAGAATCACCGAGCGGATGATCGCGCATGGACCGAATCTCGGCATGCCGTACACGCGGGCGATGGGCGAGGGGCTGTTCGAAGTCCGCGCACACGGACGGGAGGGTATCGCAAGGCTGTTCCACTGTACGGCAGTGAGACACAAGATCGTCATGCTGCACGGCTTCATTCAAAAGACCGATAAGACACCGCCGAAGGAACTAAAGATCGCCATTCGCAGGTTACATGAGGTGAACCGTGAAGACACATGAAAAGATGATCGCCAGATGGAAAAAGGATCCGGCCTTCAAAGCCGAGTATGACGCGCTGGAAGAGGAATTCGCCATATTCGACGAACTTTTGAAAGCGCGCCAGGCAGCCAAGTTGACGCAAGCGGAAGTCGCCGGGCGCATGGGAACAAAAGTTCCGGCTATTTCGCGCATGGAATCATCCGGCGGCGGGAAAAAGCACTCGCCCAGCGTCGCCACCCTGCAAAAATACGCGGCTGCCGTCGGCTGCCGCCTCGTGGTCAAACTTGAGCCCGCCGTTCGGCCAAGGGCCAAAAGAAACGGCCCGGAAAAAGGTGCCACGGAAAAAGGTGCCAGGCTACTTTGTTTAGCGCACGGTTCACCCTGAACGCCTGAACAGAAAGACGGGGGACGGGCGCGGCATCGCCGCGCCCCTACGAACGGAAATTCAATTTGAAGAGGGCGGGATGAATCCCGCCCCTACATCAAGGATTCCACTCAATGACAAACTTGCCTCTACAACGTCCGCCCGCTGTCGCGGGGCGGTTTTATGAAGACACGGCCGAGCGTCTGAACGCGCAGGTACGGGCGTTGCTCGAACCTGGCGTCCCTCGCGTGGATGCCCGGGCAATTCTGTGTCCACACGCGGGATTGATGTATTCGGGCGTCGTAGCCGGCGCCGTGTACAGCAGAGTCGCGCTGGCCTCAACAGCAATCCTAGTGGGGCCCAATCACACAGGATACGGGCCGCCCATTTCGGTCTACAGTGAAGGGGCGTGGCTGTTGCCGGGAGGCGCCGTCACCGTCGCCGCCGACCTGGGACGGATGTTTCTGGCGCACTGCCCGCAAGCCCAATCCGACCATCTCGCCCATCAATACGAGCACTGTCTTGAAATCCAACTCCCATTTCTGCGTGCGTTACGGCCGGACATCCAAATACTCCCCATCGTCGTCGGCTTTCGCGATCTGAACACCTGTATGGCCTTAGGACGCGCGCTGGCAGCCGTGATCGAAGAGGCGCCCACCCCGCCCCTGCTGATTGCCAGCACGGACCTGACGCATTGCGGACCCGGCTTCGGCCAAGCGCCGCCGTCTGGACTGACCGCCGAAGTGTTCGCCCACCGGCAGGATCGACTGGCGCTGGACGCCGTGCAGACCTTGGACGGAACGCGCCTGCATCAGACGGTCGAGGCACACCAGATTACGATGTGCGGATACGTGCCCAGCACCGCCGTTCTATTCGCAGCCAAGGCACTGGGCGTCAGCAAGACGAGCATGGTGCGGTATGCCACGTCAGCCGACGTCAACGGAGACGTGGATCGCGTGGTGGGCTATGGAGGCGTGCTACTGAGCTAACGCGAGACGAGTCAGTGGTCCGGCGCTTCGACGATATGGTTTTCAAATCGGGTGCAGCCTTCCGCCATCAGTCGGTTCGTCAGCACCTCTCCCGGCCACTCAATCGGCAAGTCGGCCGTAAACACCCACACATCCGGCGACGTCCATTGCGGCCACGACTCCTCGCCCGCCGCCGGGTCCAGCAGGTCCGTCCACACCGGCATGTAGACCCCATTCCCGCATTGCGTGTGCAGGTGGACAATCACACGTCCCCGTACCTCCGGCGTCAACTCCCGCCATACGGCGATGGTCTCGTCCGCCAGCCGTTGCAGGGCGCCCGTATTCTTCGCGTCGAAGAGCGCATAGGCCGCATACACCGGCGCCTCCAGCAGATGGGGCGCTTCCGCCAGGTCGGCGCACTGTGTCCGCAATCCTTCCAGCAATGCCGCTTGCTCGTCTGATCCCAATTCCTGCGGCATCGGCACGTCCCCCTCCGCGTCCCGAACCCCGAACAACAAATACACCGTGTGCTCCATCGGCGTATGCAATCGCGCGACCAAAGGGCGCATGCGTCCCGGCCCAAAGATGACGCCTGCATACGTGGACAGATCTTGCAGCGTCAGCCGCTCAAACGTCGCGTCCGTCAGCAACTTGGGTTCCACCACCACGCGACTCTCCGCCGGCAGCCGCAACGCCCGCCGCAAAAGCGCCGCCGTCTCCAGCGGGTCTACCGTCAGCCGCAATGGCTGCCCAAAATTCGCCCTCAGCGGCAAGGCCAGCGTCAGTAAGGCCCCGCCCCCCACTGTGTCCTCGTCATCATCTGACTCTGCCGTCGAGACCGCCTCCGCCAGCAGGTCGAACAACCACTCCGCCATGTCCTCGTCCAGTGCCGCCAGCACCGTGAGGATTTCGTCCTCCCGGCCCACCTCAACCAACTCGGCCAGCGTGTCGAGCGCCGCGTCCACATCCCAGTGATCGTGGCGCCGCGCATTGATTAAATGAATCAGATCCCTGGTCAGGGGATCCGGTCGGTCCCAAGTCTGCATGGTGTTATCCTCTCACGCCAAATCATGCCAGACTGCGGTCGGCCCCCGCAAGCGACGCCTCCCGATACCGGCGAGCATAGATGACGTAATTCTGCGCGGACTCCCTGATCCAGGCCAACTCCTCATCCGTCACCGTGCGCGTCACCTTTGCGGGAGAGCCGAGAATCAGGCTCTTCGGCGGCACGATCGTGCGCGCCGTCACCAGCGCCCCCGCGCCGACCACGCAGTCCTCTCCGATCACAACCCCATCCATGATAATCGCGCCCATGCCGACCAAGACACGATCCTTGATGACGCAGCCATGCAACACTACATGGTGTCCCACCGTCACATCGTTGCCGATCACCAGCGAATAGGCGCCATGCGAAACGTGCAACATGCTGAGATCCTGAATGTTGGTGCGGTCGCCGATGCGGATGAAATGCACGTCGCCGCGCACCACGGTCTGGAACCAGACACTCGACTCATCACCAATAACCACGTCGCCGATGAGGACGGCCGTTGCGTCAATGAAGGCGGAGCCGGCCACGCGCGGCGTCACGCCTTGAAAAGTGCGAATCATCTCGCCACTGTAGGGGAACGCGTGCCCTGAAGCAAGCCTCGCCTATGCTATACTACGACCGTCACGGAGAAGGCAACGAGCAGATCGTGTTGAAAGCCATCCTGTTCGATTTCGACGGCGTCCTGGCTGATACCGAGCCGCTTCATTTCAGGATGTTCCAACAGGTCTTGCAGGAGGAACAAATCCCCCTCAGCGAGCGTGACTATTACCAGAAGTATATTGGCTTCGACGACCGGGGATGTTTTCACGCCGTGCTCTCCGAGCATGGTCGCAACAGTTCGCCGGAGACCATGCACCGCCTGATCGAACGGAAAGCGGCAGCGATGCGCCGCCATCTGGCGACGACCAACGTGCTCTATCCGGACGCCCTGGCGTTTGTCAAGTCCAGCGCCAGCCGCTACCGCCGGGCCATCGTGTCGGGGGCGCTCCGACGAGAAATCGACATGATTCTTGCGACCGCCGACATTCACGATGACTTCGAGCACATCACGGCGGCGGAAGATGTCTCGGACGGCAAACCTCAACCAGACGGCTACTTGCGTACGCTCCAGGCACTCAACCGGCGCGCGCCACTGCTGGCCTCAGAATGCCTCGTCATTGAGGACACGGTTTTCGGCATCCTGGCGGCCCACGCGGCGGGCATGCGGTGTGTAGCCCTCTCCACCACCACCTCGCCGGACCAACTCGGCCTCGCCGACGCCATCGTCCCCACGCTGACCGACTGTGATCTCGCCTCCCTCGAACGGCGATTCTGGCGATGACCAGCCAGGACGCCCAGCAATACTGTACGGACCTAACCCAACAAAGCGGCAGCAATTTCTATTACTCGTTTTTTTTCCTACCGAAAGCGCGCCGCAACGCCATGCACGCGGTCTATGCCTTTTGCCGCGAGGTGGATGGCGTCGTGGATGAGCCGGTTCCCGGATCGGACCCGCGCGTACACCTCGCGCGCTGGCGGGCGGACATCGCGTCGCTCTATCAGCCGAACAGCGGCCACGCGCAGCCGAACAGCGGCCACGCGCCCGCATCAAACCCGATCATCATCTGTCTGGCCGACCACGTTCGCCGACTCAACATTCCGCAGGACTATTTCAACGAGATCATCACAGGCGTGGAAATGGACTTGACTATCACGCGCTACACCACCTTTGACGAACTCTATCAGTACTGCTATCGCGTCGCCTCCGTCGTGGGCTTGATCTGCCTGCAGATATTCGGCGCGCACAGGCCGGAATCCCAGACCTATGCCGTGAATCTGGGCATCGCCTTTCAGTTGACAAACATTTTGCGTGACATCAAAGGGGACGGTGAGCGCGGACGCATCTATCTCCCGCAAGAAGACCTGGCGCGCTTCGGGTACAGCGAACAGGACCTCCTGGCCGGCGCCGCAACACCGGCGTTCAGGCACCTGATGGAGTTTGAATGCCGACGGGCTCAGGAGTACTACCGCGCCGCCGAAGCGGCGCTGCCGGAATCCGACCAACGTGCGCTACTCCCGGCAGAAATCATGCGCGCCATTTACCACACGATCCTCGAACGGATCGAAGCCTCCCGCGACGACGTGTTGACGCGCCGCATCACCCTCTCCCCATCGCGCCGCGTCGTCGTGGCCCTCCACGCCTGGCTCGCCTCCCAACGGCGATAAAAAACGGGCAGGCGCCCTCTCGGAACACCTGCCCGTGGCAAGCAATCGAGGCCCTGACAGAGCTTATTTTTTACCCTCGAAACTCCGCTCGGTTCTTGTGGAACTTCGGATTCGTGAAGTTCCGCGGCGAGGCGAAAAATACAGCTGTCCCGGTTTTCCCTGGCCGGGTTCGCTGCAGCGCATGGTTAGGCGGCTCTTAGCGTCTTGATGCGGGCCACGTCCGCCTTGATTGCCTGCGCCACATCCCACAAATCAACGGCGCGTTGGGCATTCAGCCAAAACTCCGGCGAGTTGCCAAAGAGACGAGCGAGCCGCAGGGCCATTTCGGGGCTGACTGCCCGGCGCTCCCGCAGCAGGTCGTTGATGGACTGGCGGGAAACGCCCACGGCCTCCGCCAGGCCCGCTACGCTGAGGCCATAGTCGGGCAGGAAATCCTCGCGTAGTATCTCGCCCGGGTGGGTGGGCCTGCGCTTTATGCCGGTCGTATTCGGAATGCTCATGTTTGCACCTCTCGTCAGTGATAATCGCAGATTTGGACATCATAGGCATCGCCTTCAACGAACCGGAAGCAGATGCGCCACTGATCGTTGACGGCGATGGCGTACTGCCCTTTCCGGTCGCCCCCGAGGGCATGGAGCCGGTTGCCGGGCGGCACTTTCAGGTCTTCCAGCCGAACCGCGAGGTTCAGATACTCGAGCTTTCGCGCCGCCCGCAAGACGAGCTCCACCGGAAACCGTTTCGTCCTGCCGGTGGCATACAGTTCCTGGGTACGCCGATCCCTGAACGTCTTGAGCATTCGTCAATTGTAATATGTCACGTGACGTGTGTCAATGTGCGCGTGGCTTGCCGCCTAACGTCGCCCATGAGCGGCCGAGCAAGACGGTGAAAACACGACGGGCAGGCGCCCCTCTCGGAACACCTGCCCGGCGCACAACATCGAGGCCCTGACAGAGCTTATTTTTTGCCCTCGAAACTCCGCTCGTACAGGATCACATGCCAGGCTTCATTCTCGGTAATCATCGTGCCAACTAAGGGAATCATCGCCGTCTGCTCACCCGTACCGTTCGGCCCTTTGCTCCCGTTCTTGATGACCCAGAGCATTTCGCCGTCGGTCCGATTCTTATGGAAGTTTGGGTTGGTAAAGTTCCGTGGGGAGGGGTTCAGCGCCAAACCGGCCGGGCCGTCTCCCTTGCCGCTTGGCCCATGACAAGTGAAGCAGGTGCCTTTGCCCTCGAAGATCGCTTTGCCCTTGGCAATGTTCGCGGGAGTCTTGGCAATGGGATTCTTCATGGCCTTGGCAGCAGCCAGTTGACCGGCAGGCACACGAGAAATCGTGGGATCCTTCTCCACCGCATAGGCCGTGACGATCACCAGCGACCACACCAACAATGCCACCAACCCTGATTTCAGATACCCCATCATGCTCCTCCTTGTGGTTACGTGCCCTGCCTGAATCGTCGCAGACGCCAACAGCGTCCCACTATACCGTGGACGCCCACGAGTGTCAAAGGGTAAAGACGATCTCACGAACAACGGCCCCCCGCGCTCCAAACGGACCCTGGAGTTTCCCATTCAGAAAGACCCGCACACCGCCGGCATTACCCAGTGTGAGACTCAAGCGTGCCTGGGCTTTCCAGCGGGTTCGGTCCCCTGGATTCAGCATAACCTCCTGGAGCGGCGCATGATCGGCCTGCACTTTCACCCAGCACCGCTCAAGGGCCTCCACATCCAGAATCAGCGTTTTCCTGTCGCCCGGCACGACGCCCTCCAGCGGCAGCCCCCCAGAAAAATTACGCTCCACGTCGGACTGGCCGGCCACCGAACGAACGACCGACTCGCCGACAGGGGCCGGCGCGGGAGCGGAGAGCGCGGCAGCAGGCGCCGGGGCTGTGGGCACAGGTCTCGGCTCAGGCCGATCATAATCACGCCCGACCAAAACGAGCAGAACGACCAGCACGGCGGCAACCATCCCGATTACCATGTTGCGGTTGACCTTCTTCCGCCGTTCCTCCTCCTCCAGTTTCTGTTTCAGCAATTCTCGTTCATTGCGCTTGGCGTAGAACTCCCCGCCCGACTCGTCGAACTGCCTGATGACGCTCGCCTCATCCAATGCCAGAATGCGGGCATACGACCGCACAAAGCCCTTGGTGAACACTTCGTCCGGCAGCTTCGCGTAGTTGTTGTCCTCGACCGCCTTGAGATACTGCGGCAGGATGCGAGTGCGGGCCGCCGCCTCGTCCAGCGTCAGTCCCCTGGCCTCGCGGGCCTTCTGCAACAACTCGCCGAGTGACTCGCTCATCTCATTTCATCTTCTGCATCAACTTCCGCGCCTCTGCCCCGGCAGTTCCCTCGGGGTCAAGTGCCGTGACCTGAGCCAGCGCCTCACGGGCGCTGGCGTTCTCGCCTCGCATGACGTAGATGCGTCCCACTTCAAGATAGAGCAACGCGCGCGGCACGGTTGGTGGATCAACCTTGATCGCTTCCTGGTAGGCGCGGAGGGCTCCGTCGTGATCCCCCAGCGCCTGCAACGCGGTGCCGAGATTGGTATACGCCATGTCGGGGGTGACATACAGCGGGAGTGTCGTCGTCTTGCGAAGAACAGAAACCGCTTCCGGCCACCGCTTCAATTCAATCAGCGTCCGCCCGTAAAAATTAAGCGCCTGCCCATTCTCCGGCATCAGCTCAATACACCGCTTGAACTCCCGTTCTGCCTCGGCGAACTCCTTCCGCAGAAAGTGGATGCTGCCCAGCGCATACCGCGCGTCAACATTGTCGGGATTGGACTGGAGCGCCCGTTGAAACGACACGATGGCCTGCTGTTGGTTCGAGTCCATGCTCGACAGGCCCTGCTTGTAATAGCCCTCGGACTCGCGCTCCCGCTTGGCGATGTCCTCCGCCGACACACATCCACCCAGCAGCGTGATCACCGCGATGCCGACCAGCGCCTGTCTCCACGCCCTTCCATCCACACATCCTTCGTTCTCCATCGTGTGCCCTCCCCGTTAAAGATCCTCGAAAAATGTCAGCCGCTTGAACGCGGTGAACCGCGTGTCAATCTCTGTGCCGTCCAACCGCCGGAGCCGATCAAGGCTGAACTCCTCCACGGCAAACGAGGCCATCACGCTCCCATAGACAATCGCGCGGCAGAACACCTCGTCCCCAAGATGGCCCGCGCCGGCCAGATATCCCATAAAGCCACCCGCAAAGCAATCACCGGCGCCCGTCGGGTCTTTGACCTGCTCCAGCGGAAACGCGGGGGCGGCAAAAACGCGATCTTGGTTGAACATGAGCACCCCATACTCGCCCCGCTTGACGATCAGCGTTTTCGGACCGGCCGCCCGAATCACACGGGCCACCTTGACCAGATTGGAATCGGCGCCCAATGCCCGGGCTTCGCCGTCGTTGATGATGAGCACGTCTACATCGTGAAGCAGACGGGTCAGCGCCTCTCGCTTGCCGTCAATCCAAAAATTCATCGTATCACAGGCCACGATCCTAGGCCGCTTGACCTGCCGCAACACGTCATGTTGTAACTCCGGGTCTATATTGGCCAGAAACAACAGGTCCGGCGATCGGTAGGCGTCCGGCACCACGGGACGAAAAGTTTCGAACACGTTCAACTGTGTGTCCAACGTCTTGGCCTCGTTCAAATGATAGGAGTACTCACCGCGCCACCGGAATGTTTTCCCGGGCCGCCGCTCTAATCCTGCCAGATCAATCTCACGGCTGCGCAGAAACGCCACGTGCTCCTCGGGGAAATCCTCCCCCACCACCGCAATGAGATGGACTTTGGTAAAATAACTTGCGGCAGTCGAAAAATACGAGGCCGATCCGCCGAGCACCTCATGGCCCTCGCCAAACGGAGTCTTGACGGTATCCAACGCCACCGAACCAACCACGACAAGCTTCAACATACGCGCACTCCTATGGTCATTTTTGCGTCCTTGGTTTGCCGGCCTTGCTACTCTTTCCGGCCTTGCCAGGCGACGGGGCGCCCAACAGCAGCGCCAGCCGCTTGCGCGTCGCCACCGGAATCCTGTCTGGAGCGGTGATGACCGCCGATTCCAGCGCGCGAGCACAGGCACAGGATCGCGCCCCCGCCAACGCCGGCGCCACTGCCCGAATCACACGCTGTGACAGCGCCACGTTCCGACGCAGCGTCGCAATCACGGCGTCCACCGTGACGGCCTCGTGCCCCTCATGCCAACAGTCGAAATCCGTGACAAGGGCCATGGTGGCATAACACAACGACGCCTCGCGCGCGAGCTTGGCTTCCGGCAAGTTGGTCATGCCGATCACGTCCACGCCCCACTGCCGGTAGATGCGCGATTCGGCACGAGTGGAAAACTGCGGGCCTTCAATACAGAGGTACATCCCGCCTTCGTGGACGGTCGCGCCACAGGCGCGCGCGGCCTTGGCCAGCTTGCCGGCCTCATCGCCGCAGACCGGATCCGCCAAGCCCACGTGCGCCACCAAACCCTGTTCAAAAAAGGTACCGATCCGCCGCTTGGTCTGGTCATAGAATTGGTCTGGGATCACCACATGACCGGGATGCAGCGCCTCCTTCATGCTGCCGACCGCGCTGACCGACAGGATACGCTCGACGCCTAGTTTTTTGAGCGCGTAGATGTTCGCGCGATAATTGATCTCACTCGGCGAAAGCCGATGCCCCTGACCATGCCGCGCGAGAAAGGCCACCTGCACTCCGTCCAGATCGCCGAGTACCACGGCGTCGGAAGGCGGACCGAACGGCGTCGTGACTCGTACATCCCTGACGCGGGTCAGCCCCTCCATTGCATAGAGTCCGCTGCCCCCAATCACGCCGATTGATGCCCTCCCTATTGTGTTCATTCATGCCACCTGCCGCTGTTGAAGCACCCCACAGGTTGCCAAATGTTCCAGGACACGCCTTGCAATCTGTGTCACCGATTCATCTTCCCCTATCGTCAGCCACTGCACGGATGGATCTCGCCGGAACCAGGTCAGTTGTCGCTTGGCAAAATGGCGCGTGTCCCGTTGCAGCAACCGCACAGCGTCGTCCCACGAATAGCGACCCTTCACATAGCCCGTCATCTGCCGATAGCCGAGCGCCTTCATCGAGCCGAGCCCTTCGTCATAGCCGCAGGCCAGCAACGCGCGCGTCTCTTCCAGCAGGCCGTCGTCAATCTCTTGCAGCACCCGCGCGTCAATGCGACGATACAATGCCGCGCGATCCATCGTCAGCCCAATCATGATTGAACGAAACGGCCGCGCAGTGCATTGATGCCGGCGGTGCCACTCGGACAGCGGGACGCCCGTCCTGATCGCCACCTCGAGTGCCCGCACAATTTTGTTGCGGTCGTGGACATGGAGCGTTCCGGCCAACGCAGGATCCACGGCGTACAACTGTCTCCATAGATGGCCCGCGCCGTGACTCGCCTCGTCCTCGATCAGGCTCCGACGCAACGCCCAATCAGCCGATGGCCCTTCCCACAACCCGTACGCCAACGCACGTACATACAGTCCAGTGCCTCCCACCACCAAGGGCACCAGTCCTGCCCCATGCAATCTGGCGATGTCCTGCATGGCGGCGCGCCGGTATAGGCCAGCATTGAACGGCTCATCCGGCGCCGCCAGATCAATCACGCGATGGGGCACACCCTCCCGCTCGTCGAGCCGGGGCTTATCCGTACCGATGTCCATGCCCCGATAGGCCTGGGTGGAGTCGGCGGTCAGGATGTCCGTCCCTAACGCCTTCGCCACAGGAATGGCCACCCGGCTCTTTCCAATAGCCGTCGGCCCAACCAGAAACACGACGGGTAACAGCGTTAGGTCCATCCCAAGCGTCCAAACATGCGATCCAATTCCTCGATGCGTAAACGCATGGCGATGCGCCGCCCATGGGGACAGGCGCTGGGAAATCCAGCATCGCGCCAGTCTTCGAGTAACGTCTGGATCTCCGCCTGCTCCAATGTCCGGCCCGCCCGCACCGCGCTATGGCAGGCCATCGTGGCGAGCACGGCATTGTACCGCTCCTGCACGAACGGCGTCGAGTCACGCTCCGCCCCCTCCTCCACGATCGCCTCCACCATCGCTCGCAGCAATGCCTGCGGATCGCGCCGCGCCACCAGCGCCGGCATCGCCCGCACCATGATGGTGCCCTGCCCGAACTCCTCAATCTCAAAGCCAAGCCGACGCCACTCGTCCAGATGCGCGCACACCACCATCATTTCTCCGGCGGACAGGTCCACCACCTGGGGCAGTAACATCTGTTGCGACGCCACAGTGCCTGCGTCAAACTGGGCGCTCAGGCGCTCAAACAGCACCCGCTCATGCGCCGTATGCTGATCCACGATCTGCACCTCGTCACCGATCTGCGCGAGCAAATACCGATTGGCGATCTGGCCCATCGTCCGTACATCGAGCGCCACAGCAGGCAGATACGCCTGCGCGAGCTCCGCCGCCGTTTCGATGAGCGACAGGGGCTGGTCCAGGGGATCGCGCGCGCCGGTCGGAGGAGGAGACGACACGACATACCTCGAGGCACTCGGCGACGACATCTCCGTGGACGCCCCCACAAACCGTGACGGGGCCGACGCCGGCCTCACCACCGCCTGGATGCGCGTACGCACCCAGTCATGCACCAGTGCGTGATCGGAAAAACGCACCTCGCGCTTCGTCGGATGAACGTTCACATCCACCTGTCGGGAATCCACCGTCAGCGCCAGCACAAAGCGCGGGTGACGTCCCTTGGCCAAATACGTGCCGTATCCGTCATACAGGGCATGCGCAATGGAGGCGTTTTTCACCCAGCGCCGATTCACAAAGAGCTCCTGCGGCGTTCTCGATCCCGTGACCGCCACCGGACGACAGACCAGTCCTTCCAGATGCAGCGCGCCATCCTGCGCGTCAATCTCCACGCAGGCGTCAATCAGGGCCTCTCCATAGACCTGCTGAACCCGTTCCCGCAACGACCGCACGGCGGGATACTCCGACACCACATGTCCATCGTGCGACAGGCGGAAGTGGATCGCGGGAAAGGCCAAGGCCTGCCGCTGAACAGCCTGACAGATATGTCCCAGTTCCGTCGCAGAGCTCTTGAGAAAATTCTTCCTGGCGGGGGTGTGAGCGAACAGGTCGGCGACTTCAATCATCGTCCCTGGAGCGGCTGCGGCGTCTCGTTGTTTCACCAACGCGCCCCCTTCCAAGCCAATCTCCGTGCCTGCCAAGGCTCCGGCCGCCACGGTGATAAGCCGGACGTTCGAGACCGCCGCAATGCTGGGCAAGGCCTCCCCTCGAAAGCCCATCGTCTGAATGGTCAAGAGATCGGCATCCGTGCGGATTTTGCTCGTCGCGTGAGGATAAAACGCCAGCGCCGCCTCGTCCCTGGTCATGCCCCCGCCGTCATCGGTGACCCGAATGAGACGCCTTCCAGACTGCTCGACGTCCACCACCACGCGAGTGGCTCCGGCATCAATCGCGTTTTCCACCAATTCCTTGACCACTGACGCCGGACGATCCACGACTTCACCGGCTGCGATCCGGTTGACCACCTCATCCGGAAGCACCGCGATGGTCACGGTTGTTCAAAACGGGCAAGCTTCAACCGAGCGCGGCTGGCTTCATTGGACTGGGGATACTGTTCGATCACCTGCTGAAACCGCTCCCTGGCTTTCGTGATCTCGCCGAGTTCGGCATGAGCCAGGGCGACTTCAAAGAACGCGGCGGGTGCCTTGTCGCTCTTCGGATAGTCCGCAATCACGATCTCATAGGCCGTCACGGCCCGACGATAGTCTTTGTTGGTGGAGTGCGACCGCCCGATCCAATACTGCGCGTGAGACGACCGACTGCTGTCGGGAAACTTCTTGAGGACATCTTCAAAACCGGCAATCGCCAGGTCGTACTGGCCTTTCAGATAGTCGTTGTAGGCTTGATTGTACAGAGCCGTCGGCGTCAGCGCAGCAGGAGGTGCCGGGTCCATTGGCAGGGAGGGCTTGCCGGCCTGCGTCTCATTCGTGGGTTCCGAGACGGCCCCTGTCCCCTGCGCCCCAGTCGGCCGCGAGGCATGATCCGCCTGGCGCAGCATGGTCTCAAGCGTCTGCTCCAGCCTGTGCTGAGCGGCCTTCAGCGCGACGATCTGGGCGTCCAGTGCCTCTAGCTTTTTGATCCCCTCAGCCTGCGATGCCGCCCGACCCTGATCCTCTTGGAGCGTCCGAACCTCGTCACGCAGAGCCACAAAGTCGGCGGTCGGGACGCACCCGGCCAGGAACCCCGTGAGACACACCACGCCGGCGCCTCTCATTTGAGCGCGCCTAACTTGGTGCGCGCCTGTTGGGCGTCCTCGGACGTGGGATAGTCGGCGATCAGCCGACGGAGAGTCGTCCTCGCCGCCTCCTTGTCCTGCATCTCTAAGAAGGCCATCGCCTTGCGGTACAGTGCCCGTGTCGCCTTCTCGTGTATGGGATACGCCGTGACGACCTGCTCGTATGCCTCAAGACTGCGAGCATAGTCGCGTGTCCTGACATAACATTCCGCCAGCCAAAACTGTGCATTGGGGACCAGGGATGAGTCAGGATACCTGGCAAGAAACTGCTGGAACGAGGTCGTCGCCCCCTCATACTGCTTGTCTTTGTACTGTTGCTGGGCCTGGTTGTAGGCCACCTTCGCCTCTACGTCCGTACCCTTCACGTCCGGAGTCGCCTCCGGCATCTCGTCCAAAGCTGGCGGCGCGGGAACGACCACAGGTTTCTCAGATTCATTCGACGGGAGCGGCTGCGCCTTTGCCGTACTCTTCGCCGCACTCTTCGCCGGCCTCATGGCCGCTTCCAGCCGGGCCACGACCTGGGCTTGTTGATCCATCTGGCTCGTCAACGTGGCCACGACCGTGCGTAACGTCTCCGGCATCTGCGCGAGGCTCTGTTCCAGCGCCGCCCCACGTGCGGCGGCCTCATCCATGCGCTGATCCACATGCGTGAACCGTTCGGTCAACTCCTTCCTGAGCGCAAACATCTGCGCCTTCTCATCGTCAAGCCCGCTCTGCAAGGCATCGAGGTCACGGCGCATCGTCTCCAACTGCCCCTGTACCACCGACAGGTCCTGCCCCTTGATCTCCTGGACTCGAGTCTCCAATTCAGCGTTGCGCTGCTGCGTCGTTTGCAACTGTTGGGACACCACCGCAATGTCTTCCGAGGTCGCGCAGGCCGCGAGCAGACCGCCCGCCACCAACGCCGTCAGCCCCCCTGTGAATCGTGCCACAGACACGCTTATTGGCCGTCGTCAAGCACCAGATGGGCCCGGCGATTCTTGGCATAGCAGGATTCCTCGTGCTCAGCACACACCGGTCGTTCCTTGCCGAAACTGGTGACGCTCACAGGGTTCCGCATACCCAGACCCCGGAGGAAGCGTTCAGCCTCTTTCGCCCGCTTTTCCCCCAGCACGAGATTATATTCACGGCTACCGCGTTCATCGCAGTGACCCTCGATGAGCAGTTTGGCGCCGGGCGTGGGCTTCAGGGCCTCCACGCTTTGAATCAGGTTCTTCTTCCCCTCCTCCGTCAATGCCCACTGATCGAACGCAAAATAAATGTCCGCGAGGTGTTTCTGCGCCGCTTCTCGCGCCTTGCGCGCGTCGCTCTCCGCCTGGTTGGCCTTGGCCACCATCATCGCCGACGACACGGCCTCATCCTGGGGAGATTTGGAAAATCCCCCCAATGGACTGCCTCCCGTGCCCACTTCCGTGCCCGACGTCGTCGCCACCACGCTTTTTGTAGCGCATCCGCCCAGGGCTAACATAGCCACCAGACCGGCGATTCCGATCCCATACAATGCGTGTGTCGTGCTGCTCTTCATGATGTCGTCTCCTTATCCTCTCCGTACTGTTATTCTACTACGGCAATGACCAGGCCGGGTCGTCATTGAACATCCCATTCGCGGTCAACCGCTCGAACCCGGTCCCATCAACATTGATCATATAGATATCGCGCGTCCCATGGCGCGTAGAACTAAACGCCACGTGCCGTCCGTCCGCCGACCAGGCCGGCGACTCGTCATGACCACCTCCCGTCGTCAACTGGCGCCGCTGTTGCCCGTCAGGACTGATCAGGCAGAGCTTGAGGACCTGCCGATCATCCCGACACACATGAGCAATCCATGTCCCTTTCGGCGACCAGGCTGCGGCGCTGTTGTAGGAGCCATGCCGGTCCTTGTATGTCAGCGGGCGGAGATTCGTGCCATCCGCGCTCATCAGATAGAGTTGCGGGGTGCCGCCCCGGTCGGAGGTGAAGGCGATCTCACGGCCCGTTGGCGACCAGGTGGGCGCAAGGTCCGCCGCGCTGTGATGTGTCAACCGCTCAAACCTGGTGCCCGCAGTATTCACGGTATAGATCTCGGCATTCCCGTCCTTGGTCGTCGCAAAGGCCAGCGTGTCGCCACTCGGCGCCCACTCAGGCGTAATGTTGAGACCCGACAACGCCACAATCGCTCGGCGACGTCCGGTCGCCAGATCCAGTTCATGAATCTCAGGGTCTTTCCCCGCCCGATACGCCACGAATGCCAAGCGCCGCTTGTCCGGCGACCAACTCGGTGCCAGGTTCAAAAATGCGTCAAAGGTCACCTGCCGCAGATTATGCCCGTCGTAATCCATCACGAACAGATCTTTGCCGCCGTTCTTCTCCGAAACGAACGCCATACGGCTGCGCGCAATCCCCTGCTCGCCGGTGAAATGAAAGGTCAACTCGTCCGCGAAGCGATGCGCCATCTGACGGACGGCCTGGGGCCTCCCCACATAGCGCTTGCCGCCGACTTCCTCATTGCGGTGGTAATCATAGAGGGTCCCTTCCATGATCATGTCCGCGCCGCGCGGCCGCACGGTGCCCCACACCTGCACCGCCCATCCCGCCTCGCCCGCCCGGCGTTTCCCCTCATCATCCGGCGAGGCCTGCACACCCCCGTCGAGGCCCAACGTCTCCAGATCAGCCACGTCGAACAACAGCGACCGGCGCAAATCCGCCTTCAGCACCTCGCGCAGCGATTGCCCGCTCTGGACGACATCTTCCCGGAAGGGAAAGACGGCGATCGGGATCTTTTGGATTGATCCCCTGGTGGCGTCAATGAACACCTCCACCGCGCCCGATGATACCACAAGCACGACCGACACCACGATTCCCGCAACCACTGCGCCAAGGCCGGCCCATGAGCCCCTCGCCCACCATCGCGTGACGCGCGCCACCCAGGACTACTCTCGCGCCCTGTTATACGTGAAATTGCTCAGTACCACGAACGACTCTCCCTGTATTGCGGCGGGCAGCGGGGGCAAGTGCCGAAGGCCTCGCAACAGGCTTTGAACCGCGCGATCGTAGGCCTCATTCCCCGACGACGCGCTGACCTGAATCCCCGTAATCGCTCCGTTCGGAAGAATCACCATCCGCATGGTGGCTGTCGCGTCCCCCGCGCTTTCGAGCACCAGTCGGATGCCGGGATCAGTATCGGCGCTCCAGACCCGATTAATCGCCGCTTCCACCAGCGGACAATAGGCGTACGCTTGGGGCGGACACCGTTCCATCGTGACGAATCGAGGTGCCACAGCGCCCTGTGAGGGACGCGCCACGATCGGGGCCTGAGACTGCGGCAGAGCAGACGGTAACCGGCTGAGCAGTTTGTTGATCTCGTTCGTCACCAGCGGCACGGGCAGCGACGCCACAGAGACAGGCTGGGCCGCCACGGACTTGGCGGCCGGTGCGGCCGGCACCGCCACAGGAGTTTTCCGAACAGGGATTTTCTGAATAGAGGTTTTCTCGGCCAATCTAACCGGTTTGGACAGGACAACGGTTTCATGGCGCACCGGCGCCGGCTGAGCCATCAGCGCAGGGGCGTCTTCAAGGGGCGTGGCGTCTGGCGGACGCTCGACGGGCAGGATCGGGGCCGTCACGTTCGAGACTAACATCACCTGCATGGCCGGAGACCCCATCGGCGGCATCTTCATCAACGGAATCAGGAACAAACACAGCAGGATCACCACATGCGCCGCCAAAGACGCCCATGCAGTTCGCCGCATCTCATGGGGAATACCGGCCGTCATTGGACTCGTCCTCTGTCCAGTTCAACGGTTTATGGAACCCGTTCCTCACTGACCGGGTCGGTGACCATGCCCAGTTTCACGATGCCCGCCTGCTTGATGCCGTCCATCACCTGCACCACCGTCCCATAGGGCACATCCTGGTCAGCCCGCAGGAATACCGACACGTCGGGATTCTTGCGGCGCACCTCGTTCATCTTCTGCGGAAACTGCGCCAATGGAATCAGCGTCTTGTCCACGTACACCTGACGATCCCGCTCGACCGTCACCATCACACGCTCCTCCGGCTTGATGGTATTGGAGGCGGACTGGGGCAGGGTGATGTCCATGCCCCGATAGAGCATCGGCGCCGTGACCATGAAGATCACCAGCAGCACCAACACCACATCCACCAGCGGGATGATGTTGATCTCGGCCATGAACCGGCGGCTACGGGATTCGATCATGGCTGCCCCACGCCTTCCCGAATGCCCCGCATCTCCAGCGCGTTCGTCAATTCGATGGCAAACCGATCCATCCGAAACGCCATCTGGCGCACCCGGCTCAGGAAGTAATTGTAGGCAATCACCGCCGGAATCGCCGTGAACAACCCCGCCGCCGTCGCCACGAGGGCCTCCGCCACACCCGGCGCCACAGCCGAGATGCTCGCCGTGCCCTGTATCCCGATCTCTCGAAACGCATCAATGATGCCCAGGACCGTCCCCAGCAATCCCACAAACGGCGTGATGTTGCCGGTCGTAGCGAGAAACGGGAGATAGGCTTCCGTCTTGTTGATCTGCTCCTGGATCGCATGGGCCAGCACACGCTCCACGTATCGCTGCGTCGGCAGGTTCTCCCCGCCGACTCGGAGACTCTCGTCCGCCAACCGCGAGTCGGCGCTGTGTCCATCAAGCTGATAACACCTCACCACCTCCACGTAGACGACCGCCAGAGCGCTCTCTTTGTGGCGATGGACTTCGCGGGTGGCCTCCAGCGGGTACTCCTGCTGGCTGAAGACCTTCAGGAAACGCTGGTCCGAGGTGTTGAGCGCACGAAAGAGCCGCCACTTGTAGAGGATGATGGCCCACGACGCAATGGAAAAGAGCACCAGGGCCAGGAGCACGATCTTGGAGACGAGACTCAGCGAGGATAAGAACTCAACAAAGCCTGAGCGAAACAGCATTGCGCGCGCGCACCCCCTTCACCGTCTCAAGAAAAAAATGGCGGGGCCGACGGGATTTGAACCCGCGACTTCCAGATTGACAATCTGGCGTCCTAACCAGGCTGAACGACGGCCCCGCAGAGAAATTCGTCGCGATAATCGTGGTAGGCGGAACAGGGGTCGAACCTGTGACCTCTGCCTTGTAAGGGCAGCGCTCTGACCAGCTGAGCTATCCGCCCAAGCAGCCCCCGCAATCATTCCTATCACGTTGGAAAAACAAGACGATACTAGCAACTCCACGCTGTGGTGTCAACAATACAGCAGCCATCACCCCCGTGGATGATGCGTCTGGTGAAGCTGTTTGAGCCGTGCCTTTTCAACGTGCGTGTAGATTTGCGTGGTGGAGATGTCGGCATGGCCCAAGAGGGTCTGCACCACGCGCAGATCGGCGCCTCCTTCCAGCAGATGCGTCGCAAAGGAATGCCGCAGCATGTGGGGGGAAATCGGCTTCCGTATCCTGGCGGCCAGCGCATACCGACGGAGCAGTTTCCAGAACCCCTGCCTGGTCATGCCCTTACCTGATCGAGTCACAAAGAGACGGCTGGACAAACGGGTCTTGAGCAACGCCGGTCGCCCCGCATCGAGATACTGACGGAGTTTCCTCAGCGAGACGGCGCCCAACGGCACCACGCGCTGCTTCGACCCCTTACCAGTAGCGCGAAGGCATCCCACCGCCATATTGACGGCCTCCAGGTCCAGTGTGACGAGTTCAGACACCCTCAGACCCGTCGCATAGAGCACCTCCAGCATGGCGTCATCACGCAGAGCTTCTGGCTTCCGCCCACGTACCACGACGTGACGCGACGGCGCGTCTAAGATCCGTTGTACCTCGACAAACGACAGGGCTTTGGGCAGGCGGAGGGACGATGTGTGCACCGTGACATTCAAGAAGGGATCGTGGTGGATCACCCCTTCACCGAGCAGAAAGCGATAGAATCCACGACAGGCCGCAACCGCACGCGCCACCGACGGAGGAGCTAATTGGCCGCGCAACCATCCCAGCAACGACGGAATATCGGCACGGGTCAACGAGGTGAGATCCTCGCGCCCCTCGCTGTTCAGAAACGCCTGGAGCTTCGCCAGATCACGCCGGTACGCCTCCACCGTATTGGCGGACAGACCCCGCTCCGAGAGTAAGCCGGTGAGATATCGGTCGAGCCACTGCTCCATTCGCACACACGCCTCCCCTGAACACAGACTTACACGGCTTTAACCAACAAGCGCCAGCAGCGTGTATGCGGAATTCGTTCTCCAGTCTCTTCCAGTATCTGTTTGGGCCTTCCCCATGAGCCCCTTTCCCCATCGAGGGAGAGGGCGTGGGTGAGGGGGAAATTCCGGATGGCGCCCGTCCCATTCAAAAATTCACATCTGCAGATCATCCAGAAACTCCGATGCCGGAGCGACACTGGTCACGAGCAGGTGATCCCTTGCGCGGGTGCAGGCGACATAGAGAAGGTGGCGTTCGGTGTTGTACACATCTTCCAGGTCTGCGTCGTTCCCTACCGTCTCGATTCGTTCCTGCAGAGGGATGATCTCATCATCGCAGGCCATCACCACCACTGCACGAAACTCCAAGCCTTTGGCCAAATGCATGGTGCTGATCGAAGCGTAGCCGCTGGTGATCTCGACGTGTTCATCGAGAATCTCGAATGACAAGCCCGCTGCCTTCACTGCTGCCCGCGCCCGATCCAGTTGCGATGCGGAGCGGACAAACAGGCCCATTTCGTGCGGCAGCACGCCGGCCTTGACCCGCTCCGCAATCCAGTTGCCGACGGACTTAATTTCCTCGCCTTCGTCTTTGAATGTATGAATTATCGGTGGAGCGCCGTTGAACACCGATACGGTATCGCTACGATCTTCGGTGTTGCCGTCCACGTCGGTGACCACAGGTTCAAGCAGTCGATCTGCCTGCGTGCGGATTTGGTGCGAGGTGCGGTAATTGACGCGCAAAGTACGCGAGCGTCCCCGGATGTCCACGCCGATGCCCTTCCATGAGAACGGTTGCTGGAAGATGCGCTGCCCGAGGTCACCGGCAAAGAAGAGAGCATTGGGACGATTCCCTCCGAGTGCGGCAAAGAACCGCAAGTGTGAAATGGCGATATCCTGCGCCTCGTCCACCACGGCAAAGTCGAACACCACATTCTTGTTTGTTGAAAGTGCGGTTGCCAGTTCGGTGAATAGTTGCGCGTGCGTAATCAGTTTGCGTTCTTGCAACCCGGCGCGCACGCGCTCGAAGATCGACCACAAGACCACGCGCTGCGCTTCCGGCAACCTTGTTTTTCTGCCGAGGCGCGCCACATCGCGATACGCATCCCGGCTCACCAATTGCCAGGCATCCAGCACCTGCTCCCATTCTGTTAGCAGAAAATGCAGGCCAAATTTGTGTCCACCCACGGCACTGTCAGATTGCTTCAGCAATTCGCGGATAAGCTCGCGGCTGGCAATCGATGCCTGCCCGATGTGCGACTTGTAGAGCCGCAGGCCGATGGCATCAAGCGAATGAACGTCTATGCGCTCGGCAAGACGCGGCTCATTACCCAGCAATCGTTTCAGCTTGGTATTCAGCGCGCTCGCCAGCGTGTCGGAAAAAGTCGTCAACAGTACGCGGGCATCGGGATGCGAACGTGCCAGATAGACAGCACGGTGCAATGCGACTATGGTCTTGCCGGTGCCGGCCGACCCGGAGACGCGCGCCGGACCGGTGTAATCGCGCTCCACCCATAGCCGTTGTTCGGGGTGCAGGAAGACCGTCCACTTTTCCCACGGGAAATCGAGGGCGCGCTGCAATTCATCCACATTAGACATCACGCGGAAGCGGCGTTGCGCGTCGGGATGATCGAAAGGATTCGCTGATGCCACAACAGGCTGGGGCACGCGGGGCTTGCCGCCCGTCGCAAGTTCTAGCAGTGCCTCTGCTGCCTCGCTGGGCAAATGGTCAGCTATGGTCAGGAGCGTGTCGTCTGTGGCCTGGCGAACGTCGTTCATCCACTCCGCAGGAACGCCGTAACTCAGCAAATCCTCTTCAGGGATTTTGTCGAACAGTGGCTTCTTGGCGGGCGCGGGCTTCGGTGACTCTACATATTTGGGGAAGACAATTTCTTGAACTGTCTCGCGAATCTCCACCAACTGGGCGGCACCTGTCTTTGGATGGGCTTCCAGTTTACGGCGCTCGGCCCAGTCGTAGGCTTTGTCGTGGTGATCGACGTAGCAGAGCAGCAAGCTGCCAGGCGTCCTGTGGACGATCAGCCTGATATCGCTGCTGACGCGAACCGACCAGAAGTTTTTATCCCTGGACTTGTCGAGCTTGTGAAAGCTCATTCCCGGATTGGCCGGGTTGAGCTGCAAGTCGAAGGCTGTCGTCTTGACGATCTTCTGCTCCTCGCCGGTCAGGCGGGATAGACTGTCTGTGAAGGTATCGGCAATGCGAAAGTCCACATTAGTGCTCCACCGCAACAACAGCGGCAATCTGAGTGGCAATAGCGGTGTAGAGATCAATCTCGGTCTGCTCCGTTCGGATTGACACGATGAGGCTGTAGCGCGCGGGGAGGTCATATCGTTTTAGCGCGGGGCGCGTTCGCCACCAGCCCGTTGATGGATACACAGCGATAAAGCCACGGCTGGCAAGATCAGCGGCCGTACCTTCCCAGATGTCTTGATGCAACGAGCCACGATGGCGTAGGCGGTCACCAAGCCGCCAATCTGGATCTTTGGGGTTGATCGGGTCTCCTTCGTCTTCGCGCTCAGCTGCAGCATTGATTCGGGCGACAAAGTCATCAGTAGACGCATCCAGCGGTCGCTGCACATCAAATCGCAGCCGATGTGAGGGGTAGTAGAACTTCGACGCCGTACCGCGAGCCGACGGGTTCGGTTCTATAAAGTAAGACAGCGTGACCCGCATCTGCACTTTGGCATCCTGCAACGCTTGAAGTTGATCTTTCGGCCACGGCAATGCGTGAAGGTTCATATCTCTAGTCTTTATACCCTTTCCCATGACCTTCTTGTAGGGATGCACACTGTCTTCAACAATCAATGTTAGCGAATTACCTGCGCTCCAGAGTGCCCGATTCAAATCAGGCATACCCCAACCACAGTGCCGGATGAGATGCACGTAGTCGCTTTTTGTTGCGGCTTTATTGGTTGGCAGGTACATCTGCCGCATGACGTCCGTCCACTCAGCCGAATGTGCTATCAATGCTCGAATCGTCTCGGGTCGCAAATTGGGGTAGGCTGCCATGAGTTGCGCAGCCATGCGGGCGCATAGTGCAGATGCAGCGCTGGTCGCATTAGTAGTCGTGAACAGTCGTTCCTGAGGACGGTAGTGAGTAGTCAATAAATCAAGGCTTAAAACGCTCACGGCACCCAGTGCGTCCTTTCCTACATTCCCACCTTCCATCACCACGTCTGGTTTCAGCGGCCACACGGGATCCCAAGTTCTCGACGATGTTGTGTACGGACTCGGCCCACCTGCCTGAGCAATGGTCGAAATTGTGGCCATCTCAGTCTCCGTCTTGGCAGTGCAAGCGCCAACGGTCAGTGCATTCCATGCCTGCCCAGGATCGTGGATCAGGTTTGTGGCAAGGCTATCAGGATATTGGAGCCAGGCCGCGGGGTCTCGTGTATTACCTGCAGACAGGACAAATAAACGAGGAAACTCCCCGCTATTATCAGCATCCGAAGCAAGCCGATCAACCGTAGCCGACCACGATGAAGGACGGCCCCTATCACGGTAGTCCGAAGCAGTTACAGCAGACGTGAAAACTCGTGGCCGATCCGGCGATGAAATCTCTGGGCGACTGACCGCCTCTCCAAAGAGATAGGCGTGAAGTTTTGCATCGCCCTCGTTGGCACCGTCTTTTTGGATGAGCTTGACTGATTCGAGTCGATGCGACACTGCAATAGGCATCACAGAGGCCAGCGTTTCAACCAGGTCACCGAATCCAGCTAGACCTGCCACCCCAGTCCCATGATTAGCTTGGTCATCAGTTCCCCACGCGGGTTTGATTGTGTGAAGGTCGTTGGCATTTAGCAGCCGCGCAAGGAGTGGATGTCCGCGATTAACCCCGGAATCCAGCAAGCAAATCCTTGGCGTTGAATCATCATCGCTCGCCACGGAAAGCCGACCGAGTGTGCCTTCTAACCATCCTTGCTGTTCCTCACGAGCCATGCCATCGAAGAACTCTGCTGTGTCTTTAGCCCGTCGAAGTTCGGCAACGCAATTCAGCAGCATCACCGACTGGGATAGCTGCTGCTGTGACCCATACATTAACAAGACAGTTCGCTCAGGAAAGTTCACCTGGTGCTCGCTGATAGTGCAATTCGCGAGCGTTGCCAATTTTCTGAAGTCCGCCACAACAAGGTGGCGTTGACCACGCACAGGAAGCCAGATCTCCCACCAGAACTGCTCGTCCACTGCTTGCGGAAGTAGCTCGGGGTCATCTGTCCACAGAGCGCGAAGCTCAGCGGAACGGATCGACGCAATCGTATTGATTAGTGACTTGTGATCGTTGGCATCGCCGTTACTTTTCTTCTTCTCCGCTAAGTAGTCAGCGACGTACTTTTCAAAGTGGTGGAGTTTCCCATCTGGAACGAACACATTGGCGAAAGTGCTATCGCCATCTTTTCGCACACTGAGTAATTCAATCTTCTTGGGTTCATTCGCCAAACTCTCGAACGCGAGTTCGATACCAGGCTGGCTGGCGAAATGGATTTGTAACCCTAATCCGCTTTCCAGGTCCAATGCCGTCTGCTGGGCAACTACAGACATAGCTATGGGCCTCAAGGCCAGAAGTTGAGACTGAAGTATGGCACCATGCTGTGATCGGAGAAGCTCAGGTGGTGGTTCTGAGCCACCACCGCCAGGTGACTGTGCCGTAAATGGCTTAGACTCGGAGGTATTCGCAAGAACGAAATGTGGTCGTTTATCGCCTGGCTGATCCGGCATTGCTTGACTTCATCCTCTTGTTCTCGGCCAGCTTGCCAGTAATTAGCCGACGTTCCTCCAGCATGTGATTCAGGTTTGCTTCCTTTACTAAAGCCTGGTTATGCATGACTGCTTCTTTGATGGCTCCATCTACTGCACGACAAATCTCTGCGCAGCTCAATCCCTCGGCCCTTGCTACTATCGATTTCATAGCCAATCGCTTCGGCAGGAAGTTTCCAAGACGGGAGCGTATAAGCCCTGTAATCTGATCAGGCGTGGGTAACTTGAATTCAATCACATCGTCGAAGCGCCGGAACAGTGCGTAGTCGAGTATCTCAGGGTGATTCGTTGCAGCCACGATCAAGCTGTTCGACTGATCGTGCTCGATCATTTGGAGGAAACTATTTAACACTCGGCGAATCTCTCCAACATCGTTTGCCAGACCACGCTGCGAACCGATGGCATCGAATTCATCAAAGAAATAAACGCCTCGCATATCGGTTATTGAGTCAAATACCTGACGAAGCTTGGCTGCGGTTTCCCCCATAAATTTCGTGATCAGGGAATCAAGCCGCACTAAGAAAAGTGGGATACCCAACTCACCAGCTAATACCGATGCTGCCATTGTCTTGCCTGTTCCAGGAGGTCCAACCAGCAGTAGTTTTCGGCGCGGAGCCAAGCCATGTTCGCGAATTCGAGCAAAGAGACGTTGTTCTTTAATAACCTGCTGAAGCTGCGTCAATGCTTTGTCGTCCAACACCATATCCGGAAGCCGACTCTTTGGATATGTCACACTTAAGAGATTGGCCAGTTCACCACATGGCTTAGCGAGAGGGATGAGCTTGCCCGATTCACCCGGTACAAGTCGGGCCTTTGCTGCATCGATCATGTCGCGCAATTCCATGGCAAGATTGCCGTGACCCATCTTGGCCTCGTATGCAGCCACCTGCATTGCGACTGAATAAAACTGTCCCTCGTCTCGATTGATGTGCGATTTGATCAAAGCCTTCAATTGCTCTGCACTTGCCATATCAGAGCCTCCTTTGCCTGGTGCGACGCATCATACCCGGAATACCTTCATCACTTCATCGCCAAGATGATTGATGACTTTCACGGCGATCCGGCCAGCCTTGGGTTTCTCAAAGGTGCGCGAGGTGTCGCTGTTGAGCGTCGCCCAGGCTTCGGCGTTGATCTCGGCTTTCAGCGTTGTCTTCAGCGCGGAATACGGATCGTTCGCGCCGAGGAAGTAGGCGTGGCGCACAAAGAAGCTTTCTTCGTTGTAGTCGGTATCGATGAACCAGCAGGCGATGCCGTCGGCGCCGTCGCTGATGACTTCGCCGGTCTGAGGTTTGAACACGTCCACGCCGTTCACCTTCACGCGAAGCTTGCCGTCAGGCTCGGGCAACAACGTAATGTCCGGTTCCCCGAATATCACGAAGAGATTGCCCTTGCCGGTGTTCTTGAGGTCGTCGGACATGTGCAGGTCGGCGTTCATGCGCGCCTTGAGCACGGGGATGCGGCCCAGCTTGCTGAACTCGGTGGCGTGCGCCTCGTAGTTGAAGGCGCAGGCGATGAGCACGTCGAAACCGGCATCGCCGCATTCGCGCGCGGCTTCCACCAGGTCGCTGCGCTGCACGGTGCCGAACTCCGGGCCGATGAAAATGCCCGCGCGTTTTTCTGTCACCGTCCCCTTTCCCTCTCTCCAACTCTCTCCCGCTTGCGGGAGAGAGGGCTGAGCGGTGGGGTCGCCTTCGAGATAGCGGCCTTCGGCGCAGATGTAGCGCCCCGGCCACGGGGTGAGCGCGGTGAAAGTGATGCGGTCTTCCTTGTGCGCCTGCTGCACGCCGGCGGTTTTGAGATTTTCCAGAATCATCTGCGGGAAGGACTGTTTGGCGGCGTAGTCGGCTTGGTCTTGCTTGAGGGTGTCGATCAGTTCGTCATTTTCATCCACGCCCAGCATCCGGTGCGGACTGAGGCTCTCCACGGTGAAGGGACCGGCGACGCGCACACACTTCTTGTTGTCGTAGGGCTTGTCGTAGAGGTATTCGTACTCCGCTTTGGCGGCGATGGATTTGTCGATCTCTTGCTGCCGCGCGATGCGCGCCTGCCACCACTCGGCGTGCAGCTTCTTCGTTGCACCCGGCCACTGGGTATCCGCCTCGCGCGGAATCTCCCACTCCTGCCACGCTTTCATCTCTTTGCCGTCATTCCCGCGAAGGCGGGAATCCCGTTCTGACGTTGGCGCAGCGGCTGGTGAAGCTGGATTCCCGCCTTCGCGGGAATGACGGGGGGAAGCACGGCCCAGCGCCTGGTTGAGTTGTTCGCGCAATGGCTCCAGCTTCGCTTGCCACTGGTCCCAGATGACATCGATCTCCGCGTTGTTGGCGATGGATTTCAGCGTGATGTGCGGCACGCGCTCATAGACAAAGCCGTGGCGGATGTTCCCCTGCACCGGCTGCGAACTCGGCGCAGTGCGGGTGACTTCGGCTTCCTTGATCTGGCCTTCGCGCGAATCCGCCAGCAGGTAAAAGGGATAACGCGCACCCATGATGCGGGCACGGGCCAACGCCAGCGCCACGCGCGAAGTGTCTATCGTGATCCAGCGGCGGCCCCATTGCTCGGCGACGGTGGCGGTGGTGCCGGAACCGCAGGTCGGGTCGAGCACGAGGTCGCCGGGATCGGTGGCCATGAGGAGGCAGCGTTCGACAGCCTTGGAAACGGTTTGGACAACGTATGAGCGTTCTTCAGTTTGGGAGCCGCTTCCAGTGTCCGCCCAAATGTTTGTCAGTGGCGAAGCAGGTGTATCGTTAAAGACTCGCTTGTAACGAAGTGTTTTGCTCACGTCGCAAAGACGATTTCCGCGTCCCAAACGCCGAAGGCCATCCAGAGAAGTTGACCAATATCGCTTTTTAGGATCGAAGGTGCCTCCCTGCCACTCAAATGGATCACGGATGTATTCGTGGGACGACGTCAAATCCCCGAGACCAAATAAGACTCCGCCTTTTTCAGCTTCTTTGGGGTTATCCTTTTCGGTCTTGTTTAAGCGCCGCCACTCAAATTGTTCGATTTCAATGCAGCCATAAGAGTCCTCGGAGACATCAGCGTAGTCCTTGGACTTGTAGGGACGCCGGAACTTGCACTGCGCCTTGTCTTTGGCATAAACGACAATTGTGTCGAAAATTGACGGTAGGAAGTCGGCTGTTCGATTGCTGGTGGTCCGGAATTTAATTTCAATGACATGGTTGGCGTCCCCGAACACCTCATCCATCACCGCCCGGACGCGGTGGACATTTTCATCGCCGATCTGCACGAAGATGGAGCCGGAATCGGTGAGGAGATCGCGGGCGACGGTGAGCCGGTCGCGCAGGTAGGTCAGATATGAATGGATGCCGTCGCGCCATGTGTCACGAAACGCTTTGACCTGCTCTGGCTCGCGGGTGATGTGATCGCTCTTGCCGTCCTTCACGTCGCGGCTGGTGGTGCTCCACTGGAAGTTGCTGTTGAATTTGATGCCGTAGGGCGGATCGAAATAGATGCACTGCACTTTTCCCCTGAGACCTTCGCGCTCGGCGAGTGAAGCCATGACTTGCAACGAGTCGCCGAGGATCATGCGGTTCGACCAGTTCTGGTCGTGCTGGTAGAACTCGGTTTTGTCCACGCCTTTGGGGATGCCGTTGAAGTCGGCGAACAGGTCGGCGGTGGTCTGCCCGGCGCCGTGCTGGCTTTCGCGGGTCTGGCGCAGCAGGTCGTCTATCAGCGCCTTGGGGTGTACCTTCTCCTGGATGTAGAGCGGCGGAGCGTGGACAACAAGGTCGCTCCAGTCCTGCTCGTCCTTGCCGCGCCAGACGAGCTGCGGGTCGAGGTCGGTATTGCGCGGATACTTCACCTTGCGCGGCTGCTCATGTTCCTTCTGCACGATGGACTGCTGCTCGGCAGAGGGGATGTTCTTGCGCTTGGCCTCATCGTGCGTCAGCGTCTCGACGGTCTTGGTGGTGATGTGTTTTTTGGCCATGAATGGGTGCCTTGATTATGAGTCCAGTGCGTCTGGATTCTTCAGAGACTTTTTGCCTTCTGATACTATGCGGCGCTCTACCTTTTTGACGTCTTCGGCAGCGGGTAGACTCTCAGGGCGAATACCGCGTTCGAGAAGGGTCTTCCTGACAGCCTGATTATTGGTGATGTGTTCACTGGATATTGCACCTTCCGTTGTCATCTGATGTTGTTTGGCATTGAAGATGGTGATCTCGGTCGCAAAGTCCTTGGCCTTGAGGATGATGGGGGGGGGCAAAATCGGCCAGTGGGCGATTATCCGGCACTTTCCAATGCGACTTCATGACCTGGGTTGATTTTCCAAACAGGGCCTGATCGCCCTTGCTTCGGATCAGTCCAAAATTCTGGTTAGCCCCGGCTTGTTCGTAGATGATCTGGGAGAGTTCTTTTTCCGTTTCGGTGAGTTTTTTTCGCGCGAGGACGCGCTCTGCCTCCAACAGACGTTGCTCGATCAGTTCCGCCCGACGAGTCTGGATGGCAAAGTAGGTCTGCGCAAAGGCGATTTCTTGTTTTTTGGGATCACCGTTCTGTGCAATCAGGTAGCAGGCGTAGCGAGTGAGCATGATGTCATCCACCTCGCGCTGACTGCCGGAACCGAGATCGACCATTTTGTTGACATCAACAAAATGGTCGGAAATCGCGTGATTCGAAACCTCGCAGGCAGTCTTTGCCTTGGTTACAACGGCGGTAAAATTACGCCACTCCGTATAACCAAGGAGGTGCTGGAGATCACGCGCGAGCCAGAATTCGACTCCATTTTCGGCCTGCTGGGCATGTGCCTCGAAGGTGCCGGTCAGCGTATGGACAAGCTCAGTGTTCATGGGCAACCCTTTCGATCATCTTGTTGAACTCGCCTTCGACCTTGGCCTTGAAGTCCGACTCGATCTGATAGACCTCGGTGAACTCGGCGAAGGCCCAGCGGCCATATGTGCCGAGATGATTCACGCCGGGCACCCAGTAGGTCTCCATGGTCGCTTTCTTCTCCTTCGCGTCCTCGCGCCGGTAGCCTTTGATCTCGACGACGAGGCGCAAGAGGTCCTCGTCGCCGCGCCCATCATCCACCAGCACGATGAAGTCGGGCAGATACTTGCGCGACTCTGAGCCATAGCGGTAGGGCACTTCGAGACCGAGGTTGTGATTTTTGACATAGGCTCGGACTCTCGGATGCGCCTCGGCCACACGGCAGAACTCGGATTCCCAATCGCTGTCAAGGATGACCCAGTTGAGGTGACAACAGCGGGCGTCCGTCTCCCAGCGGTCGGTTTTTGAGGTGTTGAAATTGACGTGGGCGGTGGAGCCGGTGGGATTGTAGGGATCAAGCACGGCCATGATCGGCCGCTGCCCGACGAACTTTCGCGTGATCCCGGCGGTGATGCGCTCGCACGCCATGTCGGCCAGCATCTTGTATTTTAACTGCGCTGGATAGGCGCCGCCCTTGCAGACGAGGTACCCATCAAGCCATTGGCGGGCGATCCGCTTAAGCTGCCCAAAGAGATGGAGCTTGGGATCTTCGCCCGGATCGCGCCACTTGGTCAGCACAAGGTGAGACACCAGATCATAGAGAACCTGCGAGGGCCGAATATCCCCGGTGTGAACCAGATTGAGGTCTACTCTTTCGCCAATGATTCCTGAGTTTTGGGTCTCCGTCGCGCCGACCAGGTCCGGGGTCAGCTCCAGCACGGAGTCCTCGTTGAACTCGGCGGCAAGCCGTTCCTCGGGCAATTCGACACGGTAGCCCACAACACGTGGGAAGCGGATTTCGAGCGCATCGCGTTCGGGACGCACGGCCTTGACCTGGATGGTTTCGCGCGGCCGCTGCGGAGGCGCGACCACCGGCTTGGCGGTGAAGTCGAAGGGAATGCCCAAGACGTCGGCGTATTCGACATTGAACAGGCCCTCTTCATTGAGATCGTAGGACTGGCGGCGCAGGGCGCGGCCGATGACCTGCTCGCAGAGGAGCTGGGTGCCGAAGGCCCTGACGCCCAGCACGTGCGTGACGGTGTTGGCGTCCCAGCCCTCGGTGAGCATCGAGACAGAGACGACGCAACGGATTGACCCGCCCAGCCGCCCGTGCCGGCCCACGGTGATCATAGCCTCGCGGAGCAGTTCCTGATCAGTGATGTTTTCGGCCTGGCGAGGATCGCCGGTGCGTTCGATGATCTCGCGGCGGAAACGGTCAATCTCATCGGCGGCCATGCTACGAAATTTGTCGTCCAGCGCTTCGCCGGATTCGAGTTGTTCACTGTCAATGAGTAATGTGTTCGGCCGGGCGAAAGGGTTGCCGTGCTCATCGAAGTTGCGGAACAGCGCGAGGCGTCCGGCTATAGGAGTCTCTGAACCGTCATCGTTCTCACGAAGAAAGCCGGAAATATAGTCATAGACCAACTTGGAGGTGGAGGTGTTGTTGCAGACCACGATGAAGCAGGGCGGCACTCGGATACCGGCTTTGTCCCAAAGATCGTAGGTCTTCTCGTAGTGGCCGTAGAGGGCTTCGAGCGCGGTTTGGAGTTGCGGCGGCAGGCTGAGCGGGTCGAGGGTGTTGGCCTTGCCCCGCCCTTTCTTGGGCATTTTTGTCCGGATGTGTTCCCAGAGATTGCGGAACATGGGCATCTCTTCACCGGGAATGTTGTCGGCGACGGGCACACGCGGGAGTTTGACGATGCCGCACTCGATGGCGTCCATGAGCGAGAAGTCACTCATCGTCCACGGAAAGAGGGTGCCCTCGGCATAGCCTGAGCCGCGCAGGAAAAAGGGTGTCGCGGACAGGTCGATCACGCGGGTCACACCAAGTTTGCGGTTTACCGCTTCAAGGCCGGAAACCCAGAGACGGGCCGCCTCTTTGTTCTTCTCAGCCTCTTTCTTGTCATCTCCTTTCAAATCCTCTTCGTCGTCCTCTGCCCCCGGCTTTTCCCGGTAACAGTGGTGGGCCTCGTCGTTCAGCACCAGGATGTTCTTCAGGCCCATTAGGTCAGGCATGACCCTCTGGAGCATCTGCCCCTCTGTTTCAAGCGTGTTCAACTCTTCGCCCCGACCTTGCAGCAGCGAACGGCTGCCCTTGGAGAGATCAATCCTCTCGCGCAGCTTGAATCCGTGGTAATTGGTGATGACGATCTTGGCGCGGTTGACATCGTCCAACATATCGGCCGGCGCCAATTCACGGCCGGCATAGTAGCTGTCCGGATCATTGGGCTGGAGCACGCGCAGACGGTCCTTGATGGTCAGGCCGGGTGTCACGACAAGAAAGCCACGGGTGAACTTTTGGCTCTGGGGCCGGCGCACCGCATTGATGGTTTGCCACGCGATCAGCATGGCCATGACGGTGGTCTTGCCTGCGCCGGTCGCCAACTTCAGGGCCAAGCGCACGAGTTCCGGGTTGGCGTCATTGTTGGCGTTCGCCAGATGTTCAAGGAAAGTCCTGCCGGTCTTCCCCACTTTGGGCGCGACCTCGGCAAGCCAAATGGCTGTTTCCGCCGCCTCTACCTGGCAGAAGAAGGGGCGAATACTGTTGAAGGTGTGATGCCGCCAGTGCTGCAGCAGACGTTCCGTTTCGGGCGTGACGTGCCATTGCTTTGGATTCGGCAATTTCCGCCATTGGTCCACTTCTTGGCGTAGCTGATTGATGATCGGCGTTGGGTCATACTGCTGTTTCTCGGTCGAAATCCCTTTGCCTTCGTCAAAAATGATCGGTGCCTGCACTGCCGAGCCTTTGCGTTTTCGCGGCTGCGGAATCGGCGTGATGAACTCGGCCCGGCGGCGGCTTTCAATAATCTGTTGTGTGGGTTGGCCATCGGCGTCCAGTTCCCAGTACCGCGCCGGGTATTCATAGGGCGAGTTCAGGATCGGGTGTTCGAAAAATGGGTTCGACATCGTCAGTTCTAGTTTTCGAGGAGCATGGCGCGCCAGGCGATCAGATCGAGAGTATAGCCAAGCCCTTATGAATTGTCACGGAAGGCAGAATTGGAGGGATGCGCTTCGAGTGCCTCAGCACGAACGGCTTTGGCCCCCTCACCCTCCCCTCCCCCTCCAGGAGAGAGGGGATATGATGGAAACAAACAGGGGGACGGGGCAGAGCCCCGTCCCCCTTTGCGCAGGCGCGCACTTACTTATTCGGCTGCGGCGTGTAGCGGAGATAGGGCTTGACGGCCTTGAAGCCCTTGGGAAAGAGCGTCGTGGCCTCCGCATCGCTGACCGCCGGGACAACGATGCAATCCTCGCCGTCCTTCCAGTTGACCGGCGTCGCCACTTTGTACTTGGCCGTGAGTTGCAGAGAATCGATCACCCGCAGCAACTCATCGAAGTTCCGTCCGCAGGAGGCAGGATAGGTCAGCATGAGCTTGACCGTCTTGTCCGGCCCAATGACGAACACCGACCGCACCGTCATGTTGTCCAGCGCGTTGGGATGGATCATGTCATAGAGCATCGCGACGGTCTTGTCCGGGTCAGCAATAATCGGGTAGCTCACCGTACAATGTTGCGTCTCGTTGATGTCCTTGGTCCACCCTTTGTGTGAGTCCAGTGGGTCCACGCTGATCGCAATCACTTTGACGCCGCGCTTGTCAAATTCGCCCGTGAGCCGAGCCATGTAGCCCAACTCGGTGGTGCAGACCGGCGTGAAATCTTTCGGGTGGGAAAAAAGAATGCCCCAGCCCCCACCCAACCAGTCGTGAAAGGTAATCGTGCCTTCCGTCGTCTCCGCCGTAAAATTCGGTGTGATATCGCCTAATCGTACTGCCATGGTCCGTCTCCTTGTGCGTCTCTCCCCCGACCGTCCTACCGCTGCAATCATTATGGCTTGCCGACGGGAACCCTTGTCAACCCATTCCTTCTCGTGAGGAACCAGCGCCCTCATTCTTGGTACAATCCGACCATGATGCCACGCCGACCATGATGCCGCGCCCCCTCACGCATGGCTGCAACCTCCGCGATCTGATGCGCGAGCGCCTGCCGGACACCTTGTTGGCCAGACTGGACGACCTGGGACATCTGGCCCGACAGTTTGGCGTGGCAGCCTATGTGGTGGGTGGCCTCGTCCGAGACCTCCTGCTTGGACGTCCCACGCTTGACGTAGACATCACGGTAGAAGGCGACGGGATGGCCTTTGCCAGGTATGTGGCCAATCAGCGTGATGCCAGATTGAAAATCTTTCCGCGATTCGCCACCGCCTACGTGGTGTTTCAGGATGGGGGAACGGTGGACATCGCCACGGCTCGTCGGGAAAATTACGCCCATCCCAGCGCCTTGCCCACCGTCGCGCCGACATCCATCACGGACGATCTCACCCGACGGGATTTCACCATCAATGCGCTGGCCATTGCGCTGAACGCGCCGCATTTCGGCAATCTCTGTGATGCGCATGGCGGCCTGCGTGATCTCGACAAGCACAAACTCCGTGTACTCCATGACCGAAGTTTCGTGGACGACCCCACCCGCCTGTTCCGAGCCATTCGCTTTGAACAGCGATGTGGATTCCGGCTTGAGACGCGCACGCGGCGGTTACTACACGACGCAGCCGCAACCGACCTGGTGCAGCAACTCTCCGGCCCCCGTCTGCGAAACGAACTGCTGTTGTTGCTGGCTGAAAACAATCCTCGCCGGACGATTCAACGGATGGCTCAAGTAGGCCTGTTGCGCTTTGTTCATCCCCGCCTGATGCTCACACCTCAGCGCAGGGCGCTACTGGCAGGGATTCCACCAGCCCTCGCCTGGTGGACAACACGATTTTCTGGCCGTGCAATCGAATATCCACTGATCTATTTTATGGCGTTGCTGGAGGGATTAACAAGGCCGGCCATGGACGTCGTGCTGACACGATTGGCATTTCCCAACCGGCAGGCCAACACCATTCGGATGGTGAAGGCGCGTCTGGCAACCATACTGCGTAGACTTGCCACGCATCGCTCGCTCAGACCCTCTCAGCAATACCGACTGTTGGCCGGCTTTCCAAATGAAGGATTCGTCCTGCTTGCGGCCCAATCGGGACGGTTGGCACGGCGTCTGCTTGACGCCTATCTCACGACATACCAACAGGTGCAACCATTGCTGACGGGAGAGGACTTGAAGAATCTGGGCCTCAAGCCTGGGCCGCTGTACCGGAAGATTCTGGATCGCCTCCTCGACGCCAAACTGAACGGCGTGGTCAGATCAAAAACCGATGAACGGGCCTTCGTCAAAATGTTCGTGGCGAGCCAGTCTCCTCGGACACCTTGCGCGACGCCCGTCAAATGGGGTACACAATAAACCCATGACGCTTCCGCCGAGAGACTGTCCCTATTGTGGAAAACTGATGTGGATCACAGACGAATCCATCGAGTGGGTGGACGACAACACCCTTCGTGTGCATTGCCCCCATTGCCTGGCACTCGTGCGCCGGACGTTGGTCGAAGTCGGCGCCAACGCCGCCGGGCCCATCAAGCCGAGCTAAACCACGCCCCCATTTGTATCGTGAGAACTGTTTGAATGGTGAGCACAACGTCATGACTATCTTCGCTGACGGTGATCGCACTCATTTAGTGGACCGGAAGGGGCGTCAGTACGCCTTGACGCTAAAGGCCGGCGAGACCTTCCAGTTTAGCGGGGAGACGCTCGCGCACGACGCCTTGATTGGACAGCCCGATGGCTCTTTGGTCACGCTGTCCCGTGGCCGCTCCATGCTGGCGCTCCGTCCGACGCTTTCTGAATATGTGTTGAAGATGCCCCGTGGCGCGCAGGTGCTCTACCCCAAGGACCTCGGCGTGATTCTCCAGTGGGCCGACATCTATCCGGGTGCGCGGGTGTTTGAAGCCGGCGTCGGGTCTGGCGCCCTGACGATGGCGCTCCTCCGGGCCGTGGGGGAACGCGGGCACGTCGTCAGCTACGAGACGCGGGATGACTTTGCCCAAACGGCGATGAAGAATATCGAACGCTACCTAGGGTCTGTCCCCAACTTCACGCTCCGGCAACGGAACGCCTATGAGGGGATTGAAGAACGCGACATGGATCGAGTGGTGCTGGACTTGCCGGAACCCTGGCAGGTGATTCCCCATGCTTCCGGGGCGCTTCGTTCGGGCGGCCTGTATCTCAGTTTTGTGCCCACGATCCCCCAGGTCATGCAGACGGTGGACGCGCTGCATCACGCGCAGGTCTTTACGATGATTGAAACCTTCGAGACGCTGCTGCGTACCTGGAAGATTGACGGACGGAGTGTGCGACCAGACCTGCGGATGGTTGCCCACAGTGGATTTCTGACCGTCGCCCGTAAGGTGCAGCCTGGCGTGACGCTGGCAGCATCTGCAACCATTGACGAAGAGGCCGCCGACTCTGCGCGGCGCGAGGAGGAGTGATGAAACTGAACGGAAAAGTGGCGATTATTACCGGCGGCGGGACAGGCATCGGCGAGGCGACGGCCAAACTCTTTGCCGCTCAAGGGGCGTATGTCATCCTGACAGGCCGGCGGCAGGATGCGCTGGAGTCGGTGGCAAAGAACATCATAGCCAGCGGTGGAAAAGTGTTGACCGTGTCGGGGTCGGTCACGGACGAGACCCATGTCCAGTCGGTGGTGGAGCAGACCATGCGGACATTCGGGAAGATTGATCTCCTGGTCAACAACGCGGCGCTCGGTGGATTCGGTGTGCGGCTGCATGAAATCACGGACCAGACGTGGCACAACACGCTAGACACCAACCTCACGGGCGTCTTTCGAATGACACGGGCAGTCATCCCGCATATGCTGGGGCGGGGCGGCGCGATTGTGAATGTGTCCTCGGTGGCAGGGCTGGTAGGTTTTTCTGGAAGCGCGGCCTACAGCAGCACGAAAGGCGCCTTGGTGGCGTTGACGCGGGTCCTGGCGATTGAGTACGCACAAGAGAAGATCCGGTGCAACAGCGTGTGTCCGGCCTTGGTGGAAACGCCGATGGCGGCCGAGGTGCTGACTGATCCCGACCGGCGCGCCCTGATGACGGCGGCGCATCCGATCGGACGGATTGGGACGCCTGACGATGTGGCGCGGATGCTGCTCTATCTGGCCTCCGATGACGCCTCCTGGGTCACCGGCAGCGTCTTCACCATTGACGGCGGCTTGACTGCACAGTAGCCGGGCCCATCCGGCGCCCATGCCCCTCTCCTTACCCTTGAACGCTGGTTCGTTCGGGTCCGTTCTGGTATGTATATGTAAAGGGGGCCATCTCCAGCGAGAGATCGTCTTATGGCTGAACTGACATTCCTCCGCGATCTGGTCATCCTGTTCGGCGTCTCAATCGTAGTGGTGTATGGTTTCAACAAGCTGCGTGTGCCGGCCGTCGTCGGCTTTCTCGTGGTGGGCGCGTTATTGGGCCCGCATGGTCTCGATTTTGTAGACGACGTGGCTCGTGTCGAGGTCTTCGCCGAAGTCGGCGTCGTCCTTCTGCTGTTCACCATCGGCGTGGAATTTTCCTTTGCCCACATCACGTCACTGCGGGTGATCGTAGGCGGCGGATGTATCCAAATCCTGTCGGCCATTGCGCTCTCGACTCTGACCGGCCTGGTGGTCGGCATCCCCCTCAACCAGGGCCTGTTCTGGGGTTTTCTGATTGCGATGAGCAGCACGGCCGTGGTGCTCAAAATGGTGACTGAGCGGGGCGAGACCAACTCGCCCCATGGACGCTTGACGATTGGACTGCTGATCATCCAGGACTTGGCAATGGTGCCCATGATGGTGCTGACGCCGGTGCTGGGCAGCCAGGGAGACGGCGAAATCACGACCGTACTCTGGTCGCTGGCGAAGGCCGCCTTGCTGGTGACGTTGATTCTGGTCTCCGCTCGGTTTCTGGTTCCACGCCTGCTGATTGAGGTGGTGCGGAGCCGCAGTCGAGAACTGTTCGTGATGACCATCATGCTGGTGTGCCTGGGCATCGCCTGGCTCAGTTCGCTGGCGGGCCTCTCACTGGCCCTCGGCGCGTTCATCGCCGGACTCATCATCTCAGAATCGGAATATAGCCACCAGGCGATGGCGGAAATCCTGCCGTTCCGAGACAGCTTTAGTAGCCTGTTTTTCATGGCAATCGGCATGTTGCTGGATTTGCGAGTCTTGGTGACACATCCCCTCCTGGTGGCGGGCCTCGTCGTGGTCATCGTCGCGGGAAAATTCATCACAACTGCGCTCGCCACTGTGGCCGTCGGGTATGCCTGGCGGCCGGCCATGCTGACGGGGGCGGCCTTGGCACAGGTCGGAGAATTTTCCTTCATCCTCTCGAAAGTTGGCAAGGATGTTGGGCTGCTGACCGACGACTCCTTCCAAATCTTTTTGACCGTCTCGGTCCTGACGCTGATCCTGACGCCGTTTCTGATCCAGGCCTCTCCCATCCTGGCCCGGCGCGCGGAAGCAATCCAGCGATTGCGACATTGGCTGCCGGAGCAACCCGCCGAATCCAGCACGATCCCTCCGCCACTCCACCTGCAAGACCACACCATTATTGCCGGGTACGGGGTCAACGGCCGAAACCTGGCCCAAGTGCTTCGGGAGACCGAAATCGCATTTGTGGTGGTCGAGATGAACGGCGAGACCGTCCGGCACGAACAGCAGACAGGCATGGCGATCTACTTCGGGGACATCACGCATCCACAAGTGCTGCGCCGCCTGGGGGTTCACCAGGCACGGACATTGGTGCTGGCGATTTCCGACCCGATTGCCACCAGGCGAGCGGTCACGGTGGCCCGCCAGTTGAACCCTACCCTCCACATCATTGCCCGAACCCGCTATCTGCGTGATATTGACGATCTGCACCAAGCGGGGGCCGACCTGGTGGTGCCGGAAGAGTTTGAAACCTCAATCGAGATCTTCAGCCGCGTCTTGCAGTATTATCGGATGCCGTCGCCTGTGATCGCCGAAAAGGCTGAGCGCATTCGCCAAGAAGGCTATGCGTTATTCAGAAAAGGGCAACCTGCGTTACATGAAATCGTTTCCAGAGAGGGGGAGTAACATCTACGCTGATGATTAAATTATAACGTTATATCAATAACTTAGATGTCTCATATGGGTGTCATGGGCCGTGCCATGCCTTGACAAACACGAGTCGCGCCGCGTAGAGTAAAACTACGCGATGCTAGAGGGGAATCGGGGAGGATCGGGAATCTCGCATCCCTGGCCTCCCCGATTATTTTCTGAGAAGCGCAAACGGTGATATGGCGATGATGGCACCTGTGCAACTTGATCCGCAGATCGCGCTGGCAGAGTTGCAGGCCAGCAAACCTGAACGTGTCACGCTGGTCGTGCTGAGCGGGGATATGGATCGCGTGATGGCGGCCTTTATCATTGCCACCGGCGCGGCGGCGATGGGGATGCAGGTGACGATGTTTTTTACATTTTGGGGGCTCAATGCCATCAGGCGTGAAGGGGCCGGCGGGGCGCCGAAAGACTGGCTCCGGAGGATGTTCGGCCATCTCAACAGCGGCGGCGCCGACCACCTGCCCTTGTCCCGGTTTCACTTCTGGGGGTTGGGCACTCGCATAATGAAGGTGGTCATGAAACAGAACCGGATGCCCGGCATCGCCGAACTACGCGACATGGCCGTGGACCTGGGGGTGCGGTTTATCGCCTGCACGACGACGCTCGGACTGTTGGGAATCAGCAAGGATACGCTGATTAGCGAGGTGGATCAGTTCGCCGGCGTGTCCACGTACCTGGCGGAAGCCCGCGAGGCCCAGGTCAACCTGTTTATCTAGGCCACCTGACCATTAGATTCTCTCACCAGGAAACCAGTATGGCCATCTCGTATGACGTGAAACTTGATACGCTGGGGCTGTTTTGCCCGATGCCGATTATCAAGACCTCGAAGAAAATCAAAGAACTCCTGGTGGGCCAGGTGCTTGAAGTGGTCTCCGACGACGAGGGGATCAAACAGGATATGCCCGCCTGGTGCCACACCACGGGTCACGAATTTGTGGGATTGGAAGAGGAGCCCCACGGCAGCGCCATCCACTATAAGACCTATGTGCGAAAAGCCCAATGAGACTGATCGCCGGTTGCTTGACAGACGACGCAACCCTGTGCTAAAAAGTGCCTTCCTTCTGACATCGTTCACGAATACATTCAAGATGATAGACATGGAGTGTGAGGCTATGTACGCAATCGTCGAAACAGGCGGAAAACAATATCGGGCTGAACCAGGGGATGTCCTGGAGGTGGAAAAACTGATCGGGGCCGTCGGCGCCTCCATCACGCTGGACAAGGTCTTGTTGATCTCAGGCGAAGCCGGCACCACGATTGGGACCCCGACCGTCGCGAAGGCGACCGTCACCGGAGAAATCCTGGCCCAGGACCGACATGCCAAGATCATCGTGTTCAAAAAGAAACGTCGCAAAAACTATCGCCGGACCAATGGACACCGGCAGTCGTTTACCAAACTCAAGATCACCGGAATCACCGAGGGCTAATCCATGGCGCATAAAAAAGGACAGGGTGCGTGCAGAAACGGGCGCGACAGCAACCCGCAGTATCTGGGCGTCAAATGTTACGGAGGCGAGACCGTGACGGGCGGGAGCATCATCGTGCGCCAACGTGGCACCAGGTTCCATCCTGGCTTTAACGTCGGCCAAGGGAAGGACGATACGCTGTACGCAAAAGTTCCAGGTACCGTGCGGTTCGAAGGACCGAAATCGCGCCGCCGTGTGACGATTATTCCAATTGCACACACACCCATTCCCGCTGCGGCATAAGGAAAGCGCACCCGATGGCAAAGAAAAAAACGGCCTCTATCGAGACGGACATCACGCGGCTGAAGGGCAAGGTCAGCGCACGGAAGGCTACAACCGAGAACGCCGAGGGAGACGCCTCGCTCCGTGCGCTCCACAAGCGCCTCAAGCGAGTGCAGCGAAAGAAACGGTTGATGGTGTCACGGCTGGTTCGTGCGCAAGGTAAGAAAAAAGACGTCAAACCGGCGGCCTAACCGATCATCGCGCCAGAATCCGATCCACCTCTTTCACGAGTTCATCCACAGTCGTCGGTAAGCCCGGCTTGAGTGCCTGCGCAGAAATTTTCGCCTCCGCCACCTTGACCCGCATCTGCTCCAGCTTTCCTCGAAGCTCCTCGCCGGCGGCGTCCTTGGCCCCATTCAAAGCCTGCGCGGATTCGTCAAGACCCACCATAGCCTTCCCATAGTTCTTATCCAGCAGATCAGACTTCGCCTGTACCAGCCGTTCCTTCGCATTCACCAGCCCCGTGCGGAGGGTAAGACCCCGCTCCACTGCAGTCGTCTTGGCGACCACATCAGCGCCGAGTTGTTGGGCTTGGCGCAACACGATCTCCGGTCCCTGCTTGCCAACATACAGGCCGATCCAGAACGTCCCTCCGAGCACCATCATAAACCCCAGAAATTTGAGCATCTCGCCCTCTCCTTTTGCGACACAGCACTCCAAGGATGGCCGCGCTCCCTTCGGTCGCTCGCCATGACGACCGTCTTACTGTGTGTGCCCTGTCGCGACGGCGCCTACATGGCCCGCCGCAAACGCGCGCACAGTCAGGTCCTTGTCCTGTAACGCGCGTCTCAGGTAGGGCATGGCCGTCTTCCCGCCGATCCGCCCCAACGCCTGGATCGCCGCCACGCGCACTCGCGGAGCAGGGTCATCGAAGGCTTCCAGCGCAACGACCCTGGCGCGGCTCGGGTCACTTCGAGCCATCGCCCCAACGGCCGCGCTCCGAACGCCGTAATCAGGATCCTTGAGCAACTCCCGCATGGCCAGCGCCGCCTCGCCTTCTCCCAAACGGACGAGTGTTTCCGCTGCCGCCAGACGGACGAGCGAATCTGAATCTTTGACTGCGTCCCATAACGCGGGGATGGCCACCTTGGCGTTGAGCCGCCCCAGACTCCCGGCGGAAAAATTTCTGACGTAGGGATCCGGATCGCTCAACGCATCCACAAGCGCCGTGACAGCGGACGAGGCGCCGAGATCGCCCAACGCACCGGCGGCAAAGGAGCGTACCAAGGGGTCAGGATCATGCAGGCCCAGGGTCAGCACGGACAGGGCCGACGGGTCCTTCAAGCGGCCGAGAATGCCCATGGCCGCGCCTCGCACAGCGGGGCTAAAATCTTTGGCCGCAGCAAGGAAGGGCTGCCTCGCCTGCGATGGCGTGAGCCGCGACTGATCGAGGCGCGCCAGGGCCTCGTGCGCCACGAGTTGGATGAGGGGATCGTGGTCCTGTAACGCGCGCCGGACCTCGCCAACGACCGACGGATCCTTAGAGAGTCCCAGCACAGACAGGGCCGCCATACGGACGGTCGGGTCGGGATCGCCCGCCGCCGCGCGCACGGCGGGCATCGCCGCTGTGCGTCCCATGCGCCCTGCGGATTGGATGGCGAAGATACGCACCCGTGGCGAGGGATCACGGAGCGCCGTGGTCAGCACGGCGGACACGCCGGAAGGCCCAAGCTCAGCGAGTGCCGCCGCCGCCGCGCCACGCACAGGCTCCTGGTCATGCGTCAGCAGGTGGCTCAGCAGTCCCACGGCAATGCGACGGAGCAGGCCCGCTGGCGCCTGTCCTGTTCCTGTCCCGTGATCGAAATCGGACAGGGCCTCAGCAGGACGACCCCTGTAGCCATGGACGACCGCTCGCAGTGCGTAGGCCGCCTGGTGCGGCGCATCCACAGCGATCAGCCTGTCAAGCAACAGGACGGCCCGGTCATAGTCCTTTCGCTCAAACGCAGCCTGTGCCGGCCTGATATCATCTGCAGCGAAGGCAGCCGAACCGAGGCACAGCAGTACGAGGGCTGGCGCGAGGAGGTGCGCGAGAATCCTATGCATGACGCGATGATCCCGTTATAACTGCGTGCGTGGTACGTCGAGCAGCGGGGCCAATACCTGTTCGATCTCGGCTTGCTCCACGCGCCCTCTCTCCACCCACGTCCGAGCGATCGAGATCAGAGCCTCAGCGCGTGAGGACAGGCCGTTCAGTCGCTGTGGGTTCAGCACGACCCCCTTATAGGCAACCTCCAGCAGCAGTATCTCCAGCCCATGGAGGAACTGCGCGATCTCCATCGCGCCCACATCTATCGCCCGCTCATATAGGAACGCCAGGTCGTGGAGTGCGCCTTGAAGGTTCCGCTGAAGGCTGTCTGCGTGGCCAGCGGCGGACTGCAACTCGCGGAGCGCCGTGGCGACCCCCGCCACCCGTTGCTGGACGTCTTCCAGGAAATGCCGGTCGCGGTCCGCAATCACATGAATCAGGCCGGAAACGGTCGCGACGGGGATGTCCGTCTGGCCAGGCTCCAGCGTATCATGGAGCCGCCGCAGCACACATTCACTAAAATGGCGCGACGGTTCCAGCGACGAGGGCCTCGCGCGCTTAAGATCCAGCAACGCGCTCACGACGACCCTGGCCGGCACCGTCCGCTCCGGGCCGGCGTCGCCCTGGGCGTCATCAGGAACGGACGGGGCCGCGCCGTCCAGCCTTGAGACGACTCGCTGAATATGCTCGGCCTGCAACTGCATGATGCTTTCAAGATTGGCGACCACCACCATTTTCGACTCCGCCGTACCCAGCACCTGGATGGCGGATGCCAGCAGGGCCAAGCCATGCCTGATCGCAGCCACATGCGCGCGCGTGGGCGTCAACGTTTTGTGCTGGATGGCCTGGAGCAGGGGAATGATGGCGAGCGTCAGTTTCTGCAACGCGACCAGATCAACCATGGCGGCCGATCCCATGAGATTGGTCAGGCTGCGAATGACGGTATCGTAGAGCTTGAATTCATGCTCCGGCAAGGCACCCTTATCAAGCTCCTCCAATGCCGTTTTGATTTGCCCCATCCATTCGAGCCCTTCCTCGGCAAAGACTTGCAGCACTTCTTCTTGAAACTGGTCTTCGTGAGCTTCCATCGTGCGCGAACCGAGTTCGTCGGCGTCCTATGGAGTCCTGTGACCATCGGCGATGAGCACTTGGCGGGCGAAGTCCGTCAGCGCCTGGAGCGCCTGCTTCGCGGACGCTGCGGCTGGCTCCAGATCAGCAAGCCGCGTACGCAACTCGACCACGTGCTGTTCCTCGTCCTCCAGTCTCCGATGCATCTCCTGCACATGCCGTTCGAGTTGGGCCAATCCATGCGCCTGTTCCGCCACGCGGGCTTCCAATTGTGCAATGATTTCGCGAAGTATCCGCCGATCGTCTCTAAACGTCTCCAACGGCGAGGGCGTAGCCGACGGGGCGGGACTATGGCTCGGAGATTCCACTGGAAGCCTGACCGTGGATTCAGTCACCGGCACAGCCAGCTCCAACACGGGCTCTGCCGCCGGCATCGCGCTCACGGGTTCCGGCGCACGGACACCTTGTTCCATACGGGCCGCCAGCAATGCCATCACCTGTTCACAGAAAGACGTCCCCTGAAACGGCTTTTTGACCACGCCATCGGCTTTGCAGGCCTCTGCCTTCCGGGTCACGTCATCGTCCACAAAACCCGAGAACAGGAGCACCGGCAGAGTCGCCAGATGCGCCTGCGCTCGAATGAACGCACAGACCTCGAAACCGCTCATATCCGGCATAATGACGTCGGTAATGACCATATCTGGCTGATGGGTGGACAACCAGGAGACGGCGGCCTCCCCGTTGGCCGCCAAGGCCACCGTGAGCCCTGCCTCTTTCAATACCCGTTCGGCCACTTTCCGAACACTCAGGCTATCATCCACGATTAAGACGGTCGGCATGGTCTCTCGCTATCTGGGTGACCCAGGTTTTCCTGCTTGAACAGGCGCAAGCCCTAACTCGGCCATAGCATAGATGGGCACAGCCTGCCCTTCAATCCGACATTCCCACAACACATTCGGGTCGGCCTGCGACGGCGGGTAGAGCTCGTCGGCCTGCACCGTCATCAGCTTGGGAATCGCAGCGTCAATGCAGATCGCCATGGGGCCGTCCTGCCGCTTAGCGATCAGGCACATCGGCGATGCGCCCTGCACCGGCGCCTTCAGCAGCCCGGCCAAATCGAACACCGGCAACACGTCCTCGCCATAACGCACCACGGCGTTCACAAACACGGTGCGGCTCGGCACCGACATGGCGCCAGGCCAGGGCCGAATGGCGCCGACTTCAGCGATGCGAACAGCCAGCGTCCTCCCGCCGATTGAAAAGAGCAGCAGCGGCCAGGCGGCCGTGCGCGCACTGACCGGCTTACTCTGTCCTCTCAGCATTGTCCACCTCTAACTCGATGATCGCGTCTCCATGGCCAGCCTGATCCTCCATGCGCCACGCAGGAACATCCAGCCTCATGAGGGAATCCCTGCCAACCGCAGGTCCAAGCAGCCACTCGGGGTTCGCCCACAAGGCCACCCCCTCCTGATACAGAAACAGGCCTTTATACCAGGTCCGTTCCTCACCCATAAAATGTGGCGGCAAAGGCCGAAGGTGCGTGAAGTCCAACGTGGTGAGATTCAACGCCGGATCCACTCGAAATCCCCGATGTCGGCCACGACTCCCGCAGAGGACGACCCTCGATTCCCGCGCCTGGTCAGGGAGTGGCTGTTCTAACCAGTGCGCCATGTCCGTGATCGGGTAGCTGACCCCTCGAACGGTGACGAGGCCGGTCGTCGTCGTCTCCTCCAGCGGAAGGAAGCCGTCTATGGCCGTCGCAGAAATCGCCAACATGATCGGGCCACTCGTGACGATCAGCACCCGCTCCGTGGTGGCGGCGGCCAGGGCAGAGCGGGAATGTCCCCGAAGGCTCATGTCGTCGCGCCGGCCGGACGACCCACAAAGCGGCTGATCTCCTGGATCAAGGCCCGTTCCTCAACCGGCTTGGTGATGTACGACGACACTCCCAGACTCTGCGCCATCTGCCGATGCTTGTCGCCCGCCCTCGTTGTCATGATGATGATCGGCGTGGTTTTTGTCTCCGTCCGATCCCGGAGCGCCTGAATCAACTCGTACCCGTTCATCTTAGGCATTTCCAGATCCGTGATAATCAGGCGAAACGACTCGGCCGACGCCTTGCGTAACCCCTCTTCGCCATCAGACGCCGTCTGGACCTTGTACCCGGCCCCTTCGAGCATACGCCCGATGAACTTCCGTACGCTCAGCGAATCGTCAATCAACAGCAGGCCCGCGTCACCCTGCGGCAGGCGGTCGTCGGTCTCCTCGTCCATCTCCAATCGCAGCACGTCCTGCAGCGTCGCGCGGTCGGATAGGGCCAACGTGCGCTCCGCGCCGCCGAACAGGTTGGCAGGATCCACGACCAACACCACCCTGCCTTCCGGGTCAATGGTGGCCCCGCTGTAGCAGGATCCCAGAAAGAGCTTGAGCGAACCGAGCGTTTTGATCACGATTTCCCGCAACCCCAGTAGCTCGTCCACCTCCAGTCCCAACACCCCTTTCGCCGTCTGAATCATCACGACCGGCTGAGGGCCGGTTCGCGGCGACGGATCGGTGCCCAACAACTGCGCCAGGGACTTGATCTCAATGGCTTCACCCGCCCCAACCTGTAAGACCAGATTCCCGCTGATCTCGGCGATGGCGCCCGGCGGCGGCACAAGAATCTCGCGGATCACGGGCAGCGGCAGTGCGTACTGTTGATCGCCGGCCCGCACCAGCAAGGCCGTGGAGATGAGCAGGGTCAGCGGGATGCTGAGGGTGAATTTCGTGCCGATGCCGGGCTCGGTTTCGATCTCGATCTGGCCGTTCATGTCCGTGATGACGCGCTTGACGACATCCATGCCGACGCCTCGCCCAGCCTGGTCGCCGACTTCGTCCGCCGTGGAGAAGCCCGGCAGATAGATCACGTCCATGCTGTCCGCAGGGGACATCGTCGCGGCCCGTTCGGGCCTGATCAGCCCCAGCGCCACCGCCTTCGCCTTGATCTTCTCCAGATTCATTCCCGCCCCATCGTCCTCGATCTCGATCACGACCTGATTGCCTCGATTGACCGCCGTGAGATAGACCGTCCCCGTGCCCGGCTTGCCGGCTGCAGCACGGGCAACCGCCGGCTCGATGCCGTGCGCCACGGCATTCCGCATGATATGGATCAGCGGATCGGCCAGACGCTGGACAATGCCGGCGTCCACCTCCGTGTCGGCGCCGGAGAAAATCACCTCGACAGGCTTGCCGACCGTTCGAGCCATTTCGCGCACCGCGCGCTGGAACCTGGTGAAGAGCGCCCCGATCGGCACCATGCGAGTGCGAGCGATCTCGTCCCTCAGGTCAGTGGTCAATTGCTGGAGCAGGCCCATGTCTTCACGGGCCTTGCGAATCGAGGCGTTGAGTTGGGCCATCGCCTCGCCGACGTCCTCCGCCCCCTCCGTCATGCGGCGCGCCAGGATGTTGAAGTCGTCGTATTTATCAAACTCGAGACTGCCGAAATCGATCGGCAGTGCGATCGCCGATTGTCCCGCCATGCCGCCGGTGGACGACGGCACGGCCGGCGCTTGAGGAGATGATGACGGGAGCGTAAAGGTATGTTTTTCCTCGAACGTCCGGACGGCTTCCAGCATCCGCCCTTTGTAGGTTAGCACCTGGCGCGAAAGCTGCTCCAGGCCCGTAATCCGCTGCTCCAACCGGCCACGACCAATGACCAATTCGCCGACCAGGTTGAGCAGGCGCTCCAGGCGGTCGCGGCTGACACGCACAGTGCCGGCGGCGGCTTCTTTCTGGCCAGGCGCTGGTGCGCTTGTGTCTTTGGCGACAGCGGGCGTCTCTGCTCGCGTCGGCTCCGGGATGGGGGCGCGAGGCTCTGCTCGTGACGGGGCAGCGGCAGGACTCGTCACGACGGGAGTTGTCTCCTCCGCACTTCCGGACGACGCCAGGCGGAGCCGCTGCATGATCGGATCGAAGTCCCGTCTCATATCAGTCAGCCGGCCTGGCTCGCGCCCCAACAGCAGGCGGACCATATCCACGGCATGGAAAAATACGTCGGTGAGTTCCGGCGTGACGCGCATCCGTCCCTCGCGGATGGCGCCCATGATGTCTTCCATGTAATGCGTCAAATCGCCAATTACCTGGAACCCCACTGTAAAGGCGGAACCCTTCAGTGTGTGCGCGGCCCGGAAGAGGGTATGGATCCTGTCTTGGTCATCCGGGTTTTGTTCGAGTCCGAGCAGGCAGGCTGTGATGGCGTCCAGATATTCCTGCGCTTCGGGCAGGAAAAACTCCAGTACCTCGGCATCCAGCGGCGGGATGTAGTAGGTGTCTGGATGGGCGCTCGTCTCTGGTTCATGCGCCGGCGCGGGTTCCGGCACAGGCGCGGGCGCCGGTTCGAGGTCCGGTTCACATATCGGCGCCGGCTCGCCTGAACCCGGCGATGCCTCCACCGCAGACTCAGGCATCAGCCGGCTGTCGCGGGCCGTCAGCGCGTCAAAAATGGCGGGGTCTTCTGTGCCCGTCTGATTGATGTGCGCGATCTGCTTGTGGAGCGCCACGACGATCTCGCGCAGAAGCGCGACGGTGCGCGGCCAGTCGGCGTCCGCCACGCGGTCGGCCTGTTCCAGCATCCCGGCCAGGATCTTCGCGACATGGGAGCAGCCCATGAACCCGTACAGGCCGGCTGCGCCGGTCAGTCCGTGCGCAATGATAAACCGGTCCAGCATGGACTGGGGCGTGGGGAGCGACCCGTCTCTCGGATCCAAGGCGGACGCCAGCGTGAGCAGGCCGTCCGACGCCTCGGTCGTAAAGATGTTGAGCAGGCCCTGCCGATCAAAATCGGACATGGAACGGCTACGCCTGGGACAGTTTGAATTGACCCACCGACGTCGTCATCCCCTGCGACAACGTGGCCAGACCCTCGACTGTCTGCTGCGTCTCTTCGGCCGCTTTGCGCGTCGTGCCGGCACCGGCGGCAAACCGCTGAATCGCTTTCGCCATCCCTTCCGTCGCGACGGTTTGCTGGCTGGACGATTCCGCAATGATCTGGGCCAACTCCGCCGATTTTTTGGCGATCTCTGAAATCTCCTGGAAGACGGCGCCGGTCTTGGCGGCCGACGCCGACCCGGCTTCCACCGCATGGGTCTCCTGTTCCATCGAGACGACGGCCGCCTGTGTCTCCGTCTGAATCACCGTCACGAGATTGGCGATCTCGCGCGCGGCCTGGGTCGTGCCTTCCGCCAGCTTGCGCACCTGATCGGCGACGACCGCAAACCGTGCGCCCGCCTCGCCGGCGCCGGCCGCCTCGATCGCGGCGTTGAGCGCCAGCAAGTTGGTCTGGGAGGCGATGTCCCGGATCGTGGACACGATCTGCGAAATTTCCATGGAGCGGTCGCCCAGCCCTTTCACCTGCTTCGACATCCGTTGCACTGCGGTCCGGATGGTCTGCATGCCCTCCATGGTCTCCTCCACCGCCAGGCGGCCCTTCTCGGTCGCGTCCAGCGCCTGCCGCGCGCTGGCGGAGGTCGCGCCGGCCGTCGTGGACACCTGCCGCATGGCGGTGGCCAACCCTTCGACGTCGGTCAGCGTCTGCCCAGATTCCTGTTCCTGCTGTTGCGACAACTGCGCCATCTGACCGGCGGTGTTCCGCATCGCGCGCGCCGAGTCGTTCACGCGACCGGCGGCGTCCCGCACCTGGCCGAGCAGCTTGCCGATGCGGTCCAACATCAAGTTGAACGCGTCGGCCAGGTTGCCGAACATGTCGGCGGTCACTTCGCCTCGTCGCGTCAAGTCGCCCTTACTGACTTCGGACACCAACACCAGAAACCCCATTGTGCGCGTCTGCATCGCGTCGCGCTCCGCTTCGCTTTGCACGAGCGCCGTGATTCGATCCAACATGTTGTTGAAAGCCGTGCCCATCTGTCCGAGCTCGTCCTGGCTGTCCACCTCCGCGCGCACTTGGTACGCGCCTCCGGCCGCCTGCGAGGCGACGCCCGCAATGTGCGTGACCCGCGTGACCAGAAAGCGGGACACGACATACCCGATGGTCGCCCCCAGCAGGAGCGCGACCGCCGCGCCTCCGAACAGGAGCCGCCGTTCATTCTCGGCCACGACCTGCCCCTTGCCGTGCAACTCCTTCGCCACCGCCAGCAAGGTGGCGACCAACGTCTTGCTGGCCTCGGCCACCGCTTTCCGTCTCTCAGAAATCTCGGTCTCCAGCAGAGCCTCGGCCAGGCCCTTCAGCCGCGCGCGCTCGGTTTGCGGGAGCGCGGCGACGTGGGATTTTTCCAGCAAGTCGAGCACCTCGTCCGCCGTTGTGAAATAGGCGGAGAGGGTCTTCTCCAGCGCCGTAATGTCGCGGGTCTCGTCATACTCCCCGATCGCCGCTTGGTGGGTGCCGCCGGTCAGACGTGTGAGCGCCCCCAGCGCCTCCGCCTTGGCTGCAGGAAGGTCGTCAACCAGTTGCCTGTATTCGTCCTCCGTCCTCGCAAGATCGGCATTCAGCAGGTCCACCTGATACCGGCTGACCCCGGCGCTGATGGTGGCGATGTCGCCGAGCGACAGGGTCGAATCTTCATACATCACCCGCAATTCCTCGCTGAGCGTCTGGACGCCGCGCACCCCCAGAAACGCCACCACAAAAACGGTGACGGACACGGCGGCAAAGCCCAGCGACAGCTTCGTCAACGTGGTAAGATTTTTCAGCGGTTGCATCATCCCCTGTGCCATGCTCTTCCTCCTTATGTAGATCCACTGGTAGTGCTGGAAGCGTCCATGCGCGCGAGCAGGGTCGGCACTTCGAGCAGACCGCCCATGCGGTCTTCGATCCGGAGAATCGTGGACACGAACGGCTGCGCGTCCCTGTCGCCGGCCTGCGGCGCCGGCAGGAATTGATCCGGCTGGACGGTTCTGATTTCCGGCACCTGGTCCACCAGCATCCCGACCTGGTTCGCGCCATGATGGATCACCACTCCGAATTTCTGCGGCGCGCCGGTGGCGGACAGACCGAGCAGCATGCGCACGTCCACCAGCGAAATCACCACCCCCCGGAGATTGGTGACCCCCGAAAGGACGGACGGCATGCCGGGCACCGGGGTGACGGATTCGACGGGAAAAACTTCGCGGACGCTCCGAAGATCGAGCGCAAAGAGCCCCCCGGACAGGGTGACCAGGCACACCCGCGACGGGTAGCCCGTGCGCGACGCCGCGCCGGCCGGCGCCAGAACCTGCGTCCCCTCTCCGGGACGATCCATCAGCCCATGGCCTTCTTGACGGCGGATAAGAGCGCCTCGGGTGTGAAGGGCTTGACCACGTGGACATTTGCCCCCTGTTGCTGGCCCCAGAACTTGTCGCTCTCCTGGCCTTTGGACGTGCACAGCATCACTGGGATGTGCTTAAAGCGGTCGTCATTTTTGATATCCCGGCAGGCCTGAAACCCGTTTCGGCCCGGCATCACCACATCCAGAATGACGAGATCGGGTTTCTCGGACGCGAGCTTATCCTCCAACTTATCGGCGCTCGCCAAGCACGTCACCGTATGGCCCGCCCCCTTCAAAATGCCTTCAATGAGTTGCAATTCCGCATACACATCGTCAACGAGTACGATCTTGCTCATGGTCTTCCAATGCCTCCTGTTTATGATTCGCCGGCGTTATCCGTATTGTTTCGTGTCCGTATTCTTTCTATGTCTCCGTCCACATGCCCAGCCGTCTCTGTCACAACCAGCCCTCTGGATCAGAAGACATGGTAGTGGACTCGCCCTGCCTTGTCAAGGCGGAAACAGCCGCCGTTCACGTTGACAATCCAACACATAGGGTCTTCGCACGGCCTGATTACGCCCGCTCACGCCACAACTTGGAGCGGCTTGACAACCTCGCCAACGATGGTGTTTAGTGAACGGAATGGCGCAACCATTGACATTCGTCGGGACCGTCCAGTTTTGGCCGAACGGGGCACGGGGCAATCCCGTCGCCCTCTACATGGACCAGAGCGAGCGCGGAGAATACCGCATCACGGTGCGGCTGTCGGATTGGACCCATGTCGCCGGGACCGGCGCCACCGTCAACAAGGCCGCCGGAAATTACGAACTGAATTTGAAAGCCGCGATCCCAGCCACAGGCGCCTATGAGGGACCGTACTGGAATGACGGCATCAAGGCCGAGAAGCCCGCGCCGCCAAAGATTCCATCTGTAGCGGACGGGACGCCACCAGTGCCCACGCCACCCGCTTCATGAATGACACCTTGCCATGACCTGTCCACACTGCGCCACAATGAACCAGACAGAGGCCGTCTATTGCCATCACTGCGGACAGCCGCTCGCCGTGGCAGAGACGCCGCCTCCGGCTCAAGTTTCCCCGCCTCTCACGGCTGAATGGGCCCTCTGGCAACAGTTCATCGGCCCCAGGGCCGACTGGTATCTGGAACGGTTTCGCCTGTTTCGTGACGGCACAGAAGAACGGGTGATGCCCACCTGGCACTGGCCGGCGTTCGTCGTCGGGTGGATATGGTATCTCTACCGCAAAATGTATCTACACGCCGCCGTCTTCCTCTTCGGAGGGCTCTTACCCATGGCGCTCGGCGCAGGACTGGGCGGCGTCCTCATCTGGAACGTGTTTGCCGCGGCGGCCGCCAACTATCTCTATTACATGCATGTCAAGCTCACCCTGGCCGTGATCCAGCAACGGGGAGGACGCGATCAGGCTCAGCGCGACCAACTGATACAGGATGCCGGAGGGATTCAACCCTACGTGTGGTGGCTGGGTGCCGGGCTGATGGCGCTCGCGATCGGCGCGGGCCTCATGGACCCGCCGGAACCCATGACACCGCCGGTCACAGGCCCCCCCGCCTAGATGCCCCCTGCGATCCATCCGGTTCACCTCGTCACGACCCTGCGGCAGAAATCCCTGACGCCCGTCATCGTGTTTCTGACCTCGCGTCGCGCGTGCGACGAGGCGTTTCAGACCTTCGAGTCCAGCCCTGAGACCCTGCCGCGCCACCGCCAGGATGTCATCACGAACGTCCTGGATGAGCTGACCGCCGCCTATCCCAGCATTCAGGATCATCCTTTACGCGCGATGGTCATCGCACACGGGATCGCCGCCCATCATGCTGGCCACTTGCCCTCTTGGAAAATAGCCGTCGAGGAATTGATGCGGCGTGGCTGTCTCGACGCCGTCTTTGCCACCACCACACTGGCAGCGGGCGTAGACTTTCCCGCCCGCACAGTCGTGCTCACGCAGTCCGGTCTCCGGCGTGACCATGATTTCTCCGACCTCACGGTGTCGGAGGTCTCCCAAATCTCAGGGCGGGCCGGGCGCCGGGGCAAGGACAGCGTGGGGTTTGCCCTCGTCACCCCCTCGCCCTATATGGACTTGAGCGTCCTGACACGCGGCTTGACGGGGCGACCCGAGCCGGTAGACAGCCAGTTCATCATTTCCTATCCCATGGTGCTGAATCTGCTGAAGGCGCATCCCGTAGACCATATCCAGTCCATTCTCGCAAAAAGTTTCGCGCAGTATCAGATGAACGCCCAGGCCGACACTCTGGCCTTTCGTCTCGACAAACTCCAGGCCACACTCGACACCTATCAGCCGCGCGCATGTACGGATTGGCTGGCGCAGTGGCTCGCCTACGACCAGGCCGCGCGACAGGCGACCAGAAAATTCCAGACCCGACAATCGCCTCCCCCGGACGTCCTTGCCCGCCTGCCGTTTCTGACGCCAGGGCGCCTGGTGGCATTTGCCCGCTCCCGTGGCGTAGTCCTCCGGCACTATCGCAGCAAGGGGCAGCGCCATGAGATGGTGACGGTGTTACGCAAGGGAGGAACCGTCGCGGAATGTCCCGTGGCGGACATCGCCGGCGTGGGGGATCGCACATTTGATTTCGCGCCGACCTCGGCCTTTCCCTGGGCCGCGCCAGAAGCGCTCGCGTGGTTGGAGCAACAACTCGGCGAGCTGCCCAAACAGGTTCCCACCATTACCATCCCCACGCAAGACTCGAAGGGGAACGACCTGGCCGCGAGCTTCATGGATGTTTTCCCCTGCCCCACCTGTCCCTGCCGGCTGACCTGTGCCAAGGAATTTAAGGCGGCCAATGTGGTCAAACAGGAGTGGCAGCACCACACTAAAACCGTCCAATCGCTCCGCACCGGCCTGTGGCATAAATTCCAGGAGCGCGCCGATACGCTGCACGAATTCGGCTATCTGGACTCTTCGTACCGATTGACAGAGGACGGCGACTGGGCCAGGCTGATCCGGATTGATTTTTCGCTCCTGCTCACCGAATTAATCCGCGCACAGGCCTTGCACGACGTCACGCCTGGCTCGCTGGCTGGTCTGATGGCCTGCATTTCGTATGACAATGATCGGCCCGGCTCGTTCCCCCGCATCACGCCCGCCATGGCCGCGCTCATCACCACCACGCGCCGCATGGCCATTGCACTGGCGCCACATGACGACCCGCCGCTCCTGCGGGCTGACGTGGGTGGCCTGGCGGAACGGTGGGTCGGCGACCGCAGCGTAACCTGGGCGCAACTCTGCCGCTCCACCTCCATGGCCGAGGGCGATATCTATCGGCTGCTGTCCCGCACATTGGAATATCTCTCACAGGTTCACCAATTACGCGCCACCCATCCAGACCTGGCGACGATTGCCGCCGACGCACTCGACCGCATTCGCCGTGGTGTCCTGGAGGAACTGCCATGACACTCAAACCCGAGAAACTAGCCGACCTCAGCGCCTTTCTGGATGGGATCGGGCTGCCTGAATCTCGTCCCTTTGTGCCGGATGACTGGCAAATGGAGGCCGTGGAGGCACTGGAGCAGGGGGACGTGATCGTAAGTGTGCCGACCGGAAGCGGGAAGACCTACGTGGCGGTCGAGGCCACGCGCCGCGCCCTGCGCGAGGATCGCACGGTCGTCTATACATCGCCGCTGAAAGCCCTCTCCAACACCAAGTTCACGGAGTTCGTCAAAATTTTCGGGGCGGAATCCGTCGGCATCATCACCGGCGACCGACGGGACAATCCCCATGCCCCGATTCTCATTATGACGACAGAAATCCTTCGGAACCTGCTGTACGACGCGGCAGGCGGCGAGATTGACATTCGCCTGGATACGCTCGGCCTGGTGATTCTCGACGAGAGCCAGTTCCTGGGAGACCCAGAGCGCGGCGTCGTGTGGGAGGAGACGATTATCTTTTGCCCGTCCCAGGCGCGGATGCTCCTCCTCTCGGCCTCCATCGGCAATCCACAGGAAATGGCCGCCTGGCTGACTAGTATTCGCCCAACCCCCTGCCGGCTCATTCGCCACCAACGTCGGTCGGTGCCGCTCCGGGCCGGGTATCTCCACCCGAACGGCAAATTGACGCCGTTGTTCCGAACGGTCGCCATGCCGCCGTCGCCCTCTCAGGCCGTCCTCCATCCGGAAGCCCAACGGTTGTTTGCCGCGTATCAGGATGAGACACTGTCTCGCAGGAGACCGGGATGACACGCCAGTACCTCTTCACCGCCTGTTTCTTTGCCGTCCTGTTGGCGCTGCTCTATCAGATCGGCGTCATCTTCGCGCCGTTTCTCCTGCCCGTACTCTGGGCAGCAATTCTGTCTCACGTCACCTTCCCGCTACATCTGCGATTGACGGCCCTTCTGAAGGGGCGCGAAACACTGTCGGCCGCGCTGCTGACTCTGGGCATCCTGGCGCTCGTCGTCGTGCCAGTAGGAGTGCTCGCCTCCCGACTCATCCAGGAAGCGGGCAGCGCCTATGACATCATCACGGCCTGGGTGCAGGCCGGCGGGGCCAAGCAGTTGCCAGCGATGCTCGCCACCCTGCCATTCGGAAGCGCCTTCCAGGAACTGCTGGGGCGTGTCTTTGTTTCTCCCGAAGACCTCGAATTCTTTCTCCTTCAGAGCAGCAAAACCGTCAGCGGCTTTGTCGTGGAGCAGGGCGCTGGATTCGCTAAAAACGCCTTCCTCCTGGTGGCGAACTTTCTCGTGGCGCTCGTCACGCTGTTTTTCTTCTTCAAAGACGGCGCACGGTTCCTGGAGGGCCTCTACAGAATTATTCCACTGGAAGACGGGCACAAAAAGAAGATCATCGCGCGGCTCGACCAAACGATCACGGCGGTGGTCAAGGGAACCGTCATCACGGCAATTGTGCAGGGCCTCTTGGCGGGGCTTGCCTATGCGGCGCTGGGCGTGTCGGGACCTGTTGCGCTCATGGCCATTACGATCGTGCTGGCGCCGCTTCCATTTGGCGGCACCGCGTTGATCTGGGGGCCTGTGGCGCTCTATCTGTTCTGGACCGCTCCCCTATGGAAGGCCATCGCGATGCTCGTCTGGGGCGCGGGTGTCGTCACCACGGTGGATAATTTTTTAAAGCCGATGCTGATCGGCCAGGGGGCCAAACTGCCGGTGATCTTTCTCTTTTTCAGCATCCTCGGCGGGCTGAATGCCTACGGCCTGATCGGGCTGTTCCTCGGCCCGATCCTGCTGGCCATCCTCCTCACCGCCATCCAGATCTATCGGGAAGAGTATTTGCACGAGCAGATTTCGCCGCCGCCCACCAACACGATCTGAGCAGGGACAAACAAAGAGCCCGCTGACCGTGCGATCAGCGGGCTCTTTTTAATCCCGGCAGCGTCCTACTTTCCCACAGCCTTACAGCGGCAGTATCATCGGCCCTGGAGAGCTTAACTTCCGTGTTCGGGATGGGAACGGGTGTGACCTCTCCGGCATGGCCACCGAGAAACTTGAATCATGTGTGTGTGAACAACCTGTGTCTGTCAGGAGCAAATTTATAGTTAAGCCTCACGGCCGATTAGTACTGGTTAGCTACAGGCCTTACGGCCCTTCCACACCCAGCCTATCAAACTCGTAGTCTTCGAGTGGCCTTCAGGAACCTTACGGTCCGGGAGATCTTATCTTGAGGCAGGCTTCCCGCTTAGATGCTTTCAGCGGTTATCCCAACCGAACATAGCTACCCGACAATGCCGCGGGCGCGACAATCGGCACACTAGAGGT
>Ga0105164_10000011_pt1 | contig 175271 bp, 149 predicted proteins | sample VDWuncwatermetaG_FD_89674 | JGI IMG/M metagenome (GOLD analysis project Ga0105164, IMG submission 89674) | Wastewater microbial communities from Netherlands to study Microbial Dark Matter (Phase II) - VDW unchlorinated drinking water | ecosystem: Environmental > Aquatic > Freshwater >...
CCGCCGTGCCCGCCGTCCGCCTCGCTCTCGAACGCGCCCGCTGGCGCGCCGCCGACGTCGACGTCTGGGAGATCAACGAGACCTTCGCCGCCCAGGTCCTCCTTGACGCGGCCGAGCTCGGCCTCGACGCCGAGCGCATCAACCCCAACGGCGGCGCGATCGCTCTTGGCCACCCTTTCGGCGCGACCGGCGTGCGCCTCGTCCACACCTTGCTGCTCGAGCTCCGTCGCCGCTCCCGCCGCCGCGGCGTCGCCGCCATCAGCGTCGGCGGCGGCCTCGGCATCGCCGTCTGCGTCGAAGCCTTATAGAGGGCGGGTCCCGAGGCGGGTGAGCCAGGCGGCGCCGAGGCCGAGGGTCATGCCGCAGCACAAGGTCAGGAACAGAGCGAGGCCGAGGACTCCGCCGACCACGGACAAGAGGCCGCCGAGGATCGAAAGCGCCGCGGTCGCGACGCCGGCGTAGCCGACGGCCATGATCGTGGTCGGCTCGGGCTTGCCGAGATTCTGGCAGGCTCTCCGGGACATCAGGAGGAAGAAGGCGCCGGTGCCCGCCACGAGCGCCGCCGCCAGCGCCGCGTAGGCCACCGGGATGAAGGGAATGCCGATCACCGAGACTGTCAGGGCGAGCGTCGCCGGCACGATCGCCATCTCGATGAGCAGGCCGATGCCGAGAGCCCGCCAGAAATCCGTCGACGCGGCCGCGGCGACAGTCTCGACCTGGGTCGGGAAGAACAAGGTCGCCAGGATCGGGAGCAGGCACAGGCTGAGGAGAAAGCCCGAGAAGATGGCCTTCTTCTGCTTCTTGTCCTCCTCGGTGCTGCGGGCGGCGCGGCGGGAGGCTCTGGCGACGCCGGGCACCATCGCGCCGATCACGGGGGAACTATAGTTGTGGATCTTGCCGCGTATCGTCGCGCCGGGTTCCTGTTGCAGCCGCCCGCCGTAGACGGAGACCTCGCCCGCGATCGTCGCCGAGGAGCGCACGGTCAGGTCGCCGCCATAGGTGGAAACATCGCCGCTGACAATTCCGGACAGGTCGATGGGGCCGCCGTAGGAGGACAGGTCCCCGCCGACGCGTCCGGACACGCGAACGGGACCGCCGAAGGACGACGCCTCGTCGCGGCACTCGCCCTCGACGACAAGCGGCCCGCCGAACGCGGCGCAATCGCCCTTGACCACGCCCTTGACGTTCACCGCCCCGTCCGCGGCGAGGTCTCCCTCTATCGTTTGTCCCTTCTCGACGGTGTAGTCTCCCTTGCGCACCTCGTCGTCTCCGAGCTTGAGCGCTCGGGCGGGGACGGTCACGGCGAGAAGAATAGCGGCCAGGAGAAGTCGGGATTTCATGATTTGGCTCCGATGAGACGGGTCTTGTGCGCGTGCGGCATGGAAATCGTGAGGAACAGCGCGACGGCGAGCAGCGCCGCCGCCGAGAACTCGGCGCCGGCGCGCGGAGCCGGCAGGAGATGCAGCGCCAGGCGGGCGGTCGCGTCGAGCACGGCGACGCCCTCGGCGGCCAAGGCCGCGAGGCGCGGAATCGAAAGCGATAGGCGCGTCGCGCCGGCCGCGAGCGCCAGGGAGGAGGCCGCCGCCGCCGCCGCGAGCGGCCACGCGGGCACGGCGTTCAGGCGCCGCTCCCTCTTAAGGGAGGCGAGCACTCCCGCGCTGAACGCGGCGCTCGGGCGCGGCTGGGGCAGCGAGGCGAGCGCCGCGCTCATGGTCCGTGAGAGGACGAGAACTCGGGAGCAGGCGGCGCACCCCGCCAGATGGGAGGCCAGAGCGGCGTCCTGGCGCGCGCCGTCAAGCGTCGCGCTGATGAGTCGTCGGGCGTTCTCGCAGTTCATGGTTCTACCCCTCATTACGGACGGGGCGCCTCCCGGGTTTCATTATTTTCGAACGCTTCCCATTTACGGCGCATCAGCTCCCGGGCCCGAAAGAGCCGTATTTTTGCGGTCCCTTCCGGGATACCGAGGGCCGCGGCGACTTCCTCGACGCTCAGCCCCTCGATGTGGCGCAGCAGGAGCGCCTCACGGTACAGCGGGGGCAAAGCGGCGAGCAGGCGCTCGACGAGCGCCCCGTCGAGCGAGGCCTCGGCCAGCCGCTCGGGCCCGTCGGCGCCGTCGGCCGGATCGATCGGGGCCTCGTCATGGTCCAGGGACAGGTCCGTCTTACGCGCGCGCAGAAAGTCGAGGGCGGCGTGGTGGGCGATCCCCAGCAGCCAGGAATGGAGCGGTCGCGCGAGATCGAACGACTCCAGCGAGCGGAACGCCTTGAGGAAGACGACCTGCGCCAGGTCCTCCGCGTCGGGCGCCGAGCCGGTCAGGCGCAGCAAAAAGGCGTAGACCCGGGCTTGATGCCGCTCAAGTAGAGCGGCAAAGGCGGCTTCGTCGCCCGCCAGGCAGCGGCGGACGAGGTCGGCGTCGGTGTCGAGGGGTTCGCTCACGGCACTCATACTACGTATAGCGGGCGCCGGAGGTTTCGTTTTCTAGAAACGAAACGCGATGGTGATGCGGTTGACGGAGCCCAGATCGCCGAAGGGCAGCCACGCGTAGTCGAGGCGCAGCGCGGAGAAGTCGAAGCCCGCGCCGGCGGAGAAGCCGGTGAAGCCGTCGACGCCGCGCGTACGGTTCTGATCGTAGCCGCCGCGAACGGAGACCGTCCAGGGTTTCTTCATGCCGACCTTCGAGGCGGGAATGCGGGCCTCGACGCCGAGCGAGGCGTACGGATCCTGGTCGACCGGAAGATTGATGTCGAGCCCGGCGTCGAAGGTGGGCGACACGCGCCACAAGGCGCCGGCGCGCATCCGCGCGGGGAGGGAATCTGCCGTGCTCCCGAGCTTGATTGGGGGGCCGATGTTCGTAATCGAGCAGCCGACATCGAGCGGGCCTTCGCCGATGTCGGCCACATGCTTGGCGAGAAGGCCGAAATCCGCGGCGGCGGTCGTGCCGCTGCGATCAGCGAGCGAGGAACGAATCAGCTTGAGCCCGCCCGCAAGCGAGAAGGGTCCGATCAGGCGGCGGGCGTACCAGGCGCCGAGCGCCAGATCTGTCGGAGTAAATTTGCCGGTCGAGTCGCCGACGGCGTTGTACGCGGTCTGCGCGCCCTGAGAGGTGTAGAGCAAGCCCGCGGCGAAAGCGCCGTCGCGGCCGAGCGGCCGCGCATAGGCGACGGAACCCGAGTATGAGGATTCAAGCAGGGCGTCATATCCCAGAGCCACCTCGCTTGGCGCCTCGGCCTCGATGCGAGCGAGGGACGCGGGATTGAGAAAGACCGACTCGGCGCCCTGGCCCGCGGCCGCGACACGCCGCCCATCGCCGCCGTTCGCGCGCCGCCCGGCGATTTAAGAAAGACGGCGCCCGTCGTGCCCGACGCCCGCGAGGAAAAAGCTCCGGGGGGGAAGAAGCCGGCGCGGACGGGAGTCGCGGCGACGGCGAGAGCGGCAAAAAGAGCTAAACGGGCCAGACCGGCCCCCGCCGCGGCTTTTCCTCGGGCGGAGCTTCCGGCGTGGGAGCCGGCTCCACGGCCGTCTCCGCGGCCGGCTGCGACGCGGCGGGCTCGGGAGCGACAAGCGCGCTCAAATCCATGCGGATCGTTTCCTCGGCCCTGCGCGCCGTTTCACTAATCTTCACGGGAGCGGGCTCCGGCTCGGGAAAAGGTTCCGGCGTCGGCGCGGGGGCGGGGGGAGGGGCGGATAGAGTCAAGGCAGCCGACAAATCGAGGGGCGCGGGCGCCGGTTCAGGGGCCGGCGCGGGCGCGGGTTCGGGCGCGGCTTCGGGCGCGGGTTCGGGCGCGGGCTCCGGCTCGGCCTTCCGGGATTTCTTCGGAAAGGGCGCGGGCGGAGCGGCGACCTTCATATTCTCCACCACGCGGGCCAATTCGCCAAGGCGCTCGATCAGAGCCTCGTCGCGAGAGGAGCCCGCGGCGAGTTGATCGTCGACCCGTTTGGCGAGCGCGTTCATTTCCTTATGAAGCTCGGTCAGCTCGCTCTTGATATTCTGCAGATAGACGACGGCGGGGCTGAGTCCCGCGGTCGTATTCGCGGGGTCGCGGCGACGCTCGGCCCCGGCGGCCTCGGCTTCCAATTTCGGCTTAGGCTCGAGCCTCGCTTCGGCGTCCTTCGCCTCGGCATGCGAGGCGACCCGCGCTTCCGCGGCCGTGTCGGGAATGTACACCGGGCGAATCGCCGCGGGGGCGGGGGCGTCCTTGTCCGTTCCTTGCTCCGCCTCGGTCACGTCGGCCGCCTCGGAGGCGGCGCGGTACTGGCCGAGCAGAAAGAAGAAGAGGATCCCGCTGACAAGAAGGCCCGCCGAAGAGATGTAGAACCATCCGTCCGCCCAGAGTCCGCTCATAAAGGAATGGTATCCGTCCGGTGACGCAAAGTCAACGAACTCATGCCGTAGAAAAGTATAATCAACCCATGGTGACGAGCCGGCCGCCGTACCGCCTCGCTTTTTGTCCACGCCAAGAGGCCGAACGAACGCTCGGAAACCCCCTTGAGCTCGAGCGCCGCTTCAGCTCCGCGGAATTGGCGGAGCTCGAGGCGCTGCCCGAGCGCCGGCGAGTCGACCGCGTGGCGGGACGCCTTGCCGTCAAGCGCGCGCTGGCCGCGCACTTTCTCGGCGAGCACGACTGGGACGCCGATGCCGCCGAGCTCGAGATCTTCAACGACGCGGACGGGCGGCCGCGCCTGGCCATGCCGAAGGACGCGCCGGCCCCGGCTCCGTCGTTTTCCATCTCGCATTGCGCGCAGGGAGGAGCGGCCGCCGTATCTTCGCCCGAGCGCCGCATCGGAGTGGACATCGAGACGATCACGCCCCGCCCGGCCGAGGTGATCGCCTTCGTCGCGTCGCCCGGAGAGCTCGCAGCCGGGCCGAACGATCCCGAGGCGCAGGCGCGGCTCTGGACGGGGAAGGAGGCGACTCTCAAGATGCTGGGGCTCGGCCTCGACGCGGACGCGCGCGCCGTGCGCCCCGAGGCCGACGGCGTGACGCTGACGGGCGTGCCCGCGAAGGCGTGGGCGGCGCTCGGCTCGCCCCGAGTGCGGCTCGATTATGACGGCGTGGAAGGCGCGCGAATCGCGGTCGCCTACACGGGAGACTGATCACTATGGATAAAGAAGCGGTGAAAAATCCGAAGACCCCGCGGCCCGTCGCGGCGAGCGTCGTCAAGCTGCGCGCGGCCGTCGAGAAGGCCTCCGCCGGCGGCGGCGCCGCCCGCGTCGAGGCGCAGAAATCCCGCGGCAAGTTCACGGCCCGCGAGCGCATTCACTACCTGCTCGACGAAGGAACCTTCCAGGAACTGGACCTTCTCGTCACGACGCGCGCCACCGACTTCGGCCTCAAGGACAAGGACATTCCCGGCGACGGCGTGATCACCGGCTTCGGGCAGATCAACGGGCGGGAAGTTTGCGTGTACGCGCAGGACTTCACCGTTCTGGGCGGCTCGCTCGGCCTCGCCCACGCGAAGAAGATCGCGAAGGTGATGGACCTCGCCTACGAGAACCGCGTGCCGGTCGTCGGCCTGCTGGATTCCGGCGGGGCGCGCATCCAGGAAGGCGTCGACAGCCTCGACGGCTACGCCGAGATTTTCCAGAGAAACGTAAAGTGCTCCGGGGTGATCCCTCAAATTTCCGTGATTCTGGGCCCTTGCGCCGGCGGCGCGGTCTACTCGCCCGCGTTGACCGACTACATCTTCATGGTCGAGGGCATCTCGCAGATGTTCGTGACCGGACCGGACGTCGTGAAAGCCGCGACGGGCGAGGAGGTCACGTTCGACGGCCTCGGCGGGGCGGACGCGCACAGCGCGAAATCCGGCGTCTGCCACTTCGTCGCCAAATCCGAGCCTGACTGCTTCCGCCAGGTGCGCGAGCTTCTCTCCTACCTGCCGCAGAACCGCTGGGAGAAGGCGCCGCGCGTCGCCAACCCCGACCCGATCCGCCGGTCGGTCCCGCTCCTCGAGAAAATGTGCGACCTCGACCCGCGCAAGTCCTACCGCGTTCACCACATCGTCTGGCAGATCGCCGACGAGCACAAGTTCTTCGAGGTCCAAGCCGGCTACGCGAAGAACATGGTCACGGGCTTCTGCCGCATGGGCGGCGAGGTCGTCGGCGTGATCGCCAACAATCCGGCCCACGTCGCCGGCGCGCTCGACATCAACGCCTCCGACAAAGCCGCCCGCTTCATCCGCTTCCTCAACTGCTTCAACATCCCGGTGCTGACCTTGGTCGACGTCCCGGGCTACTGGCCCGGCGTCACGCAGGAGCACGGCGGCATCATCCGTCACGGCGCGAAAATCCTGTTCGCCTACGCCGAGGCGACGGTGCCGAAGATCACGGTCATCCTGCGAAAGGCCTACGGCGGCGCGTACATCGCGATGAGCTCCAAGCACTTGAAGGGCGACTTCAACTTCGCCCTGCCCTGCGCCGAGATCGCGGTCATGGGCCCGGCCGGCGCCATCGAAATCCTGTACTCGCGCGAGCTCGCCGCATGCAAGAAGGACGAGGAGAAGGCGGCACTGCGGGCCAAGCTGACGGCCGAGTACGCCGCCAAGTTCGCCTCGCCCTATCAAACGGCCTCGACAGGCTCCATCGACGAGGTCATCGAGCCCTCCCAGATGCGCTATAAGATCGTGCGCGCCCTCCGATTCCTCAAGGATAAGCGCGTGCCCGGCACGCACGAGAACCGCGGCAACATACCCCTGTAGATGGTGTCAGGCCTTCCACTATTCCACTTTCGCGCTCCGAAAGTGAAATAGTGGAAGGCCTGACACCTTCATAAAGCCGTGACATTTTCGCGAATTCTGCTATACTTCCGGCGATGATCAAGGCGCAGATTCTCGTCGTCGAGGACCAGGCGGCCACGGCCGATCTCATCCTCGAGGTGCTCAAGGCCGAGGGCTACGAGGCTCAGACCGTCGACAGCCTGGCGAAGGCGCGCGTGCGCCTGAAGAAGCAGCCGCCCGAGCTCCTCCTCCTCGACCGCAACCTTCCCGACGGCGACGGAGTCGACCTTCTGGCCGAGATTCGCAATGACGAGAAGCTCGGGACGCTTCCCGTCATCATCCTGACCGCCAAGAAGGAGGTCGCCGACAAGATCGCGGGCCTGCGCGTCGGAGCCGACGACTATGTCGCCAAGCCCTTCAACACCGAGGAGCTGGTCGCCCGCGTGGCCGCGATTCTGCGCCGCGCCGGCAAGGGTGAGGAGCCGACCTCGGTCGAGGCCGGCGGCATCAAGCTCGACCGCGCCTCGCGAAAGGTCCACATCGGCGGCAAGGAAGTCGCCCTCTCGGCCAAGGAGTTCGACCTGCTCTGGTTCCTCGTCTACCGCAAGGGCCGCGTGCTGACGCGCGACTTCCTGCTGCAGCACGTCTGGGGCTACGACTCCGGCATCGACCTGACGACCAAGGTCATCGACGTCACGCTTTCCCACCTGCGCAACAAGATCGGCGGCGTCGCGGACAAGATCGTCGCCGTCCGCGGCTTCGGCTACCGCTTCGACGCGTAAGCGCCGCTTCCATGGCCGATATCAAGACCGAGGTCTCCCGCCGCCGCACCTTCGCGATCATCTCTCACCCCGACGCGGGCAAAACCACTCTGACCGAGAAGCTGCTGCTGTACGGCGGTGCGCTCCAGCTCGCCGGCTCCGTCACCGCGCGCAAGAATCAGAGCTCCTCGGCGTCGGACTGGATGGAGCTCGAGCGCAAGCGCGGCATATCCGTGAGCTCGACGGTCCTGATGTTCGACTACGAGGGGCATCGCATCAACCTCCTCGACACGCCCGGCCACAAGGACTTCTCCGAGGACACCTATCGCGTCCTCACCGCCGTCGACGCCGCCGTCATGGTCATCGACGCCGGCAAGGGCATCGAGCCTCAAACCCTGAAGCTGTTCGAGGTCTGCCGTCTGCGTGGGATTCCGATCCTGACGTTCATGAACAAGCTCGACCGCGAGACCAAGGACCTGCTCGAGCTCCTCGACGAGCTCGAAAACCAGCTCCAGCTCCACCCCTATCCCGTGAACTGGCCGATGGGCGTGGGCCAGCGCTTCAAGGGCGTGTACGACCGCACCACGAAGCAGGCGCACATGTTCGAGCGCACGGTGCGCGGCGCCTACAAGGCCCCCGTTGAGGTCGCCGGCATCGACGACCCCGCCGTCAAGGACGCGCTCGACGCCGACTCCTACCACCATTTCGTCGAGCAGATTCACCTGCTCGACGCGGCGGGCGCCGGCTTCGACGCCGCGGACGCGCTGAAGGGGGGCACGACGCCGGTGTACTTCGGCTCGGCGGTCAACAACTTCGGCGTGCAGATGCTGCTCGACGCTCTGATCAAGCACGCGCCCGCGCCCGCGGCACGCGCCTCGACCGCCGGCGTGATCCAGCCCGAAGCGGAGTCTTTCTCCGGCTTCGTATTCAAGATCCAGGGGAACATGGACCCCAAGCACCGCGACCGCGTCGCCTTCGTGCGCGTGGTGTCCGGGAAGTTCACCCGCGACCTGACCGTGACCCACAGCCGCACCGGGAAGTCATTCCGTCTGGCCAACGCTCACAAAATCTTCGGCCGCGAGCGGGAGATCATCGAGGAGGCTTACGCCGGCGACGTCATCGGCCTCGTGGGCTATTCCGATTTCGGCATCGGCGACACCCTCTCGGAGAATCCCAAGGTCGTCTACGATGAGATTCCGCGCTTCGCGCCCGAATGCTTCGCGCGCATCAGCAACCCGAACCCGTCCAAATACAAGCCGTTCGCCAAGGGCCTCGAGCAGCTCCTGCGCGAGGGCGTCGTGCGCGCGCTCGTCCCCCGCGACATGGGCGACGCGAAAACCACCTTGCTCGCCGCGGTCGGCCCGCTCCAGTTCGAGGTCGCGCAGTTCCGACTGCAATCCGAGTACGGGGTGGATTCTCGCCTCGAGCCGATGGCCTGGACGCTCGCGCGCTGGGTCGGCCCCAACACTAAGCCCGGCGCCGTGGACGCCGTCGCGCTTCCGATGCAGTCCGCGCGCGTCAAGGACGAGGACGGCAACGAGATGATCCTCTTCCCGACGCCCTGGTCCCTGCAGTATCTCTCGGAGAAGCATCCCGAGATCGAGCTGCTGCGCCTGCCGCCCTCGAGGAAGGCGTCGTGAGACTCCTGCTCCTGCTCGCCGTCCTCGCGGTTCCGGGCGCGGCGTGCCCCGTGCCCGAGGCGCTGAGCCACCGCGTGACCGCGAAGCTCTCCCGCAAGCCGGTCTATTACACCCAGGGTCTGGTCTATCACAACGGAGCGCTGTACGAGAGCACCGGCCTCTACGGCAAGTCCGGGCTGTACAAGATCGACCCGGTCACGGGGGCCTACCAGCAGCTGTCGCTCAATGCGAAGCAGTTTTTCGGCGAGGGGCTGGCAAAGCTCGGCCGCCAGCTCTTCCAGCTGACCTGGAAAGAGGGGACGGTGTTCGTCTACGATCTCGAGGCCAAGGGGGTCCTGCCGTCGCCGTCGATGACCTACGCGCGCGAGGGCTGGGGCCTGACGACGAACGACCGGCATCTGATCGCCAGCGACGGGGGCTCGAAGCTGCACTACCTGAACCCGGCGGACCTGTCCACCGCGCGCTCCCTCCCGGTTTTGCTGGAGCGCCAGCCCGTCGAGAATCTTAACGAGCTCGAGCACGCGCGGGGGAAGATCTTCGCGAACGTCTTCATGACCGACGTGATACTGCGCATCGACCCCGCGACCGGCTGCGTGGACGGGACCTTGGATCTCAGCGGCCTTCAGTCCAAGGCCGAACGGGACGCGCTGGCCTACGGCGAGGTGCTCAACGGCATCGCGTACGACCCCGCGGAGGACGCCTTCTACGTTACCGGAAAGAACTGGCCCGCGATCTACAAGCTCAAGATCGGGAACTAAGGCTCACTTCTCCGGAATAGCGGCCGAAAATTCCAGCCGGTCGCCCGCCTTGAGCTTTCGGCGAGACGCCTCGCCGGAGGCGAGCTCGAGCACGAACTGCCCTTGGCCGCCCGCGGTGACGATCTTGTCGTCGGGGGTGTCCACGGTGGACGCGCGCAGCTTCTCGTGGATCACCGTGATCCTCTTGTCCGACCCGATCCAGAGGATGTCGAGGGGGACCAAGGTATTCTTCATCCAGAAGTTCAGGTACATGTCCTGGGGGAACACGAACATCATCCCATAGGTGCGCGGCATCTTCGTGACGCACATGAGGCCGATCTCGCGCGTCGCGGGCGTGTCGACCAGATCGACCTTGATCGTCTTGCCGTCGGGGAAGGTCAGGGGGATTTTCTTGGACGCGGGAACGGACTGGGGCACGCATTTGACGGCGGCGCGCGTCGACGAAGGGCTCCCGGCGAAGGCGGCGGGCGCCACGGCCAGCAGCAACAGTAAAAATTTCATCGGCTATCTCCGGTCCGGCTGAGACTTTACAAATTCGGATATCTTGCGGGCCTCGTCGGCCCAGCCGCGCGTGCCCCAGGGGCCGAGGCGGCCCCACAGCAGGCGGGCGATGTCATGGTAGAAGACGCCCCGAGCCGGCCCATCGCCGTAGACGCCGGAGACGGCGGCCTTCATGCGCCGGCCGAATTCGGCGGGTCCGGCGGGGTCCTTCTGGTGAAGCCCCCAATCGAAGATATCACCCGGAAGAAGCTGCACGTCGCCGGTCTTCACGTACTCGTTCCAGCTCTTCATCATCGCCCCGTACTGAGGCTTGTCGGCCTCGTAAAACATCAGCGCGTCGATGTCCACGCCCGCGTCGTTCATCATGACCGGGTCCTGGCCGTGGTGCCAGCCCTTTTCCCAGGTCAAGGTGAACGCCCACAGCGGCTTGCCGCCGAGGCGGGCCTTGATCTCCTTGGCGATCAGCGCGACGCGGCGCGCGCGCCACCACTCCCAGGCCTCGACGAAATTCATGTCGCGGCGCATGATCTTTTTGCGCGCGAGCCAGGTCATGCGCTCGTCCCTCGTCAGACGGCGCCATTCGGGGGGGACCGCGATCCCCGGCATCTCAGCCACGAAGTCGTCGACGAGCTCGTAGCCGCCGAGCGCGTTGCGGATGTAGTCCAGGCCGACCCAGTCCACGTTCGGGTCGTCGGCGTACGGCTTCAGAAACGCGGCGACGTCGGACAGACGCTTGTTGTCGCGGATCGAGATCGCGCGGGTGACGACGGACGCTCCGTCCTTGATCTCGAGCCCATACTCGTAGCCGGGCAGCTGCGCCTTCGACATCGTCAGCGAGAACATCGCGTACACGCCGAACTGCAGGCCGCGCTTTTTGCATTCCTCGGCGACCTTTGGGATCAGCGCGAGGTTGGTCTTCATCCAGATTTCGTCCTTGCCGAGCCCCGGAGTCTGGCCGCCGAGCATCCAGAACGCGTCCGCGCCGACGTACTTCGACCAGTCGAGCAGGCCGCGCCAATCCGTCATGTTCCCGTCCGGCCCCTTGATCTTCATCGAGGCAAGCGGCATCACGCTCTCGAGCGTGGCGACAACGAAACCATCAGGCATCTTCTTGGGAACGCGCCGCGAGATTTTGAAGGGGGCGGAGGCCAACCGGTCGGCGAGATCGGCCCTCCCAAGAAGGACGGGCCGGTAAGCGCCGGACGGGGCGTTCCACGGCACGGGCCATTTCGCCGTCCACCGCCCCGGCGCGACGCGCACGGCCTTCATCTCGCGTATTCCCGCGATCGTCGTCAGGGTCTCGGTGCCGCGCATGACGACAAAGCGCGGCGGAGCCGCGCTAAAAGACTCGTCGAGCGAGCGATCGCTGAAATCGAGCGCCAGCTCGACGATATCATAATGATAATGGTCGGCCCTCGACGCGGCCAGGCTGATCGCCCGGCTCTTCACGCGCGTGGACCAGAACGCGAATGTCGCGGCATACAGCAGCGCCACGCCGGCCAGCAGCATGAGTCCGTGGCGATGTTTGACGGTAAGCCTCATGACGAAGATTCTATGTTATCACGCTAGGTCTAAAGATCGGCGCGAAGCGCCCCAAGGACCCATCTCGATACTCCCAAAGTCTTGCTACCATCGAAAAATGATTTCGTTGCCGTTAATCTTTTTATCGTTGTCGTCCCCGTCCCGCGCCGCCGCACCTAGTTTAACGGCGCCGAAGGCGCCAATACACGTCACCCCCACGTCGCCGTCCATGTCCGTCATATCTCCGCTCAATTCGTTGCCGTTAATGCCGGCGCAATCGTTGCCGTTACAGTCGTTGTCTCTGACCCCCACCGCCCTCCAAGCCGCGCCCATACTGGCCGCCGCCGTCGACCCCAAAGTCCCCGTCGAAGCCGCCGCCGCAGGCGGCGAAAAGCTGACCGCCCTGCTTCAAGGCCCCGATCCGCTGTCCCGCGTGAAGCTCGCGGAGGTCGTCCCCGGCGTCCTCCACATGCAATTCCCGTCCCAGCGCCTGATGGCCACGACCTTCGTCCGCTTCCAGGAGCACTACGAATCCCCGAAATACCGCGGCAAGGTCTTCACGCGCGCCGAGTTCGACGCCTGGTACTCCTCCCAAGACCGGCCCGGAGGCGTTTCCTATTACAAGTACTGGGACGGCTTCAACATCCCTTCCCGCGTCCTCAAACGATTTCAAAGAGGAGACTTCGACCCGCTCGATCCCAAGGAGCAGGCCCTCCTCCGCCGCCTCTCCGCGAGCGGCGACCGCTTCTATGTCATCGCCACGTCCGGCCGGGATGTGAACCGCAGGGTCCTCCGCCACGAGGTCGCCCACGGCCTCTGGTACACCCGCCCGGACTACCGGCGGCGCGCCCAGGCCCTTCTTCGAAGCGTCAACCTCAAGCCCGTCCTCAAGATGCTCGAGCGCCTCAAGTACCACCCCGGAGTCTGGCTCGACGAGGCCCACGCCTGGCTCGGCGACGAGGCCCGGGACATCCGCTCCGAAGGGGTGAACCCCAAGCCCTACGCCGCCGTTCGCAAGCGCCTTCTCGCCCTGCAAAAGGAATACGCCTCCGGCCTTTTTTGATATACTCCGAACCTCGACAGCCTTTCGATCAGGGGGACGCGACATGGTGACGGGACTGGTGCTGGTGCGTTTGATGGCGGGCAAGGAAAAGGGCGCTCTGTCCCGCATTAAGGAGATCAAGGGCGTCTCTCACGTCACCGCCGTGTTCGGACGCTGGGACCTCGTGCTCGATATCGAGACCGAGGACGTCGGTACGCTCTCCAACGTCGTCGTGCGCGACATCCGCGCCACCCCCGGAGTGCTCTCCACCGAGAGCCTCGTCACGACCTCCATCTAGTGAGCGAACCCGTCCTTTCCGTCCGCGGGCTGCGGACGCACTTCATCACGCGCGAACGGACCGTCAAGGCGGTCGATGGGGTCACCTATGACCTCCACCCCGGCAAGACGCTCGCCGTCGTCGGCGAATCCGGCTCAGGCAAGAGCGTCCATGCGCTGAGCATTCTCCGCCTCCTGCCTGAGCCGCCCGCCAAGGTCGTCGGCGGAGAAATTTTATTCCAGGGCCAGGACCTGCTCAAGATGAACCACGAGCAGATGCGCAAGATCCGCGGCAACCGCATCGCGATGATCTTCCAGGAGCCGATGACGAGCCTGAACCCCGTCATCCGGGTCGGCGAGCAGATCGCCGAGGCCATCGTTCTGCACCAGGGCCTCACCCAGGAAAAGGCCATGGCCAAGGCCGTCGACCTCCTCAAGAAGGTCGGCATTCCGCACCCGGAAGAACGGGTGCACGATTATCCGCACCAGTTCTCCGGCGGCATGCGCCAGCGCGCGATGATCGCGATCGCGCTCTCCTGCGAGCCCGACGTCCTCATCGCCGACGAGCCGACCACCGCCCTCGACGTCACCATCCAGGCCCAGATTCTCGAGCTGATGAAGGACCTCCAGCGCGAGTACCACATGGCGATCGTGCTGATCACGCACAACATCGGCGTCGTCGCCGAGATGGCCGACGACGTCGTCGTCATGTACGCCGGCCGGCCGGTCGAGCACGCCTCGGTCAACGAGCTGTTCAAGAATCCCAAGCATCCGTACACCAAGGGCCTGCTCGGCTCGGTCCCCTCGATCTATGAGCGCAAGGAGCGCCTCGAGGCGATCTCCGGCCAGCCGCCGGACCTGAGCGGCGGCTTCGTCGGCTGCCCGTTCGAGCCGCGCTGCGGCTGCGCGCAGGCGCGCTGCAAGACCGAGGACCCGCCCCAGTTCCACCTCGCCGGCCCGCGCATGTCCAACTGCTGGGAGAACGAGAAGGAAGCCGAGCAGAGCTCGCACCGACACCAGGGCGAGAAGACCGGAGCCTCGAAATGAGCGCGCCCCTCCTCGAGGTCAAGAACCTCAAGAAGCACTTCGACGCCCGCAAGGGGATGTTCGGCGAGAAGACCACGGTCAAGGCCGTCGACGGCGTGTCCTTCAGCGTGATGCCGCAGGAAAGCTTCGCGGTCGTCGGCGAATCCGGCTGCGGCAAGACGACGCTGGGCAAATTGGTTCTGGCGCTCGAGAAATCCACGGACGGCTCGGTCGTTTTCGACGGCAAAGACGTCTCCAAGATGAATTCCGCCGAGCTCAAGAAGATGCGCCGCGAAATGCAGGTCATCTTTCAAGATCCTTATTCGAGCCTGAATCCGCGCATGACGGTCGAGGACATCATCACCGAGCCGTGGGTGATCCACGACATGCACAAGGACCCCGCGGAGCGCGCCAAAAAACTGGCGAAGCTGCTCGACGACTGCGGCATCGCGAAGAGCTATCTGCCGCGTCATCCTCACGAGTTCTCCGGCGGCCAACGGCAGCGTGTCGGCATCGCGCGGGCATTATCGCTCGATCCGAAATTGGTCGTCGCGGACGAACCGGTCTCCGCGCTCGACGTCTCGATCCAAGCTCAAATTCTCAATTTGCTGAAAGATCTGCAAAAAGAAAGAAAGCTGGCCTACCTGTTCATCTCCCACGATTTCTCGGTGGTCCGTCATTTGTGCACAAGAATCGCCGTTATGTATTTGGGGCGAGTCGTTGAGACCGCCGATTCCGAAACTTTGTTCAACGATCCTCAGCATCCGTACACCGAAGCGCTCCTCTCCGCCGTGCCGGTCCCCGATCCTTCCATTGAAAAGCGCCGAAAACGAATCATCTTGTCCGGCGACGTCCCTTCGCCGCTGAAGCCTCCGTCCGGCTGCCGCTTCCACCCGCGCTGCCGCTACATGAAGGAAACCTGCAAGACCAACGACCAGGTCCTGATCACGGCCAAGTCCGGCCATGAAACCGCCTGCGAAGTGCTTCCGTTCAAAGACAAGCGCAGCGACGCCGCGCTCGTCGCCCTCTAAAAGGAGAGCCCCTCGATGACCACGCACGCGAAGGAAGCGCACAAGCCCTACGTCGCGGACAAGACGACCATGCACGAGTTCACCTGGTCCGCGGTGATCGTGGGCGCGCTCCTCGGCATCGTCTTCGGCGCTTCCTCGCTCTACCTCGTGCTGAAGGTCGGCATGACCGTGTCCGCGTCGATTCCGATCGCGGTGCTCTCCATCACGCTCTTCCGCCTTTTTTCAAAGCTGACGGGAGCCCGCAACACCACCATCCTCGAAAATAACATCGTGCAGACCGTCGGCTCCGCGGGCGAGTCCATCGCCTTCGGCGTCGGCGTCACCATGCCGGCCTTGATGATCCTGGGATATGAAATGGACGCGGCGCGCGTGCTGATCGTCTCCTCGCTCGGCGGCCTGCTCGGCGTGCTCATGATGATTCCGCTGCGCCGCGCGTTCATCGTCAAGCAGCACGGCGTCCTGCCCTACCCCGAAGGCACCGCCTGCGCCGACGTCCTGATCGTCGGCGAGAAGGGGGGCTCCTCCGCCGCGACCGTCTTCACCGGCTTCGGCATCGCCGCCGCCTACAAGGTCCTCATGAGCGGCTTCAAGCTCTGGAACAGCGAGCCCGAGCGGCACATTCCGTTCTACAAGGGAGCCGCGATCGCCGGCGAGGTGTCGCCCGAGCTCGTCGGCGTCGGCTACATCATCGGCACGAAGATCTCCTGCGTCATGGTCGCCGGCGGCGTCCTCGCGTCCTGGGTGCTGATCCCGGCCATCAAGCTGTTCGGCGACGGCCTCACCCAGCCCCTGTTCCCGGCCACCAAGCTCATCTCGCAGATGTCCCCGGGCGAGATCTGGAAATCCTACATCCTCTACATCGGCGCCGGCGCCGTGGCCGCGGGCGGGATCATCTCGCTCTTCCAGGCGCTGCCCACCATCTTCTCCGCGCTCAAGTCCGGCCTCAACGACATCATCAAGGGGGGCGTGAATAAGGCGACGGGACCCAAGCTGCGCACCGACGACGATCTGCCGAACTCGGTCGTCGTGGTCGGCTCGCTGGCGCTCGTGCTCGCGATCGCGGCGGCCCCGGGACTCGGACTCGGCTTCGGCGTGAAAGGCATCCTCGGCGCGATCCTCATCGTCCTGTTCGGCTTCCTCTTCGTGACGGTGTCGTCGCGCCTGACCGGCGAGATCGGCTCCTCCTCGAACCCGATCTCGGGAATGACGGTGGCGACCTTGCTTCTGACCTGCCTGATCTTCGTGCTCCTCAATCAGTTCGACCCGAACGGCGGCTGGGTGGGGAAGGGCGCGCGCCTGACCGCGCTGTCGATCGCCGCCATCGTCTGCATCGCGGCCTCCAACGGCGGGACCACCTCCCAAGATCTCAAAACCGGCTACCTGGTCGGCGCGACGCCGCGCTACCAGCAGCTCGGCCTGCTCGTCGGCGCGCTGAGCTCCGCGCTCGTCATCGGCCTGGTCCTGCTCCTCCTCAACAGCGCGGGCACGACCTACGCCAGGCGCGACCTGCCCGGAATCACGGCTCCCATCGCGGATCTCGCGCTCAGCGAAGGCCTCACGGGCGCCGACGCGAAGATCGATTCCGCGACCTACAAGGTCTGGCATGTCGGCGAGGGGGAAGTCGCCAATCTGCCGCAGGGCAAGTACCTCGTCGATGACGCGGGCAAGATCAAGTACCTGGTCGATCCGGGCATCAACGGCGTCGAGACGACGCGCCTCGACGGCACGACCGTGTTCAAGTACAACGCGCCCAAGGCGCGTCTGATGTCGCTCATCATCGACGGCATCCTGACCAACAAGCTCCCCTGGGGATTGGTTTTATTGGGCGTCGGCATCGCGCTCGTGCTCGAGCTCTGCCGGGTTCCCTCGCTGCCCTTCGCGGTCGGCGTTTACCTTCCGCTCGCCTCCTCGACGCCGATCTTCGTCGGCGGCATGCTGCGCTGGGTCGCGGACCGCTGGACCAAGAAGTCCGAGTCCGAGGGGGACATGAGCCCCGGCGTGCTGTTCTCATCGGGCTACATCGCGGGCGGCGCCATCGCCGGCATCATCATCGCGATGCTGAGCCTGAGCCCGAGCCTCTCCGCGTCGATGGACATGAGCGAACGCTTCGCGGCGATCGCCAAGTGCGACCTGACCTCGGTGGCGGCCTTCGGCATCATCTCCGTTCTGCTGCTGCTGGTGGGCGGGGAGAAGTGGCTCAGCGACAAGAAGAAGAGCGCTTAGCGCCGTTTCCATGCCGCGACTGCCGCTCGTCGTCTCCTTGATATTAGCGCTCAGCGTCCACGCACAGGCGGCGAAGGGCGCGGCGGAACGCGCCGCCGAAAGTCTGTTTGAATTGTCGGCGGCCGGCAAACACGCCGAATTCGACCCCCTGTTCGACGCGACGATGCGCAAGGTCTTCACAAACGACATGCGCAAGAAGACTTTCGAGGGACTGAGGACGCAGTACGGCGACGTCAAATCCTTCGGCAAACCGCGCGGAACCCCGGACGTCGCGCTCATACCGATCCGCTTCGAACGCGGCGAGCTGGACATGAAGATCGCGCTCGACGCCCAGGGAAAGATCGCCGGGCTTTTCTTCCAACAGCACTCCGCCGACATCCCCGCACCCGAGGCGCACGAGACCGATCTCCGGGCCCCATTCCACGGACGATGGCTGACCTTCTGGGGCGGCGACACGCGCGAGCAGAACGCTCATGTCGACCATCCGAACCAGCGCCACGCCTTCGACTTCCTCGGCGTCGGGCCCGACGGACAGACGAGGAAGGGCGACGGTTTGAAGAACGAGGATTACTACGCGTTCGGACGCAACATCCTCGCACCGGCGGACGGCACGGTGACCGACGCGATCACGGGCGTGCGCGACAACGCGCCGGGCTCGATAAATCAGTACTCCGCGCTCGGCAACGCGGTGCTGATCCGCCATCGAGACCACGAGTTTTCCGTTCTCGCGCACCTTAAGGATGGCAGCGTCCGGGTCAAGCCCGGCGACGCGGTCAAGCGCGGCGACGTGATAGGTTTGTGCGGCAATTCCGGAAATTCCTCCGAGCCGCATCTCCATTACCACCTCCAGAACACGCCGGTGCTCCAAGACGGCACGGGCATCAAGGTCTTCTTCAACGGCCTCGGAAAGAAGCGACGCTCGCCGGTCAAAGGCGACATCGTCGAGGCTCCCTAATATTGACTAGAATAGGCCCGTGACAAGGCTCGCTCTCGCCGCACTTCTTCTCCTATCGTACAGCCATAACGCCCGCGCCTCCAACGACCCCGCCGTCCTCGACTACGCGCTCGCCGCCGACGTCGACACCCTCGACCCGCACTGGGGCTACGACGCGATCTCCCTGTTCGTCGTCGACCAGGTCTACGAGACCCTGATCGACTTCGCGGGCGAGTCCCTCGACAGCTTCGAGCCGCACATCGCGACCGTCGTTCCGTCGCTGGCCAACGGCTTCCTCTCCAAGGACGGCCTCACCTACGCTTTTCCTCTGAGAAGCGGCGTGAAGTTCCACGATGGCACGGCGATGACGGCGGAGGACGTGAAGTACTCGCTCATGCGCTTTTTGCTGCTCGACCGGGACGGAGGGCCGTCGAACCTGCTCCTCGAGGGGCTCCTCGGCGTGCGGAACACCAATGAGGCGCCGCCCGACGTGATCTTCGGGCTCGCCGACAAGGCGATTGCGATCGAGGGCGGCGCCCTGGTGCTGCGCCTGAAGAAGCCCTTCGCGCCGCTCCTCGGCATCCTCGCCAACTTCGCCCATGTCGTGCCCAAGGCCGCGGTCGCGGCCGGAGGCGGCTGGGACGGGAAGAAGGAAACCTGGGTCAAGCACCGCAATCCAGCCAAGGAGAGGTCGGCGCTGCATGCCCGCATGATCGGCACCGGCCCGTTCAAGCTCGAGGAATGGGACCATGCCGGTCGAAAGGTCGCCCTGGTCCGCAACGACGCCTACTGGCGCAAGCCCGCGGCGCTGGCCCGCGTCAACCTGATGACGCTCCCGGATTCCCGCGAGCGCCGCCGCCGTCTCGCGGAGGGGGCGATCGACGCCGCGTTCGTCGAGCGGCGCTACCTGGATCAGTTCGAGGGGCTGCCCGGCGTGATCGTGACCGACGGGCTGCCCGCGCTCGAAGCGCAGAACACGATCCTCTTCAATCATTTGACCGAGGGGAAGGCGAATACCTGGCTCGGCAGCGGACGGCTCGGAGACGGCGTGCCCCCGGACTTCTTCGCGGATGTCGAGGTGCGCAAGGCCTTCGCCTTCTCCTTCGACTATGACGCCTTTATAAAGGAAGCCTACCGCAGCAGGGCCATCCAGGCGCACGGTCCGATCCCGGCGGTGCTGTTCGGCTACAACCCGAAGCAAAAGCCCTGGCCGTTCTCCCCGTACCAGGCGGAGGCCGCGTTCAAGCGCGCCAAGAACGGCGCGGTCTGGGAGCAGGGCTTCGCCCTGTCGATGGCCTACACCGAGGGCAATGCCGAGCGCCGCATCGCCTGCCGGCTGATGAAGGAGGGCATCGAGAAGCTCAGCCCGAAGTTTCATATCGAGTGCCGGCCCTTGCCCGAATCGAAGCTGCTCGACGAGTTCCGCGCCCGGCGCCTGCCCGCGTTCGTGTACCGCTGGATTCTGGACTATCCCGACCCGCATAACGCGGTCGAGCCCTTCCTGCACTCCCGAGGCTACTTCGCGTCCTCGCTCGGCTACAACAACCCGCGAGCCGACGCGATGATCGAGGCTGCCGCGGCCGAGATCGATCCGGCCAAGCGCAAGGCGCTTTATCGAGAGCTGCAGGCGCTCGCGATCTACGACGCGCCCGCGGTCTACACGGCGGACAGCCACAACATCGTGGTGCGCCGCGCCAAGGTCCAGGGCTGGCTGTACCACCCAATTCAGCCGTACGGCACACTCTACGAGGTAACGAAAATCCCATGAGAAACATCCTGCTGGCCGCCATCCTCGCCCTGCCCGCCGCCGCGGCCGAGACGATCAAAAATCCGGACACCTTCGTGTACGCGACGATCGGCGACCCCGACAGCATCGATCCGGCGTGGTCGTACGACGCTCCCAGCCACAACATCGTCGCGAACGTCTACGAGCATCTCGTCGTATTCAAGGGCGGCGGTCTGAGCATCAAGAACCTCGAGCCGCAGCTCGCGACGAAAGTGCCGTCGCAGGCGAACGGGCTGGCGTCCGCGGATGGGCTAACCTACCGCTTCCCTATCCGCGCCGGCGTGAAGTTTCACGACGGCTCCATTCTGACGCCCGAGGATGTGCGCTATTCACTGCTGCGCTTCATGCTCACCGACCGCGACGGCGGCCCCTCGTCCTTGTTGCTCGAGCCGGTCCTGGGCGTCAACACGACAAGAAAAGACGGCAAATTCGATTCGACGATCGCCGAGCGCGCGTTCAAGGCCGTGACCGTCGAGAAGAACGAGCTCGTGATCCGGCTCGCGAAGCCGTTCGCGCCGTTTTTGACGGTACTGACCGGCTATGGCGAAATCCTGTCGAAGGACTTCGCGGTGAAGAACGGCCAGTGGGACGGCACGCTCGCGACCGCGGAGAAGTTCAACAACCCGCTGCGCCAGGCGATGATCCCCAACGACCGGGCGAACGGCACGGGCGCGTTCAAGCTCGAGCGCTTCGACAAGGCGAACAAGCAGACCATCCTGGTCCGCCACGACGGCTACTGGCGCGGGCCCGCAAAGCTGGCCAAGGTCGTGATCAAGGTCGTCGACGACTTCAACACGCGCAAGCTCATGCTCGCCGCCGGCGACGCGGACGCGGTGTACGGTCCGCAGATGTACTTCCCGCAGCTCCAGGCCGTGGAGGGGGCGGAAGTCATCGACGGGCTGCAGAACCTCGAGCGCTCGTCGATCCTGCTGTTCACCTTCAAGATGAACCCTGTCGCCAACCAGAACATCGGCTCGGGCAAGCTCGACGGCCAAGGCGTGCCGCCGGACTTCTTCTCGGACAAGGATGTGCGCAAGGGCTTCGCGTTCAGCATGGACTACGACGGCTACATCAAGGACATCCTGCGCGGGAAGGGCAAGCGGACGTCGGGCGTCATCCCCGCGTCCTTGCCCGGCGGCACGAACCCAATGCCCCAGTTCTCGCTCGACCCCAAGAAGGCGGAAGCGCACTTCCGCAAGGCGTGGGGGGGCAAGCTGTGGGACACGGGCTTCAAGGTTTCGATCGTGGTCAACGCCGGCTCGGCCTCGGCCCAGGCGATCGCCCAGATGATCAAGAAGAACGTCGAGGCTCTAAACCCCAAGTTCCGCGTGGACCTGCGCATGATCCAATGGTCGACCTACCTCGAGCAGGCCCAGGCCAACAAGGTCCCGGTCTTTCTTGCGGCGTGGGCGGCGGACTACCCCGACGCGCACAACTTCGCGTTCCCCATCGCCCACTCGAAGGGCTACTACCCGGGCAAGCAGGGCTATGCCAATCCCGCGGTCGACAAGCTCATCGAACAGGCCGTCACGGAAAACGACGAGGCGAAGCGCGCCGCGATGTATAAGAAGATGCAGGCGCTCGTTGATGAGGACGTGCCGCACATCATGCTCGCTGAGGGCGCACGGTACCGCACCCAGCGCAAATGGGTGAAGGGCTTCATCTTCCGGCCGACCTTCCCGGACATGCCCTACAGCGGCTACTACTACGACCTATATAAGGCCGCGAAATGAGTGCTAGAATAACGCCCATGATCAGATTATTCCTCGTCGTCGCGCTCTCGCTCGGCTCGCTCCCCACTCAGGTTTTCGCCGCGGCGAAAAACCCCACGACCTACACCTACCTGACGATCTCCGACGCCGACAGCCTCGACCCGGCGTACTCGTACGACACGGCGAGCCACATGATCGTGCTGAACATCTACGAGCCCCTGCTGCAGTTCGACAAAACCTCGACCGAGAAGCTGATTCCGCTCCTCGCGTCGGAGGTGCCGACCCAGGCCAACGGCGGCATTTCGCCCGACGGCCGCACCTACACGTTCTCGATCCGAAAGGGCGTCAAGTTCCACGACGGCACGCCGGTGACGCCCGAGGACGTGAAGTGGTCCATCCAGCGCTTCATCCTGATCGACCGGGCCGCGGGCCCTTCGTCGCTGCTGATGGAGCCCTTGCTCGGCTACGCCTCGACGCGCGGCGACGACGGCAAGATCCTGCCCACCGTCTGGGAAGACGTCAACAAGGCCGTGAGCCTGCAGGGCGACAAGCTGATTCTCCGGCTGCCGAAGGCGTACGCGCCGATCCTCACCATCCTCGCCTCCTGGGCGCCGGTGCTGTCCAAATCCTGGGCGACCAAGAACGGCGATTGGGACGGGACCGAGGCGACGTGGCAGAAGTACAACAATCCGAGTAAGGAGTCCTCGCCCTTCTTCGAGCGCGCGATGGGCTCGGGGCCGTTCAAGCTGGACCGCTGGGACCGCAAGACGAAGGAGTTCATCCTCACGCGCAACGACGCCTACTGGCGCGCGCCCGCGAAGATCAAGAACGTGGTCATCAAAGGAGTCAACGAGTTCGGCACGCGCAAGCTCATGCTCCAGGCCGGCGACGCGGACGCGATCTACGCGGACCGCCCGCTGCTCACCCAGCTCCAGGGCATCCCGGGCGTCAAGATCATCGACGACCTCCCGACGGTCGAGATGAACCCCGTGGTGTTCTTCACCTACAAGATCAATGCGACTGGCAATTCCTTCCTCGGCTCCGGGAAAATGGACGGCAACGGCATACCTCCCGACTTCTTCTCCGACAAGGACCTGCGCAAGGCCTTCGCGTATTCGTTCGACTACAAAGGTTTCATTCAGGACGTGATGCGGGGCAAGGGAACCCAGGCGACGGGGGCGATTCCCAAGAGCCTCCCCGGCCACAACCCCAACGGCAAGAAATATTCTCTCGACAAGAAAAAGGCCGAGGAGCACTTCCGCAAGGCGTACGGCGGCAAGCTGTGGGAGCAGGGCTTCAAGTTCACGATCGCCTTCAACACCGGCAACCTGCCCCGCCAGACGGTCTGCCAGATCCTCAAGCGCAACATCGAGGGCCTCAACCCGAAGTTCAAGATCGACGTGCGCGCCGTCGAGTGGCCGACCTTCCTCGACGCGTACAAGGCGTCGAAGCTGCCGATCTTCGTGATGGGCTGGAACGCCGACTACCCGGACCCGCACAACTTCGCGTTCCCGCTCCTGCACTCGAAGGGGGACTACCCCACGACCCAGCGCTTCAAGAACCCGGAGTTCGACCGCCTCGTCGAGGAAGCGAACGCCGAGACGAACATCGCCAAGCGCAAGACGATCTACGCGAAGCTCCAGGACCTGGCGTTCGAGGAGGCCCCGCAGCTGTACATCATCGACGCCGTCCGCTATCGGACCCAGCGCGATTGGGTGAAGGGCTGGTTCCACAACCCGATCTTCCCCGACTCGCCCTACGGCGGCTACTTCTACTCGCTCTCCAAGGAATAACGGAACGTGCTCAAGTTCTGCCTGAAGCGCCTGGCCTTCCTGCCGTTCGTGATGTTCGGCGTCACCGCCCTGCTCTTCGCCTGTCTCCAATTCTTGTCTCCGGAGATGCGCGCGTCGCTGTACATCAAGGACCCGCGCCAGCTGTCCCAGCTCGACGCGGTCATCGAGAAGTATGGCCTGCGCAAGCCGGTGTACGTGCAGTACGGCCTGTGGCTCAAGCAGGTCTCGCGCGGGGAGCTCGGCTACTCGGAGACCGCGAAGATGCCGGTGGCGCAGGCGGTCGTGGCGTTCTTCCCGGCGACCTTCGAGCTGACCCTGATCGCGTTCATCCCGATCATGATCGTGGGCGTTTATTTCGGCGTCCTATCGGCGGTGTACAAAGACAGGCTCATCGACCACATCTCGCGCTTCGTCGCGATCACGGGCTACTCCCTGCCGAGCTTCGTGCTCGGCCTGCTGCTTCTCATGGTCTTCTACGGCAAGCTGCATTGGTTCCCGCCGGGACGCTACGGCCTCGAGACCGACATGCTCGTCCATCTCGACACGTTCCGCCACTACACCGGCCTGCTGACGCTCGACTGCCTCCTCAACGGCGAATGGGCCGCTTTCATCGACGTCGCGAAGCGAATGGTCCTGCCGGGCGCCACCTTGCTCTACATCTCGGTGGCGCTGCTGCTGCGCATCACCCGCTCCTCCATGCTCGAGGAGCTGTCGAAGGACTACGTGCGCACCGCGCGCGCCAAGGGCCTGCCGGAAAGCGTGATCATCCGCAAGCACGCGCTCGCGAACGCGCTGATTCCCGTGGTGACGCTTTCCTCCCTGTTGTTCATCGGCCTGCTCGGCGGCGTCGTCATCACGGAGACGGTCTTCGACTTCCCCGGCATCGGCCGCTGGGGCGTGCAGGCGGCGCAGCAGCTCGACATCCCCGGGGTGCTCGGCTCGACCTTGCTCGCCGCGTTCCTGTTCGTGATGGCGAACCTCGCCTCCGACCTCCTGTACGCGATCGTCGATCCTCGCATCCGGGTGGGAAGCTGAGATGGAAAAGCTCAAGTCGATCTGGAAGACCCTCAAGCGCCGTCCGATGTCGCTTCTCGGCTTCGGCCTGATCGGCTTCTTCCTGAGCGTGGCGGTCCTGGCACCCGTGCTGGCCCCGCCCGAGGCCGGCTCGCGCGACGCCTACATCATCCCGCAGGACGGCTATAGCCCCGACCCCGTCCGTCCGTCGAAGGCGCACTGGTTCGGCACGACCGAGCAGCAATACGACCTCTATTACGGAATGGTCTGGGGCTCGCGCACCGCGTTTTCCGTCGCCCTCAAGGTCGTCGGCTTCTCCGTGTTCGTCGGCATCCTGCTCGGCGGCGCCGCGGGCTTCTACGGCGGCTGGATCGACGAGATCTTGATGCGGTTTACCGACGTGATTCTCGCCTTTCCGGACATCGTGCTCGCCGTCGTCATCGTCGCCGTCCGCGGCCCGAGCCTCGAGAACGTGATGGTGGCGGTCACCGCCGTGTCCTGGCCCTCCTATGCGCGCCTGATGCGGGGCGACGTGCTGTCCGTCAAGGAGCGCGATTTCGTCGCGGCGGCGCGCGCCATAGGCGCCTCCGACGCGCGCATTTTATTCCGCCACATCATCCCGAACTCGATCTACCCCGTGCTCGTCGTCGCGTCGCTCTCCATGGGCCGCATCGTGATCACGGCGGCGGCGCTGTCCTTCCTCGGCCTGGGCGCGCCGGTCGGCTACGCCGATTGGGGCCAGCTGATTTCGCTGTCCCGCAACTGGATTCTCGGCTCGTCGGGAAATCCGTTCGAGTATTGGCACACCGTCTTCATCCCCGGCATCGCGATCTTCATGTTCGTGCTCGGCTGGAACCTCCTGGGCGACGCCGTCCGGGACATCCTCGATCCTCGCCAGAAATAAACCATGTCCACCCTCAACGCCCTTCTCGACCGCTCCGCGCAGGAAGGAGGGGAAAAAGCCGCGGTGATCTTCGCGGACCGCTCGGTCTCGTTCCTCGAGCTGCGCCGCGAGGTGCTCGAGATCGCCGAGGGCCTGCGCCGCTCCGGCATCCTGAAGGGCGACCGCGTCGCGATCGTCCACCGCAACGCCCCCGAGTTCATCGCCGCGTATTTCGCCATTAATCGCCTGGGCGCTATCGCCGTGCCGATCAACTTCATGGTGCAGAAGGCCGACGAGCTCGCCTACATGCTCGGCGACTGCGGCGCGAAGGGCGTCTTCACGCAGAACGACTTCCTGCCGGGCCTGAGCGCCGCCGCCGCGAAGTGCCCCGACCTCAAGGCCCTGTGGGTCACAGATCTGACGGCCCCGGCCTCGTCCCTGATCCGGCCGTACGCGGACCTGCGCGCGGCCGCCTTCGCCGACGCGTCGACGGACGCATCCCTCGACACCGACGTCGCCGCGATCCTATACACCTCGGGCACGACCGGCTTCCCCAAGGGCGTCATGCTCACGCACCGAAACCTGGTGTCCAACGCGGAGTCGGCGCTGCGGCGCATGGCGCTCGACCGCTCCGACGTGACGCTGTGCATCCTGCCGATGTTCCACAGCTTCGCCTGGACCGGGATCGTGCTGACCTCGCTGCGCCTGACGCTCACCTGCGTCGTGTTCGCGGCGATCGCGCCGGCCAAGCCGTGGCTCAAGGCCATGGGCCGCCGCGGCGTGAGCCTGTTCGCGGCCGTGCCGCAGGTTTACGCGGCGCTCGCGCGCGAGGCGAAGGATTGGAAGACGCGCGCGTTCCTGCGCTACTGGGCGTTCCGCCGCGTCAAGATCGCCGTCTCCGGCGCCGCGCCGCTCGCCGTCGTCGTCGCCGAAGCCTTTCAGGACGCGATCGGCTGCGAGATCGTCGAGGGCTGGGGCCTCACCGAGACGAGCCCCGTCGCCACGATCAGCGCGCCGGGCAAGGTCCGCCTCGGCGCGGTCGGCACGCCTATCGACGGCGTGCGCGTGAAGATCGTCGACGACGCCGAGAAGGACATGCCCCAAGGCAGCGAAGGGGAGATCGTCGTCCAGGGCGACTGCGTCATGAAGGGCTACTGGAACAAGCCCGAGGCGACGCGCGACACCTTCACCGCCGACGGCTGGCTCAAGACCGGCGACATCGGCGTCGTGGACGCCGACGGCTATCTCTCGATCCGCGACCGAAAGAAGGACATGATCATCGTGAAGGGCCTCAAGGTCTTCTCCGCGCAGGTCGAGGCCGTCATCGCCGAGAACCCCGCGGTCGAGGAGAGCGCGATCATCGGCATCCCCGACGAGGTCGGCGACGAGATCATCAAGGCCTTCGTGGTCGTCAAGAAGGGCTGCGTGCTCGAGAAATCCGCCCTGATCCAGTATTTCAAGGATCGCCTGGACGCGTACAAGCGCCCGAGAGACGTCGAGATCGTGGAATCCCTGCCCAAGAACGCGCTGCAAAAAGTCCTCAAGCGCGACCTTCGAGAGCGCGAGCTCAAGAAGCGCGCCTCAGCCCCCAGCGGCGCAAAGTCCTAGCGATGCGCCGCGTCCGCCTGGGCGCCGAGGCGCGGGAAGCTCTCGCGAAGATCCACTCCGTCGCCAGGCAGCCGGCGTGGCTCGTCGGCGGCTCGATCCGCGACGCGGCCCTGGGACGGCCGTTCGGTGACCTCGATCTCGCCTGCGCGGACGCCCGCGCGCTCGCGGCCCGGCTCGCGAGAGCGTTCAAGGGCACGCTCGTGACGCTCGATGAAGAGAACGCCGTTTATCGCCTCGTATTGAGGCCCGCGCGCGGACGGTCGCTCAAGCAGATCGACATCGCCGGGCTCCAGGGCAAGACGATCGTCGAGGACCTCGCCCGACGGGACTTCACGCTGAACGCCGCGGCGCTCGAGCTGACCGCGGGGACGCCGGCGTCCCTGCCCGAGTCCGCGTTCCTCGATCCCCGGGGCGGCCTAAGGGACCTCGCGGCCGGCATCGTCCGCGCCGACATCGAGCAAAACCTCACCGACGACCCGCTGCGCCTGCTCCGCGCGTTCCGCATCGCGGCCCAGCTCGGGCTCCGGATCGAGCCGAAGACTCTCAAGGCGATCAGCCGCCGCAAGGACCTCATTCGAGAGCCCGCCGCCGAGCGCGTCGCCGCCGAGCTGCTGCTCTTGCTCGCCGTGCCCGGCGCCTCCTCCTGGCTCGCCGCGCTCGACGAGCACGGCCTGCTCACGGCGCTTTTTCCCGAGCTCGAGGCCTCGCGCCGCTGCGCCGAGGACTACTACGGGCCGGGCGGGGTGCTGACGCACACGCTCGAGGTCTGCGCCAGGGTGGATTACCTTCTCTCGAACCTGCGCGCGATCTATCCTCAGCTCGCCGGCGACCTCGAAAAACACTTCGCCGAAAGAGGGGGGGCGCCGTTTCGCGCGCTGCTGCTGCTCGCCGCGCTGCTGCACGACGTCGCCAAGCCCGAGACCGCGAAAAAGATCGGCGGCCGCCTGCGCTTCTTCGAACACGACGTGAAAGGGGCTCATGCGACGGAGGCAATTCTCCGCCGCCTTAGGCTGTCGCGCGAGCAGATCGGCACCGCCGCCGCGATCGTGCGTCACCACCTGCGCCCGGGACACCTGGCCTCCGGCGGCCCGCTGACGGAACGCGCGGCCTACCGTTTTTTCCGCGACCTCGGCCCTGACGCCCCCGGCCTGCTGATCGTCTGCTGGGGCGACCACGCGAGCTACATGCCCGAGGCGCGCCTCAGGCGCCTCCTGAAAATCGCGACGGCCGATCCCAAGCGCTCCGATCTCTCGCGGCTGAAGCCCGAGACCGCGCGCAAGACGGTCGCGCACCTGCAGCTCGTTTCCGCTTTGCTGCGCCGTTGGCGGGACCAGTCCCGGGCCCCGGCGCCGGAACGCCTTCTCGACGGCCGCGACATCATGAAATCCCTCAAGATTCCGCCTGGGCCCCGGATTGGCGAGCTCCTGGAACGCGTGCGCGAGGCGCAGGCCGAGGGGGAAGTCAAAGACCGTGAGGGAGCCCTGGCCCTGATCGCACGCCTGAAATGATTGTGTAACAGCTGGAAGCTAGCCTCTCCTAATAGGATGACGCCCCGCTCCCCAACCGCCCCTTTATCGATTTTATCCGCCGCCTTCGCGGGGGGCCTTTTTTTCCTCACGACCCCTCTCTTCGCCCTGGCTCCTACCCTGACGCCCAAGTCCCTCCAGTGCGATGGAAGCTTCGCCATCGGCGCGACCACGAATCACCCGACCCCGACGGTCCGCGTCGAGATGCAAAGCACCACGCCGGGACTGAAGATCGGCCAGCGCCGCCTCAGCGTGCTGCCGGCGCCGAGCACGGCCGCCCTCTGGCGCTTCGACGGCAACTTCTCCGTCACCGTCTCGAGCTGCTACACCGGAGGGTGCACGGGAGGCGACTCGTGCAAGACCTGGAGCTGGACCTACAACGACACGAACGGCTCGGCCATCCTGAGGACCGGCCAGTGCACGTACCGCGACACCGCAGGCGTAACCTGCGCGAACACGATGGCTCTGTACGGCCTTTCGAGCAACCAGGCGCCGATCGCGATCGGCGCCGCCTGCACGGCCAGCACGACGACCCTGCCGGCGACCACCAGCAGCGCCGCCATCGCCGCGATCGGCCCCCTTCCCGGCGCGGCGTCGCTCGGGCTGTCCTCGACGGCCCTTCAGCTCAACGGCTCCAACCTGTTCGCCAACGCGGCCAACTCTCCCTCTTGGGACCTCCCGGCGACCTACACGCTCGCGGCTTGGATCAACGCGAGCGCCGTGAACGGCCGCGTCGTCTCGCAGCAGAGCGGCAGCGGCTACTGGGGAATCGGCGTCGGCGCGACCGGCGGGCTGCGACATTTCGACTCACGCGACGCCGCCAACGGGCCGGACCAGACCTTCGGCGCCAGCATGGTCGCCGCCGGCTGGAAGCTCGTGCATGTCGTGCGCCGCAACGGGGAGGCCCGGAACTGGTACATCAACGGAACTTTGGTCGGGACCGCGGTCTCGGTCAGCACGGATTCCTTCCTGAATCATCCCAACAACTCGACGCTCGAGATCGGCCGCTACTCCGGCGGCAGCGATTTTTTCAACGGCACGATCGACGACGTCCGCATCCTCAACATCGCCCTCACCGATGACGATATCCGGCTGGAGTATACCACCCAGATGCACAAGTACTCCTCGGACGCGGGCATCAGCTACAGCACCGTCGCGGGCACGTACTCCGGCTCCCCGACCAACGGCACAACGGGAATCGTCACCTATATCCCGGGAGAGGCCCACACGCCGGCGTCGCGCTGGCAGTTCACCGGCCAGAGCATCGACGGCGAAAGCTTCACGAGCCCCGCTTACGGCGTCACGATCGACAATTCGCCGCCGATCGCGCCGTCCATTTCCGTCGTCGCGACCACGGCGAACGACGTCACCTGGAGCTGGGGGCTGCCGCCCCGGGTCTGCCTGCCTCCCGGCTCGGCCTCCGTCGTCTACAATCTCGTCGACGCCGTCTCCGGGGCGAATCTGAACCCTCCCGGGAACATGGTTCATCCGACCTTCACCATCGGCGAAAACCTGCCCGGCTCGCCGAACCAGATCATCGGCCGCCGTCTCCGGGTCACCGACAACTGGGGCACCGCGCTCGGCACCCCCACGTCCGGCTACACCCTGGCGAATCCGCCGACGGCGGCCAGCGTCGTGCCCAGCGTCATCTCGACGGGCAGCGCGCTGATCAGCTGGGGGCAGAACGGGAACCCGGCTTATACGCGCTACCTTCTCAGCTACTCTCAAAATGCGACCTTCGCGACCGGAGTCTCCACGCCGACGACGATCGACAGCGACCACACGGGAAGCTCGGTCCCGCTCTCGGGCCTTTCCGCCGGCACGACCTACTTCGTCCGCGTCCAGGCGTTCAGCGGCCGCTCCGCCGACTCGTACGGCGGCACGGGCTCCGTGTTCGTCAGCACTTCGTTCACGACTTTGCCCGGCCCGCCCGCGGTCAGCGGCACGGCGCTGTCGAACGTCTCGATCCTGTGGAGCTGGACCTCCGTCACCGGCGCCCAGTACTACAAGCTCTTCGACATCGCCGGCTCGACCCTGTACACCGGCGGAGCGCTTTCCTTCGCCCAGGCGGGGCTCACGACCAACACTCAGTACCAGACCCGCATCGAAGCCATCTCCGCCAACGGCGCCGGCTCGCGCGGCAACGGAACCGCGTTCACGCTGGCCAACAACCCGACTTTGCCCGTGGTCAACGCCGCGTATGCGAGCAGCATCACCTACTCCTGGAACGCAAACCTCAATCCCGCCTACACGTTCTACGAGGTCGGGGTCACGACCGATCCCACCTTCACGATCATCGTCACGACCCTGACCGTCAACGGGACCACGGCGACCGCGAACGATCTCTTCCCGGCCACATCCTATTACGCGCGGGTCCGGTCGATCAACGGCAGCCAGATTTACGGGTCCGCCTTCGTAGGCTTCGCCTCCACGTTCACGCTTTCCGATCCGGCGATCACGACGATCAACGCCCCGCCCTCCGCCTACGTCCCGCCCAACGGCTCCGTCGGGCAGTGGCACTTCGATGAGAGCACGGGCGCGACCGCGGCCGACACGTCGGGGCTCGGCAATACGGCCTTTCTAACGTGCGTGGCCGCCGCCTGCGTCTCCACGCCCACCTTCATCGCCGGCCCCACCGGCCTCGGCAGCGCCGCGTCATTCACGGGGCTTGCGGGCGGCCTCGTGCGCGTCCCCGACCACGCGAACTACGCGTTCACCGACAGGATCAGCGTTTCCGCGTGGGTCAAGCCCGACACCGCGGCCCAGCCCGCCTCGGCCGGCATCGCCGTGCGCGGCGACGGAGGGGTCGAGAACTTCGCCCTGGACGTATCGACCGACAACGTGCGCCGGTTCCGCTTTCTGCCCAAGCCCGGCTTCTCCGTGTCCTCGACGAACACGATCACGGCCGGGGTCTGGACGCACCTCATCGGCGTCTACGACTCCGTCGCGGGCACCGCGACGCTTTACGTCAACGGCCGCGCCGCCTCGACCCTCACGGGCGTGCCCGCGCGCACCGCCGCCGCGCACGACATCTCCATCGGCAACCGTCAAGCGGCCGCCGCGGCCTACGACAAGGGCTTCATCGGAAGCATCGACTCCGTGCGCGTCCAGCGCCGCGCGCTGACCGCCGCCGAGGCCCTCGCCGAGTATCAGGGGAGCTTCGTGTCCACCGTGACGCCGCCTTCGCCCAATGACGCCATTCTGATCGGCCTGGCTCCCAACGCGTTCGGCGCGCCCGCCACGCTCTTCGTTTCCGTCGATCCCCTCGCCCATCCGATCACGATCACGCCCGCCGTCCTCAACGCCGGCCTGAGCGTCATCCCCACCGGCCACACGCTCGTGCCGAACAGCATCATCGAGATCGTGCCGATCGTATCCGGCGCGGCGTTCACGCAGAATCTCGGATCCTCGGCGACCATCTCCATGCCGTACGCCGACGCCAACGGCAACAACATCATCGACAACACGAATCCGCCGCTGGCGGCCTCCGCCATCAAGGTCTACACGCTCAATACCACGGTCAACCGCTGGGAGCTCCTGCCGACCTATGTCGATCCCGCCTCGCGGCGCGTCATCACGCTCACCCCTCACTTCTCGGTTTTCGCGATGTTCGCCCCGACGACGGTCGGCACCGCCCTCTCGCAGGTGCGCGTCTACCCGATTCCCTGGATGCCGGGAACGGGCGCGCGCTTCGACGCTGCCGGCGTCACCTTCGACCGGCTGCCGGTCTCGGGCACGATCCTCATCCTCACCCTCGCCGGAGAGCGCGTCGCCGAGCTCCCGTTCGACGGGGCCGCCGCCGGCGCCATCGTCTGGAACGGCCAAACGGCCGGGGGACGGCGCGCCGCCAGCGGAGTCTACTTCGCGCGCATCACGGCCACGGACGGGGGAACCTCGCTCGTCAAGTTCGCGATCGAAAGATGATGATCCGCCTCCTCGCCGCCCTGCTCGTCCTCGCCGGCCTTCCGGTCGGCGCGGCGGCCTTCGGCTCGAGCCAGGGGGGGACCAGCGGCGGAGCGTTCCTGAAGCTCGGCGCCGACGCGCGCGCCGCCGGCATGGGAAGCGCCGTACGCGCCGCCGTCGACGACGCGACCGCGATCTACTGGAATCCAGCCGGCCTCGCCGGCCTGCGCTACCGCCACGCGACGATGACTCACGCCGCCTCGTACCAATCCACTTTCACCGATTTCATCGCCTACGCCCAGCCCGTCGAATCTCCGTTCGTGCGCCAGACAGGACGAGAGCGAGATCTTCGTCCCGACCAGCTCGGCACGCTCGCCATCGCCGTCCTTTATCAGAATTCGGGCGGCATCTCCGAGGTCGACAACACCGGCTTGCCTACGGGCGACCGCATCACGCCGCAGGATATGGCCGTATTCATCGGGTGGGGGGCGACGGTGTCCCGCGGCCTCGACGTCGGCCTCGGGCTCAAGTACGTGACCTCCAAGATCAAAACCAGCGCCCAAACGGGCGCCGCGGATCTCGGCGTGCGCTGGCGCACCTGGCTGCCCGGCGATTTTCCTTACGCGGTGTCGCTCAGCGCCCAGAACCTCGGAGGCCGGCTCAAATTCCGCGAGTACGGAGATCCCCTGCCCATGATCGTCACGGTCGGTCAGGCCCTGAGGATCAGCAAGGGCCTCGTCGTCACCCTCGACCTGAACGCCCCGCGGGACCGCTCCTTATACCCCGCCTTCGGCCTCGAGTGGCGCGTACCGATGCAGAAGGGCCTCTCCGCGGCCCTGCGCACGGGCTATGACCGACGCCTCACCGGCGGCGACTCGGGCGGCGTCACGGGAATTTCCTTCGGAGCCGGGCTCGGCGTGCAGCGCTTCGGCTTCGACTATGGGTGGTCCCCGGCCGGCGACCTCGGCTCCTCCCACAAGCTCACGCTCTCCTACCGGTTTTAACGGCTTAACGCCGATATGGGCGGGGGCGAGGGGATGAAGCCCTTCGCCCCCCTATATCAACATTAGCGCCGCTCGTCGCGCGCAAACTTTATCGCCGTTGAGTTCTCGATGGAAAGACCGCTGATGTAGGGGGGCGGACGGGTGATGTCCGGCGGGGCGTGGGTCTCGCCGCGACTAGGGGTCTTCATACGTCGCGGACAGACCCCCGACCGCGGCTCAATGCCCCGCGTCCCCGACGGACATCACCCGTCCGCCCCCGCCCGCTATAAGCGGGTCTTTCCGTCGCTTTAGCTGCACGCCGGCTATTTAGTATCCTCCAAGCCAGATGGGTGGATTGAGGGCGTTCGCCGCAGAGCTGGTCGGAACCTTCGCGCTGACGCTCGCGGGAGCCGGCGCGCTTTGCCTCGACTACGCCACGGGGGGCAAGCTCGGCCCATTGGGAACGGCGGCAGCGTACGCCGCGGCCGCCGCGACCGTCGTGCACGCGTTTCCGTCCGCGGTCGGCCGCTTCAACCCCGCCGTGGCGGTCGCCGAGCTCGCCCTGCGCCGCGTCGACGTCCTGCGCGGCGTTTTCGCCCTGGGCGCCCAGCTGCTGGGCGCGATGTGCGCTGGACTGTTCCTGCGCGCGGTCCTCTCCGGCGGCCGGCCCGAGCTCCTTCTTGAGCCCGCCTACCTCGGATCCTGCATCCCCGTCGGGATCGGCTACCGGGCCGCCACGCTCGTCGAGGCCGTCGCCACCTTCTTTCTTGCCATGGCGATATTTTCCGCGGATCAGCGCCGCTCGCGGCGCCTGGGCCCCCTCTGGATCGGGGCCGCGACCTTGTTCGGCGCGCTCATCGCCGGGCCGCTGACCGGCGGCGCGCTGAACCCCGCCCGCGCCTTCGGGCCCGCGATCGCCGCCGGCCGCTGGTCCATGCACTATGTCTACTGGGTCGGCCCGCTCGCAGGAGCGATCGTCGCCGCCCTGTCCGCCCCCTACCTGATACACGAGGAGAACCGCCCATGAACGTGTCGCCCCTTCCGCTCAAGACTCTCGAGTCCGACCACCGCGATCTGGCGGTCTTCGTCTATGAGGACGCGGGTTTGGCTGGCGCCAAACTTCTTTCAACTGCCGCCAAGGTCGCGCTCAACGCGAAGCTCCACGAGGAGAGCTTCAAGTCCGGCGTGAAGGAAGTGTGCCGCGTCGATCTCGACATCCTGGGCAAGCACCGCCGCGTGTTCGCGGTCGGCCTCGGCAAGAAGAAAGGCTCGAACTCCGAGACCTTCCGGCGCGCCGCCGGCTCCTTGCTCGGCGCGATCCGCTCCAAGCGCGAGAAGATCGCCATCCTCTGCTCGGAGAACCCGCAGGCGATCGCCGAAGGCATGCTCCTCGCCTCCTACAAGTACGAGGAATACAAGAAGGGCGATGCCGACAAGCTCATGAGCGCTTCGATCGTCATCCAGGACGCGGGCTCGCGCGTCGCGCTCGAGAAAGCCTGCGCCAAGGCGGCGACCTACGCATCCGCCGTTTCCTTCGCCCGTGACCTCGTCAATCGGGCGCCGTCCGACAAGACGCCGCAAAGCCTCGCCGATCTCGCGGACACCCTCAAGGGCTCGGGCGTCACCGTCACGGTTCTCGACAAGGCCGCCTGCCAGGACATGGGCATGGGTTCCTTCCTCGGCGTGGCGCGCGGCTCCGACCAGCCGCCCGTCATGGTGCACATGATTTACAAGCCCAAGGCCGCGACCAAGAAGCGCGTGGCGCTCGTGGGCAAGGGCGTCGTGTTCGACTCGGGCGGGCTGTCCCTGAAGCCCGCGCAATCCATGGAGGAGATGAAGTGCGACATGGCCGGCGCGGCCTCCGTGCTCGCCGTCTTCAAGGTCATCGCCGAGCTCAAGCCCAAGGCCGAGGTGCACGGAATCTTCGCGGCGACCTACAACATGCCCGGCCCCGATGCCTACAAGCCCGGCGACGTGCTGACCGCGATGAACGGCAAGACGATCGAGGTCTGGAACACCGACGCCGAGGGACGCCTGATCCTCGCCGACGCGCTGTGCCTCGCGGCGAAGCAGGAGCCGCAGGCGATCGTCGATCTCGCCACGTTGACCGGCGCCGTCGTCATCGCGCTCGGCTCCAAGGTCGCGGGCCTCATGGGCAACGACGCGAAGCTGCTCGGACAGGTGAAAGCGGCGGGCAAGCGAGCGGACGAAGCGTTCTGCGAACTTCCCTTGGTCGAGGACTATAAAGAGAACATCAAGGGGAACATCGCCGAGCTCTTGAACATCTCAAAAGCTCGCGGGGAGGCCGGCTCCATCATCGGCGGTCTTTTTCTGCAGGAGTTCGTCGATGGGAAGCCGTGGTGCCATCTCGACATCGCCGGCACGGCGTTCACGAGCGGCGAGTCCGCGACCTACGCGCCGAAGGGAGCGACCGGCTCTCCCGTGCGCACCCTGCTCGAATGGCTGGGGGCGCTGTGAGCCGGATCAAGAACACCAACGTCAAGGCGCGCGAGGTCGATCTCGCGCGCATCGAGTCGAACATGCGCGAGATCCTCGGAGATCTCGGCGAGGACCCCAAGCGCGAAGGCCTGCTGGCGACGCCGCATCGCGTCGCCAAGTCCCTGCGCGACCTGACCAGCGGCTATCGCGTCGACATCGACGCGATGATCAACAAGGCGCTGTTCACCGAGTCCTACGACGAGATGGTGATCGTGCGCGACATCGCGTTCTACTCGATGTGCGAGCACCACATGCTGCCGTTTTTCGGGCGGGCGCACGTGGCCTATCTTCCCAAGAAGAAGATCATCGGGCTCTCCAAGATTCCGAAGCTCGTTGAGATCTTCGCCCGCCGCCTGCAGGTTCAGGAACGGCTCACCTTGCAGGTCGCGACCACGCTCATGGACAAGCTCAAGCCCAAGGGGGTGGGCGTGATCCTCGAGGCCCGTCATCTGTGCATGGAGATGCGCGGCGCCGAAAGCCAGCACTCGCCGACGACGACCTCCTGCATGCTCGGCATCTTCCAGAGCGACGCACGCACGCGCAAGGAATTCCTCGACCTGGTGAAGACGCGCCCGGTCTAATGGTGTCAGGCTTGCAAATTCGTTAAATTCTTCGGCCCAACAATAAAGAAGCCCCGGCAATCAGAGCCGGGGCTTCTTTACTTTCGGTACGCGCACTGGTGCGAGTCGACGAATTTAACGAATTTGCAAGCCTGACACCACTAAGGGAGCGGCGGCAGGGTACGGTGGGTTCCGTCGCAGAACGGCTTGTTCTTCGACTGCCGGCAGCCGCACCAGGCCACCTTTTTGGCCTCGGTGAGCTCCACGATGACGGGGGACTTGCCGGTGTTCTTGCGCGCGTGAGAGCCGTCGCAGTAGGGCTGCTTCTCGGACTCGCCGCACGCGCACCAGGCCTTGCGGCCGGGCTGCTCGTCGCAGACGTACGGCTTATTCTGAATGCCGGACACGATTAAACCGTCTGCCCGACGAAGGTCGAGTGCACGTAGGCGGCCTTGATCAGCGCGAGGCCAAGGAGCGCCGCGGTCAGCAACGCGCCGTAGCTGAAGCTCATGCCCGCGTGGCCGGCGCCGAGCATGCCGACGAGCATCGGAGCCGAAAGGTAGGTATTGATCCGCGAGGCGAGCGCCGCCCGGGTGCGCAGCGCCGGCGCCGCGTCCCCGGCCGTGCCGCCGAGGAGCTTCTTCTGCGCGGGCCAGATCACGAACCAGACGTTGAACCACATGACCGAGCCGAACAGCATGCCCCACATGATCCAGCGCGCGCGGTCGGTCAAACCCTCGGCGCCCTTGAGGATCATATTCGAGCCCCAGCCGATCTCGGGGGTGTACATGAAGATCTGCGCGAACAGGATCAGGCCCGACAGGAAGGTGGCCATCGCGCCCCAGCGGAACCACCACAGCGCGCGCGGCATCAGGTGGGGGTTGACGAGCTTCTTGGTCGGGTCATCCATCTTGCCCTGGAGCTGGAGGTTGACGAAATTGAAGAAGTAGAGATGGCCGATCCAGATGATCCCCATGAACACGTGCGTCCACCGGACTGCGAACTCGAGCTTGTTCATCGCGCCTCCTGTTTAATCCTGACGGAATATATCGGATTTGACGCGGCAGCGTCAATCCCGCTACAATTGAGGCGGCTCCTCGCGGGTGTAGTTCAATGGTAGAACGAGAGCTTCCCAAGCTCAGAGCGCCGATTTTGCGCGACCTGTTTTCGCCCTCTATCGCCTTCAAATACAAGCGCTTTTCGCAGATCCCGTCTTTGTCGGTATTTGTCGATTTTTGTCGGTTTTAGGCGAAAACTCGACACAAAACTCGACAGGCGGATGCGAAGGGTCAGCTAGTCATCCGAACCGAAGAAGAAATCAACGAGACCTTTTTTTTTACGCTTCTTCGGTTCCAGCAGCGGGCGGCACATCTCGAGTAGGGCAAACAGAAATGCCGCGGCGTTCTTCACCGCGAGAGGCTGATTGCCCTGGGCATCGGCCTCCGCCTTTTTGGCGATCTTGTCGGACACCCCGCGAAGGACCATTGAAAGCTTGATGCCGTCATCCTGCATCGCCTTCAGAAAACCGTACGCCTCCATGTCCACGACCTGCGTGTCGTTGTACGATTTCTTGATGCGCTGGTAGTTCTGGGCGGTGGGCTCGGTCGAGGCAAGGACGAGTTCGCCCGCCGCGAACACCGCGGGGCTGGCCTTCGGCGGGCGCGGCATGCCGGTGTGGTCAGCCGGCTGCCAAGTCGTCTCCGAGACGCGGATTCCGAGTTGTACCAAGGCGTTGTCAGTATCCTTCATCGCCGGGCGTTCCTTGACCCCACTGTCTTCCTCCTTGCCTCCCTCCGAATAGTACACTTTGGTGCTGAAAACGACGTCGCCTATATCGCTGTCCTTCACTCCTCCGCAGACTCCCGCGAAAAACGCCAACCGGGGCTTGATTCCTGATTTCAGGAACCGATGGCACGCCCCTTGCGCGACCAGGTTGCCGGGGCCGCTCGCGACGACATAGACTTGGAAATACGGATCGTCCGCCGGCCAGACGGCCACGTCGGCTTGGAGAGCCGGGTCATAATCCGCCGTGGGAAGATAAGCGATCACCGCCGACCGCTCCAGCGGGAGAGCCGTCAAGATCAAGACCTTGTGCAGCCGTGATAGCGCAGGCGCAGGTTTGTGCGGGTAGGCGCGGGCCATCTGATATTTGTACCTGATCTTTTCATGTATGGGCATTACGTCCGCACGGCTGTAATCCACCGCCGTATCGCGGACGATTTTGGCTGACTCGGGGAAGTCGACTGAGCCGAGGAAACCGGCAAGGGCGTCGGCAGCTTCGGGATTGAGCCGTGAGTAATGCGTACGCGTAAAAAGGTCGACCAACCATCTTCGGCAGTCCGCGTCGTCCAAGAACGGAAATCGGCGGAAGGCGCTTATTCCCGTCTGGACAGCGATCGCCGCGGGCACATTGGAAAGCCACGCCACCACCGAGGGCCCATTGAGCCAGTGCTGGAATGCGCCGGGGTTTTTGAGCGTTGCTACGCGGCCGGCCTCCAACTCGGCGCGCACCCAGACCTCGAATGCACCGTCCGCTTGGCGCCTGGCGCTTTCCGGCAGCCTGGCGATAAATGAGGCGGGGTCTTCGAGCTCAATGAGCAGGCTCGGGTCGCGCGCGACGCTCGCTTCACAGAGTTCCGTCAGACTGGCGTCGACTGGCTCCGTTTCATTCAGTGCGGCGAATATACGCGAGCGCAGCTCGCCTGTGAGCGGTCCAGCGCCGGAGGTCACTGCTCGCTGAAAAATTCGGCGACCATGCCGGCATCCGGTCGGCAGAGCGGATAAGTTCGTCGCGTGATCGCGCCCGATCGCGCCGCCAACGAACTCGATCAGCGACGGAGCTCCCGACATGCAGGCGGCGCCCGCCAGGACTCGCAAGCCGAGGTGCGACTCGAGGACGAAAAGACCGGCGTCGTCCAGGCCGGCGACGTCCACGTGCCGGGCGACCGCGTCTTCGGGCGCCAGTGCCCTTGCAAGGCAGGCGGCATGCAGGCGCATCCAGCCGCGTTTGGCGGCGAGCTTGGCGAGGTTCTCCGCGGGGGCGACTTCGAGTCTCGCCGGAAGGTTCTCAAGGATCTGGGCCTCGGCCTGGATTGTCGCCGGCAGCTTCCCGACGACGACCTCGAGTACCATGGGGGACGCCGAAAACCAGATCAGCCTCTTGACGCCTGCCGCGTCGATCGTCGTACCCGCCAAACGCAGCCAATTGATGAAGGGGATGCTCCACCAGTTCGACGGCTCCGCCGCTGCGGCTTCGAGCAATTCGAAATCCGACGCTCCGAGCGGCTTCGATGACCCGCGCGCCGTCATCGATGCCTGCATCGCCCGATTCAGGTCGGGAATGAGGTCGGGTAGCGAGGCTACCTCAAGGTTTCGGAGCGTCAACAGTTCCTCGACGGAAGCGGCCTCCACGAGCGTGCAAAGCCGTGCGAAGAGCTTGGCCCGATGGGGCTTCGACGCGGCCGTTATTCGCGAGAACTTGGCGGAAATGTTGACCGCTTTTCGCGCTTCAACGAATGAGAGGGTCGACAACCGGTTGACCATGTCGGCGAAGGACGAGATCAGATTCAGCCGTGTGAACTGCGGCAGCTCGATCGCGAAATCACGAAGCGCTTGGTCGAACGGCACCCCGTCCCCGGAACCCGCGAGCCAGGATTGCGCGGGCGTCAGCGGGAGCGGCCCGGCGTCGCCCGGATTCACTACCGGCGCGCTCGGCCATCGTCCCGCCAAATCCGGTAGCGTCGCGATGAGCGTAGGCGCTGTTGCGGTGTGGTGCTCAGGCGCGAACAAAAATTGAAACGAGAAGTTTTCGCGGAGCCCGAAAGGCAGCTGGGCCCAGAGCGTCGCCACGGTAGGAAGATAAGATTCGGCCGAATTCCAGAGCAGGGGTAGTTTGGTGTCCGGAGCGCAGAGAAGGCGGGCCAGGCTGAAACGCGCGCTCGCATGTCGCGCGTCCGGCTTTGCCGCGAGATCCGAGTCGGGAAGATCGAGGGGTGCGAGGGGGGCCTGCGGCGCACCGAGGCCCGCGGGCAACATGGAAAATAGAAGCGGAAGGTTGTTAAGGCCGCCAAGGCTCGCCAAGGGCACGTACGCGGCATAGGTACGCACCATGCCGGCCCGGCGAACCGTCGGATCGGGCTGCATCCGAAGGAAGACATAATGGCCTTCCAAGGCGAACCCGCTCACCACTGGCCCCCAGTCTGCGCCGACTGGAGGGTCTCCGGGGCGATCCGTCAGGACGGTGAGCTTGGCGGCAAACTCGGGACTTCCGGACGACGCCAGCAAGGCGTGGCCGTTGTTCTGTTCGCCGAAGACCGCATAGTGAATCCGCATCCGCTAGCGCGGCTGTATCAGCCAGGTGATGGGGAAGGTCAGGTCGCGTTCCTGTTGACCCGCCCCGACGACTATGTACCCGACGTTTTCGGCGCCCTTGCGCGCGAACTCCTGATCGGGGTTCTCCGCCGGGAGAGACTTTTCAGTGGAGGTGAGCCCCCACACGCGCACGGAATCGGGACTCCAATTCGCCGCAAGGAACCGGCTGAGCAGAGGAGCGCGGATGCCAAGAAGCGCGTCCGGCGCCATGCTCCGTTCGGACTCCGGAAGCTCGTCCCAGCACGACAACATCACGGCTAGCCGCGGGGTATCCACGCGGTGGCGGAGCGAGGCGCCACGGACGAAAAGCAATCGTTGCAGCATCTCGATGGCGTTGGTTTCCGTCACGGCCCCGGCAGGCAGCGGCTCAGGCTTGGCGTCGCTCTTGGCCTCTGCGCGCGGTCCGGAGTCCACGGGATGCGTCATGAAATTTTTGACCGCGCGAACGTTGTCGATGCGCAGGAACAGGAGCCAGCTGTCCGCCTGCTGGGCCCGCTCGACCCAAAGCGCGGGGAGCAGGTTGCTGTTGGACATGCGGCGCAGCTGCTCGCCGTCGTAGTCCGCGAATTTCAGCTCATATTGGCGGCCGGTCGAGTCGACCAAGGCGAAGGCTGTCGTGACGTAGGTGTTGGAGCTGGTATGGTTCGGCTGAAGGCCCTGCGCCAGCCGGTCGACATCGCGCTCGATGGCCGTAACGTCGCCGACCGACTTGAGCAGCTTCAATTCCCCGGGCTTGTGCTCGAAACGCTGGAAGACCTGCCCACGATACGTGGATTTGCCAGAATCCGGTCCGCCCAGGACCAGCAGGCGAGGATTTGGCGACGCGGCGTTCATGAGGCGGCGCCCCGATAAGCGAGGAAGGCGGACGCGGGGGTCACGTGCGTTTGGGAACGCGCCGCCGCCGGGGCCTGATGCAGGAGAGCCTCCAACAGATTAACGCATGCCGCGTCGTGAACGTGGAGGTCCAGTGAGGGATGCTCGCCGAACAGCTCCGTGAGCCTGGCGCGAACGGGTGCCTCAACGCCTACGTCGCATTGGCCGTCGCTCTTCGTCCATACCGCGATGACCGGGCGGCCGCGCAGTTGCTCGCTCAACCGCCGAGCCAGCGCGAGCGTGGTATTCCGGATTCGTCCGACATCCGGTCCGGCTAGTCCCGCGCGATCGACAACGAAGACAAAATGGGTGGCGTTGTCCGCGATCCAACGTGCGCCCGCCGCGTTATCCGCGGCTTCGTTCGACAGCCAGCGCGTGAACCACTCGCCAGGCGCGTCGGTGAAAAGCAGGTCGCGAACCATGGCACCGTGCCGCCTAAACGCGAGATGCAGAAGGCACGGGGTACGTTGGCCCGTGTCGGGAGTATGCGGGGGGAAGATGCCGCCGCTCGGCGACGGCCAGGTCGTGTGGTCCTTGAGTTGGCCCCAGCCCTGCAACGTAAATGAGCCGGCAAAGTCGTGGCCGTCGACGACGCCCTTCGTCGCGAAGTGGGCGTATATCGCCGTCAAAAGGCCGGTCTTGCCCGCGTTGAACGGACCGATCAGCCCCACCAAGCGCGCGGGACCGCGGGACGAGGCGAGGGTCATATCGGCGAGCCCGAGGCCGCGGCCGGTCCAAGGCAGGCGAAGGCCCGATCCATCGTCGGGTGCCTCCGTGGGAGATTCAGGGGCGGTGGCTGATTCTGTTCCCGCTTGGTATTGCGGACAGCTTCGGAAGTCGCGAGTGCCCATCTCGCACGGCATGCCGGCCCGGACATCGCAGTCCAGGCGTTGGCATGTACCGCTCATGCGCGCGCAAGCAACTTGCGGACCTGCAGGTCGCGATAGAGTTGGACGGCAAGCTCGGCCAGCGGCTCCTCGTGCTCATTCGACACACCGGTCTGCTCCAAAAAGTCTCCTGCGCCGAGTCCGCGCACGGAGCAGTCCAGCCAGGATCGACGTCCCAGAGCCGGCAGCTTGTCCGCGGCGATCGTCTTACCCTCCGGCAACGCGGCGATTTTGGGGCCTAAGGCAGTGAGGAGGTCGGCGAGCCGCGCTCGCCTAGGCGCCAGTTCAGCCACCAAGCCTCGCAGGAAAAATTCGACGCTGGGGGGAGCCAGCTTCGTGACCATGCGGCTCACGTCGATGACGGCGTGCAGCGTGAGATCCGTATCGTTGAGCGAGCGGAATCCCGCTCGCGCCGAAGGCGAGTATAGGCTCGTGCGAATCCAGAGCAGTTCGGTCTTGGCGTCGCGCATCGCCAGGCGCTCAAGGCTGGCGGACCAGCCGGCGACGATCTCACGAAGCGCTTCCTGCATGTCTTCCGCGTAGCCTTTGGCGCCGGATTGGACCGCGGAGTACACGGCTTCGGCCGCGCGCGGCGCGAACTCGTGCGACCATGGGGTCGACGCGTTCGGCCAATGCGGATTGGGCGTGGGGTACGGCTTGCTTTCCTTGTCGTGCGGCCCCACGGCTCGGCCGAACGCGGCGGCCAGTTCTTCCTTGTTGACCTGGGCCTTCTTCAGCTTCCCCGCGAGCTTCGGCAGCGACATGTCAACCGTATTGACCCACGCGCCGTTCAACTCCTCCGCGACACCGGCCTCCCAGTTGGCCAACATCGCGGCGATCGGGGCCTTCGCTTTGCCGTCGAGCGCGGCGGTTCCAAGATTGCGGGCGATCAGCGTCATGGCGAAACGCAGATCGGGGCCTTCAGTCGCGGCGATCTCGATGGCGCGAAGCAGGACCGCGCGATGAACCTGCACCGGGGATGCGCCCGTCTTGTTCGTCATCGTCTGCCATTTGGTGGCGATGACCTCCCCGACCTTCGTGTGGACGGGATCGCTCGCAGGGACGCGCTCATCCAAGCCGACAAGAGCGCAACGGTAAGCCAATATCGGGTCGCCAGCGATCTCCTTGGCGAGAGCCTCAGCCGCGGATTCTAATAGCTTGAGTTTCTCGTCGTCCTCACCGATCGGAAGGAGATTTGCCGATAGAAAGCCGGAAAGAATGTTGTTCATGGATTGGGTTGTCCGAACGGCGGCGCCTGAGGGGAGTTCCGGCCTGGGACGACGATAGTAAAGCACTTTCGCCCGTCTATTGTCGAGTCTCCGCTACATATCTGTCAGCATCATGAGACGACGTCGCCCTTTGATTTCTCCGCCCCTTCCGGGTCGCGCGGATCGGTCCGCGTCGCTCCACTCGGGCATGCGGCCGCCGAGTCCCGAGAAATCTACAATCAATACACTGCGCTTTAACCGTCCGCTCCTCCTCAATATCCTCCGCTCTTATTTTTCATAACCACCTCCGGCTCAGGCGGCAGGAGTGAGCGGCGCCGCGGCTCCGGCATAAACGGCCCCTCCTCTCGGGAAAGTCGGCTCGTGGCCTAGCCCCTCCAACCTCCACTCGCTCGACCAGCCCGGCTGCGCCGGGGCCGCCAGCGCGGCTGCGCCCGCGGGCGGTTTCCCGGGGAACCTCCATTTAATCCTCGCCGCGACGCCGCTCCTCGTCCGCCTTCGGCCCTCCGGGCGCTCAGGAGGTGGTTATGAAAAATAAGAACTGTGTGAAAGTCGGACCGGACGGAGCGACGGCCACGTCACTTGTATCCGGTGAGTCTTCGGCCACGGAAGCCGTGAAGCGTTCGAGAGTTCCTCTGTACCGGGTGATGTTGGACCGGACGGGCTCGATCGTGAAGGAGGGGACGGCGGTCGTGACCCAGGCTCGGGAAGCGGCGCGGCTGTTCCGGGAGTTCATCGGCGATGTCCCGGAGGAGCACTTCGCGCTGATGGTGCTCGACAGCCGTAAGCGCGTGATCGGCATTACCGAGGTGAGCGTCGGGACGCTCTCGGCGTCCTTGGTTCACCCGCGTGAAGTATTCCGTGCGGCGATCCTGCTCAACGGCGCGGCCGTAATCGTCTCGCACAATCATCCGAGCGGGGACCCGTCCCCTTCGGCCGAGGACCGCGAGGCGACGAGGCGTCTACAGCGCGCGGGGGAGCTACTGGGCATCCCCGTGGCCGACCATGTCGTGCTCGGCGAAGGGGAGGGCGATTCCGTGCGCTTCTTCAGCTTCCGCGAGAGCGGCCTGCTGTAGGACGACCATGGCTCGCTACTACTGCGACTTCCCGAAGAACGACTCAGGCGGCAAGTGCTACATGCCCGCGCGCCTGATGCCTAATGGGGGCTTGCGCCGTTGCGAAGCTCACGCGGCGCGGCTCCCTTATTGGCCGACTGATTCAAAATCGATGCCCGCTACAGTTCCGCCCCAGGCGGCGCAGGAGGTGAATGCGTAAGGTCCACGCCCCGCCCCGGCCAAGCGCCGGGGCGGGGCGCTGACGGGCGGTGGATACTGCCGCGACCGTGGACGGCGTGGACAACTCTACGAGTTTCCCACCCCGCCCACCGCCACTTGGATTTCTCCGCCCCTTTGGGGCGCGCGGACCGGTCCGCGGACGCTCCTCCCTGCCGTGAGGCCGGCAGGGACCGAGAACTCCACAGTCTCCACCGCCTGACGGCGGCGGGTTTTATTCTTTCTCTTCCCCACGGCACTTCCCGCTCCGCCGCCTCCCTTCTACGGTCTGGTCCATTTCGCACCTCTTCTCAGGCCGCAGGAGTGAAGTCAGTCTGCGCTGCGGCATAAACGGTCACCCCTCTCGGCAATTCTCCAGCCGCTCCAGGGCCTTGCCCGTTCCGCCGGCTAGATCCTTTCCGGGGGGCCCACCATTTATTCCTCGCTACGGCGGACTTCCTCGCGGCTCTCGACCCTCCGGGCGGGTGGAGGTGCGAAATGGCCCAGACCTACGAGACTCGGCGGCGGAGCGGGAAGCACGAAGGCTCTGACGTGAAAGTCCAGGGACGGAGCCAAGCACTCCGGGAGAAGCACATGAAAACTGGAAAAGCGTTGGGCTTCAAGAAGGGAGACTTCGTCCACACGGGCGCGTTCCCCGGAATCATCATCAGCGACGTGCAGACGTTCGCGCCGTGTTGCGAGGTCTGGGGCTTCGAGCACGAGATGGGCTCGGCCTACGCCGAGGACCTGACGCCCCTGACGTGGGAGGACTTCCAGCAGGTCGCCAAGCGCTACGGCTTCGACGGCACGGCCGATTCGAAAGTCGCGCAGGAGGCCATCGCCCAGGCCAAAGCCGCGCAGGGGGTTCCCGCCACGGCCTGATTCGACCAGGGGTCCCGAGGGCGACCTCGGGGCCCCGAGCCGGGCCAGGCCCGGGAACTGAAACACATGGAGAAACAAATGAACGAGATGAAAGAGACGGGCGCGGCGGTGACGGACAAGGGCGTGTTCGTGAGCATCGCCCTGGACAAGGTCGTGGTCGTGGAGAACGTCCGCAAGCACTTCGACGCGGAGAAGATGAAGAGCCTGACCGAGAGCGCCCGGAGCAAGGGCATCTACCTGCCCATCATCGTCATGAACGGCGAGAAGGCGGGGACGTTCCGGCTGATCGACGGGGAGCGGCGTCTACGCGCGGCGAAGGCGGCGGGCCTCGCGGAGATTCCCGCCCGCGTGGTCGAGGAGAAGGACGCGACCTCCCTGGTCGAGATTCAACTCATCACGAACATCGAGCGCGAGGAACTCGGAGCCGTCGAGGAGGCGCGGGGCTTCAAGCGGCTCGTGGACGAGGGCAAGCACACCATCGAGGGCTTGGCGAAGCGCGTGGACAAGACGGTGAAGTACGTCACGCGCTCGGTGCGGCTCCTGGAACTGCCGAAGGCGGCGGTCAAGGCCATCGAGACGGGGACGCTCTCGCCTGAGCACGGACATCAAATCCTCCGCGCCCCGGAGGACAAGCGCGAGACGTTCGTGACGTTCGCGCTGACGCCGAAGTGGGGCGGCGGGAGCAACGTGCTTCCCACCATCCACGACCTCAAGAATGAGATCGAGCGGCGCTTGGAGAAGGACCTCGCCAAGGCTTGCTTCCCGAAGGACAAGGAGTACGCGGGTGCCATGGCCTGTTCGCTCTGCCCGTTCAACACGGGCAACCAGGACGTGCTCTTCGAAGGGGCCAAGGACGGCAAGTGCACCGACGGCGGGTGCTTCGCCAAAAAAACGTCCACGTTCCTTCGCGAGTTCCGTGAGGAAGCGGGCAAGAAGCTCGGCGGGGTCAAGTTCGCGGGCTACGCGGGCCAGGACCACGGCATGCCGCGCGAGGTCGGCGAGGGCGTCGTGCTGAGCGCCTCGGAGGCCAAGAGCGAGGCGGTCAAGGCGCTCCTCAAGAAGGACCCCAAGAAGTTCGGCTTCGCCGTGCTCAAGCCGTCGCGGTTCGGGAGCAAGTCGCCGAGCGCGGTCCTCGTCTGCAACGATAAGGACTTCGTGGCCGCGAAGCTCCGCAAGTCCGAGGAGAAGGCCGAGCGCGGCATGACCGAGGAGGAGCGGGCGCGGGAGCAGTTCGTCGCGGAGCGCTTGAACAAAGCCCTGTTCGGCGCGGCGGCGAAGGCGCTCAGGGCGGTCAAGAAGTCGAACCTCGTGGACGTGGTGCTCGCTCTGAACGGAACCGAGGAAGCCTACGAGGCCGTGGGCGTCGAGCCCGGTGAGGACGCGGCGAAGGCGCTCTCCAAGCTGTCTGAGAAGGACCTTCTGCGCCTGGCGTGGCTGTGCACGGTCCAGCACTACGAGTTGAACGAGCGCTTCTCGGCCCTCGGCGTCGAGGTCAAGAAGGTCCGCAAGGAAGCGCGGACTCACGCGCTGACCGAGTGGGAGCGCATCCAGAAGGAGGAGGCCGCGAAGGCCGAGGCTCCGAAGGAGGTGGAAGCGGCCACTAAGTAAGCCCGCTGACTTGGCCCATCCGGGAAACCGGGTGGGCCTCTGTGAGCGGGTTGAAATCGAGTCGTGAGGAGGAAGTCATGTTCATGCTGTGGAACGAGACGGACAAATTGTTCGCGAGTCATGAGGAGTTCGAGACGGAAGCGCAGGCGCAGGCCTACGCCGTGCGTTTCCGAAGGCGCTTCGTGACGCAGGGCTACTACTTGACCTTCGACAGGAGGCGCATCGCGCCTGAGGACGTGGACCTCGTCGTCGTTCCCGCCGAGCCGTAGCCGGAAGGGGGGAAACACCGACGCCGGAGTTCGCCCCCTGCGGGGCGCGGACCGGTCCGCGAGCGCTCCTCCCTGCCGGATCGGCGGCAGGGACCGCGAACTCCGCCAAAAGGCTGCAACTTTTTGAGGGGGGTAATCGTAAGGCATGGATGACACAGGATACCCCCGAGGCTTTCCGATGGGAGGAATGGGACTGGCGGCCGCTAGCGCGGCTCATTGTCTGGCTCCTCCTAGCCGTCCTTTGGGCGCGCTGGCGGGGCGTCGATTTTCTCCCGCTTCTCCAGCGCGCGTTCCGCGAGCTCGTGTTCGGCTGGCTGCTCACCTTCGGGCTGCTGACCTATGTCCAAGCGCTTATCGCAACCAGCGCCTGGCGGCTCGCCCTGGCGCTCGACGACGCCGCCTATGCCCTGTCGGAGCGCGTCGCGCGCTTCTTCATGCGACGTGCGTCGTTCGCCGCGACTTTCATCGCGGCGTTCGTCCTCGAGCTCGCGCTCGTCCTCGGGACGATCCAACTCTGGCTCACGATGCGCATGGGCGACCGCGCCACGGTTCTCCTCGCGGAGGTCCTGCGATGATCACGAGCTTGCGGGTCGTGCGCGCGGGTATCCCTTCGCGCCGATTCATCCGCACCGCCGAGGACGCCTACCGCGTGCTCTGTCCGTTGGCACGCGGACTCGACCGCGAGCACTTCTGGCGGCTGGACCTCGACTCGCGACGCCGGCTGATCGGATGCGAGCTCGTCTCGGTGGGGAGTCTCGACGCCTCCATCGTTCACCCGCGCGAGGTGTTCAAGGGCGCGTTCCTCAATAACGCGCACAGCATCGTGATCGCGCATAACCATCCGTCCCAGGATCTGCACCCGAGCCAGGCGGATCGTCGGACCACGCGGCAACTGATGCTCCTGGCCTGCCTCCACCAGGTGGACCTCGTCGATCACCTCATCGTCGGCGACGACGGCTACTTCAGCTTCAAGAAGGCGGGGCTTCTCTAGAAAAGAGGCGACCCGACGCCGAGAGCGCCGGGTCGCCTGTCGAACGAAGCAGCTCCTGGGGGAAAAGCTTCGCTCATGCCGATTATAGAGCGCGAAGCGGACTCGCGCAAGACCCAAAAAGATAACCCAGCCCTCCATACGTAAGAGCCGGGTTATCGTCCGGCCGGAGGTTGCCTTACGAGGGGCCCCCGACAAAACGAAGCATAAGCCCCGACCTCCGGATTTTCAAGACCCACGAAGATTCTAGGACCTGCGGTGGATACCGCCGCGCCCGTGGACGGCGTGGACGAGCAGGTCGCCCACCCCGCCCACCGCCGCTTGGATTTCTCCGCCCCTTCGGGGCGCGCGGACCGGTCCGCGGACGCTCCTCCCTGCCGTGTGGCCGGCTGGGACCGAGAACTCCACTGTCTCCACCGCTCGGCGGCGGAGATTTTTCTTGGCTTTTTTCGCGCCTTCCCGTCCCGTCCTCCTCTCTTTCCGGTCTTTTTCATGTCGCCCCTCGCTTCTCGGGACTCCAGGAGTGAAGGCCTCCTCACTGCGGCATAAACGGCCCTCCCCGCCGGCGATCCGAAAACCTGGCCCAACCCCCGCCTAGCCCCTAGTTTTCGGACGGCTCGCGTGCCGCGAGGCGGCCAGCCCGGCTGCGCCGGGGGCCGTCTCCAGGGTGGGGACCCGCCATTTATTCCTCGTCGTTCGGCCTACCTCGGGTCTCTCGCCCTTCGGGTGCTGCGAGAGGTGCGACATGAAAAAGACCTGCAAGATCGTCGTACGGGACGAGAAGGGGAAAGGCCGGGCTGTGAAGTCGGACGCCGTGACGGAAGCTCTCAAGGGCTACTTGGATGGACGCAACCAGGAAGCGCGGTGCTTCGCTCTGGGCCTGTGCCGGGACTCGGACGAGGCGGACGAGTTGGTTCAGGAGGCGTGCTACCGGGCTTTGAGAGCGCGCAAGCGGCACGATGCCACGAAGTCGGTTAAGAGTTGGCTGTTCACCATCCTGCGCAATGTGTTCATGGACTCGCGACGGCGCAAAGAGCGGCGGGACGGATTATCTCTGGACTACTGTTGCGGTGGGGACGACTCTGCTCCCTTCCATGAGATACTCGCGGGCGCGGACGAGGACATGCTCGGACGCCTGGAGCGCGCGGAAACGGCGGCACGGGTGCGCCGGATGATCGCGCGGCTTCGCGCGACGGAGCGGGAGGTGCTGACGCTCTGCGACATAAAGGGGATGACCTACGCGGAGGCGACGCGGACGCTCGGATGGGCGAACGGGACGATGCGCTCGCGGCTTCGTCGGGCGCGCTTGAAGTTGAGAAAATCGGCAGAACGCGCCGGATTGGCCTAAAAGAGGATAAGCAAAGAGCCGCCTCCGCGAAAGCGGGGGCGGCCGTCTTTGGCGGGTCGGTCCGCAGCCGCTCCACCTCGCAATGCGAGGTCCCCAAGGCAAGGCTATTTACGGCCGGTTGAGATCGGATCGGGGCCAAGCAGCTCTCGAACCCGCTCGCTTCCGATAAATTGACGGCTTCTTCGTCCGTTGCGCTCGATCACGACCGAGAAGCGCTCCATGTCTATCGAGACGACCTTTACGCCGTTAACAACCTCGCCTGGTCCGACAACCTCGTCTCCGATGATAGCTTGGAATTTTCCACCTGCGTGCGTAATGAGCCCTTGCAGCAAGAAAATTTTCGTGGTCGAGTCGAGAGGACGTTCGGACAGCAATTTGTCGAATCGGCGGATCAGGCGCTCCTGCTCCTCCGGGTCAAGGATGTGCCGTTTGACCAGATTCGCGTAGGATTTCGTCGATGCCGGAGTTCTCTCAAGCGATCTGCCCTGTCGGTATTGTGGATGATGCGCCAGCCCTTCCAGGATGACTTTTTTATCTGAGGCGGCCTCGCTTCGATGAAGCCGGGCCATATCTTTGCGAAGCTCGAACGCGGCGAGACCTTGGAGGCTTCTGCACGACCGCATGAACTCATGGCAATAAAGGTCCATGTAGTAGTCGTACTCCCTGAAGTCATAGACGCTGCTGGCGGTGGTCAGTAGTTCTTCCGTGACGCCATCGAGGGAGAGCCCGTTCTCCACGGTGGCCACTAGGACCGGATTGCGTCCAGGCTGAATCTGCGTCGATTTCTTGGCGATGACGCGGAGCCGTCGTCCGACATAGAGCGAGGCCTCGTCGTAGCTTAGTCCCGGTTCGGGGGAATACTCATGGTTGGTATGAGGATAAAGGTCAAAAAAAGATCCCACGCTGCCGGAAGGCATATTGATGGTCTCATCGACCCTGACGCGCAATCCCCAAGCCGGCGTTCCATGTTTGTTCGGGATTTTAAAGAGATCAAGTTCCCGCCCGATGAATACATACTCGTCGGGGTCGAAATCATGGTGACCAGGCTCCGAGATCTGCTGCAGGCAGGCGGCAATGGGTATCGGCAGGGCCATCAGCGCTAAGATTGCAAGCGGTCGACCGCAAGCGAGGCTCATCTCAAAAGCGTAATGCGATCATGTGTCGAATTCAAGCACCCGCTCCATTGCCGGGACGAAGTTCAGGGTATATACTTCGAGCCATGGGAATGAGCGGGCGCATTCCGTTGGAAAAAGTCAGGAATATCGGCATCATCGCCCATTTCGATGCGGGAAAAACCACGACGACTGAGCGGCTCCTCTACTGTGCTGGACGCATCCGAAAGATCGGCGAGGTGAGCGCCGGCGAGGCGACGATGGATTGGATGCCCCAGGAGCGGGAGCGCGGCATCACGATCACGGCGGCCGCCACGTTCTGCAAGTGGCAAGACTGCCATATCAACATAATCGATACTCCCGGCCACGTGGAATTCACCGCCGAGGTCGAGAGGGCACTTCGAGTGCTTGACGGCGCAGTCGCCTGCTTTGACGCGGCGCTGGGAGTTGAGCCGCAGTCAGAGACGGTCTGGCACCAGGCCGATAAGTATCGCGTGCCCCGCGTCGTCTACATCAATAAGATGGACCGTATGGGCGCCGACTTCGACATGTCCTGCCAGTCCATCATCAAGATGCTCGGAGCAAACGCCGTGCCGATCCAACTGCCTATCGGCACCGGATCAAACTTCGTCGGCCTCATCGACCTCATCAAGATGAAGGCCCGCATCTGGAAAGGCGTCCAAATCGGCACCGAGTGGGACGAGACGGAGATTCCCGCAGAGATGAGGGAGTTGGCCGCGAGGAGTCGCAAAAGCCTGATCGAGAAGGTCATCGAACTCGACGCGGCGCTGAAGCAGCGGCAGCCCGATTCGCTTAGTGCCGACGAATTGCGCGGCGCGTTGCGCTCGGGCGTGCTTCAAGCCAGAATCTTCCCCGTATTGTGCGGGTCCTCCGTTAAAAATATCGGCGTTCAGTCTCTCTTGGACGCGATCTGCGACTTCCTTCCGTCACCATCAGACCGGCCGCCGGTAAAGGGCATTAGCCCCGATGAGGGGGGGCGGGAGATTGTTCGCATAGCCAGCGACGACGAGCCCTTCTCAGCGCTGATGTTCAAGATACAGACCGACCCGTTCGTCGGCAAGCTGATCTTCTTCCGCGTCTACTCGGGCACGCTCCGGGCGGGAGACGTCGTGATGTTCGGCAACAACCGCAGTACCGAGCGCATCGGTCGCATCCTGCGTATGCACGCCAACCAGCGCGAGGAAATCAAGGCCGTCTACACTGGAGATATCGCCGCCACCGTAGCCCTCAAGAACGGACGCGTCGGCTATACGATGTGCGATCAGAACAGCCCGATCGTCCTCGAGCAGATCATTTTCCCCGAGCCGGTCATCTCAGTGGTGATTGAACCCAAGACCAAGGCCGACGAGGAAAAGCTGGCAAACGCCATGTTGCGCCTTGCGGAAGAAGACCAGACCTTCCGTATCAAGACTGACGTCGAGACCGGTCAGACCATCATCTCCGGCATGGGCGAGTTGCATCTCGATATCATCGTGGACCGCATGAAGCGAGAGTTCAAAGTCGAGGCCAACGTCGGCTCGCCCCAGGTGGCCTATCGTGAGACTGTCCGGAAGAAGGTCCGAGAGGAAGGCAAGTTCATCCGCCAGTCAGGCGGCCGCAGCCAGTACGCTCATGTCGTTCTTGAGATCGAACCTCAGCCGCAGGGAAAAAGGGGCTTCGTGTTCGTCAACGAGGTCAGCCCGGACCGTATTCCGCATCAGTTCATCCCGGCAGTCGAGAACGGGGTGCGCGAGGCCTTGGAGGGGGGCGCGTTGGCGGGCTTCCCGATCATGGACATCCGGGTCTCACTCGTGGCCGGTTCGCATCACGAGGCAGACTCCAGCGAGATGGCCTTCAAGATCGCGGGCGCCATGGCCCTGCGCTCCGGCTGCAAGAAGGCCGACCCGACGCTCCTCGAGCCGATCATGAAATGCGAGGCGACGACCCCCGAGCAGTACGCGGGTGACGTCATCGGTGATCTCAACAGTCGCCGCGCCAAGATTCAGGAGATGGGCGACCGCGGGGGCCTCAAGTTCGTGCGCTGCACCGTCCCGCTGTCCGAGATGTTCGGGTATGCGACAGTCCTTCGCTCGATTTCGCACGGCCGAGCCTCGTTCACCATGGAGCCGAGCGACTACGAGGAAGTCCCTTGGGACATCTATAAGGCGAGCATCGATCCTCACGGGCCCGATGAGCCTCCAACGGCGTCAGCGGGAAGACCTGTCCGCCCAATTCGTCCTAAACCGGGATTATCAGGCGGCGCGAGAAAACCGTTTCCACCGGAGCCGAACTGATGAGTGATTTGACCTGCCCTTCCTGCGGTCATGCGCGACAACCGGTAGCGACGGAATGCCCGAGCTGCGGAGTGATCTTCGCCAAGTGGCGCCCGCCTCAGGTGAAGGAAGCGCCTGCCGTGGCGCTATCTGCGCCGAGCCCGGCCCGGCATATCATCGGCGTCGTGACCCTGCTCGCGCTCGGCGCCTACGCGTGGCCGAGCCTTAAACCGTCTGTTCAAGCCGCAAGCGAGGACGGTGCCGCCGGTGCTCCCTTCGAGGACTGGTATCCCGCCGATATCGCGCCTCCGCCGGGCACGCAGTATCCCTGCGCCCTCACGGCCCTTCCGCGCGAACTGCCGGGCATCCCTGCCTCTCACCGGGCGTTCATCAACCATTCTTATTCCCTGATTCTTAAGGCCACCCAGGCCAAACTCCTTGTCTACAATGAGCTGGGCAATCAACCGCCCTCGAACGTCGTCCTCGAAAATTACCTGGCGACGACGCGAGACCTCCAGCGCCGTCTGCGCGAGGAGCGCGCGCCGGAATCGCTAGTGTCGTTCCGCGACGATGTTTCCGCGGCAATCGACCTTCAGATGATCTTCTTCACCAAGGCCGTCGCGAGACGCCAGGCAGGGGAAACCTTCGAGCAAGTCATCGGCATCTCCGAGGGCCGAGAGGCCAGCAGCCGGCTTCAGTCCGCGTGGGGGAAGATGAGCGGGCGCTACTCGACTTGGAACCAGGAAACCAAGGACTCCATCTACCATCACCTATGCGCCTTAGATCTGTTTTAGGACCGCGACCGCTTCTGGCCGTTCCGCGACCAGGACTTTGTCGCCGTTAAGCGCTCGACTACTGAGTTCCTACCTCAATACCCCATCCTGTCCCAACACTAAAGGTTTCTCCTTTAAGTGTAAACAAAGAAAGATCAGAACAGCACCGGCGGATAAAATGAAGCCAAGGACCACTTCGCTAGCAATACTTGGTCGGCCAAACCAAATTGCCAAATAGAAGATGAGCGCACATGCCCTTGCAAGAACCGTCATCCTGAAGTCATTTGCCCAGTTGCGAGGTGAGATCGCAGCAGCAACGCCAATCGCGCGGATTAGGTTCCATTGTGAATCAGCATCGAAAAGCCTGAAGCAGGCGCCCGCCCAGCAAACCGCAAGAATGCTTTGGTAAAGAATGAGACCGCTGAACAGTAAGCGCCATCGGAAGAGGCGATTGTTCGCGCCTGCATCAGTATAGGCGTGGGTCACAGCATATGCAGGTTTCTGTACTAGCGGAAATACAAAATAGCCCACTACACAGAGAAAGATGGATGCCGTGAAGAAACCTAGGAGTCGCATTTGTCGTTCGTGTGGAATTTAAGCGCTAACTGGTTAGAGCGAAGAGAGATGCGGACACGCTCATGATTTTTTAGCCGTTATCCCGGCACCATTACAATGAGAACAGATTTCAACGTTTTTCTCCGCATACGAGACCGCTTCTTGAAAACCGATGCTATATCGAGCTGCTGACCACCCTTGCTCCCACTTCTTCAGAGTCTTTTCCTCTTCCGGGTCCTCGCGAACATCAGAGGGGAAAGTCGTTCCGGTGACCAATTGGGCTAAAGGGAATCGGATCAGCACGGTACTCTTCGGCTCTTTGGTCGAAGTGACTACCGCATCAAAATCGAGGTGAAACTGGATTTTTTCCTTCCGAAAGGGTTCAAATTGCGCTCGGATTGCTTCCCGAATCGGTTCAAATGCCCGATTCCTAAACAGACCAGTTAACTCCTTTTTGATTTCCTCCCCGAGCTTATAAATTTTATCTTTCACGCGGTCCTCCGTCATTCCCGGTACAAATTGTAAATGGTAAATCGGAGCTTCGCCAGTCCATTTAACCGATAAAGACCGACCCGGCCGGTCCGCATAATGCAGCGAACGCGGATTACTGCGGCAGGCGTTGCGGTTCCGCGACTAGCACTTTGTCGCCGTTGAGGGCGACGAGAAAGGACAGCAGGTCGCGCTTCTCTTCCGCGCTCAGGCGCAGCGGCTTGATCTCCGAGTTGAGCCAAGGGTTGGGGTGGCCGCCTCTGTCAAAGAACTCGACGACCTGCTCTAAGGTCGCCAGCGAGCCATCGTGCATATAAGGGAATGTGTCGCTCAGATTCCGTAGTGGGGGCGTTCTGAAGGCGCCCTTATCCTTGTCCTGCTTGGTCACCTCGTAGCGCCCAAGATCTTGGACGCGGCGGTGCATTCCTGCCCCCACGTTGTGGAAGCGCCCGTCGGTCATGTCAGGCCCGGAATGGCATGACGCGCAGCTCGCCTTGCCGTTGAAGATCGCCAAGCCGCGCACGGCATTCGTCTTCAGCGCGTCGCGTTTACCCGCCACATAGCGGTCGTAGGGGGAGTCTCCGGTCAGGAGCGTCCGTTGGAAGCTGCTCTCGGCTTGGACGATGCGCTCGATAGTGACCGTGGGGTCGCCGAATGCGTCCTTGAAGTAGCGCTCATAGCCTTTGACGGCGGCTATGCGCGCGACCGCCTGATCATGAGTAAGGCCCATTTCCTTAGGGTTGGAGATCGGGTCTTTCGCCTGCTCCTCCATGCTCGGCGCGCGTCCATCCCAGAACTGTGTCTCGTGGTAGGCGGCGTTGAGGACCGTGGGTGTGTTGCGGCGACCGAGTTGCTGTCTGACGCCGATCGCCGTCGGCCGCTGGTCGGTCCAGCCTTTGCGCGGGTCATGGCAAGTAGCGCAACTCACGGTCCCATCCAGAGACATCCGCTTGTCAAAGAACAAGAGTTTCCCCAACGCAGCCTTTGCCGGCGTGGTCGGGTTGTCCTTGGGCGCGGGGGGCTTTCGTCGCAGTGGCGGCGAGGCTCGGACAAATAGTGACATGACCAGGACGAGGCCCAGGGTCACCGACAATCGCGGCATCCTCAAATCCCGGCCTCGGCGCCCGGCGTTGTCTCGCGCCTTTTCGCGAGTCGATCTTTAACGAACATCCAGAGCAACTTGAAGATAAACACACTTTCACAGAAAAGGCGCCAGGGCTTTTTATCTATCAGGCCGCTTCCGCGACACCACCAACAGGGTCGGAAATAATCAATTTCGGGTTCCTTCTGACGTCCTCCAAATGCCGCAGCGAAATCCCAATCAGAACTAAATATCTTCGGGCCCTCCCCACAATCGATTTTCCGGCCGCATGGCGTCAAGTTATAAAGAAGAGCCACAGTCAGCAATTTTTCTCGCCTATATATGTGGGCGCATATGTTCAATCCGACATCATCCCAACCCAAGTCTGTCCGGGCTTCTGCCAGCACCTTCGCCATGTCGTCAAGCGTGCCTTTCCCGCGCAACTCGTCTAGTTTGCGGCTAATGGCGGTAAGGGCGCTTCTTAAGCCAAGCGGGACTTTAGCATCCAAATCCGGTCCGGTTAGAGATTTAAGTAGGTTCTGGCGCTCTTGTCTGGAATACTCTGTCCAAACAGTTTTTCCGTCGTCGCCAACATGTTGTTTGAATAGCGGCCCTGTCATCATCGGAGTCTGAAATCCCCGCCCTAAGCAACCCTTGCAAATGGGTTTGTAGGCATCCGCGTTGTGAACAGCGCGAGTCGCGCCTGAGGGGAGAAACGGAATATGAAAAAGAATGCGCAACGATTCAAGACGATAAGTGGAAGTCACTGCGAAAACAACAGATCGATCTATCCCGGAAATTTCCTCGGTCAAAGCTGCCGGCAGGATCGCGCCGGCGTTCACGCCGTCGGGTGAGATGATGAGGTCCGCCAGGGAGGGAATGATCATCTCGTGGGCCTTTGATAGCCTTTCCAAGACTTCATGGCGAGATTTCGGCGGCTGGTTTTGGGTCGAGTCCGATGGATCGAGCGCATATCCCATAAGTTCGTGTAGTGTAGCGGAGCCGCGCGATTAATCAAGAGAGCAATAATGGGTGAGCCCTTGTTTTCTGCGCTCGGAGGCTTCATAATTCGCCATGGGAATCTGGCACAACGTCGAGACATCGCTTGAATGTCCGCAGTGCGGCCCATTCAATAAAACCTTCCAGTTCAAATACGGTGGCGTTGAACAAGACGCAACGTACAAAATCGGGGACCGCCTGAAGTGGAGCGGGGTTCCGAAAGGCGTTCGGGATAGCCGTCTTAAGTATTGGCCGTTATACGAACAGGCCAATTGCCCCTCCTGCGGGAATGCGGCCGCATATGCCCACGCCCTAATCATAGTGCACGACGTGATTGAGTCCATTTTCTGGCTTCCACCGGATGGTTCTGCACTCGTTGCGCTTCCCCCCGTTACGCTGCTGCTCGCGGTCGATAAATACGGATATCAAGCCGTTCGGGCCGCTGCTGAGCATGAAGATTGGCTGGATCGTCTTGCTGGTTGGACTCAACCGCGGCCGAGCGTCGGAAACATCCTCGAGGCCGACTGGAAGTGTCCAGGTTGCGCTCGTGCAAGGCGAGGCGCAATCCCGTTCCGCTACGGCCCTGTCGGGCCATACGCGTTTCGTATCGGCGAACAGATAGATTGGTCGCGACCCGGATGGTCGTCCCGCCTCCGAGACCGGCGTGTCGCCTATATTGAGGCGTCGCTCCCGAGTTGCGATTGCGCCTACCAAGGGCGCGCGGTCATCGTCGTGGGAGACGATAAATTGGAGGAGCTTTACGTCCTGCCGAAGGATTTGTGGGAAATGGCGGCTTCTCCTCTTCTCCCGGAATGGGTCCGCCTCCGCGGCACGTCTCACGAGGAATTCGAGGCCTCGCCTGTGCTCCACGTCTATCTTCTCGTGCGGCAGTATGGCGAGACATTGGTGCGAGAGGAACTCCAGAAGCTGCCTGAAAGCGATCGCTTCTCCTACATCGAGTGGAATATCTTGCTGCGCCTCTCCGCTGCCGAGCGAGGGTTGCGCAACTCCGTAGCGCTTCAGATCGGGCAGAACGTCGAATGGACGGCATCATGCCCCTCCTGTGGCGACGTGCGGATGAGCCTGCCCTTTCTTTACGGCGACCAGCGGCCCCATCGCATCTATGTCCCGCAGGACGAGATCACCTGGGGTGGCGGTCCGGTGGACCACAGTTCCATCATTGCTGGCGGAACCAGGGACTCGCGGCTCAAGTATGTGTTCCTTCATGGCGACTGGCAGACCTGCCATGCCTGCCAGGGTCGAAGGACGATCGGGCGCGAGCCGGCAGTGATCGTCGAGAACGATCGGATCACAGAGGTGCGTTTATCCCCGATGCGTTCCATCGCGCAGCAATCCGAGATGGCCGATATCGGCTACGACTACGAGCTTGGGGTTTCTCAGCGAGAACGCCTGCTTTTGGTCGAAGCATACGGCGCCGATGAACTCGCGCGCGCCTTCGTCCGCGCGTTTCGCGCCGTTCTGGGAACGACACCGCCGCCATGGCCGGAAGAGGCGTGGTGGCTCGCCCGTCGAGGACTGTTCGCCCTTCTCGGCGGCTTCCATGTGAATGAAGCCGGGTATTCAAATCGTCTTGAGCTCGATTTTGTCTGCCCTCGATGCGGCCGGCGGGATAAAACCGCAATAGAATTCCCGTATGGTCCGCGGACTGGGGCGGTATATCATCTCGGCGAAACAATCAAATGGGGAGCTGATGCGCCGATGGATGCACCCAGAGATCCCCGTGTTGCCTACGTCGAGCTGCACCAGCCCTGTCCATGCGGCTTTGAAGCGCTCTTATTCGTCACGATTGCCGCGGATGCCCTTGAGTCCCTGTTGATACTGCCCGAAGATGTGGGCCGTCTTGATCCGGGCTGGATCGAGCCGGGTAAGAATGAGGGTTGGCGTCGCCCCTGGCATGACGGCGAGAGCTGGAATCATCGGATGTTTCTTCTCATTCGCCAATACGGGTGGGAGAGGGTGCGAAACGTCGCTTTGACGATTCCTGAGGGGCATCGTTACGGCTCCGAGTTGGATTATCGGCTGACCGAAGGCGCGCTCATTTGACGGGACCTTGTCTTATCCGCTCCAGACACTTCTAAGGACCCTGATTGTAGTTATGGTATATTGCGCCGAGGCCTCATGTCTCTGAAACCCGCTATTCTTGTCGCCGACGACCACGACCTCGTCCGCAGAAACTACTCTAAAGCCCTCGGACTCGCGGGCTACCAGACGTTCGTCGCTGACGGCGCCGAGCAGGCGCTAAGCGTGATTAAGCGCGAGCGTCTTGATCTCGCCCTAATTGACGTCTTCATGGGCGGCCGCGACATCGGCTACGATCTCTGCAAGGCTTTTTCCTCAAAGGGCGTGCTTTCTCCCGGCGTGTTCCTGATGAGCTCCGTTCTCACCGATGAGCAAGATCGCCTCAGGGCCTACCGGGCCGGTGCCGCGACCTTCCTGGTCAAGCCCGACAATCTCAGCGTGCTCGTGCGACACGTCCAAGATTTCATGGCCGAGCCGACCCCGCTTCTCCAGCTCAGCCGGTCAAAGCAGGATCGGCGTCAAACCGGCATAGAGGCGAATTCAGTTCTGGTCGTGGACGACGACGAGACTATGGCGCATGCGGCATGCCTGTCGTTAGAGAGCGAAGGGTTCCTGCCCTTCGTGGCCTCCTCGTGGTCGGAAGCGATGCTGTTGGCCCACAAGATCCGTCCCAAAGCGATAGTCCTTGATGTGGCGCTGCCTGAAGTGGACGGCGTGAAGCTCATGCGGATGCTCCGCGCGCGTCCTGCGACCCGCCGCACGCCGATCTTAATGCTGACCGGTTCGGACAAGCCCGGCCTCGAGCTCCAGTGCCTGCGCCAAGGCGCGGACGATTTCATCATCAAGGGCGTGCATGATCTTTCAGCCCTTCCGGTCCGCATCACGCGGCTGCTCAACGCCAAGCCGGAGCCTGAGGTTCTTCAGTGTGGTTCCTTGCGCATTGATCCCTCGAGTCGCGGGGTCTGGGTCGGCAGCCGTCAGCTCAAGGAGCTGACGCCCCGTGAATTCGACCTCCTCGCGTATCTCATCAAGAAGAGCCCCGCCGTCGTCTCCTGGCGCGACGTGCAACGCGATGTCTGGAAGACGGCAGTGGAGGAGTTGAAGCCGTCCCGCGAGACTCCAACGATTGCCGTCCACTGCGACCGTCTGCGCGAAAAACTCGGCGCCGCGAGCGTCTGCCTTGTCGTTCACCGCGGAGTTGGGCTACAGTTCGATCCAGCCAGGCTCAATTAGGCCCAGACAGCCGGCCGCCCGCGCGTTTAAGTTGCGTTCAACTTGCGTTGTAGAAGAGTTGTATTGCTATTAGTTGACATCCCTGCTAGCCTTCGCTGAGAGGTTGTAGCGAGGTCTTGACGGTTGTTGTAAGACCTGTTACATACCGCAGATGTAGGCCGGAGTGGGGGGAAGTTTGTCCGCCGGAGCGCCGAGTTCGCGGACGTTGACGCGCCGCTATGCATTGATGCTGACCGCCGCCCTGGCGATCTGCGTTTTTGTCGTCTCTACCGCGCACGCCCTCAAGGGAGACGCCAACGGCGACGGCCAGGTCAACGTGCAGGACGCTCGCCTCGTCGCGGACTACCTGGTCGGCAATGTCCTCTCGATTCCGCGCCCGGTGGATGCGGATGTCAGCGGCGACGGGCAGATCACTACTGCCGACGCGCTCCTGATCCTCCAATTCGCCAAGGGACTACGGACGACCTTCGACTTCCAGTCGCCGCTGGTCCTGACCGTCCTTCCAGCCGTCGGCTCGACAAACGTCCTGCTCACGGCCAATATATCGATCTTTTTTTCCGAGCCGATTTCGACGGCCTCATTGAGCGGGGCGTTGACCGTCAAAAACGTGGCGACAGGTCTTGCGATCTCCGGCCGCATTGAGCGCTCACAAGAAGGTGTTATCGCGACCTTCTTCCCGGACCAGCCGCTTAGTCCTCTGACGAGCTATCAGGTTGATGTGACCACGGCGGTCAAGGATGATGAAGACAATCCCCTTCAGCAGGCCTTTTCGGGAACCTTTCAGGCGCAGGCGCTCGGTACAGGTGTTCTCGTTTCCACTAATAATCTTTCCGCAGCAATTAACGAGCTTGCGCCGCAGCCGATCGCCTTTAAAGCCTTGAACTCGGTGGGTACGCCCGTCAGGCAAGTCCCCGTTACTTTCACGGCGAGGATGGGCTCAGGCATTTTCGAACCGAGTGGCAATCGTCAGGTCGTCATATTGACTGATGACAGTGGTGTTGCCCAAGTTCCCTTCCGTTTAGGAGGCGAGTCGGTATTACACACTGTTGATATAAACGCAGTTGGCTTTAGTTCGGCTCCACAATATTCCGTGCTCGCGTTGACCCAGTCAGCAATTAATCTGCGTCTTTTCAGTGGGAATGGCCAGAACGGAGCATCCGGCAGTGTATTGCCCCTGCCGCTTGTCGTTGAGGCCACCGACGCTGGTGGTAATGCGGTTTCTGGTGCATCAGTGTTTTTTGAAATAGTGAAGGGGCAAGGTAATTTCTCAAGTTCACCCTCATTCACAACGACTACAAATAGTTCCGGCACGGCAGTGGCCATATTTACGCTGGGAACTTCGACGGGGTCTGTTCAAGTGCAAGCACGTTTTTTAGGCATGATCGGCCAAGCGCCGCTTTTCAATTTTTTGAGTCTCACCCCGCAGCCTTCTAGCCCTACTGCAATTGTGGGAAATGTAGTCGATGCGACTACTCTTCAGCCGCTACAGCATGTTTATGTTTATATCGCGGATACTCCGTCAATTTGGGATTGGACCGATGAGGCGGGGCACTTCCGTCTACTTACTACTCCAGGGGCGCATGTTATCGAAGTTGATGGATTCGAGAGCGGCACCATCGGCGGCAAATTGTATCCCGTGGTCGCAATTCCAGTCAACGCCGTAGAAGGTCGAGACAACGACATTGGGGTGCCAGCGCTCCTCCCGCCGCTCGAATCCGACTCTTATATCGACGTCTCAGAAATTCTAGGAGGGACGCTGACGATACGGTCAACCCCCCTCTGGAAACTTTACGTTGCTCCTGGTCAGGCTCGATTTGCGAATGGAGGGAGAACTGGGAGGCTATACGCAGCCTCTGTTCCTCCAGATCGGATTCCTATGCCGGCTGCTGGAGGAAAAATCAGCCGATTCTTTGACACGATCCAGCCGCTCAACGTAACTTTTGATCCGCCGGCGCAGGTGAGTTTTCCGAACATAGACAACCTTCCTGAGGGGACCGTCACAGATATCTTCACTCTAAGTTACGCCAGCGGCACATTTGTTAAAACTGGCCGAGGACAAGTATCCGAAGATGGGCAAATACTCGCGAGTCTCCCCGGCCAAGGGATAACCGCAGGCGGATGGCATCAGGCACCGCCCCCACAGCCAGCGCCCCCCACAGACATAACTGCTTCCGGGCCGTCTGGCTGCTGTGTTAACTATGCAGGAAATACTGGGTGCGCCAATAGCCCGATAAAATTTCAGGCTCCCGGCATCCTGCCGCCACAAATCATTACACCTCCAGGCGGACCCGCTGGACCCGCCGGACCCGGTGGTCCGATAGTGATATGTCCCGCAGGTCCAGGGAATGGGCCCGGCTCTGGTTCCGGTTTTGGAGGCGGAGATGGGGAAAACGGCTGCGATCTAATCGATCAGCAATTTGTGCCACTAGGAGGCACGAGGTGTCTTTATATTTGCAAGTTACTCAATATTGAATTTCCTCTATTTTTCGAAATACCATTTGTCCATATCGATTGTCCGGGAAATCCTTAGTCATGAAAAAAATTATCGCCGTTGATGCGCCGCATCGGCGCAAACTGTTTCCACAAGCTCCGCATTACTCCATGGCCATTCTGGATGGTGACCACATTGCCATTCTCCGACCTTACGAAGACGATGTTGTTATCTTGAATTTAAAGACTCATAAAAGCCAGGTTTTCGCGTTTAGGCGGCCCCGCGCCAACCCAGACAGCCTGCACCTGGAGACTCACTGTTTATCAAAATACGGCGATGATGCTGTTGCTCTTTATGACCCGATTGATCAACACATACACATATGGAGCATTGATGGCCGCCTCATCCGCAGCATACAGTTGAACTTTCCTGTCGGAGCCCTCATTTGCCCTGATCCTCAAACCATCTTGGTTTATGGGACATATGACGGATATTTACTGCACCGTATAAACCTTAATGGGCAGGTGCTTCAATCTGAAATTCCCGTTCCGGAGAACTTCGAAAAGATTCGATTCACCCTATCCTCGGACAAGAAGTTCCATATCGCGGGCAAGAAGCTATACATTTTGCTCGATGCGGCTTTGGGGGTCGTCGATTTGCGCAACGCCGAATCGTTTGAGCTGATTAATCGGTTTTCGGTGCGCACGCGGCGAGTTCCAGTTCATCAGATGTTCTCCGGTCTCGCAATGAACCCGAACACAAAGGCGCATGAACCGTACCTGGTGCTGTCATTTCCGCGTCTGACCCCTACAACTCTGCATTCAATTGCTGGACTAGCGGACGAAGGTATCGCCGCAATAGGGCACGAAGGCAAGCAACTGCTGTTAATGGACTCGACGTTCAAAGCAAGGCGATTTTTTGGCCTATCAGAGATTGGAGTTCGGCCTACAAAATTCCATCAGCAACCAAATATTTTCGCCATTGAACGTATCGGGGAAAGTTGGTTGGCATGTTCCTTTTTCGACGGTATTTGGTTGCTTGAAAAAGAAGATCTCCGAGAAATCAGCGCGGCGGAGTTCGCAGCAGAGCCGCCCCTTACGCAGGCTGGCCATCCCCTGTCTCCTTATGGAACTCCACCCCTAATTGAGCCGAGCTTCCTCAGGAAGCAGGACCAGTTCTGGAATTCTCTTAAAAGTTTATCATGCAACTTCCGCATCCGCATCGATGCTTCCGGCCGAGTAATCAGCGCGGAATTGGACAATACCTATAAAAACGAACGGCAGGCAGAAGCGCACGAGATTCAGAAACTGCTCGAAATTTTTAGAACTGCGACATTTTCACGCCGAATCATCGATGGGGCGTCAACAGTATCGGATGTAGCCATCCAAGTGACCATTGATCCATTTTCAATTGCACTCTTGGAGCCAACAGGTATAGATCTGGTGACACTGTGAACATGCGAAGCCACTTGATGAGCGTATTGTTCCTGCTCACTGCGACGCCCTCGTACACACAGGGCATTCAGCAGCGCGCGACATATGAACTTGATATCAAGCCGATGGTCCCATTTGGGAATACCGACTATGGTGCCTTGGAGTTTCTGAATCGTATCAGGCCTGTTCCAAGCCTAATAGTCTTTACCCCCGGGGACACCGTCAATTTGAGATTGTTGGGAGAATTCCGCAAAGATCCATTTACCGTCACATTTGGAACGGTCAGCTACACATTCGAATATTTGTCCAGAAATCTGACTGCGGATGAGGTCTTGTTTTCAGTCGATCACTCCACGGTGGCTAGTGTTGCCGATTCGGGCCTTGTGACAGCAACCGGTAGCGGGGAAACCAATGTTGTCATTTCGAGCAAGAAATTCCGCGGTATACGTGGCCAAGTTAGGGTAATTGTTGACGCTGCAGTTGCCCTTTCATCTTTAACCGTAAGGCCTGGGGAAATAATTCTAACTTCTCCCGGGCAATCACGGCGTTTAAGCGTCCGCGGTGCCTTCTCTAATAGTGGACGTTCAGATATGGAGCGGTACTCCTCCACTCATTACGCCATTGAACACGCAAGCGTCGCAGTGGAATCAGAAGGAATAATTACTGCTATCGGGAATGGGAATACGCGCCTAACGATTTCGAATCGTGGGCTGTTGGCGCATGTGCCCATAACCGTTGCGGTCACCAGCAGTATCGATCATCTGGAAGTTGTGCCGTCCGTGCTGACCCTGAGAAGCACTTCAACATTCCAACTGCATGTTTCGGGAATTTTTGCCAACGGCGCATCAGTTGATATGACGCGCGGCGTGTTGGGGACCGGCTACCAGCTCAATGTTTCAAGCGTCGCGGTCGTTTCGGCCGAAGGTCTCATAACGCCGATTGGCAACGGTGTCGCCATCGTCACCGTCACAAATGCCGGGCGCGTTGCAACGGCGAATATTCGAGTGAGCTTTTCGGCGCTCGCGGCACTCTCGATTAATCCAGGGCAGACATCAATCGCTCTGCCCATCGCATCACCCGCAGCTTTTAGGCAAATCATTGTTACCGGCGTCTTTAGTGACGGGACCTCTGAAAATCTCTCGTCCTTGCCCGGAACTTCTTATCAATCGTCCAATTCTGGCGTGGCAGTGGCGGGTGCCTCAGGCCTCGTCACCTTCACGCAGTCAGGCCAGGTCTCTATTACGGCGACGAATTCCGGGGTGTCGTCATCCAGTACTTTTACCGTCACGCGATTCCAGTCAACGTCGCTAGGGCGACTTCTACAGAGCGGCTACACGGACTTGGCAGTTTCCGGTTCGCATGTGTTCGTGACTGCCGGTTCGGGCGGACTGAAAGTTATCGACGTCTCCAACACGCTAGGGCCGTCCCAAGTGGCGAGCGCCAGCACCTCCGGGAGCATGGTGGACATTGCTCTCTCCGGTGCACGAGCTTTCGTGGCCGAGACGAGCGGCCTGGCAGTGTTCAACATCAGCAACCCGCTCGCCCCGTCCCGGAGCAACACCTTCTCTGGCACGGTGAGCGGCGTGGCGGTGGACGGCGGCAATGTGTACTACAGCGACGGCTCGAGTCTCAAGATCCGCAACGCGACGAGCCTGGCCCTATTAGGGGAACTTACGGGATTGGCAGCCCCCGGCTCGATATCCGTTTCCGGCGGTCTTGCCTTCGCCGTGTCCGCTTCGTTGCTCTACGTCGTAGATATCTCCACTCCGTCGTCGCCGGTCCTCATGTCCACGGTTACCCTCCCGGCCAATGGGTACGAAGTGACCTCCCGTGGCCGGATCGCTTATGTTGCGAGCGGCAGCGTTTCGGTCGTGGACGCGACCGTGCCCTCGCAGGCGGCAATCGTGGCAAACATCGGCTTGGGCGACAGCCGCGGCGTTGCCGTCAACGACGATACTTTGTTCGTGGCCGACGTTACCTTCACCGATCAGATCACGGTCTTCAACGTGTCTAGGCCGGAAGCGCCGGTATTCATAGACCGTCTGCCTTTGCTCGGAAAACGAGAGTCCCAGCGGGTGGCCTTGAATAACAGCATCGCCTATGTGATCGGCACCGCCGGCCCGCTGCCGGGCCTCTTCACGGCTCTATATAAGCCGGAACAGCCCGAACTGCCGCCCACGGTGACCCTCCTCACGCCGCCGGCCTCGGCGAAGGTCCTGGACGGCTCGGAGACGCCGGTCACAGCTGCGGCGACGGACAACGGCGCAGTGCGCCAGGTGACCTACTTCGTGGACGGCGTTGCTGTCAGGGTGACGACCGCGCCGCCATACAACGCGGCCGTGCCCATTCCGCAGGGCTCGACCGGCCGCATCATCCGCATCGGCGCGCAGGCCCAGGACTATTCTGCCCTGCTCTCACCGGTGTCTGAAGTGCTGGTCGAGTCCGTGCCCGATCCGCTGACGACCGTCCAGGGGCGGCTCGTGACCATCTTCGGAGATCCCGTGCCGAACACGCCGATCACCTTAGTGGGACGGGTGCAGACGACCTCCGGCCCCGACGGCTCGTTCATCGTCTCGCATGTGCCGACTTGGCCGGGCTTCGTGACGCTGACCGCGACCGCGGCGGTCTCCGGCGTGCCGGTCTTCGCCGACACGCGCCGAACGCCGGTCCTGGCAGGCGTGACCGAATTCGGCGACGTGGTCATGGGTGGGGGCGGTATCTTGACCGGCAGCTTCAGCGGCGGCACTCTCAATCCTCTGATGGGGCCTTTCCGCATCACCCTGCCGGGCTTGCGGGTCAACGGCGGAGGTACGCTGACCGTGCCTGCCGGCACCATTTTGAAGTTCGATCCAGGGGCCGACCTGCTGATCCAGATCGGAAGCTCGCTGATCACCCAGGGCACTGAACAGCGGCCGGTTGTCTTCACCTCGATGGCCGACGACTCCGTGGGAGGCGATACGGGTCGCGACGGCCTGACGGCCGGCGCTCCTGGAGAATGGATGGGTCCGAGCTTCGAGAGCGCCGCACCCGCCACCTTCGTTTCGACGGCGATCTTTCGCTTCGCCCAATCTCTGCAGATCGCTTCCGGGTCCGCGCGCTTCGAAAACGTGACGATCTCGAGCATGTCGATCGCCGCCGTCCGGCTCGCCGACCCCAACGCGCAAATCACGGGGCGCGACATTAAGGCGTTTGGAAACGGTTTGAACGGCATCGACGTGCCGCCGGGCGGGTTTGGTATCACGAGCAACGTGACTTGGCGCGATCTGGGTCTGTCCTATGTAATCCGGAACGGCGCGCTCCAGGTACAGACGGCCGCCGGGGCGCTCACGATCCTGGACGGCGTGAGCGTCAAGCTCGACGGGACTCCCACCGGTCCCGGCTTCGGCCGGTTCGGCTCCGTGAACAGCAGCCGTCCGGTCTCGATTCTAGGGACGGCGGCTCGTCCCGTGATCTTCACGAGCCTCAAGGACGACTCCGTGGGCGGCGACACGAACGCCAACGGAGCGGCCAACGCTCCCGCTCCAGGCGACTGGCACTCGATCTCCATCGGCGCGCCGCCCACCATCACCATGCAGAACGCGATCTTTCGGTATGGCGGCCAGTTCCAGAACGGCGGCAATACCATAATGGTCAGCGCCAACTCGCCGGCCACCTCCGTGACGGACTGCATCTTCTCGTCAGGCGCTGGGGTGGGCTTTCAGTTGAGCAGCGGCAAAGCCACCGGGCAAGGCATCGAGGTCAGCTACAACCGCGGCGCGTCGGGCATGCAGATGGCTAACGCGGCGATCGGGACCATGACGGGCGTAAACTTCATCGGCAACCTGGGCTCCGGCGTGCAGTCGGACGGCAATACGCAGCTCTACCTCTATGGGTCCACTTTCACGGGGAACGGAAGCTACGGGATCGATGCACCGAACGACGGTGGAAGCTTTCCCACGGTGGTACTTCTCGCGACGGCCGCTTTCGCGAACAACGGCGGAGTCGTGCGCTCGCATCCGAACGCCGACGTGTTCGTGTCCGGCGCCGTCACGATGTCGAATACCGGCATCCAGGGCATCGACCTGACCGGGGGCCGGGACGCGGACTCAGCGCCCGGCAGCATGTCGCGTTCCCATCAGTGGCGCAAAGGCCTGCCTTACGTGATCCGCAGCAACGACGTCCTGCTCACGAGCAGCGCCCAGTTGGACCTCCTGCCCGGCACGATCGTCAAGCTACGCGGTTTTCCGATGTTCAACGCCGGCAGCAACGGCTCGGCTCGCATCCGCACCTTCAACGGCACCGGCTCGCGCTTGAGGAGCCTGGGCACGCCGCAGGAGCCGGTCTATATCACGAGCCTGTTCGATGACACCGTGGGCGGGGACACAAACGCCGACGGCTTCACGACCTCGCCCTCGACCGGTGACTGGCACGCCATCCAGCTGTCCGGGTTAACCCCTACTTTCCAGAACACAGTCATTCGCTACGGCGGGGCGCTCATCGGCAACGCTCCCCAGGCGATGGTTCTCATTTCGGGCTCGCAGCCCGCGATATTCGACGTCGTGGAGCTCAGTTCCGGCGGCGGCCGCGGCCTCCAGCTCAACGGGAGCGCTTCGGGTCAGAATCTGCTCTTCACCAACAACGGAGAACCCGCCGCCCTTGACGTGATCAACATCGGCGTGCCGACCTCATCGACCTTCACGGGCGTCCAGTTCCTCGGCAACCGGAGCCGCGGCGTTCAGACCGACGTTAACACGCAGCTCTATCTCTACGGGTCAACCTTTACTGCTAACACGGACTACGCGGTCGAGGTGCTCAACGGAGGATCGAGTCAGCCCACGATCGTGGTCATCGCGACGGCTGCCTTCATGAACAACGGCGGAGTTGTGCGCGCTCACCCCAATGCCGATGTGCTCGTCTCCGGGGCCATCACGATGTCGAATACCGGCGTCCAAGGCATCGACCTGACCGGGGGGCGGGACGCGGACTCAGGGCCCGGCAGCATGTCCCGTTCCCATCAGTGGCGCAAAGGTCTGCCTTATGTGATCCGCAGCAACGACGTCCTGCTCACGAGCTCCGCGCAGCTCGATCTTTTGCCCGGAACGATCGTGAAGCTGCGCGGTTTCCCGATGTTCAACGCCGGCAGCAACGGCTCGGCTCGCATCCGCACCTTCAACGGCGCCAACACACGCTTGAGGAGCCTAGGTACGCCTCAGGAACCGGTTTACATCACGAGCCTGTTCGACGACTCCGTGGGCGGGGACACGAACGCCGACGGCTTTACGACCTCGCCCTCGACCGGCGACTGGCATGCCATCCAGATGTCCGGGTTAACCCCTACTTTCCAGAACACGGTCATTCGCTACGGCGGGGCGCTCATCGGCAACGCTCCCCAGGCGATGGTTCTCATCGCAGGCTCGCAGCCCGCGATATTCGACGCCGTGGAGCTCAGCTCCGGCGGCGGAACGGGCCTCCAGCTCAACGGGACCGCCTCGGGCCAGAACTTGATCTTCACCAACAACGGAGCGCCCGCCGCCCTCGACTTGATCAACATCGGCACGCCGACCTCATCGACCTTCACAGGCGTCCAGTTCGTCGGCAACCGAGGCCGCGGCGTCCAGGCCGATGTCAACGCGCAGCTTTACCTCTATGGTTCCACCTTCACGGCGAACGCGGACTATGCGGTCGAAGCGCTCAACGGCGGCAGCAGCTTTCCCACGGTGGTCTTCATGGCGACGGCTGCCTTCACGAATAACGCTGGCGTCGTGCGGGCGCATCCGAACGCCGACGTGCTCGTGTCCGGCGCGATCACGATGTCGAACACCGGCATCCAGGGTATCGACCTGACCGGGGGGCGGGACGCGGACTCAGCGCCCGGCAGCGTGGTCCGCTCGCATCAGTGGCGAAAGGGCCTGCCTTATGTGATCCGCAGCAACGATGTCCTGCTCACGAGCAGCGCCCAGTTGGACCTCCTGCCCGGCACGATCGTCAAGTTGCGCGGCTTCCCGCTGTTCAACTCCGGCAGCAACGGCTCGGCTCGCATCCGCACCTTCAACGGCGCCAACTCGCGCTTGAGGAGCCTAGGTACGCCTCAGGAGCCGGTCTACATCACGAGCCTGTTCGACGACACCGTGGGTGGGGACACGAACGGCGACGGCTTCACGACTTCGCCCTCGACGGGAGACTGGCACGCCATTCAGATGTCGGGGCTGACCCCTACTTTCCAGAACACGGTCATTCGCTACGGCGGGGCGCTCATCGGCGGCGCTCCCCAGGCGATGGTGCTTATCTCGGGTGCGCAGCCCGCGACCTTCGATGGAGTTGAGTTCCGCTCCGGCGGCGGAACGGGACTTCAGCTCAACGGGACCGCCTCCGGCCAGAATCTGCTCTTCGCCAACAACGGTGAACCCGCCGCTTTGGACGTGGTCAACATAGGCGTGCCGACTTCATCGACTTTCACGGGCGTTGAATTCGCCGCGAATCGGGGACGCGGCGTTCAAGTGGACTCGAACGGCCAGGTCTACCTCTACAACTCGACGTTCACCGCCAACGCCGGCTACGGCGCGGAGACGCTGAACGGCGGCGGCTCCCAGCCCACGGTCTTGCTCCTTTCGACGGCGGCATTCGTAGGCAACGCCGGGGTCGTGCGCGCGCATCCGAACTCCGACGTGCTCGTGTCCGGCGCCATCACGATGTCGAACACCGGCATTCAAGGCATCGACCTGACCGGCGGAAGCGACTCGAACACGCCGCCCGGGACCATGTTTAGGTCGCACCAGTGGACGAAGGGGATGCCCTACGTCATACGCGGCAACGATATGTTCCTCATGGGCAGCGCGCACCTGCAGCTCCTGCCCGGCACGGTCGTGAAGCTGCGCGGCTCAGCGGTCGGCTCAGCCGGACCTTTCTCGCGCATCCGCGCCTCCCAAAGCGCCCGCATGAGCGGCCTTGGAACCGTCGCCGATCCGGTGTACATCACGAGCCTTCTTGACGATACGGTCGGCGGGGATACCAACGGGGATGGTGCGGTCACTTCGCCCGCGGCCGGGAACTGGCACGGGATTCAGCTCTTCGGAGCGACGGGGTCGACCTTCCAGAATACGGTCGTCCGCTACGGCGGGGCGAACATCAACGGCAATCCGCAGCAGATGCTCGCGACCAATGGGTCGCTCACTTTGACGGCCTCTCAGTTCGCGTCGGCCGCCGGGGCCGCCATGCGGGTGGGGGCGGCGACGGCCACGATAACGAATTCCCAGTTCGCCAACAACGCGGACGTCGGCCTCACGCTCGATTCCAACGCGTACGCCGTGGTGAACGACAGCTCCTTTACCGGCAACGCCGAAGGAGTCCAGTTCACCAGCTCGTCGGGCGAACTGCACAACAACTCCTTCACCGGCAACACGAGCTTCGGCGTGAGGAATCTGACCACCGGCTTCCTTCCGATCGTACACGCGCAGAACAACTGGTGGGGAAGCTCCTCCGGGCCCACGCACGCGGGCAACCCCGGAGGGACGGGCAACGCCGTGACCAACGGAGTGCTGTATACGCCGTTCCTGACGAGCGCGCCGTGATCCTATCATGAGATTCCTGCAAGCCGCTGTGCTGATCCTGGCGAGCCTGGCCCCGAGGGCCGAGGCGGCGGAGGTGCGCCTGGCGCCCGTAGACCGCCCGCTCACGGTCGGGACGACCTTCGCCATGCCGATCTCCGTGGAGGGCTCGACTCGCCCCTTCGGCGGCTATCTCTTCGATCTCGTCTTCGATCACGCCTTGCTGACGCTGGAGAGTCTCGCTCCGGAAGGCGACCATCCGTTCTCCGACGAGTTCTTCAAGAACTCGGGCATCGGCATGGGCGGCGGGCAGATGGCGGGCCTCAATTCTCGCAGCCTCAGCGGGCCGGTCGGGAGCGCGAACCTGACGGTGGCTCGGTTCCGGGTCATGTCGAGCACCACGATCTTCGCCTCCTCTCAGTTCAGAAACTCGACCGTGGCCGTCTCGGTGCGCGAGGCGGTGGACATGGTGGACACGCGCGCCTCCACGATAGCGGTGACCGGGGCGACGCTCGCCTTCGAGGTCGTCGGCGATACGCTGGCGCCCGTGACTCTGATCCACTTCGCCCCGCCTTCCGCGCTGTCCGATCTCGAAGGACGGCCGATCATCTCAACCTCCGCGCTGGTCGGCTTCTCGGCCCAGGACATCGGCGCTTACATCTCGGGCGTCGCCCAGACGGGCTACCTCGTGGATCAGGACTCCATGACCGTAGCGCTCGTGACCTCGACCGCTCCTTTCACGCTCGCGGCCGGTACCCACACCGTGATCTGGTCCTCGCGCGATGTCGCGGGGAACGTCGAGGTCGTCAAATCGACGCAGGTCCTGGTCAAGGCGGAGGACGTGACGCCGCCGTCCTTGACGCTGACCCCGGTCTCCGGCAGCACGGTGACGTCCGCGACTCCCGAGGTCGCCGCCGCCTACTTCGACCTGGAGAGTGGCATCTCGACCGCGACGGTGCGTCTCTTCCTTGATGAGACGGAGGTGACGGGCCAAGCCGCCGTCACGGCCTCATCGGCCTCCTTTATACCTGCGGCCGCGCTGGCCCAGGGCACGCACACGGCCTCGGTGCAGGTCCAAGATCGCGCGGGCAACTCCGCCTCGGCGAGCGTCGCGTTCTTCATCGACTCGATTCCTCCTTCGACGCAACTCCTCGTCAACGGCCTGCCGACCGGGGCGACCGAGCTCGTGCTGATCTCGACCGACTCCTTGGGCTTCTCGGCGTTCGACGCCGGCACGGGAGCGGCGCAGACGCTCTACGCGCTCGACGGTTCGACGACGCCCGCCGTCTTCGTCTCCACCTTCTCGCTCGCCATTGGGACGCATACGCTGGCTTTCCACAGCGTGGATCACGTCGGCAACGCGGAGACCCCGCAGGAGGTAGCACTGACGGTCCGCGCCGAGGATCAGACCGCTCCCATCCTGTCTTTGGCCCCGCCGGACGCCAGCACGGTGACGATGACGCGCCCGTCCATCGTCGCGAGCTACGCGGACGGCGAGAGCGGAGTGGATCTCGCCACCGTCCGCTTGACCTTCGATGGAGTCGACGTGACGACCCAGGCCGCGGTTACGGCCTCTTCTGCCGCCTTCGTCCCGGCCACGGACCTCTCCCAGGGCATGCACACGGCCACGGCCCAGGTCGCGGACCTCGTGGGCAACCTCTCGACCGCGACGGCGACCTTCCTAGTCGATTCGATCGCGCCCGTCACGACCTTGCTCGTGAACGGCCTCCCGGCCGGGACGACGAGCCTCGTCATCATCACCACGGACACCGTGGGCTTCGCGGCCGTGGACACCGGAACGGGCGTCCACGAGACGCTCTACGCTCTGGACGGCACGACCGTTCCGGTCGTGTTTATATCGACCTTCAGCCTGACCGGAGGCGCGCACACGCTGTCCTTCCACAGCCTGGACCGCGCGGGCAACGCCGAGGCGCCCGTGACGGTCTCCATCAGCGTGTTCGGGCCCGACGTGACGCCGCCGTCCTTGGCGCTGACTCCGGCCGACGGAAGCACGACGACCGCGACCGCTCCTCTGATCGTCGCGGCCTACACAGACGCCGAGCGGGGGGTGGACGTCGCGACCGTGCGCCTGTCGCTCGACGGCGTGGACATAACGACCCAGGCGGCCGTCACCGCCTCCTCCACGACCTTCGTGCCGGCGGCCGCGCTCGCGGAGGGCACGCACACGATCGCGGCGCAGGCGGCAGACCTCGCGGGCAACCACGCGAGCTCCACTTCGACCTTCCTCGTTGACTCGATAGCGCCCGGCACGACCTTGCTCGTCAACGGGCTGCCGGCCGGAAGCACGAGCCTCGTCCTCATCTCGACCGACACTTTGGGCTTCGCCGCGACGGACGGCGGATCGGGGGTCCTCGAGACCCGCTACGCGCTGGACGGCTCCACGACATCTCTCGTGTTCAACTCGACCTTCAGCCTCGCCGGGGGGACGTACACGCTCACCTTCTTCAGCCAGGATCGCGCGGGGAACCTGGAGACGCTCCAAGTCACGGCCCTGAGCGTGCTCGGCGAGGACCTCACGCCTCCCAGCCTGTCGCTCACGCCTCCGCACGGCAGCACGGTGACGACGGCGGCACCGCAGCTCGTCGCGGCCTACGCCGATCTCGGGCGGGGAGTGGACTCCTCGAGCGTGCGCCTGTCCCTCGACGGAGTGGACATCACGACGCTCGCGTTCGTGACCGCCTCCTCGGCCGCGTTCGTCCCGAGTTCCGCGCTGGCGCAGGGCACGCATACCGTCGCCTCCCAGGTCGCGGACTTCGCGGGCAACGGCGCAAGCGCCGCCTCTACCTTCATCGTCGACTCGATCGCCCCCGTGACGAGCCTCCTCAAGAACGGCCTCGCGACCTCCGTTACGAGCCTGGTCCTGCTCTCGACCGACACCTTGGGCTTCGCCGCGACGGACGCCGGGACCGGCGTCCTCGAGACGCTCTACTCCGTGGACGGCGCCACCGCGACGGTCTTCGTCTCGACCTTCACGCTCTCGCCCGGCGGCCATACGCTCGCCTTCCACAGCCGCGACCATGCGGGCAATTTGGAAGCGGCGCAGACCGTTTCGATCACCGTCACGAGCCCGTCCTCCGACACGACGCCTCCGCTCGTGCGCCTGGACTTCCCGGGCGCCTCGGCTCTCGGCGTCGAGCAGGCGATCGGCGGCGTGGTCAACGTGCGCGGCGCGGCGTCGGACGCCAGCGCGTTCACTTGGACCTTGGAAGCGGCTCCGGGCGTCTCGGCCACGAGCGGCTTTACGGCGATCGCCTCCGGCGCGGGTAATCTTTCCGGCCTTATCGCCGCCTGGAACACGACTGCGCTCACCGGCTACCAGACCTTGCGCCTGCGCGCGGTCGACGCCTTCGGCAACGAGGCCTCGGCCATCGCCGGCGTCTTCGTGGGCAACCCCGTCTTCAACTTCGCCATCGGCAACAAGGACTCGAACGTCATCGTCAATAAGATCAAGAACCCGACCGGCATCGCGATCCGCTCGGACGGCCTGATCTGGGTGGCGAGCACCGATAAAGACGAATTGGTCCTTCTGACCTCATCCGGGGGCGTCGTGGCGGTGATTGAGGAAGGCATCCGGGACTTTAAGAATCCTCAGGGCCTCGCCGTGGACGCGGCCGACAGGCTCTACGTCGCCGACAAGAGCAACCACCGGGTGCTCAAGCTTTCGCCCGACGGCTCTCAGGTCCTGCTCCAAATCGCCAAGCTCGACAACCACGGCAAGCCCAAGGCCGGCTCCGGCACGGGCGAGTTCCGCAATCCGTGGGATGTGGCGGTGGACCAGAATGGCGACATCTTCGTGGCCGACAGCGGCAACAGCCGCATCCAGGTCTTCAACTCGTCGGGGACCTTCCTTCGGCAGTTCGGTCAGGGCGTGCTCCTGTCCACCTCCGAGGTCCGGGGCGTGACGCTCACCGCCGAGGGTCTTTGGGTGTCGGACAAGGAGCAGGAGCGCGTGTTCCTGTTCAGCCGCGCCGGCGTTCTGATCAAGTCGATCGGCGACGCCGACTCGGTCGTGGGGGAGATCTCACGCATGCGCGGCCTGGCCTCCGACCGCCTGGGCGCTCTTTACGTCGTCGAGCCCAACCGCGATCGCGCGCAGAAGTTCGACCCGCAGGGCAAAGGCCTGCTTGCCTTCGGCTCCAAGGCGGGCCTCTCTCACGCTGACAAGCACGCCAAGCGCTATCTCACCCAGCCCATCGATGCGGCCGTGGCGCCCGACGGCTCGATCTGGTTCACGGACACTGGCCGCGACCGCATCGTGCGCTACGCGCTGCCAGCCTCGGGCGGCTACGGCGTCGCGGCGTACTCAGCGGGGGGCGGCGCTTCCTCCTCCGGCTCGGTCGAGCCCGCCAAGCGCCTCGTGGACGCCAGGGACGGGGCCAACGTCGAGCGCGACGACGGCGCGGGTGTGCGCGTGCCCGAGGGCGCCTTGGCCGCGGACCTCGAGATCACGGTGGATAAGGGCGACGAGAACCAAGACAAGGAGCAGAAGACCGCCAAGCGCTTGGAACTGAAGATCACCGCCGTCTCCGAGGAAGTCCAATACGGCCCCGAGGGCACGACGTTCAGCGCGCCCGTGACGCTGACTTTGCCTTACGACCCGAACCTGCTCGCCTCCATGGGGATCAACGAGGACAACCTCAAGGTCTACTACTGGAACGCGACGCTTCAGGACTGGCAGGCCATGCCGTCCGTGGTGGATAAGGTGAACAAGACGGTCAACGCGCAGACGACCCATTTCTCGAACTACCAAGTGGGCGGGCTAGGCGGCATCGGCGTGGCGGCCATCGACGACTTCAGCTTCCGCGACGGCTACGCGTTCCCTAATCCTTCGCGCGGCGGCTCCGCCGTGACTTTCCGGATGCAGCCGGGTTCGGCCGACTCGATCGAAGTCCGCGTCTACGACGTCTCGGGCCGCAGAGTGCACTCGTCATCGGACTTCCGGTTCCGCGGGGCCTTCGACGACGGCAACGGCAAGGGCGCGCAGAATACCTACGACCATGTCTGGGACGTTTCCGGGGTCGGCTCCGGCGTCTACAGCTTCGTTATGACGGCCAAGAAGGCCAGTGAGAAGGACATCCGCAAGACCGGGAAGATCGGCGTCATAAAATAAGATGAGAACCCTCAGGCTCGCCGCGCTGCTCGTCCTGGCCTCCCAGGCCTCCTGGGCGGCCGAGACGGCCTCGTTCCTCAACATCGGCGTGGGCGCGCGCGCCCTAGGCATGGGCGGGGCCTACACGGCGCTGGCCGACGACGCCAACGCGCTCTACTGGAACCCGGCTGGGCTCTCCAAGCTTGAGAAGCGCGAGTTCACGGCAAGCCACGCGGAGCTGTTCGAGAGCACGCGGCTCGACTTCCTGGCCTACGCACATCCGACCTCGCAAGGCACCTTCGCGGCCGGGCTCACCTACCTGAGCCAGGGCAAGATCGAGGGCCGCGACAGCCTGGGACGCCCGACAGCCGGCTACGACGCCTCGGATGCCGCGGTGACCGCGGCATACGCCCGCAAGCTGGATCTAGCCGAGTTGGGCGCGTCCGTGAAGTACGTTCGCAGCCATATCGGCTCCGCCGAGGCCCAGAGCGTCGCCGTGGACGTGGGCGCCAAGCGCGCGGTGGGCGACTTTGTCCTCGGCGCGGCCCTGCGCAACCTCGGACCGGGGCTCAAATACGACAACGAGCGCAACGATCTGCCGCTTAGGCTCGCCGTCGGCGCGGCCTACAAGTTCGCGGGGGGGCACGCGGCCGCGGCCGAAGCCGTCAACGGCCCGCGCGGCGCGGGCACGGACGTTTCCTTCGGCGGCGAGTACCAGGCCCTCAAGAATCTCTATCTGCGCGCCGGCTACACGACTCAAAGCGCGATCACCGGCGGCACGGGCTTCGACGCGGCGCGCGGCATGACCTTCGGCCTCGGTTTGCGCAACGAGAAGTGGAGCATGGACTACGCGATCCTTCCGACCGGCGAGCTCGGGCGCTCCCATCGATTCAGCCTGGGTGCCCGGTTTTGAATCGTTCGGAGCGCATCAAAGGAGAATGACCAAGAGTTCCTGCGGCATTGTTGCTTTCACGGCATTACTGCAATTGGCTGTGTCCACAGTCAGTGCTCAATCTATTAGTCCGAGTCAGCCGGAAAAAAACGCAATGACTGGGCTCGAATTAAAAACAAAAGCGCGCGCCCTAGTCGAATTGGAGAAGGGCAATAAAATCTTCGAAATTGCACTTTATGCCGCCGATGAGAAATCTCCGGTAACGGACGACAGCTCATGTCGGGGGGGAGGCGAACCTATAGAAGATCATTCAGGCACATATGAGCTCGTTTCGTTGATGAACGACAAGTTGGTGGCCAGAACTCGGCTAGGGAAAGACTTTAGATTTAGAGAAGACAGCGTCGAGGGCATCGCCGTGCTTAAACTGACAAAGCCGGACAGATCGCTAGTCGTGATTACCCAATATGGCGGCTGTATGAGTAATTCCTACTACTTTTATCGAATGGACTCCGCTGGGAAATTTCACTTAGCAAAATCAGTTGTGAAGGCGAAGCGCTCCGATGCCGCTTACGGTAAAAGTCTGGATGTCATAGGCGACAAGATTGTGCTCTTCATTTACGATGTGTCCGGTGAGAATGGAACGCGCAGGGAGTTTTATAAATTCGACGGGCGCAATTTGATTTTATCTGAAACTATAGCGGGGCTGGAAGATGAACAATGAGCCCCGGCGATCGCCAACGAGCAAGTATGCGACCGGACGAATGATGTTTAGAGGCCGCGCAAACACGGTCTACATATGAAATGTCCTGATTGTAATCATGGTTTTCATCCGTTTAGAGTTCTCCTCATTCATCGTTGGAACTCACTCGTCTGCCCCGCCTGCAAAGCGAGACTGAATCGCCGGATCGACCTTCAACTTGTGTTGGTTGGGCTTCTATATGGGGCAATGCTGATATTTGGTTCTTGGGCGCTCCCGGATGTCGGCATAATTATTGCCGGAGTTGTTTGTTTGATAGTGATGCCATTCGTTGATGCAGCCACAATCAGACTTTACCGGGCAACGGAACAGAAAGGCTGGCGCAAGATCTTGGGCGAATGAGACGTGCCGTTTTCAGAGCGCCCGGCGCCCCGCTCATCCCTCACCGCCCGGCTTCGAATTGTATGCCCAGACCACGCCGGACGACGAGGCAGGTCGCGGCAACTCCGAGTTTTGCCCGGATGCGTTCGCAATGCACCGCGATGGTGGGAGACTGTCCCAAACTAAGCGCGTGTTCGGGGACCATCCACACGTCGCGTTGGATGTCCTCCCAGGTCGCCACGGCCGGGCTTTTCCTTACGATGTATAGCAATAGGTCGAACTCGCGTCGCGACAGATCCGCTCCGGTTGAGCCGTTGATCCATATTCGCCGGCTCCTTTCATCGATGTGGAGCGGCCCTATTTCCAGTGCCTGCTTGTCCGCGTCGGAGCGGGAATGCAGGCGGGCGAGTCGTATGGGAATCCCGGATAAATCGTGAACGCCTTTGATCAGAAAATCGTCCGCGCCGCTTCGCAAGCATCGGAGTTCCAGTCCGCGGGCGTCGCGATCAGCCAACACCAGCAGGGGGATGCGGTGCGCTTGTCGTTCGGCCCGGACCGCGCGGATAAGATCCACGGGTCCAGCGTCCGCCAGCGTAGCGCCCACGATCAGCCCGCTCAGCGGGGTCGCGCGAGCCGCCCGCGCGGCGGAAGTCCAAGATGCCGCTGTCCTGACACGATAGCCCTCCTGCTGAAGAAGCTTGCTCAGTCGGCTCGCTGTCGCCGAGTCCAAGGCGGTGATCAGAACCCAACGGCTTGCGCCTCTTTTCTTTGGGGAAGGTTCGCTCGTCATGGATGGGCTCTCCTTTCGCGCGCCTCGCGACGGTCTACCCTCGGTGATCAATTTTCATGCTGTTGGGCGGGATTGGCGGGACTAGATATTCAACGGCCGCCCTTGACTGCCAACGGAAATAGGCCTATCCTCGGATGACGTTGTACCGCAGACCATGGAAACGGAAACGAGCGTTCTAGGGCGTACTTTGTCTGATGCCGAGGCCTCGCTCGCGGCGACAAAGCTTCTGGATGGCCTGCCGCTTCAGCAGCTTCTCCTCAAATCGTTGGCCGGTAAAGGACTGCGGACCGTTGGCGACTTGGCCGTCGCGCCGTTGGCGGCCCTCGCGCTGGGCCCCTTCCAACTCCGCCGCGTAAGGCAGGCGCTGCTTCTCTCCCTCGCCGGGGACGACGCTCCCGCGCGTCTGGAGTCCGCGAGCCTCGCCCAACTACCCGAGCGCGTCAGTGAGCTGCTGAACCGACTTGAGGAGCGCCGCCGCGCGATCATAGAGAAGGCGCACGGGCTCTGGGACGGGCATCCGGTATCGCACGCGCGGATCTCTGCGACCCTCGGTTTCGCTCCACCCACCGTCGAAGGCGACATCATTCAGGGAGAGGCCGACCTGAGGAGGCTGCTCAAGCCCGAGTCCGACGAGTTCAAACGTGCATTGCGCGTGATCTACCTCAAGGTACTCGCCGCGCGGCAGGGCATGGCCGGCTTCCGCGAATGGCAGTCGCCGGCTTCCAGCCTCTACAAGGGGCAGGAGTCTGCTTGTCTTGCCTTCGCCTTCCTCTGCCGCATCTCGGGCGCCAAACCGGAGCTTATGGTCACCATAGGCCAACAAGAGGTGTGCTATGAAAGCGCCGCGACCATGTACCGGCACGACCAAGCCGCATACGCGGTCAAGGCCGCGCTCCTAAAGTTCGGCCGGCCGATGACGCTGGACAAGCTTCAGGCTTGGCTGAAGAAAAAGAAAGGCATCGAGACGACTCCGGACTTCCTGCGCCGCTGCGTCGAGCTCTCGCGCGAGCTCGGCCTCGAGGAAAGCGGGGCTGTCGGGCTGCGGAGCTGGTCTTACTTCGACGCGCACAGTCTCCACGCGATGGCGCACGCCGCGCTGGTCGCGATCGGCAAGCCCGCGCATCACGAGGCGATCGCCGTGAAGGTGGACGAGCTCTACCCGCACCGCGCGCCCATAAACCCGGTCAGCCTCCATACGATGCTCGCCATCCACAAAGAGGAGTTCGTGCTGGCGCGGCACGGAGGCATCTTCGGCCTGCCGGAGTGGGAGGAGCGGGCGGTGACGAGCCTCAAGGACTTCCTGATCGAGTTCTTACGCGAGAAGGACGGCAAGGCCACGCGCCAGGAGATGCTTGCCGCCGCGCGGGCGAAGGGTTACAAGCCGTCGTCCGTCAGCACGATCCTCCACGCGAATAAGGGGCTTTTCAGGCATGTGAAGCGGGGGGAGTGGGGGCTCACGCCGTGAAGCGCGCTTAGACGCCGCCTTTGCCGCGGAGTAAGGTCCGCAGGCGCTCCAGAATGGTCTCGATCTCGAAGGGCTTCGAGAAGTAGTCGCTGGCTCCGGCTTTTACCGCGATATCCATATACCCCGGCCCAGTTCTTCCGCTCACCACGATGATGGGCAATGCCTTCGTACTGAGATGAGATCGGAGGGCCTTCACCAGGACGATTCCGGTCATCTTGGGCAGATCCCAATCGGTAATGATCGCGTCCACCCGGTTGGCGCGCAAGTAGTCGAGTGCCGACTCGGCGCTCTCTTCCAGTCGATAGGACAAATCGTGCGCTTGCTGCTTGAAAAGGCGTTCGTAGAAAACCCGCATCAGCAGATCGTCTTCGACGATCAGGACCAGAGGGCGGGCGGCGCCCTCCTGGGGAGAGGATTCGTTCGTCATACTCCTCAGTGATCAATTTTTATGCTGTTACCTAGGACTTTAGTCCCTCCCGAAAGTCCTATCCAAAGGAGGACCAACGCCCCTGTAGGACGCATGAGTCTCGATCTACACTAAGAGAAGACGTACTTAGACCTGTGTAGCCTGGGGAATTGGCCTCGGGGTATCCACGATCCCACCGAAATGGGATGAGACCACGGGAAACGACTACAATCGTTTCCCGTTTTTTATTGCCCGGATGTACGGGGCGGTAAAGAACGGGGACATGGTGGGAGGTTCCTATGGATCGCCGAAGCATTGGCATGTCGGAGTCGGGTGGTTTGGAATCGTTCCGGTCCGGTCGTCCCGCAGAACCGCATACGCGGTCCGGCAAGGAGTCCGAGGCGCGCCTGTTCAACCAGGTGCTGCGCGCAGGGACTACGGACGTGCCCGGGATAAGCAGCGACCAATGGCGCTACCTGTTGGCTCTGGTCTGCTCGGAGTACGCCTACTGCACGATGTACGGCGTCAATATCGTTGACGGTAACATCGTCTCATGCGAGAACATCCAGCGGAGTCTGACGTTTGGCCCCACGCCGACCGGCGCTCCGGCGGCGCCCGCGTTCGACGAATACTGGCAGGCGCTGCAGGCACTGTGCGGACGCATCCGCAACGGGCGCTTGGCCGAGCTTCGGTTCAACCGGGGAAAGCCGATAAGCGCGAAGACGAGCGAAGGTGGCCGACGCTTCAAACGTCTGGTGAAGGAGCGCGAAAACGGCCCGAATTAAGCGCGCTCGGAATCGCAATGTCTCGTCAGACGACCAGGATGTCCCACGAGCCGCATGGATTTTTGATCACGGCGGTCATGCGGCCCCTGCGAGACGAAATCTCGTCGGGCTTCGCGCGCGCGCAGAATCTGCGGAAATTGGAGGCTTTGATGAGGACGCCGCGGAATCTGGTTCTTGCCGCAGGCTCCAAGATCAATTCAGTTCCGCAAGGCAGCCGGAGGGTCCCGTCGATCCTTCGCCGGAGAATCTTCTCGAAATAGCGGCGTCCTGATTTGGTCGCGCCGAAAATAAGACCGATGATGCCAAGGGCGCCGTTTTCGTGCCGTGACGGCGACTTCGAACGCGGCTTCTTTTCCGAACGCTCGTATTCGGTCAGCCAAATCTCCGCGGCCGCAATCTTGCGGCGGAAGTGAACGAAGTTCCAGCCGAGATCATGAACCTTCCTTCCCGTCTTTTTCCAGTCGTAGTTGCGGTGCTCGAAGGTCGGTTCTAGGAAGCGGTCTCGCTTTATCGCGTGGAATCGATCTTCGAGCTTGCCGGCGCAAGTGAAAGAGAGGCCGGGTTTGTCGCTTTGGCGGACCGGCTTGGAGATGAACTCGAGGTATTTGCGCGCCTTAACCCGGGGCGGCGCGAAAAGAATAAAACGGCAGACGTGGCGGCCAGGATGCTCGACTATCGACGGGTGAAGTTCAAACCCTGCCTTGGAGAGCCGCCGGAGAAACTTGTGATTGCGGTCGGTCGTGTAGCAGTGATCGAATGCGAGTGCGGCCAGCCGGGGCCTCATCGAACTGTTACCGTCGCTCAAGCCCATATTACCGGCTCGGCGCGGAAAAGACCTCTTTTTCAATTCGCTGAAGGACGCGCGAAACTTCTTGAAAGTTCTCAACCCACGGGAAATGCCCTCCGCCTGGGATGGAGAAATATCGCACGTCATTTTTTTCCTTAAACTGCGTGCTTCTTTGATAAATATTCAAAGGCGTAATAATGTCGTGTTCTCCGGCAAGGCAGAACACGGGTAAAGGCAGCAAATCAATCGCCATCTCGTAGTTCGGGAAAAAATGATTATCGCCGATCAGAAAAGCTCGATAAGAATAGGAATTCCGATCGATCAGCTCTCGTCCTGCTCGTAAACATCCCTTGCTGAAGTAGTAAGGCGCTATCGCCGAGAAATAGTCCTTGTACAGGCGATCGGATGGCGCGTCGTCGAATTTCTTCTCCCAGGCCGCCAATTCCGATTTGGGAATGGGGGAATCAGCACAATCCTTCAGCCAATCCATGGGATCACTGTCCGCCAGGATCAGTCCGGCGATGTGCTTTTCCAGTCCTTTTGTTGAGAGAGCCAGCATCCCGCCAAAGGAATGGCCGAATATCAGGGCCGGCTTCAATTTCTTGGCGGCTTCCAACAAAGAACGCTTCCAGCCATCGACAATTTCTTCGTCGGGAAGGGATTTGCGGTTAGTCTCCAAAATATCAAAAGTCCATATGGAACCTTTGAGATCCAACCGTCCGAATAATTCAGAGAGATATTCCGGTCCCATCCCAGGGCCGCCGGGAATTAATATCCAGTTGGGACCATCGCGAGGAATAATGTTGGATACTTTGACAGTATGAGCGATAAAAGACGAACCCTTGGGTGGCTTCATTTGCATCCGTGCAAACCGCTGCGGCCGATTTTCTCTGTGGGCAGTTAAGCAGATTCTTGTTGACCTTCAACGCCAGTGTTCGGAGTTGATTGGGCGGATCATTCGGCCCACACCCTAAAGCGGGATCTTTTTCTTCCAGGTCAGGACGCTGCGCTCCTTGGACTTAGAGCCGACGGCTTCGAGGACCAAGTGCGTGCCGTCGAAACGCAAAATCCTGCGCGTGATGGTCGTTCCCTCCATATCGCGGTAGACGCAGGACTCAATGGCGATCTTGAGCACGTCGTCTTCGACCCTGTAGCTGCCGACATAAGCCATCACCATCTTGTCTGAGGCGCTGACAACCGAGATGCGTCCGTCACGAGTAAAGGTGAACATGCCGGGGCGGACGGTTTCATCGATGGGAAGTCCATCATTGCTGCTCTCGATTTTCTCGGATTCGTAGATTCCGGGGAGTTCTTGGTATTTCATTGGGACCTCAACCGTGGGACCGCACTACCGCAAAGTAGAGAACGTCGACGCTCTTCAGGGCGCAGCCGGACTGGCAATGTGCATCGGTGTAAATCCCGCCAGCCCTTTGGGGGTCAGTCGAGCCTTGCGCCGGAGGCAACCTTCCAGGATATCCGGTTCCGCGTAGCGGCTCATCACCAGGATGACCCGTTCCCCAAGCCCTAACTCCGAGGCGAGGCTCAAGCCCGTCTCTCGGTGCCCCAGCAACTCATAGTCGAAGTGATAAAGCGCATCGCGCGTCGCGTCCGCCTCATTCGTGACGGACGAAAATCCTTAAGGCTTCTTCAGATTTTCACGATAGTAGCGAATCCAGAACTGGATCATCTCGCGACTGCCCGCCTGCGCCTGCGAAACCGGAATGCTCTCGCGCTGGAATTTGCCGTTGACTGTCCTCGTTACGACTGCCGCCTCGAGGACTCCTTCCGGCGAGATCAAATAAGACCAACCCTCTCTCGTCGCCTTGATCCCGTGCGAGATGATGATATCAGTCTTGCCTCGGAACATGGTGACCGAGAATTTGGTTGTAACGGTCTGATCCTCTTGCTGGTCGTAGCCTTTGACCGGTAAAAAATCTCCGTTGAATTTAAAGCCCAGGAGCCTCATAGTCTCGCCGTTCAGAGTCCGGTCTACCTGTGCACCCCGGATGAGCGCCGCCAACGTCTCCGTAGTCTCATCGGCTTGCGCCGATACCGGCAAGGCTCTCACGGCTGCGGGGACCTGCGGCATGGCGACTTCCGCCATGCCTGTGAATCCGGCCGCCTGCAGGGCCTGAATCTGGCCGCGCAAGACCGCATTGGCATTCCCGAGCTGAGCAGAGGCCGCAAGCGGCGCGAAGGCGAGTCCGGCGACGAGCGTCAGGGCGGTTTTGATCATTCTTACATTGTACCCGAGCCCGAATCATGATGCCTGGGCCACTGGGGTATAATCGCCGCGCTCTATACCTAGATTTGAAATAGGCCTTTCGACGAAAAATGCACCTTGTTGATTCCCGTGAGCGGGGTTATACTACCGAATGGCTTCCGTAGCCGCCCTTCTGCTGGCCATCTGCCTGGCAGCCGCCAGCGCCGTCCCTGTCCTAGCTCAGGACGACAGTGGCCCGGCTTCCGCGGGCAAATCTGACGTCGGCGATTCGCCTTCCGCGGGCAAGTCTGGAAACACCGATTTTTTCGGCGACGATGCCCCTCCGGCGCAGCCTCCGTCCGATAGTCCGTCCGAATCGCCCGCGCAAAGCTCGCCGCCATCCGGTGAGCAGTCCGGTGGGGCGCCGCCGCAGGTCGCGGCAGTGGAACGTGCACCGGCCACCGTACTCGAGCCCGCGGCCATCGCCGCCAAGCTCGCGATCCGGGATGCCCTGGACCGCAAGGACGCGCCCGCGGCCCAGCGGCTGTTTGACGACGCGTTGAAACGTTTCCCGCGCGACCGGGACCTGCGTGAGGTCCATGAGCGCCGAGCACTGCAGCATCACGCTGAGATTGCTCGGGCAATTTTCGGTCGGGCGTCGACCGACGGTTCCAGGCTGTTCGGGCGCCAGTGGCAGCCCGGACGGACAATGGGAGACGGCGAGACGGGGGTTGAGTTGGAGATTACCCGGCGCGGGACGCGTGCTGCGGCGGTGAACAAGGCCCTCACCCAAGGCTACGCCTATTTGGATCGAGGTGATGCCGTGCGGGCCGAGAAGGTCTTGAGCGGCGCCATCCGCAGGCACGAGAATAATGCCCAACTCCACTACGCGCGGGTGCTGGCTCACGGGCTGGGCGGCGACTTCAAGAAAGCCGACGAGGACTCACTGCGGGCGGTCAAGCTCAGCCGTGAGCAGCCGGTGGCTCTCTCTCAGCGCGCGAGCCTGATGATGACGATGGGACGCCGGGAGGAGGCGTTCGCCTGGGCTACCCGAGCATTGGAGGGCAACTCCCAGGATGCGGACGCTCTCGTGATCCGGGGACGAGTCCAGTGGTTGGACCGCAAACGTCCCGACCTGGCGCTCGTAGATCTTAAAAAAGCCGCGGAGATCGATCCCGAGCGCTATCAGGACGTCTACCAGGACCGTGTACGTCGATTCCACCGCGAACGGGCGTTGAGTAGCGCCTTCAAGGGGGATTTTAAGCAGGCGCTGGCCGACGCCGACACGGCGCTGGAGATCGACCCGGCCGACTCGCAGGCGCACATGGCGCGCGCGGTGGTCTATGAGAAGACGGGCAAGGTCGAGGAGACGATCAAGGAAACGACTTTGGCGCTCAAAACCGATCCGCGCTCGATGTGGGCGCTGTTTTTCCGCGCGAAGGCGATGGAGACTTTGGGGGCACGAGAGAAGGCGCTGGCCGACCTCAAGCGCGCGGCTGCAATAGACCCCGGGAGGTTTAGGGGGAACTATGAAAAGCTGCTGCGCGCGCAGCGCGAGGGCGCCCCGCCGCTTTGGGTCCGGGAAGGAAACAACGGCGTTCTGGCCGACTCTCGCTGAGGCGCTCCGTTTCGGCCAACCGCCTCGCTGCTCGGTACTAGCGATTGCTTCCGGGGCGCGGGTCCTGGCTCAGCATGCCGTATAGCCCCGTATCGGTTACCTCGCCTTTCGCGAAGTAGTTGCGGCGCCGGCGGCCCTCGTTGGTGAAGCCCACGCGTTCGAGGACCTTCACGGAGGCCTCGTTGCGCGGGTCGAGTTCGGCCTCCAGGCGCTTGAGCTCGAGCGCCGCGAAGGCAAATTCCACGAACCCGTCGAGGGCCTCCTTCATCAGGCCTTTTCCCCAATGCTCGCGCCCGAGCACGTAGCCGATCTCGGCGCTGCCGACGGACTCCTCGAAGTGGAATACGGCCAGCGTACCGATTGGGCGTCCGCCGTCGCGAAGCACGATCACGAACTGCATGGTCGCGCCGCTCTCGCGGTGGGCCATCACGCGGGCAAACCACGCCTCGCCGTCGGCGGGGGTCTTCCAGCTCTCACGGGGCGAGTAGCGGAAAACCTCGTCGTCGCCATTGACCGCGAACAGCGCGGGCAGATCGCCTTTTTCGAGGAGCCGCAGGACGAGGCGCTTCGTCTCGATGACCGGCTGTTCGGGGCGTTTTATGTCGTTTTTTTCCATGGATGACTTCTAGCGTGCGAAATTTGCGGCTCTTCACACTATATATTTTATTTCCAGCGGTAATTCTCGGCTGGACGGCATAAAATTGACCACTTAGGGACGATAGGAGAAAGATACGGATCGAAGAATCATGGCGTGGTTCGAACTCATAGAAGTACGATTTGCGGACATCCTTTTCTGTGCCGATGAACAGGGGCGTACGATCGACTGACCAGGATATAGTATTCCGAATTGGATAAGATGACGGTGGTGTCCACGAAATGAGAATGCATAAACTGCCAAGAGACTCTCGTTCGATCCGCGGCACGCGGAACATGCGGACGGTGGTCGACTACAGCCTTCCCTTGGTCGAAGCGGCGGTCGAGGACGGGGTCATGCATCTCGGCTTCCGGCGGCGCAACGGTAAGCGCATCGAGATCTCGCCGCGCAAGTGGGTCGCGGAATTCATCAACTGCTCCTATCTGGGCCTGGACATGCAGCGGGAGGTCGTCGCGAGCTACCGCGGCATCCCGAAGGACTGGGGGGTCGGCTTTTGTTGCGCGAGAACGCGGCTTTCGCTGGAGAAAAACCGCGAACTCGAGGCGGCGCTGTCGCGCCTGTTCGTCGCGCGCGCGGTCGCTTTCCCGTCGGTGACTTCGACTCATATGTCGGTCATGCCGCTGGTCGCTAGCGGCGCCTTGATCGGCGCGAAGGGCGGCGTGCGTCTGATTTTCGACAAGCTCGCCCATTCGTCGATGCAGTACCTGCGGCCAATCCTCGAGAAAGAGGCCGAGGTCTTCATCATCGACCACAACCGCATCGATCAACTCAAGGCCGAGATCGAGAACGCGGAGAGCCGCGGGCTCACGCCGGTATTCGTTTCTGACGGAGTGTATTCGATGGGCGGCGCGTGTCCCATCGAAGAGGTCCGTCGCCTGCTTCAGGACACCGGTTTGTGGTGGTATGTGGACGATGCCCACGGAACTTCGTTGTATGGAAGCCGCGGGGAGGGCTTCGTCATCGCGTCGTGCGGCGGCGTCCTGCCGCCCAAGACGATATTGACGTTCAGCCTTGCCAAGGCGTTCGGAGCCACCGGCGGAGGCGTGCTGGTCCGAAGAGCCGAGCAAGAGCGGCTGGTCCGTTACTTCGGCCAGACCTACGCCTTCTCTGCGCCGATGGACTACGGCGCGATCGCTGCTTCGATGACCTTGATACGGCTGCACCAGAACGGAGCGGTCGGACGGCTTCAGCAAAAGCTGTCGGAGCGCATCGGCGTCTTCGACCGGGCGTTCGGCGGCCCCCAGGGGACTTTCCCGATCAGAACCGTTGCGATTGGGGACGAGCGCAAGGCCATTCGCGCCGCCCGGAAGATCCTCGACGCGGGCTATCTGGTCAATTGCGCCTTCTTCCCGACAGTCTCGCGGGGGAAGGCCCAACTCCGCATCTCCCTGTCCGCGGCGCATTCGCTGGCCCAGGTGCGCGGCCTGGCCGCGACGCTCCGGCGGCTGGGGGTCAGGGCGACGGAAGGGGGCGGTCTCGCGTTGGGCGAGGCGCGCGCATGAAGACGGCGGCGCTCGCGGACGGTTTCGGTCTGGAAATTCGACACGAGGGGAACGCAGGGCTCCTCGCGTCGGCAAAGGACGAGCTCCTTCCGCTGCTGTACGAGCATAAGGTGCTTGTCATTCGGGACGCGGCCTTCACTTTGCCCGAGTTCGTGGCGTTCGGCCGAAATTTGGGAAGGCTCCGCACGTTCGTGGACGTCAGCCACAATCATCCCGATTATCCGGAGGTCTTCGTCGTCGCGAACGCCCCGATCAACGACAAGATCATCGGGATGGACCGCGTCGGACTCTACTGGCACACCGACCAGTCGTTCTTGAAGGAGCCGCAGCCGATCTCCATGCTGCTGGCCCACGAGGTTCCGGAACGCGGCGGTGAAACCAGCTTCGTGAACATGAATTCGGTTTACCGCGCCCTACCCGACGGCCTCAAGGCCGTCCTATCCGAGCGGGTCGGCCTGCACGACGGCTTTCCGAAGTACATCCTCACCGCTCAAGATGCCGGCCTTACGGTCGACGAACTCAAAGCGAGGGACCGGAAGCTCTGTCCGCCGGTCATGCATCCCGCGATCATCCGGCACCGGATAAGCCGTCAGCCGATCGTTTATCTGAATCCCGGCTTCACGCAGGCCGTCGTCGGGCTTGAAGCCGCCGAATCCGATCGCGTCCTGGCCGAGGTCTTCAAGGAAGTGGAGAATCCGCGCCATCGCTACACACATCGGTGGTCGCCCCGCGATCTCGTCCTCTGGGACAATCGCGCGACTTTGCACAAGGCCGCGACGCCCAGCCAGGGCGCACGACGGATCATGTATCGCCTCGGGATCGAAGACGGCGGATTTTTCGAATGAGCGCGGCTCCCGGACGGCCGGTCGGCATCGTGTCCGTCGCGGTGATTCCCGGGCCGACGCTCGTCGGGCCCGAGGGGTTCATCTTGGATGCCGGGCTCAGGGCCCGGGCCGTCAAGGACCTGCGCATTCGCACGAAGTGCACGTTCCTGCCGGGCACGGACGTGGAGCGCTACGAGGAGCAGGCGGCCAGAAGCGCCCTCGCGACCGCCGGGATCGATCCCGCGAAAATCGATCTGGTGATCCACAGCTCGGCCACGCCGCCGTCCAAGTCGATGTACTCGAAAAGCGCCGGACTCATGAAGTCGATCGGCGCCCGGGGCGCCTACGGGTTCGATGTGATGGCGGGCTGCAACGGCGCGACTTGGGCGATAGCGAACGCGAAATCCCTGCTGCTCACCAACGACGAGTGGACTACGGCGCTGGTGCTGGTCAGCGACCATCTCTCGCCCTTCGTCGATTACGCGGACGAAACGCACCTGCCCATGTTCGCTCTGGCCGATGCGGTTTCTGCCGTGGTCCTTCGCAAGGGGGAAGCTCGGCGCGTGATCGTCTCCGAGGCCTTCAAGACGGACCCGGCCTACGGAGATTCGATGTATCTTTCGCGCGGCGCCGGCACGCTGACGATGGTGACCTCGGATGAAATCGAGGACGGCATCAAGCGGACGTACAAGAAGAATTACGAAGAGGTGATACGGACGGCGCTCGGCAGGGCTGGGGTCAAGCTCGACGCGGTCGCCGGCGTGTTCATGAACCAGGGAGACTGGCGGCTGATCGACCACCTGAGCGCGAATCTGGGGATCGCCGGCGCGGCCTTCCAGCGAACGCACGAAAATTTCGGCCACATCGGCGGTTCGGACGTCCTCCTAGGCTTGATGAAGGCGCAGGAGTCGGGCCGAATCCAGGAGAACGACTATCTGGTCATGGCCAGCAGCGCCGTCGGGTTCTCGTGGGGCGCTCTCGTGTTAAAGGCGTGAGGAGAGATTAGAATGATTTCCTGCGCAAGGTGGATTCCGTCCGGGCCGGGCTTCGTAAAGCTGGCGGCCGCCCTTCCGGAATTATCAGGGAACGAGGTGCTGATCGACGTCGCCGCCTTCGGGATCAACAGGCTCGATCTGGAGCAGGCGAAGAATCCCGGCGCGCTCCGCGCGGATGCGACCTTGGGCTTGGAGGTCTCCGGGACGGTGGCTGCACTCGGCGCCGGGCCATCGGACTTCAAGCTCGGCGAACGGGTCATGGCCTTGGTCAAGGAGAACGGCTACGCCGACCGCGTCGTCGCTCCCGCGCAGACGACGCTGCGAATGCCGAACCGGCTTTCCTTCGAGCAGGGCGCCGCGCTGCCCGAGGCGCTCTTCACGGCGTGGCTCAATCTCTTCGAGATCGGCGGTCTGAAGGCCGGCGAGGCCGTTCTGATTCACCATGCCACCGGCGGAGTGGGAATTCTCGCGGCGCAGCTGGCCGAGGCTCTGGGAGCGTCGGTTCAGGTCACTACCAGCAAGCCGGAGAGCTTGAAGAAGCTGAACGCGCTGGGACTGACGGGAATGACGATGGGGGAGTTCGCCCAAGCGCCGAATGCGCAGGGGGACTTCGATCTCATACTCGATATTCGGGGGGCGGAGAGCCTCGACGTCAATCTTGGCCTTTTACGGACGGGAGGGCGGCTGGTGCTCATCGACTCATACTCGGGGGAGGAGGCGCGGATCAATATCGGACGCCTGCTCGACAACAGCCTCAGCGTCCATGGGAGCCTGCTGCGTCCGCGGACCTTGGAGCAGAAGAGAGTCACCGCCGCCGGTATTCGCGCTCGCGCCCTTCCGCTGATAGAGCAGGGGAAGATCGCGCCGGTGATCGATCGGGTGTTGGGCGCGGACGGCATACGGCAGGCGCACGCACGGATGGCCGCAAACGAGCATTTTGGAAAATTGGTCATTTCGACGGGGCGGCATGGGTAAGGATATGTCCGTCGCCGACATCTACGCGATCGGGGCGATCGAAAAATTCGCTTTTAACGGCCTGCGAGCCATGCTCATTCTATTCCTGGTGAGCGCTTTAAAGCAAGGCGATCAGCGCGCGTTTGAAACGTACTCGTTCATTTTGGCGTCCGCTTTCGTCATCCCGCTGCTTGGGAGCCTGGCGACACGCATGAAGGTGCCGGAGCTCGCAGTTATTCAGATCGGTCTTGCGGTCGGTTCGGCCGGATTCTTCCTGATGCTTTTGGGCGACTCCTGGGTCTTCGAAGGACTTTGCTTGATCGTGGTCGGCACGGGTTTCGCGCGCGCGCTCATCTCATCCACGCTCGGCAGGCTGATCCGGGAGCGGAACCCCGAAAACGAGCAGTCGGCCTTCTCGGCCCTCTATACATGGTTCAACGTGGGGTCTTTTCTGGGAGCCATCATGCTCGCGGGCGTCGGCGAGAAGGTTGCCTGGGGGGCGGCCTTTCTCCTGGGGGGGCTGTCATTGGCGGCGGGGGCCTGGCTCGCCGGCAGATCCTTGCCAAGCACTCCGCTGTCGCGGAGAGGCAAGGTTCTCGCGTTGATGCTCGTTTCCCTCGTGCCCGTGCGCCTGGGGTTCCTTTTGCCGATCGCATGGCTCGACTACATCATGGGGGCCCTCTGCGTCGCGGTGCCGGTGGCCATGCTCGTGTTGCAGTGGCGCAGTTCGAGGAATCTCACGAGTGCGTTGACCCTGTTCGTGCTCGCTCTCGGTATTTTCGTCTTTTTCGGGTTGTATGAGCACTCGGCGACGACCATCAACATATTCACGGATCGCTTCGTCGATCGTGAAGTTCTCGGCTTTCGGATTCCCACGACCTTCTTCCAGGCTCTGGACCCCACGTTCAATATCGGTCTCGGCGTGCTCATGGCGCTGCTCTTGTCGTCACGATGGGGCAAGGGGGCGATAGCAAAGCCGACGATTCGCCTGAACTCGGGGTTCGCGGCGATGGCGCTCGCTTTTCTCGTTTTCGGTCTGGCCTACAGCACCGGCACGCGTTCTCCTATGGTGCTCGTCATTTTTTATTGCGGGCTCGTGCTCTCGGAAGTTCTCTTCGTTCCATCCGCTCTCGCTCTGGTGAGCTCGGAATCCGCTCCCGACCAGCGTGCCCTGCAGATGGCGCTGTTGTATGTGATGATCGGAAGCTCGATGTGGTGGTCGGGAAAAATCAGCTCCTATTTCGCGCCCGGAGATCTTCAGAAGCTCGGGAGCGCTGATTTTCTGGCGCTGTTCTCAGGCCTCCAGCTGCTGTCCGTGGCCGGCTGCCTTGGCTTTGCCGCCTTGTTCGCCTGCGCGCAATGGGCGCCGGGACTGGTCCGCACGAAGGCGGGCGGCCGGTAATATGTTCCAACGGTATTTGAGACTTCTCCTCGTCACCGCCACCTACGTGAGTCTCGTGCATCTTCTGCTCCCGCTCCGGAGCCTGAAGCAGGCCGCACTTCTCCATGTGGTGCAGGTCCTTCTTCCCATCGCAACTGGAATCCTGCTGCTCGCGAACAAAGGCGCCGCGTTCCCCGGCCGGCAGACGAGCCGCTACCTGTTCGCAGCAGCGCTGATCGTGCTCGGGTGCGCCGACGCCTTCTACTTCACGAGCTTCTATTTTCTGAAGTTGGACGGAACCGCGGGCTATATGCAGTTTCTGGCGAACGGCCCCTACCATGCCGTGTATCTGCTCGCCACGGCCGGACTGGTTCTGCGCCAGACTGATCCTGCGGCCTCTCTGCGCAACTCGAAGCTCTGGGTAGCCTTCCTCCTTTCCTTCATGCTGTCTATCCCGTTCGTGATCTATCCGACCTACCTTAGCCTTTCGGCAAAAATGGACGTCGCGAAGATGATCATCGCATGCTCCGCGCTCGTCTGCTCCGTTTCGCTTCTCTCCTACGCGCTACACTCGTTCTTCAGCAGCCGGTCGTTGGATTCCGCGCTTCTCGCCTGCGGCTGGTTCGCCTTCGGCGTGACGGACTGGGCCGTTCAGGCCGAAACGATGAAGAGGGAGGGAATGACGATCAGCTTCAATTCCTTTCTCTGGACCCTCGCCGGGGTCATCACCTGCCTTCCGCTCATCTTCCGGCGGTCGCAGATCGAGCTGGCCCAGCCATTCGACGAAGACAGCCTCGCCGCCAAGATGAGAATCCGGCTGATGTTGGCGCTGGTGGTCCCGCTTCTATTCCTGGCTTTGACACTCGGCTCCACCTGGTATGGAATTCTGAGCCTGTCATTCGGCCTCGTGTTTGGAAGCGTGGCGATCACGTTCGCGATTCAATTCGTGCTGGAGTCGGTCGGTGACGTCGCGCGCGCGCTCACGGCTATGAAGCTCTCGGACGAGGGGGCGGCGACCTATCTGCAGGGCATCCCAGGCGAGCTGAAAACGGTGCTGTCCGAGGTCATGCAGCGGACGCGCGAGCATGAGCAGAGAGAGAACGAGATTCGCAACTCCGCGATCGAGGAGCGAAGGCGGTTCGTCGAGCAGGTCGCGCACGACGTCCGCTCGCCGTTGGCGGCTCTTGAAGTCGTTTCCGGCGACGTGGCCCAGCTTCCGGAGGGCAAACGCATCTTGATCCGTGCCGCCGTGGGCCGCATCCGCGACATCGCCAACAGCCTTCTGAAGAAGCAGCGCGCCCAGGCCGTCGGCGTCGCTCCCGAGGCACCCGAGACGGCCTCGCCCCAACTTCTCTCAAGCCTTCTCGACCCCGTCGTCAGCGAGAAGCGCCTGCAGTTCCGCTCCCACTCCCGCGTCGAGATCGAGCTACGGCTCGACGTCTCCTCCTACGGGCTTTTCACCGTCGTGCAGCCCGTCGAGTTCAAGCGCCTGATATCAAACCTCGTCAACAACGCGGTCGAAGCGTTCGGGGAGGGCGCCGGCGCGGTGAGCGTGAGCCTGTTCTCTCGCGACGGCCGCGCTTTGGTGAGCGTGCAGGACAACGGCAAAGGAATCCCGCCGGAAGTGCTGGCCAAGCTCGGACGCCGCGGCGAGACCCACGACAAGGCCGGGGGCTCGGGGCTGGGGCTCTACCACGCCCGTAGCAGCGCCGAGTCCTGGGGCGGGCGCCTTGAGATCGCCTCCGAGGTCGGCAAGGGTACCACGACGACCGTGCTCCTGCCCCTGGCCCCCGCGCCGGAGTGGTTCGTGCCGGAGCTTCGGCTGACGCCCGGCAAGGCCGTGGTGATCCTGGACGACGACGCCAGTATACATCAGGTCTGGCAAGGGCGGCTTGACGCATTGAGGGCGGGCGAGCGGGGTGTTGAGGTCGTCCACGTCTCGTCTCCGGATGAGATACGGGGCTGGGTCCAGGGCGAACCGGCCAAGGCGCGCGAGGCGCTCTATCTCTTCGACTACGAGTTGCTGGGCTATCGCGAGACGGGGCTGAGTCTGGCTTCGGAACTCGCCCTTGGCGAGCGCGTCATCCTGGTGACGAGCCGCTACGAAGAGCCAGAGGTGCTGACTGGATGCCGGAAGCTCAAGGCGCGGCTGATCCCCAAGGGGCTGGCGGGTTCGGTGCCGATGCGCGTGGAGACGGCCGCCCTGGCGGAGACTCCCAAGGGGGAACGGCTCGACGCGGTGCTGATCGACGACGACCCTTTGACTAGGATGGTCTGGGAGAACGATGCTGCCGACCTCGGCAAGCGCCTAAGGACGTTCTCCACGGTGGCGGAGTTCTTCAAGGAGGCCGGTGGGATCGACCGGACCACGCCGGTGTACGTGGACTCAAACCTCGGCGAGGGCGTGGAAGGCACCGTGGAGTCGCGGCGCATCCATGAGATGGGGTTCGGCGAGGTCTACCTAGCGACGGGCTATGCGCCGGAAAAATTCGCGGGGTTTACGCACCTGCGCGGCGTGATCGGCAAGGAGCCGCCGTGGAACGCGTAGCCGACTTGGGTATGCGGGCGCGGGCGGCGCTTGAGCACCAACCTGAAGAAGCCGTAGGTGCGACCGATGGAAAAGCGCCGGGCCTTTCAAAAAATCACATACCGGCGGTTCGAAGGCCGCCTGATCACGATGTTCCGACAGGCGCTCAGCTAGCGGGTAGATGATGAAAAGCGCGACGTTGCCGCAGGGCCCTGGCTTCATAGAGGTCGACGGACTAAAGCTCTGGTATACCGTGCATGGGCGGGGGCCGGTCTGCCTGGTTCCGTCGCCAGGCTGGGGCTTCAGTAGCGATCTCTACCAAAGGACGCTCTTAAAGCTCTGCGATGACCTGACGTTGGTGTTCATAGACAGTCGCGGCTGCGGCCGCTCCCAGCAGCCGCTCAGCACAAATGACTATCGTTACTTGGATTTTGCCAAGGACCTAGAGTGGATTCGACGCGCTCTTGGGGTGGGGAAGGTTTGGATTCTCGGCCATTCTCATGCTGGAGTCATGGCGATGCGGTACGCGGCAGATTATTCAAATGGGACGGCAGGTCTTCTCTTGGTCGGCACGTACGCGGAGACCGACGCTGAGTACAACGCCGACGTGGAACTGCGCAAGAAGAAACGAGCCCACGAGCCATGGTACAAGGAAGTCGACTGGGATGGATTCGAGACGGCTCAGGACCTGACTGAAGGTTTGCACGCAGCTCTTCCCCTTTATTTCCATAATTTTTCCAAGATGACGCAGGCCCTGGAAGCCATCGGAGCTTCCACATGCTCGATTCATCCGTGGCACGGTTGGAGGGACAGCGAGGGTTGTAGCGTTCATGTTCTGGGCCTACTACCCAAAATCAGGTGTCCAACGTTGCTCGTGGTCGGAGAGGAAGACTTCGTCTGTTCGCCGATGAACTCGAAGAGAATCCAGGAGCTCGTCGCCGGCGCGGAGATGTCCGTTATTCCCAGTTGCGGTCATTTCCCCTGGCTTGAACAGCCCGAATCATTTTTTTCCATTATCGCGCGCTTCCTCCGGCGCCATGGACATGGAGCCCCCCAAGATTAAGAGGTAATGATTGCGCGGCGTAGTTCCAATTCGGGGCAATCCGTTTTGGCATGATCGGCCAGTACGCGCGTAAGGTAAGCGCGGCATGGGGCCGGCAAGTCAAGGCCCGGCGCCGTCGTCCATGCGGCGAGCGTCTCCCAGACCAGTCTTTCTCGCGGTGAGCCGGAAGGGACGGCCTCAAGCAGTCGCAACGGCGCATCGCTCCAGGCATCCCAATCCGCAGCGCCGCTTTTTGGCGATAGCCCGCAGCTCTTGAGAGCCTCCTCGGCCACCGGCTGACGCAAAGCGGCGGCCAGCTCGGGAACGCCGATCTCCCGGGGTGACGCGCTCGAAGGGGCCCGGAATATCGGGAGCATGTAGTCAAGCATCCAGCTCCGCACCGGCTCTCCTTGCGTCGAGGCGATCTCCCGCAGTCGCGTGTGAAGTTCAGTGCGCGGACGGCGTGATATGACCCATGTTTGCGAGGCGAAACGGTCGAAAAGAGAAGCGTGATAACCCTGGGAAGCGAGATGCGCGAGTAGCAGCGGCTCGAATGGATCATGCTTCCGGGCGTAGCGATAGAAACGGTTCTCTGGACGGAATATATGGATGAAACAAAGTCCGTCCGACGCCAGCCTTCCCGACAGCGCCTGGAGGAACTGCGTAGAGAGGATGTCCATTACCATCCCGCCTTTACCATCGTAGAGGTCGATCCAGACGCTGTCGAAGCGGCTGTTCCCATTCTTGATGTAATGGACCGCGTCGCCCTCGACCGCTTCGGTTCGGGGAGGAAGGCCCCTGAGAACGCTTAGATTGAGATCGACTCCTGTCTGCTGATGACTCGGGTCGATCTTGGCCAGACGCTGCAAGCCGGCGCCGCCGCCGATGCCGAGAGTCAAAGTATGTCCGCCGGGCGCCAAGAGCCCGGACAACGCCCAGTCATCCCAATAGTAGTACGAGAGCCGATCACCATCGGGGAGATAGCTCACCATGATGTCCGACCCTTTAGGCTTCGAATCCATCCGCTTGTCGGCGGAAGTTATCAAGATGCTTTCCATAAAACCCCCTGCGCCATGGCCACGACATAAAATGAGCAGGCGATCGCCCCGAGCGGGTTCACAGCCGGCCACTGCATGATGAGGCCGGACAAAAGAATCCCGGAGGCTATGCCCGCATACTTCACGCTCAATGCTCGCTGGAGATCTCTCTGCCCGTAGAGGCAGTTGGTTTCGATGAAGCCGAGCAGGCCGCCCCAAACGAAAATCCCCAGTAGAATCGACGGGCCCGACAACGCCAAGAACCCGAGCGGGACAATCATCCAAAGTCCGAACATCTTTGTTGATTCCTTAGCGCCCAAATGGCCGCGCAGCCATGAGCCCCCGGCCGCGGAGAGAAGGGGGGCGCTCGTCGCCAGTCCGACGGTCAAGGCTCTGCCATCGAGCATTTTGAGCGCGATCGGGTAGATCATATTGCTCAAGGCGCCGAAAGCCGCGCCCGCGAGGAATACCACGCCGATGCCGTGTAACCCGTCAGCGCCAGCCGGAGCCTCCACGATTTGAGTAGGGACACCCAACGCCGGCGCGGATTTGGGTAAGTTGAGAAGCAGAGCGCATAGCAAGGCGTATCCCGCGACTCCCGCGATGGACACCCGATCGGCGCCGAGGAAAGCGCCGATCGCCGGCGCTAACAGCAGGCTCAGACAGCTCACGAGGAAAATTGCGCTGTTGGCCCACGCCAAGCCGCCTTCGGATCGCCGGGCTGACCAAGCCTGCACGGCGGGAATGAGTAGCGACTCCATCATCCCGAGCAATAGCGCCTGACTGGCCAAGAAGGGCCAGGGCTTCGGACGTCCGTATAGAGCTAGGCCCGTGAAGAGAATTCCGCAGATGATCGCAAGCCAAGAGCGGCCTTTGCCCGTGATGCGATCCGCCCACGCGCGTGCCGAAAGCGCGGGTAGGAACAGCAGGGCGGTGAAAACCGTGATCCCCGCTGTCCCGGTCTGCTGAAGCACGTCGAAGACCAAGCTGTAACGGTAAGCGCCGGAGCCGAGAATACCCACGGCTAAAGCGGGGAAGAAGATTTGCGGGTTCACGCTCTTCCCGTGCAGTAGCCGCAGTTCGGATCGGGAAGAACCTGCTCGACGGTGAGCGAGCAGGTGCTCACATCGAACTCAGCGCGGCAATTGAGAAAGCGCGGCGGCTCGTACCCGGTGAGGACCCGCACGACATCCGGCATCTGTAAGGCCGCCATCGCCGTCGTAGCAGGAAGGAAGATGCCGGCCGGCAGTTCCGAGAGCCTGTGCTCGAAAGAACCGGCCCCGGGTTTGCTCCTCCGGAATTTGTCGAAGCAGGGCCAGCAAGTGGACCGGCCGGGCAATATCGTCGGCGGAAGCGAGGACATATGTCCATTATAGCCGCCCGCCGCGATCAGGGGGACGCGATGCCGGTAGCAAGCCTCGAAAAGCCAGAGCGTAGTCCTGTCCATCGAGGGGTAGTCCGCGCAATTGATCACAAGATCCGCCTGGGGGACGAGCTCATCGAGCCAGGTCGCGCCCTGCTTCAGCATATAGGGGTAGGCCACCACCTCCGTTTCCGGCGCCAGATGACCCAGAAACCGCTGGAGCGCGTGAACCTTCAATGCGCCGATCTGGTCGGCGTAATATATCTGTCGGCCGAGGTTCGCCCTTTCGACCCGATCATGATCCAAGACGATGAGGCGGCCGACACCGATGCCGGCGGACTGGACGGCCATATGCGAGCCGCCGCCGCCCGCGCCGACGATGAGGATCGTGCTGCGGCGAAGGCTGTCTTGGAGATTTCGGCCCGTCTTGCCGGAAGGCGCAAGGCCAGAAAGGTAGGGGAGTTGCCGCTGTAGACGCGCCTCATAATGCGGCTCGAATTTCGGTTCGTGATCCGAGGCGGCGTTGCGGAATATCTTGTCTTCGCTCAGGCCTGAGAAGAAGGCGCCGATATCCTCGCGCGTGACATGCGAGGCCTTCAGTTCGACGAGGATTTCATCGAGCGTTCGTCTCCCGTCGGCCAATGAGATAGCGCGTCCGCCCGCCTCATCGATGTCGTAAGAGAGGATAAGACTCCGGTGGGAACAAAAGAACTTCGCGGTCGTGGGGCTTACGTCGAGCAGCATGACGTGTTCGCGGATCAATGGTTTCATGGAATTCCTCAACCGGCATGATTGCCGCCTGCCCCGTGCGGCATCGGCACGGGGCAGGCGGCGGATGCTTAGATCATCTTGATGTCGTTCAGGGCGACGACGGCGAGCTTCTTGAGTTTCATGGTTGCCTCCGTTTTGCGGTTTTGTCGTTCAGCACGTCTGCGTCGATCTTCTTGGGTCTCGATCTTGCGGATTCGGTGCAGTCCGCCCTTATCGGCGGACGGCGTGTGCTTAGATCATCTTGATGTCGTTCAGAGCGACGACGGCGAGCTTCTTGAGTTTCATGGTGCCTCCGTTTTGCGGTTTGATCTGCATCCGCCGGCTCTTCGTCTGCCGACGCCCTCATGTGATCAATTTTTATGCTGTAGCACAGTTTGAGGATATTCCTCTGGGAAATTGGTTCAGCCGATCTCCGCCTGCGAAACGGGGTGGTTTTCCTGTAGAATTACAATCTGATGAGAAAGCTAAAGGTCTTGATCGTCGAGGATGACCCTCTCGCGCGCGAACTCGTAAAGGGGGAATTACGAGAGCATGAGGTAGACTTCGCCTCGGACCTCGCGTCCGGCCGCAAGAAGATCGTCGCTCGCCGCAACGACATCTGCTTCGTCGATCTTAAGCTCGGCGCCAAGGACGACAAGTCCGGGCTAGAGCTGGTCCCATTGGCGGTCAAGGCAGGGGCGTACTGCGTGGTGATGTCCGGCCATGACTCGGAGGCGGTGGTCGAGCGCGCCTATGAGCTCGGCTGCGACGACTTCTACGCCAAGGGCAACGAAGAGGAGAACGTGAGCGCGGTCGTCGCTCGTTTCCTGCGCAAGCGCCCGGAGGGCGGCGAGGACCGCCTGTTCAAGGACCTCTTTATCACTGAGGACGCGGCCACGCGCGTCAGCGTCACAGAGACGCTTAAGTACGCGGCCTCGGACATGCCGGTTATCATCCTCGGGCCCTCCGGCACCGGAAAGACGAGCCTCGCCGAGGTCATCCATGGCCGCTCGGGACGCAGAGGACAGTTCGTCGCCATCAACTGCGCCGCCTACACGGAGGATCTGCTGGAAGCGGAGCTCTTCGGCTACCGCAAGGGCGCCTTCACGGGCGCCGCGGACGGGCGAAAGGGCAAGCTCCTCCTGGCGGACGGGGGAACGCTCTTCTTGGACGAGATCGGTTCGATGAGCCTTACGATGCAGACCAAGCTCCTCAAGGCCATCGAGGAGAAGGCATTCCATCCCCTCGGGTCGGACAGCGCCGTGAAGTCCCGCTTCCGCATCGTCAGCGCGACATTGGAGAATCTCCAGAACCTCGTGAAGAAGGGACGCCTGCGGTTCGATTTCCTCCAGCGCGTTCAAGGCGTGACTATCGAGCTCAAGCCCTTGGCCCGGCGAAAAGACGACATCCTCCCGTTGATCTCCTTCTTCAATCGCGGCGGGCTAAGGCTGTCCTTCACGGCGGACGCCAAGCAGTTGCTGCTGCGCCACGACTGGCAGGGCAACGTCCGCGAGCTCAAGAAGTTCGTGGACCTGGCGGCGGGTGGCGAGTCCGGGCGCGTCACCGCGGACGCGGCGCGTCAACTTCTGGCGACCAGCCGCGCGGGCCAGTCCTCGGACGAGTTCCTGACTGAGCAGCAGTACCACTACATCCTCGAGAACGGCCTCTACGCCGCGGTCAATCGCTTCGAGGACGGGGCGATCCAGCGCAACCTGACGGACAACGAAGGTCGTAAGACCAAGGTCATGAGCGATTTGAAAATAGACACCGGCCTGCTCTACAAGTCGCTCAAAAGGACCGGCAAGCATCGGAGCAAGAACAATGGCGACTGATCTCGACGCTGAGTTGGCCGATCTGCGCCACGACATCAATGCCAAGTGCCCCAACCTCAAGACGGCGGCGGCGCAGCTGCGCGGCGAGTCCACGGACAGGGAGCTTGAACTCGTGCGGTTGATGGAAGAGCAGGCGCGCGCGGTGGCCGAACGCATCGCCGCTTACGGGGCGATGCTGCGCGACGGCCGCCGGAAATGAAGTTCCGGGCCGGGACCTCGGGCCGCGCGAGCGTCCAAGTCGGAATCAAGCTCGCCCGTCTTTTGGAACTACCCGAAGGGGAATTCGCGGGGCGCGTGCGCGAACTCGAGGCCGACGTCCTGTTTAAGCGCCTCCTTCACGCCAAGGTGATCTCGGTCCAGCCTTACGCCGGCGCGGGCTTCATGACGCAGAGGTTCGGCGGGTGGGGGCTGAGCACGGCGAGCGACGGCGTCCCAGCGCTCGACGGACACGGAGACCTCGCCAAACTTATGCAGAAGGTCGGCGAGAAGCGCTTCCAGGAGTGCTTCTTGAGCGACGAGGGCTACACGGACGACGAGCGCGCGAAGATGTGCCGAATCTCGAAAGACGAGGCCGGGCGGCTGCGGGAACTCGTCAACAGCCTCTACGTCCAGGCTGAGTTCGACGGGGCCGCGTCCACCGCCGCGCCCGCGAAGACCTACAGCGCGGTCGCGGGGATCACGGTGGACGGCGGAATGCCCGGCCTCGCCTTCTTCAACCGCAAAATTTGGAAGGGGCGCTATGAGGTCAACGAGGACAAGAGCCGCCGGATGCTCGCCTCCCTTCCGGTCGCGGAAGCGCGGCGTCTGGAGGGCTTCCTTCGTGAGCTCGGCCTGCTTGATCGCCGCAAGAGCACGCTCTACCGCGTGCTCGAGGCGCTGATCGAGACCCAGGCGCCGTTCTTCATTAGCGGCGACCCGGACCAGCGCCGCCCTCTGACGCAGCGGGAGCTTTCGGACAGGCTCGACATATCGCCGAGCGTCCTTAATCGCCTGATCTCGAACAAGTCGGTCCAGCTTCCCTGGGGACTTGAGGCTCCGATGAAGACGCTGGTTCCCAGCCGTAAGTCCTTGATCCGGGATCGCCTCCACGACCTCGTGCGCCAATACCCGGCTGCAACGGATGAGGAACTGGGCCGAAAGATCGACCGGTTATACCGTGTGCGGCTTTCCCTCCGATCCATCGCGCAGTATCGTACTGAACTCGGTCTCGGCAACCTTCGCAAGCGTCAGCAGGCGTCCGCCTAAGCGCCGCCCGGCGCTTCACTTCCCATCGCGCCGCTCCCCGCGGCCGTGCTGTCCGCTTCAACTGCATATAAATTGATCCCCGGTAGGCGTCAGGGTGACGCGCTTCGGGAGTCGTCGGTCCCGATGAGAGCGGAGGTGAAGTCCTCCGGCTCCCGAAAAGGGAGCCGCCACCCGCCCCCTGGATCTTCCAGGCTTGGCGGGAACGGCCACGAGCGCGGTCCTCACAAGGCGCATTCGGCAACGCCGAACGCCTCAAATAACCGCTGAGCCCACCGAGAACCGGACGCCAAGTGAAGGGATGGTGCCTTCGTGGCCCACTTGCACAATGCCGTCGTCGTTTCCTCTGCCATTGCCTCTGCCGTCGCCGCCGCCGCTGTCGCTGAATCCACCCGGGACGTCGAACTCGCTCACCGCGCCGCGGCGCTCCTGGTCCGCCTCAAACCCTGCCTCGACCCCGAGAAGGTCGTTCACGAGTTGCTCCGCCAGCAGCGGGTGGAGAAGCTGTCTCGCGAGTCCCGCAACCTCAACCATTGGAGCGAGCACGCGCCGAAGTACCTGGCCCAGATCGTCCGGCAGGCGCGTGTGGAACGTCTGCGCCGTTACCAGGAAGCCGAAGCTTTCTACAAAGCTAGGCACCGCGAGATCGTGCGGTTCGCACGGGTGATCATCGGCGACTCCGCTGCGGCCGAGATAGTTGCCTCCGACACCTACAGGGAGCTACTTGAGGGCAGCGCGACCATCCCTGGTTTCTTCACGGCGCTCATCTGCAACGCGCGGGACTACATGAAAGGAGAAGTCAATCGGCGCGAGAGGTTGGTGCCGCAGGACGAAGCCTTCACTCCTAGCTTCGGCAGCGCGGACATGGGAGGCGGCGATGAGGAATCCCTATCTTTCGAGCCCATGTCCCACCGGCTCGAAGACCAGGACCCGCTTGAAATCCTGATCGCCCGCGAAGAAGAAACTGCGCGGCGGCGGACGGTGGCGGCGGCCAAACAGGACCCGCGTTGGCGCTACATCAAGCGGCGGGAATGGGCTGCTTCGCTGTCAAGAAATGTGCGGAATTGACCGGCTCAATCGATAGGTAAGTGCCGGGTCGATTTGCGGGCAGTCGGGTAGCCAGTCCGAACCAAACGGGGGAGCAAGCTTCCCCACCTGCCCAGCAAGTTTGGCCCCAGAGATCGAGAGCAGCAAGGAGAGACGAGCATGGACGAGCCCACGGAAACCGCAACCGCCGCGCGCGGCGGCCGGCCGCCGAAGACGGTGGCGATCATGGTGAACCTGCCGGTGGCGGACCACGAAACCCTCGCCAAGGCGGGCATCAAGAAGATGCGACAGACCGGCGAGGACGTACCTCGCGACCGGCTGATCTCCGAGGCGATTCAACACTACGCCAAGAGCCTCAGCGCGGCGGAGTAGCGGCGGGACCCCTCGGGCAATGTTGCGGGCGTGCCCGAGGGGTGGGGGACGCAGTGGTGCATTCGAGAAGTGAAGGTTTTTGCTGCCAAAGATGGGCCCTCTTCGTCCGCGCCGTTGGCGCGTTCGCCTCCTGACCCCTCCCCCCCAACGACTTAAAAAATTAGGGGGAAGGGGTCAGGAGGACAGAGGGTAAAAGGCAGCAAAAAAGAGAAGAAGAAGTAGAAAAAGAAAAAACAAAAACAACAACAAAAGAAAAAACAGAAACAGAAAAACAGAAAGAACAGCAACAGGGAACGGAAAGAACAAGAACAAAAAAATAGGGGAAACCAAAGAAAGCGAAGGGGTTTCTCTCAAACCAAATCCAAGGAAAACTCGATTGACGATAAAGACGCTGGCGGACGTTCGGCGCGGAGAAATCAGGCTCACGCGCAGGGATCTCAAGGTTCTCGCGGCCCTGGAGAAATGGGGCGTGCTGGGCATCGGTCAGGCGGTCGGGTTGGACTGCGAAGGGACGCCGTCCAAGACGACGCAAGTCGAACGCTTCTTCAATCATATGGAGCGCGCGGACTATAAATTGGGAATGCCGCGGCGCCTCCACGTTCTGGAGGAGCATGGCTATATCCGGGGCCACTTCTTCCTTCGCCAGCCCAAGGCCTTCACCCTGACCGAGCGCGGGTTCAACGCCCTGCGCGACGAGCGGCAGGAGTATCGCCCCGAGGTCCGCGACTTCGTGAGCGAGGCGATCATCCGGCACGAGCTGAAGGTCACGGGCGTGGGCCTAGTCTTCGCGGAGGTTCTGGGGCTCGCCGCCCGGCGTCAGCATCCGCAGGCCGTCTGGGCGCACGCGGGCGGCCGGCGGCGCCTGGTCGTCGAAGGGGCGGCCGACCTCTGGATCGACTCGCCCTCGCAGCCGAAGGCCGTCGAGGTCGAACTCACGCAGAAGTCGAAGCGGCGCTACGCGGAGATCTTCGAAAGCTATCGCCGCCGCCTGCCGCGCAACGGCGTGGTCCTCTATCTCACCGGCTGGCCCGGCGGGGCCGCCGTCATCCTTAAGAACGCCCGAGACCAGCGCGCGCCGTTCGTGTACGCCTGCGCTTTGGACGAGTTTCGCCAAGCCGCCGGGCGCGGAGCATTCCGCGGCGCCGTGGAAGGTCGTTCGGTCGTCCTGGCCGACAAGTCCGAATCCGCAGTTACGGGGGTATCCGCATGAACGTCTCTTACTTCCTCTTTACCGGCTTCCTGCTAGGCATGGGGCTGGTGTTTATCCGCCGGGACGAGAAACTTCTCGGCGGCATGCTGGTCGGCTTCTCGATCTTCCTGTTCACAGCTCTGATGCCCTGGGGTGCGGTGAAGTGGCTCGACGGGGCGCATCGCGGCTTCCACGGTTGGTATGCGCCCCGCGCGGGGATCGTGCAGATCGCATGGTACATCGCCTCCGCCTGCCTGGGTTTGGCGGCCGGGCTGGGCGCGTCGCGGCATGATGGCGGATACCCCGGGGAGAACCCCAGCGATTGGGTCACCCCGAAAGAGACCTCGCGTGTCGACTCGGCGCTGAAGATGCGCGTCGTGGGCTCCGGCTGCAAGGACGGCGAGACTTTTCTCGGGATCACCGCTCCCGGAAACGACATCACGATCGGTCCGCGAGAGCGCGAGGGACACATGCAGGTCGTGGGACCGACGCGCTCGGGAAAGTCTCAATTCCTCCTCGCTTTGGCGGCACAGGATATGAAGGAACGCCTGCCGGTCTTCTTCATGGAGGCCAAGGGCGACCGGGCGGACTTCGACCAGTTTCTCAAGGCCGCGGCTCTTACCGGGCGCGTCGAGTCCGTGCGCTACTTCAATCCGCAGGACGCGCGCTCCATGACCTTCAACCCGATCCGTCCGGTCGCGGGCCAGGACTCGACGGCCATCGCCAACCAGATCGCGCGGGCCATCGGCCGCGAGCCCAGCTCCTCAGGGGAGGGGCAGGACTACTACCGCGGCGTGGACTACGCGAAGATTCAGACCATGGCCGAGGTGTTTTGTTCGACCGGCCACGCGTTCACTTTGCGCGACTGCCATGACTACTTCGCCTATCCGGAGGCGCGCGATCATGCGCTGCTGCTCTGCCCCGACAAGCGGCTTCGGGAGGCCGCGCGGTCGGAGTTCGTGGTCAGCCCCGATTCGAGCGGCCTGACCTCGGCGCTTCGGCCGTGGACGACCGGGGCGCTCGGCGAGCTCCTCAACAGCTACGCGCCGCAGATACGCCTCGAGGACGTCTTCGAGCGCCGTCAGCTCGCCTACTTCGCGGTCCCCGTTGGGCATCTCCAGGTTCTCGCCAACCCGCTCGGCCGCATGGTGATCTCGGGCCTCCTCTCCGTGGCGGCCTCGCGTCAGAAGGCGGACCCCAAGCCCGGGCCCGCGACCGTGGTCCTCGACGAGTTCGCCGAGTTCGCGACGCCGGTGTTCGCGTCCTTCGTGGCGACGGTGGGCTCGGCGAAGCTGAGGACCATCCTGTCCCACCAGGACCTCGGGCAGCTCAAGCGCGTGCAGGGGATGGACAAGGAGGCCTTCGACTCCGTGGTCTTCAACAACACCTCGGGGTGCAAGGTCTGCTTCCGGACTCCCGACCCCGACGATGCCGAGTTCTGGGCGGCCACGCTCGGCACGCACACGACGACCAGCGACACGGAGCGGGTGGAAGGTAGATTATTGGGAGACCACCGGACCGGCGACCGCTCGCGGCGCAGCGTGGAGGAGTTCAAGGTCCATCCTAATCTCCTCAAGTCGCTGGAGCCCGGCACCGCGCTCGTGCTGGCCCCCGGCCGCGGCTCGGGCCTGGTGCGGACCGCGCGGGTGCGCGGCATCCTCGACAAGATCGCGGTCCCGGCCCTCCCTATTCCGCCCGCTGAGAAAGGTCTGGATCTGCGCATGGCCGTGCCGTTCTACGGGGAGGAGCCGGCGGCCGGGAGCCCGGCCCAGGCCGTGCCGCAGACCGCGGGGGTGAAATCGTGAAGAAACTAGTGCTCGTCGTCATGGCCGCCGCGGCGGCCTCGTCCGCCCGGGCGGCGGCTTATGTGGAGCAGGCGGCCTTCAGCGTGGCCACCTCCACGATCGCCGGCCTTGACCGCGACTCGGTGGGCAATCTCTATGTCCTCATGATGGCCCCGGGGGCGACGACCTACTCGGTGACGGCCTACCGGACGCCGAGCCTCGAACCGCTCTTCAACTTCGACACGGGCGCCCGCGCGCCGCTGGCCTTCGCCGTCGAGCCTTCGGGCGTGGTGGACGTGCTGGAAGGCGGCACGGGCATTACCCTCAAGCGCTTCCTCAATACCGGCTACTTCCTCGGGCAGTCCACTTATTCCCTCGGACCCTATATCAGCTCGTCGAGCCTCCTGTCGGCCGCGATCGACAAGACGAACGCCCGCCTTAATCTCGCCTTCCAGAACGTGCGGAGCTACTACTGCGTCCAGTGCGTGGGCTGCCCCTGCCCGCCGAGCGGACTCAAAGGCTACGTCAACGCCTACGACTTCTCAGGCAACCTCCTCAGTCAGGTCGAGATGCCCGGCATCAGCGCCACGCCGAGCAGCTGCTACACGCCCTCGAAGATCGCCGTCGGGCTCCAAGGCGAGCTCGTCGTCGCCGACGACGCCTGCCAGCAGCTCCTGCGTTACTCGGCGCTTGGGGCGTTGGAGAGCGAGACTCCGGCCTCGCATTTCGGCAACCTGCTCAATCCCCGTGGCCTGTGGCTGGACGGAGACTCCTCGGCGTACGTGAGCCAGATGACGTGCGGGCCAGGCGGCTGTCCCATGAGCGTGGTCAAGATCTCGCCTGACGGCGGCTTGGTGACGACGGTGACCGCGGACTCGGCTATCGGCTGCGGCTGGGACGGGCGAATCCTTTATCTTACTTCCGCGGGCCGCGCGCCCCTACGCCGCATGATCCTCAACGAGGCCCCCACCGTCCCCGCGCCGTCCGCGCCGCTCGGGGCGGTGGTCCAGCACTCGTCGGCCGCCTGGCTGCGCTGGCAGTCTTCTTCGGACAGCGAGGGCGACCCGCTCCTCTACACTCTTGAGATCGGAACGTCGCCCTTCGTGCTGCGCAGCACCGGGACCTCCGAGACTCCGGACTTCGTGACGAGGCCGCTCAGCTTCGGCACGACCTACTATTGGCGCGTGACCGCGCGGGATTCGTATCTGGGGTTGCCTCTTCAGAGCCGCGCCTCCTCGGTCGAGAACTTCGTCCTGGGCCTCACGAACGTCCCGCCGGACGCGTTCGCGGTCCTTAAAGGCACCGGCACGGCGCTGACGCGGGACTCCTTCGTGCTCCTCTCATGGACGTCGGCGGCGGACCCGGACGGCGACGTGCCGGTCTACGAGATCTCCTGGCGCCGCCACGACCAGGCTCAGTCCGCGATCACGACCACGACTGCGGTCGCCGTGACGATGAGCGGCCTCGCCTTTGGCTCGACCTACTATTGGTCGGTTCGCGCCCGTGACGACTATCAAGCCGAGAGCTTCATGAGCGGAGGGGTCGTGCAGAGCTATACACCGGTGCTCCGCAACACGCCGCCCACCGTGCCGCTCTACGTCTCGACGAGCGCCATCTCGACGCGCGAGAGCCGCTACGAGCTTCGCTGGCTGGAATCCGAGGACGCCGACGAGGACGCGGTGAGCTACCGACTCTACCTCTCGACCGATCCCGCCGTTATGGTGTTGGTCCAGGACGGCCCGCTGACCTCCTATCTGCTGGACCTCGCCTACGGCACGACGTTCTACTGGCGCGTTGCCGCCGCCGACCCGGTGGGAGGCGTGGCCGACGCGGGAACGCGGACCTTCACCGCCACTTTCTTGAACGACCCGCCCGATCCCCTGCGCCTGACCGCGCCCTTCATGACGGCGCCGACGGTCAAGACCATGCGCGACGGCGTAGAAGTCTCCTGGGAGCGAGTGACGAATCCGCAGGGCGACCCCATCTACTACACGGCCTTCCTGGGCCGCTCGCCCTTGGCGCTCGACGTGGTCGCGCGCGTCGATCAGCCCGCCGGCGCGGGCACGGCTGCGCTGCGAGCCGTGGCCTTGGGCACAAGGCCGCAAGCCGAGGCGCAAGCGGACGGGAACACGGTTCGCCTGCGACTGACCGGCCTCGACTACTACCGCAGTTACTACTTCAAGGTCACGGCCGAGAACCCTTACGGAGCCGCGAGCCAGACGCCGCTGCAGACCTTCAGCCTGGCTTCGGCCGACAGCTTCCCGCGCGTCTACAACTACCCCAACCCGTTCGGACCCGGGCGCGGAGGGACGAACATCGTCTTCAACGCGCCTGCCTCCGGCTACACGCGCGCCGTGCTGACGATCTACTCCGAGTTCGGCCGGAAGCTCTACGAGCGCGACTGCGGCCGCGTGCCGCCGGGCATCAGCGAGATCCGCTTCGACGGCCGCGACCAGAATGGCCGCGCGCTCGCGAACGGCAGCTACGTCGGCCGCGTGCGCTTCGACGGACCCTCTGAGACGGCGACATTCTTCCTCCTGGTGGTGAAATGATGACGAACATCCTCTTCAACTTCCTCATGCTCTACCTCGGCGCGCGTCCTCTTTACGCCGCGCCCACGATCCTGACTCAGAGTCCCGGCGCTCAGGGCGCGGCGCTCGGCCGCGCCGCCGTGGCCGTGATACAGGACCCAACCGCGCTTCACACGAACCCGGCCGGACTCGCGGGCGCGGGGGGAGCCGTGACCGGCGAGCACCTTTTCCTTTATGACGGTGCGCGCTACGACTACATTGGCCTTACCGTGCCCTCGCGCCTGGGAACCTTCGGCATGGGAGCCGTCCAGCTCTATCGCGGCGACATCACGGCGCGCGGCGCGATCGACGATCCCGGCTATCAGGTCTCGGCCTCGCAGGCCGACTACAGGGCGGGCTTCGCCAGGAACTTCGGCGACCATTGGGCGGCGGGCGGCACCATCAACATGCTCAGCTCGAACCTCGCGGGTCACAAGGACCGAGGCTTCGGCGCGGACGCGGGCGCGCGCTTCTCGTCGCCGAGCGATGACGTATGGTTCCTCGGGCGACCGCAGTGGTCGGCGGGCGCGGTCGTCAAGAACCTCCTCGCGCCGCGCCTCAAGCTCGACTCGGACCCCGAGGTCCTGCCGCGCGAGCTGCGCGGCGGCGTGAGCGTCTCCTTCGACGGCTTCTCGCGGGTGTCCCTCAACGCGGGCTCGATCCGCAAGGACCGGGCGATGCTGGGCGTGGGCCTGAGCAAGCTCGTGGGGGAGACCGAGCTTCGCCTGGGTCTCGGCGCTTCCTACACGCTTCAGGACGTGCTGACCTTGCGCCTCGGCCTCGACGAGGGCTTCGCGATCGGTGCGGGCTTCAAGACCGCCGACGGGCGCTTCGGCGTGGACTACGCGCTCGAGGATCGGCCTCTCGCCAAAAACCACCGCTTCACGCTCACTTACCGCTTCCTTAGGTCTCCGTCCGCTCCGGCCGCCCCGGCCGCGGAGGTCCAGGATGAGGAGTACGCCCGCGCCAAGGGCCGCTCCGAAGGGCTCGGCGCCGAGGCCTTCACGCGGGGCCAGGAGTTGTTCAAGGCCCAGCACTACGAGGAGGCGGTCGAGAGCCTGGCCTCGGCGGCGCTGCTCAAGCCCGAGGACCGCGAGGCGCGCGAGCTGTACCGCCGCTCGGTCGAGGTGCGCCAGCGTGAGGAGGTTCGGCTCCTGCGCCAGCAACTAGATCAGCAGGCATTGGCCGGTGATACGGCGGAGACCTACCGCATGCTCGCCAAACTCCTGCGCTACAAGACCGCGGACCACGAATATCTCCTCGACCTAGCGCGGCGCATCGCCGAGAAGCTGGACGCCGGTGCCCGCGAGGCGGTCTCGGCTGAGATCGTTTCCGCCGGGGCGGAGGAGGTCCGCGCGGCTCTGGCGCGCGGATTCGATGCGGAGGCGCTGGGCGACACAGGATGGCTCGACACCGTGGCGGCGAGCAGCCAGGCGACAAGCGCCGCGCGCAAGCTGAGCGCCGAAACCGCACAGCTGGCCAAGGAACACCGCGCGCGGCTTGAACGGACCATCGGAAGCGCCCGCAAGTCCGGTCAGCACGGCCGGGCCCTGCTCGCGGCGTTCTCGCTCACGCGCTCCTATCCCGGCGACGCGGCGGTGGGCCGCGTCCTAGACGCGGCACGGCGCGACTACGCGGCCACTTTGCAGTTGAGCGACAAGGACCGAATCTACGTCCGCAAGCTCTACTACCTCGCGGCCGTGGCCTGGGCGAAGAAGGACGCGGAGCGGGCGCGCGACCTGCTCGACGAGCTGCGGCGGCGCGACGCGATGGACGCGGACGCGGCGGCCCTCATGGACGCGATGGTCCGGGCGGGCGCCGTCTACGAGACGTTCGACGAAAATGGAGGTGCACAGTGAGCAAGAAGATGACGGGCGCGGCCCTGGCGGCCGCGAGCATGACGATGACGGCGACGCAGGCCTTCGCGCAGTACGGCGGCAACGAGGGCCAGCTCGGCAACTTCCTCAACGGGTCGGCCAACTGGCTGATCACGATCCTGGGGCCGGGCGTGTTCCTGCTCGGCATCATCTGGGTCGGCATCAGCCTCGCCGCCGGCGACCAGGACGCGATGAGGAAGGGCGGCTTCGTGGTGGGCGGCGGAGCGCTGATCTTCCTCGCGCCCTCGCTCATGGCGCTGATGAAGCGGCTGGCCGGCGGGTTCTGAGATGGCCGGGTACGAGTACCAGAGCGCCGGGGAGATTCTGGCGCCTTGGATGAAGAAGGTAAACGAGCGGAGGGAACGCATGGAAAACGAAGGACAGACGGGCGGGACGCTGCCGGGCATGGAGGGCGGCGGCGCGCCGATCGGCGAGGAGAACTCGACACGCGTGATCGGGCGGCTGACGCGCAAGCCTCTGACGGTCGAGGTGACGGGCGGCCACAAGAAGGCGATCTTCACGCTGGCCGTGACGCGCAGCTACCGCGACGGCGAAAACCGCCCGAAGCAGCAGAAGGCCTTCGTGCCGGTCGTGGCCTGGCGGGCGCTGGCCGAGCAGGTCGAGACGCTCGGCAAGGACAGCGCGCTGCTCATCGAGGGCCACCTGCGCACTTGGTCGGACCCGAAGGGCAAGAACTTCCGCTGGGAGGTGGAGGCGGAAGTGCTCGAAGTTCTCGAGCGCCGCGAGTCGCCGTCGGACGAGCGCGCGCCGAGGCAGGAGGCGTCCGCCGCCTGAACACGGTCCCGGCCGGTTCGCGGCGAGAGAAGCCGCGGGCCGGTCGGGCCACGATTTCATCATGGAAAGCGTCAAGGTCTATCGCAGCGTCAACAGTGGCGACCGCTTCTTCGGCCTGGAACTGGCCGATGGCGCGGTGCTCCTGCTCGTGTTCTTTCTCGCGTTCAGCTTCAACCGCGAGGGGTTGTTCGGCAACGGGGTCGTCCTGCTGCTGGCGTACTTCGGCATCCGCGCGCTCAAGCGCAATAAGCCGGAGGGCTACGTGCTGGACCTGACGCGCTACGTCCTCGCAAGCCGCTTCAAGTCGGTCGGCGCGTTCGATGAATCTGAGACGGTGGATGGAAAGGAACCTCAAAAATGATCGCGATACTGAACAAACGGCCGATGCCTTCCGCGAAACTCGACAACTCAGGATTTCGCAGCGACGCGCAGAACGAGGGCGTGAAAACGACGACGGCTGTCCGGCCATCGATCCGCTCGAAGTCCCGGAACGACGTGATGTTGACGATCAACACGGGCTACCTCCTGCATGCGGCTCTGCCTATAGCGAGCTTTTCCACCATTTTTCATGAATTTTCGCGGTCACGGAGGAAGAACGCTTGAACCGAGTCGAGCTGGGACTGACCGCGCTGCGCCAGGCGATCCACGGGCCCAAGGTCCCGCCGCTCGCCCAGTTCCTCAATCTCTGGAGCTTGGGCGACGGGGTGCTGGTCGGCGTGGACCTCTCCATGTCCTCGGCCTACGAGCTGGAGCTCGACAGCCTCCGTCTCGCCGATCCCGCGCGGACCGACCTGTTCGAGACGCAGGCGCGGGCGTTCCTCAACGCTTTGCCCGCCGACGTTACGCTCCAGTTCGTCGTCCAGGTTCGCAAGGGCGACCTGGACACGATCCGCGCCTTCCGCCTCGCGAACGCGCACCCGGACGCGGACGCCCTGTCGCGCCTCGTCATCGAGAAGAAATGCGAGGCCCTGGAGCGCAAGTTCCTCCAGCGGCGGCGGTGCCTGCTCTTCGTGACGAGCCATCCCAAGGACGGCCTCGTGCCCATCTCGCCCATCATCCCGCGTTTCAAGCGCCCGATGCGCCAGGTCGCGGCCGAGTTCGACGCGCTGCGGCGCAAGGAGCACGCCGCGCTCGACCAGATCGTCTCCGAGCGCCTGCACAACCTTGGCCTCAAGTCCCGCCGCCTCGACTCGCAGGAGCTACTCGATCTCTCCTACCGGCACTTGAACCCGGCCAAGACTGAGGGCCTGCCGCTGTCGCGCGTCTCGCCTCTGCGGACGCTGCGCGAGCAGGCCGCCGCGACGCCCCTGCGCGAGGAGTTCGACCACGTGCGCGTGGGCGACTCCTACTACCGCGGCGTGAGCCTGCTGCGCCTGCCCGAGACGGCGCACCCGGGCTACGCCTGGCGGTTGCTCGACAGCCTGTGGCCGGACTGCGATTTGAACTTGACCGTCCACACGCTCGACGCGGAGAAGGCGGTCTCAAGCCTCAAGCTTAAGAACAACATCACGCGCACGCTCGCCTTCTCGGCAATGAGCAAGAACTACGAGGCCGAGCGCAAGCACCAGGAGCTCGACGAGCTGCTGACCGAGATCCGCGCGACCGCGCAGCGGCTGTTCCGTTTCTCGCTCTCGGTGCTGGTTCGCGCCGAGGACCCCGAGGCCCTGCGCGACAAGACGGCGGCGGTGCTGGGCTCCTTCCATGACTTCGCCTCGGCTGAGGGCCTCTCCGACGACATGAACCACTTCCGGCTCTTCCTCGGCTCGGTGCCCGGCCATGCGCGGCTCAATAACCGGCAATTCTATATCCAGACCGACGCGCTGTCGGGCTTCCTGCCGCTGTCGGGCTCATGGCGGGGCAGCCGGCAGAAGAAGATGCTCTTCGAGACGCCGTTGGGCGAGCTCGTCGGCCTCGACCCATTCGACGACGACCTTCCCGCCAAGCACGGGCTCATCCTCGGGACCACGGGCTCGGGCAAGAGCTTCACGACCAATTACATCCTAAGCGCCTACTTGGCCGAGTCGCCAGAGAACCACGTCGTCGTCATCGACGTGGGCGGCTCCTACCGTAAGCTCGCTCGCGCCTTCGGCGGCGAGTACCTCGAGGTGGAGCTGTCGGAGAAGTTCGGCTTCAACCCCTTCCCGCCTCGCTCCGAGATCGCGCCGGAAGGTGAGTTCGACGGCGACGCGGTGGCCTACCTCTCTTTGCTCATCTCGCGCATGTGCCTCCGTCCCGGGGAGGGCGTGAGCACCACGGAAAAGGCGTTCCTCGAGACCGCGATCAAGGCGGCCTACGCGGCTAAGGAGGAAGTGACGCTCTCGGACGTGCGGCGGGAGCTGTCGCGCCTCTCGGGCGAGCGGCCGCGCGCCAAGGCCTATGCCGACGCGCTGGAACTGTGGACGAGCGGCATGTACGGCCGGCTCTTCGACCGGAAGGGGCGGCTCGACCTCAAGAATCGGCTCGTGGTCTTCGACCTTCAGAACCTCGAGAACCACCCGGACCTGCAGGGCGTGTACTTCTTCGTCATTCGCTCGGTCATCTGGGCCAAGCTGCAGAACCGGCGCCTGAAGAAGATCATCGCCATCGACGAGGGCTGGAAGTTCTTCAACGACGACGTGGGCTCGGAGCTCATCGAGAACCTCTACCGCACCGCGCGCAAGTTCAACGGGGCGATCTTCTCCATCTCGCAGTCGCCCAAGGACTTCCTCGACACGAAGGCGGCCAACGCCATCATCGCGAACTCCTACGTGAAGTACGTGCTGAAGCTCGCCAAGGGCCACGAGCTTCTCTCGCAGTTCGACTTGAACGAGAACGAAGTGGAGGCGGTCAAGCTCCTCCAGTCCAAGCCCCGCGTCTTCTCGGACTTGTTCGTGAAGTTCGGAAGCCGCGCCGTCGTCGCGCGCGTTGAGCCCTGCCCGCTCGACTACTGGATCTGCACGACCGACGCCAAGGACCATGTGACCGAGGAGAACATCCGCGCCCAATACCCCGGCCTGTCCGAGACGGACATCCTGCTTAAGCTCGCGGAGGGAAAGTGAGAAACAAGATCGTCCTGGCTTCGGTGCTGCTGCTCATGTGGGGGCAGCCCGCGCACGCGCTCATCTTCGACACGGCCATGTCCGGCCTTCAATACGCCGAACAGAAGGCCTACCAGGCCTTCATGAAGCTCAAGGTCATCGAGCAGATTCGGATGATGAAGCAGAACTACGACGCCTCGGTGCGCTACTACAAGGAGTTCGAGCGCCTCAACAGCGGCAAAGGACTCTTTGCGAACGTGGGGGACATGCTCAAGACGACCGCCGAGCAGATGGGCGACGAGCTCAAGAACAACGTGGACCGCGACTTCATCAACACCTACAACACGGACACGAAGGTGGACCGCTTCTTCGGCAGCATCGACCGAAGCATCGCCAACAACATGCGCTACGCCGGCGACGGTTTGGCCGACGTGATCTCGGGGCGCAAGGTGGGCGTCCAGATCGCACAGCAGGCAAAGGGCCTTTCGCCCAAGGACGCGGCGAACCTCTCGGCGAAGGCCGCGGGCCTGCAGATCCAGATGATGGCCCAGCTCCATGAGGACAACCTGCGCCTCATCGAAATCTCGTCCATGCGAATGGCGGCTGATATGCGCCAACAGCAAGGGGAGCAACGGCTCATCGAGAGCATCCGCAAGAGCGTCGATAAGCGGGCACCCGGGGCCCTGCCGCGAAAGACCGAGAAGGAAGGAGGCGACCAGTGAACACGGGACTACTACTCGACATCACTTTGATTCCAACGAAGCTCGCGGGTTTGGCCGCGGTGAGCAAGACGCTCGCCGTGGCGGGGCTGGGATTTCTTATCCCGTTCACCATCCTCGAGATGAACGTCCGCTCGCTCCAGAGCAAGGAGTTCCCGAGCTACAGCGGCCTTATGACGCGGGTCCTCGTCGCGTGCATGTGCCTCATCGCCTACAAGGGCCTGTTCGGCTTCATCCTGAAGCTTTCCCAGATCATGTCCTTCGCCATCCTCAGCGAGGAGCAGTGGGGGAACTTCCTGGCGCAAAGCCTCAAAGGCAGCGACTCGACCTACCCCACGCTGATGATCCTCATCAAGAACGTGGCCTCGATCCAAGGCATGCTCCTCTTTCTGAGCAGTCTCCTGACGATGGTCGTGCGAGAGGTCGTCATCATGCTCCAGGTCTGCTTTCTGAGCCTGCTCTACGCTTTCGGACCGCTGGCGCTCGCCTGCGCGGTCAATGAGAAGACGCTGCAGGTGACGCGCGGCTGGCTCGTCAACACCTTCCAGGTCGCGTTTTGGAGCTTCTTCCTGCGCCTGGCCGTGCGCGTATGGCTCACGCTCGCGCCCATGAGCGGCTCGACCGGCGCCGGGATGGCGGACGACTATATCGGCGTGCTGACGGTGAACGTGACCTTTCTCATCCTGATCGTGGGCACGCCGGTCCTGACCGCGCGCTTGCTCTCCGGCGAGAACATCGCCGCCTTCGGCGAGGCCGCCATGGGCGCTGTCAGCACCGTAATGGTGGCCCGGAAGATGGGTGCCGCGACCTCGATCAGCAAGGAGCTCAGCGGCTACCGCAAGGCCAAGGCCGACGGCAAGGGCAAGCAGCCCTATTTCCAGCATCCCATCCCCGCGACCATGAGCCGGACCTATGACGCGATGTTCGGCCGAAAGAGATCGCCCGCGCCGGAGGCGGCCAAGCCCACCGCGGCCGCGGCGGCTCCGAGAGGTAAATCAGCGTGACGACCCCTACTCCCATGTCCGAGACGCTGCCGCTCGGCCGACCGGCCTATTACGAGGTGTGGGGCGGCCTCGAGAGCGCCAACAAGGCGCTGTGGAGCGCCCTGTGGCTCGCGATCACCGTGGCGATTCTGGCGCTCGCCCTGCTGCGCGTCCAGTCACGCCGGCCGCCTGTCGTCATCAAGGTGGACGGCAGCGGGCAGTCGGTCACGCTGTCCGGCGTCGACCGCGAGCCGCCGGTGGGGGAGGCCGAGGTCCGCAACTTCCTGGCCCTCTACGAGCGCTTCTTCATCGAGCTCAACGCCTACACCTACGACGCCGACCTGCGCCTGGCCTTCACGATGATGACGCCCGAGTATCAGGGCAAAGCCAACGACCTGCTCAAGCGCGAGAGCACCGTCGAGAACTTGAAGGCGAACCAGACCAAGACGACTTTGTTTCTGACCGAGCTGCGCGTCCTGCGCGACACGCCCCAGGTCTTCGAGTGCAAGGTGAAGGGCTACCGGCAGGTGGGCTCCTACAAACCCGACGCGGCGGCCGGCGAGGTGGTCTTCGAGCATGACATCGTGCTCCTCAAGGTCCCGCGCTCTCAGCAGTCGCCCTACGGCATCCTCGTCCAGGACTTCCATGAGAGCGTCTTTAAACGATAACGCCCCGGCGTTCCTGCTGGTCCTGGCGAGCGTGATCCTCGTGGTCGCGTTCAGCCTGCCTATCGGCGCGGAGCGCTTGGCGCGCACGCAGTACGAGCGCCTTGAGGGCTTCGTCGGCTCTTTCGAGGCGGCGAAGACGCAGGCCGCGGACGCCACGGGTGCGCCCACCGCGGGAACCGAGACTTGGGGGCTCATGGCCCAAGCCGTGCGCCAGAAGTATTCCCCGATCGAGGCCAACGCGCTCCTGTCTCGCGTCGAAACGCTGACGAAGGCAAAGAAGGCCGATGAGAAGGAGGCTTCCCGCCTCGAACGCGTCAAGGCGCGTAAGCTCATCGCATTGAAGACCGCGCCCGTAGTAGCCGTCAGCTCCGCCGCGGGCAAACCGGAGGTGCACGTCCCGGTTGCCGCCGCGACTCCCGCGCCTGAGACCTCCGACTCAGTAGGCGAGATTTATGAGAACGACCCTGCGAAGTATTCGCTGGACGCAAGCGCCGCGCAAGGCGCCATCGTCCTGCGCCTGCGCGGATTGAGCCGCTCGGGCAGCCGCTATGTCCTAAAGGTCGCCGTAACCAACCGGGGCGGCGACGACTTCTTCGTTCGCGAATTCGCACTGCGAGACGGCCAAGAAATCATCGGCTCGAAGTCGCTGGTCCGCCTCTTCGTCGAGCCGGGCCGCACGCGGGAAGGTTTTGTCGTATTCGAGAAGCCCCGGACCGGGGCCGCCGTCCATGTCGCACTCAAGGAGGATAAGGAGAAGGGGCGGGCCGTCGAGCTGGCCGTCCCCTATCCGTTCTAAACCATGCACCACACGCCACTGTCATCGTTGCCGCCCATGCCCGTGCTTCGGCCCTTGCCGCCCAACGGTAAGGACAAGCCGGTCGTCATCCCTCTGTTCCGCTTCGACTACAAGCGGCGCTACGAAGGGATCTTCACCAATCGTCACGACAGATTCGTGCTGCGCGACGAGCACGTCGCCGAGCTCAAGCGCGTGATGAAGGACTACAACCGCGAGCGTCCGCGGCTGATGCCGGCGCTGAGCGCCTCGGACATCATCAACGCGGCGCTCGATTTCGCCTTCGAGCATCCGGTCGCCCTGGCCCGGCTGGGCCAACCTGAAGAGTACCGCGACGCGCTGGCCCGCGAAGTGTACCGCAAAGCCTACTTCCACTTCGCCTTCAATGACCTGCTTCCCTAAGCTGCTGGCGGCGGTTCTACTCGCGGCGGCGCCCGTCTCGGCCCAGGAGACGGTCGTCAGCCGTGCGTACCGCGAGAAGAAGGAGGGCGCGGGGCCTCCGGCTAAGTTCTTGGGCGTCACGCAGAAGACGCCCTCGAAGACCAACTACTTCCTGCCGACCGGGTTTACCTTTCCTGTTCGGTTGGAGAACGCGATCTTCAGCTTCAACGTGGAGACCCCGGCGATCGCCGTGGTGGAGCGCGACGTGGTTTACCTCAGGCGCGTGGTCATCCCGGCAGGGACGCGCGCCATCGGTTCGGTCGCCGTCCTCAAGAGCCACGACCGAGTGCTCGTCAACTTCCACACGCTCGTCTTCGAGACGGGCGACGAAGTGAAGTTGACGGGCATGGCGCTGGCCCTCGACGGCTCGGCGGGCCTAAAGGGGAAGGTCGAGACGCACAAGGACGCGGCGGTCGCCAACACGGTGCTGCGCTCCTTCGTCAACGGGACGCAGTCCGCCTTGGAGATGAGCGGCGTCAGCCCCATCGCCTCATCGGCGACGCAGGGGATCACGCAGGAGGCGGTCAAGGAGTTGGACGTCCAGCGCCAAGAGGTTACGCAGAGCATCACGATCGAAGCGGAAACGGGAATGCGGGTCTATATCCCGCAACGATTCGAATACTGAGATTCCGCACGGAGGTTCATGATGCCCGACGCTGTCCCTTCACAAACCGAGACGCCTCGCCTTGATCAGCCCGGCGCCGATGCCGCCCGCATCGCGCTCGAAGTCGCGCGCGTGCTGCGGGAAAGCGGCTTCGCCGTCCCGAATCAGAAGCCTTCGCAGTGGATCTCTCTCGAGGAGGCGGCGGAGACCTTCGGCTACTCCGTGTCCAGGTTCTACCACGTCTACAAACATCTGGGCTTGATCCCCAGTCGCGCGTCGAAACGCAAGCTGCGCTTCCACAGGCAGGAGATCGAGGACGCGCTAAGGGAGCGTCAACGAAGCAGCCGGGGTCGGCCCCGCCACGCCGTGGCGCGCGAACAAAAATAGCTGAAACTAATATGGCCCCTCGTTCGTAAGACTATAAGAGGAAACCGATGCAGGTACATAAAATCAACGGTCAGTTCGAGTTCGACTTCACTTTCGAGGGAAGGCGGGTGCGGCGCACGATCGACAGCGCCGAGCTCGTTCATTTCCTCGAGGGCGGGGACTTCTCCGAGCTCAACGCCAACCTGGGAACCGGCAAGGAGCCGACCTCCTTCTACGATTTCGTCTATGACTTCTACTTGCCCCTGCACTCCCAGGCCAGAAAGAAGCCCGGCGTCTACAGGACTGACCGAACCACGATGAAGTCCCTCGCGGGCTACTTCGGCGACATGCCCGTCCACCGTATCCAGGCCTCGGACTGGGAGGACTATAAGAAGATCCGCTTGTCCGGCCCCGTGCCCGTGCGCTGCAAGCGACTCGCTGAGCAGCCCCTCGACCCGCGCGCGCGGCGACTGAAGGCCGGGCAGAAGACGTCGCCCTGGACGATTAACCGCGAGCTATCCGGGCTCAACCAAGTCCTCGAGTACGCGCTGAGCCTCAAGCTCGTCAAGGAGAACCCGATCCAGAACTCCCGCCGCCTGCCGGCCTCCGCGCGCAAGCAGTTTTGGCTGCGTCGGCATGAGATCATCATCTACCTCGACGCCGTCCCGCTCGGGCCCGCCGGCGCGGCCGCGGGCCAGGGAGTCTTTCGAGACTTGGGAGAATTCCTGGTCCTCACCGGCGCTCGCATCGGAGAGGCGTTGCTCTTCAACCACCGGCAAGTGGACTGGGAGAGACGGGAGATCGAGCTCGTCACCTTCAAGAAGAGGGGGAAGGAGCGCGAGGCCGTCTACCGCTACCTCTCCATCGATTCTCTCGGCCCGCGCCTCGTCGCCCTGCTTCGCCGATTGAACGCCCACCCGACGAGCGGATACTACTTCGCCGGACGGCGCGGACGCCCATTGCCTTATGCCTGGACGCGCAACCACCTGTCCGAGGGGGCGCAGAAGGCCAAGTTCACTTGGCTCCGCCCGCACGACCTCAGACATACCTTTGCCATGCACCGCGCCATCATGGTCCGCGACTTCCGCCAGCTCCAGATGGAGCTCGGTCACGAGGACCCGGCCTCGGTGCAGTCTTACCTCGATAACACCTCCCGCATGCGGCGGGAAGACTCGATCTTTTACGTCCCTTCCCGCGACGCCGCCGTCCCCGCCCAAGCGCACGCGGCCTAAAGAAATAGACGCCTCGCTAGGTCGCGTTGCAGTTTGGGCTCACAGCTCCCGAATGGCGCGACACATCAGGGAATAGTCTTCATCGTATGTGGGGAACCGATGGCACTGAGTAATTCCGATATGGCGATTCGTCATCTGCACAAAATGGATGTCGCCTCCTATGCCAACCCTGTCCGGCTTCGGCAACGCGCGGTCTTCATCATGCTGCCGGGTCATGATCTCGATAAATAATTTCGGAAATTCACACTTTTCAGGCAACGAGACCTCCGTTGCCGGCTTGGTGCCGAATCCGTCGCGCAGGGGCTCGGAAATGAAATTGTCCTCGGAGCGATACGCATATCCGACATAGCGTTCTCGCTGCTTGGAGTAACCGAAGTGATACGTCGTCGAGGTACCCGTTGTGGTGCTCTTGTAGGTCGCCCACAATTCCTGAAGCGCCTTTGGGCAATACTGGTCAAGATGATCGATATCCTTCGCGACAAATCCGGATCGAGTTTTTTCGAACCAGCTATTAACAAAGCGAGCGTCACCCGTGCCGGCGACGGCAAGTTCGAGATGAGGAAGCACGACGAACTTCGTCTGAAAAACGTATGGGTCCTTTGTTTTGGCCGCGAGCGACAGCGAGTCAGTTGCAAAGAAGATTCCGGTCGGATGGACGAGAAAATCTAGCGCAGACATGAATGGTCTCCAGGCTGGGATTTATTGAGGGCGAATGATCGGCCCGATGTGGTTCGGCCCCGCCGGCTGCACACTCCCCTATGCGATGGGGAGTGTGCTTCCCGGCGAGCGGCTCATGAGGCGCTCCGTCATGACGAGCGCTTACGTGCCCGCTTACTTCTTCCCCTTGCCCGGCAGCGGGACCCGTTCCACCACCGTGGTGTTGGGACGCTCCCGTGCCTTCTCGACCGGGATGAACTGCCCGGTCCTGGCGTCGCGGCCCTTCAGCGTGCTCGTCTGCTCTTTCTTGGCCATTGCTTGGCTCCATACTTCTTTGGATCTGCCGAAGCTCCTCGACTTGAGCTTAACGCATCCTAAACTTCGACAGTTACTATCAACGAATCGGTTGCGAGAACGGCTGTATTGGAAATAAAGCGGCCACGAAGAGGGAAATCCTCGTGGCCAGGAACAGCAGGTCGAAAAATCGGCGTAGCTAGTTCATCGTCGCGGGGTAATCTTCACCCGGCTAGCATAGCACAGATTGGCAGTCGATTCAATTGACTGCCAGCTTAGATTGTTGCCTAGTAGTTCTTAGGTCCCTCTTGAAGCTAATAGATGGACGTCATCGGATTCTGGACTGACTGTCGTCTTGATGCCGCGAAGTGACGGTGATGTGATACAATTTCTCGTCGGGCGCTATCGGTTTCATGCCCGCTCCAACCTTCATGGCTATCGTCCCCAAAGATCTCGATTCGCGCGTCCGAAAGGCCGTTGCATTCTATTGGCGGACACTGGAAAACCAGTCCAAAAAGCAGCGGAAAAAGGGTGCCAAAGCCGTTGACCGCGGCGGCCGAGCCGGAGCAACAGGCGGCAAGCAGATGGACGGGTTTGCCAGCCTCATTCGAGAAATCTTAATTGAGAATAAGCTGAACGATACCAGCGTCCACCTTCATAAGAAATTAGAACTTCCAGGCTTCTTTCGCGCAACCAAGAAATGGGACTTGGTCGTCGTCCAGGATAGTAAACTGATAGTAGCCATGGAGCTCAAATCCCACACCGCGCCGTCATTCGGGAAGAACCTTAACAACCGCGCGGAGGAATCCGTTGGGACCGCCCAGGATTTCAGAACGGCTTTCCGCGAAGGCGCCTTCCACGTGGGGGAGAAGCCCTGGATTGGAACTCTGATGCTGCTAGAGGATTGCCCCGACATCAAGAAGAATCGTGGCGTAAAGCAACCACACTTTAATGTATTTCCGGAATTCAAAGATGCCTCCTATGCGAAGCGTTATGAGCTTCTCTTCCGGAAGCTTGTCCGAGAGGAGCTTTATACTCGGGCCGCGCTCCTTCTTTCCACGAAGAGCGAGGGTGTGCGTGGCGATTTCAATGAGCCCGCAACAGACTTGGGCGTACGAGAGTTTTTTATCAGCCTTGCTGGCCACATTGCAACTTTTCGGGCTAGTCAATCGTAAGGTAAGTATATGCATCCCTTGCTGAATCTCGCCGTCAAATTTCCTCCCGAAGCCTACAGCTACGGGAAACGTTCGTCCGGGGAGACGCACGGCGTCGTCTTAACCAAGTCCCATATCGTGGACTTAATTCTCGACTTGGCGGGCTACACGGGCGACAAGGACCTTTCCACGATGCGGCTTCTTGAGCCCTCCTGTGGTACGGGGGCCTTCCTCGTGCCCGCGGTCCGCCGGCTACTTAAGTCGGCGCGCAGGCATCATCGGAAACCGTCGCAGCTCGGCGATTGCATTTCGGCGTTCGACATCGACGCGGTGCATGTTGAAGCGACCCGCAAGGCTGTGGAGGCGGCTCTCAATGAAGGCGGGATCGGCAATGGTGCCGCGAAGAGCTTGGCCGAGAAGTGGGTGCGGCAAGATGATTTCCTGCTCACCTCCTTAGAGGCTGCGAGCTTTGACGCCATTGTCGGCAATCCGCCCTATATCCGGATTGAACAGCTCTCTCCTGAAATTCAGCAGGAGTACCGAAGGCGGTATGAATCGCTTTATGATCGCGCTGATATTTATGTGGCATTTATCGAGAGAAGCTTAAGCCTTCTAAAGCCCACTGCGATTCTCTCTTTCATCTGCGCAGATCGCTGGACCTTAAACCGCTACGGCGCGCCGCTTCGACGGCTAATTGCTGATAACTTCAACGTAAAGGCGTATATCGATCTTCATGAGGCCTCGCCGTTTGAGTCCGAGGTCATCGCTTATCCGTCTATCTTTGCGATCTCTCCCGGCCGAATGCAGAGCGTTCCTGTTGCGAAACTCTCGCATGCGACTGCAGAGGAATGCAGCTTGATTGTCGCCGCCCTCGGCGAACCGGGCAAAAAGGGCTCTCCTTTTACGCTTTATCCTTCCTGGTTCAGCGGCGATGAGCCCTGGGTCTTGAGCCCTCCCGAGCACTTGAAGGCTCTGCGGGATCTCGAAGCGCAATTCCCGGCACTTGAGGCAGACGGCCAGACGAGAGTGAGAATTGGCGTGGCCACTGGCAGCGACGCTGCCTATATCGTTGGCTCTGATACGGATATTGAAAAGGATCGTCTCGTACCCCTGCTCATGAGGGCTGATATCGTGAACGGCCAAATCAAGAACGGCCACCGGTTCGTCATCAACACCTTCGACGCGGATGGCCGAGTAATTCGACTTTCGGACTACCCGCGCCTTCGTCGCCATTTGGAAACGTACGGCCTCGATATCAAGCGCCGCCATGTCGCGCAAAAGAATCCCGACTCCTGGTTCAGAACGATTGACCGAGTATACCCCGAGCTTGTCCCCGTTCCAAAGCTACTGATTCCTGATATCGCCGGCTCCAACGAAGTCGCTCTTGACGACGGAAAATATCACCCTCATCACAACCTCTATTTTGTTACTTCTGATTCGTGGGACATGGCTGTGCTAGGCGGGCTGCTCAGTTCCAAAGTTGCGCTCTTCTTCATCTGGTCGTACGCCACCAAGATGCGCGGCAGTTACCTCCGGTTCCAGGCGCAGTACCTTCGTCGCATCCGCGTACCGAATCCGGCGGGCCTCACGCCGAAGCTCAAGGAAGATATTCGTCAGGCGTTCGCGGCTCGTGATTTCCAGCGCCTGGACGCCTTGGCGTTGCGTGCCTACAAGCTCAAGTCTTTGCCTGACTTCGACTTCGTAGACACTCGGAAGTAAAATGTCCGTCGAAGCTCCTGCGCCTGCGACTGACCAGAAGTTCCGCATCGCCGCTGCTTACCTATTGGATCGCTTCGAGAGTTATTCCATAGTCCTCGACAGCAGCATCGTTGTCGGAGATATCCGATGGAAGGTCATCAAGCGGACGAATCCAGCAGTTCGCAGCCTGCTTGACCGGGCTCTCGATTCCAGTCTCCTCATCCCGTTCGTGCCTGATGTCCTTTCAGCGGAGGTTGAAGAGAATCTTCATGAGCTCTCCGAACGCCACGACATCCCGGTTCAGCGATTTTTAGATGAATGGGAGAAAGTTAAGCCCCGTCTTCAAATTGTCCCGATCGCCGATACGAACCTCGAGTCCATTGAAATCCGCGACTCGACCGACGCTCCCTTCATCGCGGCGCAGAGGAAAACGAACGCGTCTTCTATCGTCACAACTGATGACGATATTCACGCCAGCGATGCTCCCTCAGCCGGCCGGGTCGCTCTTGAGCAGACCACGGCGCTTCAGGCCGCCTTGGTCGCCAGCATCGGTGCCGCTTTTATGTGTGGATTCGTCGCCCTGTCACCGTTACTCTTTTTGGGCGGGATCATTTGGGGGATCTACGCTCTCGCGCGGCGCAGGCCCGGCTTGGCGCTCGTATTGCTCGCTATAACGGGTGTTCTCACGTATCTATTTTGGGATCGAGTGAAGGCCGCCTTCAAGAGGTTGTTTTCAACAGAATCAAAGGACTTCTTTTTCGAATTCATGGGCGCTATGGCCGTCTCGGCGAGCGAATATAAAAAGAAGGCCGACGAAGCCCAACTGGTTCTTGAAACCACGCTCAGCATCCCACCGAAAACGAACACGTAGTTCCGCCGACCAATCGAAGCCGCGAGTGAGCGCGACGTCGGCCAGCGTCGGGTGGCCTGCTTAAGCCTTAAGCCGTCGTAGATCGGCTCGGTGAAACGAAACCTACTATGGACCGATCGCGCACACGATGTTATAATCAGGGCGCTCGGCTCACGATGCGAATTTCCCAGGAGCTTTTCGCGCCGTGATTCCGAGCCGATTTCTCAGCCATTTTTTTGAAAACTTGACACAAAAGTCGACAAAAAATCCGCGAAAGTCGTTTTTTGGGAGCGCGGATTTTAGCGAATAGTCGTTAAAAAACAATCGTTTTCGCGGGTGTAGTTCAATGGTAGAACGAGAGCTTCCCAAGCTTTAGACGTGGGTTCGATTCCCATCACCCGCTCCAATTTCACGATCTTCCAAAGTAAGTTCGATTCCCATCACCCGCTCCAATTTCACGATCTTCCAAAGTAAGTTCGATTCCCATCACCCGCTCCAATTTCCTCCTATTCCCTACCTAATCCTCCTGGCGGTCGGATTTATTGCCGGGCCTGCCTCGGCCCAAAGCCCGGAGGCGGCTCCGGCGGCCGCGTCGACCCCCGCGACCTCAAACCCGCTCGCCGCCAAGGCCCGCGCGCTGTATTTCTCGAGCGATTCGATAGCGTCGGCCGAAGGCTTCCAGGCCGCGGTGAAGCTTTCGTCGAGCGACTGGCGCGTCTGGGCGGACGGGGCCATCGCGTGGGCCGAAGCCGGGCGTCCGGAGAAAGCCGTGGCCTGGCAGCGCCGCGCGGCCGCGCTCAACGATCGCGCGGAGGCGCGGGCGAGCGTCGGATGGGCGCTTCTGCGCGCGGCCGAACCCGAGGCTGCCGATGCGGAGTTCACGCGCGCGCTGGCGACGGACCCGGAATCCTCCTGGGCCCTTCTCGGCGCGGGCCGTGCCAAGCTCGCCCTCGGCAAAACGGTCGAGGCGATCGACCTGATGAGGCGCGCGACGAACGGCTCGCCGGGGCAGTCTCTCACCGATTACTACATCGGCCTGGCGCACGAAAAGGGCGGCGACGAGAACTCGGCCGCGGAGGCCTACAAGCGCGCCGTCGGGGCGGACAGCTACTTCTACGAGGGGCGAGGCACTCTCGCTCGAACCTATCTCAGGCAGCGGCGCTACAACGAGGCCTGGCGGCATCTGCAGAAACTCGTCGAGGCCGATCCCGGCTCGAAGCTCGCGCGCGCGATGCTCAGCAAGGTCCGCCCGCTGCTCACACGCTCCGGCGACGGGACGGCGCAGGGGCCCAGCGTGACGACGGCGCTCGACGCGCCGATGGTCGAGACCGAGCCGTGGGACGGGAAGGTGCCCTCGCTGCGCATCGGCGTCTCATCCACTTCGATGGGCCGCCCCCGGCCGCGCAAAGCGGCGACCATCCGGGGCAACGGCGCCTGGAAGGCGCTCGACCCGAAATCCGGACGAGTCCTGCTCGCCGCCGAGGCCGGCGAGCGCTGGACCTTGCGCCTCATCCCCGCCAAGAAAGGCAAGAAAAGCAGGGTCCGCCTCGAGTTCCATTCCTTGGACGGCAGGGTCGCGGCCGTCCCAGGCGAGACCGTGCTGTTTCGAGGCGACGACCCCGCGTCCTCGCTCCTGACGCTCGAGGACGACCCCGAGCACACCCCGCGCTCCTTCCGGGGTGAGCTCGAGCTGGCCCTGTTCGGCGGCCGCCGCACGCTCCGCGTCGTGAACATCGTCGGCCTCGAGGACTACACGCACGGCGTGGTCTCCGCCGAGATGCCGCAGCGCGCGCTGTTCGAGGCGCTCAAGGCCCAGGCCGTGGTCGCCCGCACGCACGCGCTGTACATCAAGACCGTGACCCGGCGCCATCGCAAGGAAGGCTATGACCTGTGCGACGAGCAGCACTGCCAGGTATATGGGGGAATGCGCGCCGAGACCCCGCGCACGCGCTCCGTCGTCACCGACACGCGCGGCCGCGTCGCGGTCTACCAGGGAAGGCCCGCGCACGTGATCTACTCGTCGCACTGCGGCGGCCGCACGCAGAGCGGGGTCGACATCGGGTGGGGGAACGTCCCCTATTGGAAAGGCGTCGAGGATTCTCCGGAAAGCGAGCCCGCCGCGGCCTCGCCGCTCGAGCTGCGCCGCTTCCTGTCGGACTGGCCGAAGGGCTTCGACCGGCCCTCGAGCTACGTGCATCCCGCGCACGCCCGGTGGACCCGCGCGATTCCAGCGAAGGCTCTCGAGGAGAAGCTGAACCGGAAGTTCAAGCTCGGCAGGCTCATAGGCCTGCGCGTGCTCCGGCGGGTGCCATCGGGGCACGTCGACTCGCTTCTCATCATCGGCTCCAAGCGCAACAAGAAGCTCGACGACGAGATGGACATCCGCAGCCTGCTCGGCGTCGGCTCCCTGCGCAGCACCCTGTTCGTCGTGGACACCGAATACCGCAAGGAGCGCAAGGCGCTGGTTCCGGAGACCTTCGTCTTCCGCGGCGGCGGCTGGGGCCACGCGGTCGGGCTGTGCCAGTCCGGCGCGATGGGCCGCGCCGAGGCCGGGCAGAACTACGAAACGATCGTTAAGGCCTACTTCGTCGGCGTCGAGATCGGCAAGCTGGAGTACTGAACGATTCGGCCTGATCTTGTTTCCTTAACATAGATGGGCTATCCTCAATAACGATGCGCCGCCTGCTCCTCGCCCTTCTCGTTTCGGCCTCTGCCGCCTGCCGGGGTACGACCCCAGAGCGCAATGCTCCGCCCGAGCAGGCCATCTCCGCGATTCTGATCAACTGCAAGACGATCCTGCCCTCCGGCGAGACGCGCAACGGCCGGGTCACGGTCAACTTTGAGAGCGAGGGCGGCCGGCAGGCGGAGGTCTACCGCCTCGGGCTCAACGGCGGAGAGAACTACCTCTATCTGATCGAGCCGGGCATCTACCGCCTCGCGCCGACGCGCTCGATCTTCGGATTTTATCAACCCACGATGCACGTCGTCATCGAAGGCCGCACCTACTCCCTGCCGTTCCCGCGGGATCTACTGCGCCAGCACGCGTACGAGATCAAGCCCGGCAAGATCACGTCGATGGGCACGCTCGAGGCGAAGGTCCTGCCTGCCCTGCCCGGGCAGAAGCCGACGATCCGAGTGCGGCTCGACGACGGCCTCCAAGCCCGGCGCAATGTCGTGCAGAGCGCGATCCGCGACATGATGGACCCGCGCAAGTCCATCGAGGTACGGGAAGGCGCCCTGGCATGGAGCCGCGCGCTGCAGATCAGCCTCATGGACCTGCTCGCCGAGGAAGAGCAGCGGCCGCTTTACAAGCCGGCGAAATGAGATGAGGCGCCTCGGCGTGGATCTCGGCGCGACGTGGCTGCGCGCCTGCCTGGCGGAAGGCGGACGGCTCCGTTGGACCGAGCGCGCGCACGCGACGGCGTGGCGCGACGCGCCGGCCGTCCTGCGCCGGATTCTCAAGAAGCGCGGGCTGCGCCGCGTCGACGAGATCATCCTGGGAGGAACCCGTCTCGGCGGGAGGGCCGGGCGCGCGGCGCTGACCAAGCTGCTCAAGCCGCTCGCGCGCCGCGCGAAGGTGCTCCCGGACTTCGAGATCGCGCACGCCGCCGCCTTCGGCGCGGGCGCGGGGGTGCTGCTCGTGGCGAGCACGGGCTCGATAGCGTACGCCCGCAGCGCGAATGGCGCGACGCGCCGGGCGGGGGGGCTCGGGCCGCTGCTGGGTGACGAAGGCTCCGGCTTCTGGCTAGGCAAGTCGGCCGCGCGCGACCCGCGGCTGAAGGAGGAGCTCAGGCTTCCGTCGCCCCTCGAGCTCGCGCACGCGACGGACCCCGTGCGCGCGACCGCCGCCCTCGCCCCCAAGGTTCTCGGCTCACGCTCCTCCCGTGCGCGCCGCCTGCGAGAGGACGCCGCCGATCACCTCGCCGCCCTCGCCGCCGAGTCGGTGCACGGCCTCGTCCTGCCCCGCCCCATTCCGCTCGCGCTTCACGGCAGCCTTTTCAAGAACGCCGCGCTCAAGAAAGCGGTGCTCCGCCGACTCGGGCGCGTCGCGCTCGTCGCGCCCCGAATCCCCGCCGAACAAGCCGCCGCCGGCCTGTAGGGGTCGGGCCTCCCGTTGCTGCGTTGTTGAACAACGCAACATCGGGAGGTCCGACCCCGTCTCTTTTTTATAGAATCGGAGCATGATCATCGCCCTCGGCTGCGACCACGCCGGCTTCCCGCTCAAGAAACTTCTGCACGCCTGGCTCGAGAAGAAGGGCCATTCGATTCTGAACCAAGGCGTGGACACGGACGCCGTTCCCGCCGATTATCCCGATTACGCGCGCGCCGTGTCCGAGGCCGTCGCCTCCGGAAAGGCCGAGCGGGGCGTCATCGTGTGCGGCTCCGGCGTGGGAGCGACCATCGCCGCCAACAAGGTCCCCGGGGTGCGCGGCTGCATGTGCCACGACACCTTTTCCGCGCGCCAAGGCGTCGAGGACGACGACATGAACGTCCTCTGCCTCGGAGGCCGGATCATCGGGCAGGAGCTCGCGTACGAGGTAATCAATGCCTTCCTCGGCGCCGCATTTTCCGGGCTGGACCGTCATCAGCGCCGCAAGGACAAAGTCACCGCCATCGAGCGGACCTATTCCAAGGAGGCCGTGAAGTGACCCACAAAAATCCTCTCCGCGATCTGCACCGCTTCGGCGTTTCCGTCTGGTACGACTACGTTTCGCGCTCGCTCATCGGCTCCGGCGAGCTCAAGCGCCTCATAGAGGAAGACGGCGTGCGCGGCGTCACCTCGAACCCGACCATTTTCGAAAAGGCGATCGGCGGCTCCTCGGATTACGACGACGCGATCCGCATGCACAGCAAGCCCGGCCTTACCCCCATCGAACTATTCGAAAAGCTCGCCGTCGCCGACATCCAGGCGGCCTGCGACCTGTTCCGCCCGTTGTACGATGAGACCAAGGCCGGCGACGGCTTCGTCTCCCTCGAGGTGTCGCCCGTGCTCGCGCGCGATTCCAAAGGAACGGTGGCCGAGGGCCTCCGTCTGTGGGCCGCCGTCAATCGCCCGAACCTGATGATCAAGGTTCCCGGCACGATTGAAGGCCTCCAAGCGTTCGAGGACCTGACCGCGGAAGGCGTCTCCGTCAACGTCACCTTGCTGTTCTCCTTGGAGCGCTACGCCGCCGTCGCCGAGGCGTTCCTCAAGGGGCTCGAGCGCCGCGCCGGCGCCAGCAAGGACCTGTCCAAGGTCGCCTCCGTCGCGAGCTTCTTCGTCTCGCGCGTGGACAGCGCCATCGACGCGATCCTCGAGAAGCGCCCCGAGCCTGAGGCGAAGGCGCTGCTCGGCAAGGCCGCCATCGCGAACGCGAAGCTCGCGTATCAGCACGGCAAAAAAGTTTTTTCGTCCGCGCGCTTCAGCGCCCTTAAGGCCAAGGGCGCCCTGGCCCAACGCCTGTTGTGGGCGTCGACCGGCACCAAGAACCCGCTCTACCGCGACACGTTGTATGTCGAGGAGCTGATCGGGGCCGACACCGTGAACACGATGCCGCCCGCGACCGTGGACGCCTACCGCTCCCACGGCGCCGGACGCTTCAGCATCGAGGAGAACACGATCGAGGCCGGCGCCCAGTGGAACGCGCTCCCGAAATACGGCGTCGACCGCGAGGCCGTGATGGTCAAGCTCGAGGAGGAGGGGCTTTCCTCGTTCTCGAAATCCTTCGAGACCTTGATGGGCAAGCTCACCGCCAAGCGCGCCCTGCTCGAGGCGGAGTTCGCCGCCGTCGACGCGGGCCTCGCCGAGCTCGAGGCCGCGCGCTTCTCCGAGCGCCTCTGGGCCAAGGATCCTACGCTGTGGAAGGACGACAAGGAGCACCAGAAGCTGATCAAGCACTCGCTGGGCTGGCTCGACGCGCCGATCGCCTCGGGCGCGGCGCTTTCGCCCGTGAAAGCGTTCGCCGAGGCCGCCGCCGCGGACGGCTTCCGCCAGGCCGTCGTGCTCGGCATGGGCGGCTCGAGCCTGTGCGTCGAGGTCCTGCGCGCCGTGTTCGGCTCCCGGCCCGGCCGCCTCGAACTGCTGACGCTCGACTCGACGCATCCCGGTTCCGTCGCCGCGCTGGCCGAACGCCTGGACCTCGACAAGACCCTGTTCATCGTCGCGAGCAAGTCCGGCGGCACCGTCGAGCCGAACGCCTTCTTCGACTACTTCTGGGACCTGTGCGCGCGCCGCCCCGGCGCCAAGCCCGGCCGGCAGTTCGTCGCGATCACCGACACCGGCACCTCGCTCGACAAGATGTCCCGCGAGCGGGGCTTCCGCAAGACATTCTTAAACCCGTCCGACGTCGGCGGCCGCTTCTCGGCGCTGACGATGTTCGGGCTCGTGCCGGCCGCGCTGGCCGGCATCGACGCCGGGGAGCTGCTGTCCCGCGCGCGCCAGGCCGCGGGCACCTTTTCGCCGCAGACGCCGACGCGGGCCAACCCGGCCCTGCGGCTCGGCGCGTTCATCGGCCGGCACGCGAAGGACGGCCGCGACAAGCTGACCCTCGTCCTGCCGCCGTCGCTCGAGTCCTTCGGGCTGTGGATCGAGCAGCTCGTGGCCGAGTCCACCGGCAAGGAAGGCCGCGGCGTGCTGCCCGTGACGGGCGAGGCGCTCGGCGCGCCGTCCGCGTATCATCGAGACCGTGCCTTCGTGCGCGTATCGCTGAAGGGACGGACGGAGCCGGCCGTCGACGCGGCCCTGGCCGCGCTCGAGCAGGCGGGCCATCCCGTCATGCGCCTCGAGCTCAACGACGCCCTCGACCTGGGAGCGCAGTTCCTGCTGTGGGAGGTCGCCACCGCGGCCGCGGGCTTCCTGATGAAGGTCAATCCCTTCGACCAGCCCGACGTGCAGACGGCGAAGGACCGGACCAAGGAGGTCCTCAACGGCCTCAAGGACGGTGCGGGGGAGAAGGCGAGCCTCCGCGCGGGCGGCCTCGCCGCGTTCGCCGACGCCGGCCTCGTGTCGTCGCTCAAGGCCGACGCCGGCCAGGACCGGCCGCTGCGCGAGGTGCTCGACGCGCACCTGTCCCGGGCCAAGCCCGGGGACTACATCTCGGTGCTGGCGTTCCTCGCCGAGACCGACGAGAGCCGCCGCCTGATCGAGGAGGTCCGGCAGCGGGTCCGGGCGCGGACGACCGCGCCGGTCACGGTCTCCTGGGGACCGCGCTATCTGCATTCGACGGGCCAGCTCCACAAGGGGGGGCCCGCGAAAGGAATATTCCTCGTCCTCGAGGACGCCGAGAAAACGAAAACAGCGGTGCCCGGCAAGCCGTTCTCGTTCGGCGAGCTGTGCCGCGCCCAGGCGAAGGGGGATGGCGACGCGATGCTGTCGGCGGGTCGCCGCCTGCTGCGCCTCGACCTCGGCGCCAACACGGCCGAGGGCCTGCGCGCCTTGTCGAACGCCCTCTCTGATACCACGGCGGCCGCCCGTTGAAGCTCTCGCCGAAGGCCCTCCGGGCCAGGACCGCGAAGGCCCGCATCGTGCTGACGGACATCGACGGCGTGCTGACAGGGGGGACGATCTATCATTTCGTCGACCCGACCGGAGAGCTCGTCGAGTTCAAGGGAATCCACGCCCAGGACTCGATCGCGATGGCCTGGCTGACGGAGTGCGGGCTCGTCACCGGCGTGATCAGCGGACGCGTGTCGAAAGGCACGGACGCCCGTCTGCGCATGCTCAAGGTCAAACATATTTATCAGCACCGCCTCGACAAAGCTGCGGTGCTCGCCGAGATCATGGCCGCCGAGAAGCTGACGAAGGATCAGGTGGTCTACGTCGGCGACGACATCCCCGACCTCGCCGTCATGTCCCGCGTCGGCCTGGCGGTAGCCCCCGCCAACGCGCGGCCCGAGGTGAAGCAGGCCGCGCACTGGGTCACCAAGGCGAGCGGCGGCGACGGAGCGTTTCGCGAGCTCGTCGAAGTCATCCTCCGCAGCCAGGGGCTATGGGACGGCATCCTCGCCAAATACCGCTAATGCGTTGACGCGGGCCCCGCACAACGCTAGAATCGACGGAACACTATGATCGACCTCTTCGGCCTCGGAAAGCAGCAGGACCCCCAGGAGCCCGCGGGGTCGGCTTCGGCGCCGGAACCCGTCCCGGATTCGCCCGCGCCGCAGGGATCGCACAAGCTCTGGGCCTTTCTCCTGGTGCTCGACTCCATGTTCGTGATCGTCTTCGCGGGCGTCGTGGCCGCGAAGGTCTACCAGCACTGGAAGGCTCCCGCCGCCCCGCTCGCCGCGGCTCCGCGCAAGCGCCCCGCCAAGGCCGTGGAGGCGCCGGTCGCCCCGACCGCGCCCGCCCCCGTGCCGGAACCCGCCAAGGCTCCGGAGCCGAAGCCGGCGCCCGTCCCCGCAGCGAAGGCCTCACCCGAAGCGCCGCGCCCGCCGAAGCCCTCGATGCTGGTGGACGCGCCCAAGCACCGGGAAACGCCAAAGCTCTCCGAGGCGGGAAGCAAAGCGGCGCCCGCCGCGCCGGCGCCCGTCGCCGCAGACGGCAAGGTTAAGGCGGTGCGCACCGAGTTTAAGCTCAAGGCGCCCCAGGCCAAGGCCGTCGAGCTCGTCGGCGCGTTCATCGTCCGAGGCGGCCGCAAGGATATGAGCCGCCAGGACGATGGAACCTGGACCGTGACCCTGTACCTCAATCCGGGCTCATACCGGTACTTCTTCTCGGTGGACAAGAAGAAGCAGCTGGATCCCGAGAATCCGAACTCGGACAAGGGCCTGTCCCTCCTGGCCGTACCTTAAATAGGGCCGCTCCCGGCATGTGACTTCGGTTACATTTGGGTAAAGGCTTCCGTATTGATTTCGTAACAGGCCGCGATTACACTCTCTCCAACGCGAGCCTTTATGCATGCGGCTTGGCGCAAACGAGATGACTGGCCTCACGATAAGACGCCTTCCGACGGCACTGGCCGCGGCCCTCCTATTGGCCGCGCTCCCTTCCATCTCCCAGGCGCAAACCCGCCGGGTCGCCCACACGGCGACCTTGCTGCCGAGCGGCGACCTGCTCATCGCGGGCGGCGTCAACGACGCCGGTGTTACGCTCAACAGCTCCGACCTGTTCGCCGCCTCGCGAGGCAACTTCATCGTCGCCACGCCCGACCCCACCATGACCATCGCCCGCGCCTCGCACACGGCGACCTTGATGTCCAACGGCTGCGTGCTCGTCGCGGGCGGAAACGCTTCGGCCAACGATACGAGCGCGGCGGGAACCCTGACCGCCGAAATCTACAACCCGACCACGGGCGGCTGGACCGCGACCGGCGGCATGACGACGGCGCGCTACAACCACACGGCCAGCCTGCTCAACGACGGACGCGTGCTGGTCTGCGGAGGCCAGGATAACGCCGGAGCCGCGATCGACTCCTGCGAGTACTACACGCCGACCAGCTGCACGGCCGGCGCGTTCACCGTGGACACGCCCCTGCAGCAGGCGCGCTACAACCACACGGCGACCGTGCTCAAGGACGGCAAGATCTGGTTCGCCGGCGGCGCCAACCCCGCGAACGTCGCGACCAACGGCTTCCTGCCCACGACCGAGCGCTACGTCCCGAACCCGGCCGGGGCCGGCCTCGGCACGTTCCAGTCCGCCTCGCCGCTGATCGTGGCCCGCGCGTATCACACGGCCACCTTGATGGGCGACGGCAAGGCTCTCGTCATCGGAGGCTATAACAGGCGCGACGTCCTCGCGAACAGGGGCATCACGGAGAGCGCCGAGATCTACGACCCGATCGGGAACAGCATGACGCCCGCGGCGGCGATGAGCACCCGGCGCCAATCTCATGCCGCCGTGCTGGCCGCGAGCGGAGACGTCACCGTCTTCGGCGGCCTTGGAAACATCACGACCACCTACGTCCTCGGGACCTCCCTCAACAATGCGGTCGCTAACACCTTGCTCTCCGTCAGCACGCTCACCGCGACCAAGACGGCGACCCCAGGCCTGGCGACGATCACCGGGCTCACGGGCCTGCTCAATCTCGACTTCCTGCTCAACAAGCCCGTCGTCGGGCAGATCTCGGACGGCGAAATGTGGATCTCCTCGCCGTCGGTCATGACCTCCTGGGGCGCGGTCCGCTTCACGCCGGCCAGCGAGACCGTTCCGGCGGTCGGCCTGCGCATCAACCTCGCCGGCACGCAGGTCGCCTGCCGCGTTCCCGTCGGCGCCGGCAACGTCGCCAACAATTGCGGCAACATCCAGAAGCAGGAACCGGTCCCCGCAGCGCTCTCCCAGATGCAGGGCTCGGTCGTTTTCTACCGGCGCACCGGCGTCACGCTCGGTGGCAACCCCACCGTTTCGGCCCCGAGCAGCCTGACAACCGACGCCACGATCAACTCCAGCAACATCAACGCGAACGTCACGGGCGGGAACTTCCGGGCGACGGTGAGAGTTTCGATGGACGACGCATTCCTCACTAAGATGATCAACAGCGCCACCTTTACTTTGACGAGCGCGACGCTGGTGCAGCCCAGCTCGTTTACGGCGACGCTTACCGGCGGCACCGGCGTCATCAACAACATCACCGTCACCGCGGACCCCGGGGGCGCGGCCGAGGCGGTCGTCACGATCAACTTCACGAACGTCGTCGGCGCGGTCGCGTTCACGGGCGAGGCGGGGCAGAGCATCCCCGCAGGCGCGGTCGCCATCCCGATGGCCGGCGCTCAGATGACCGCGGACGGCGGCCTGGCGAACATGGACTACACGATGGACGGCGCGAACCTGACGGGCCAGACCTTCCTCGTCGATGTCGCCACGGTCATCGTCCGCAAGATGATTTTCGCCGACGCCGAGACCTACAACCCCAAGACGAACTCCTGGGTGCTGGCGCCGCCGCCCGGCATCGAGGTCGCGGACCAGCGTTACGGGCATTCGGCGACCCTCATGCCCAACAACGACAAGGTCTTTTTCGGCGGCCGCGCCTGCATTGGCGCCGCCGCCTGCGGCACGCAAACCGCGACCGCCGTCACGGGCTTCCAGCTCCTGTCTTATGAAAAGAACTTCGCCGCCACCGCGGGCCTCGCGGCGCAGGCGCGGGCCTTTCATACCTCGACCTTGCTGCCGGGCGGAGACATTCTCGTCGCCGGCGGCACGAACGGCCCGAGCATCCTTCGGCACGCCGAGCTCTTCACCCCTGGAACGGACCTTTTCTCGCCCGTCAACGGCGTCATGCGCTATGTGCGCGACCTCCACACGGCGACCTTGATGCCCAACGGCCGCGTCCTCATTGCCGGCGGCTTCACGACGAACGCGACAAGCACGGGCTCGACGAACACGGCCGAGATCTACTACCCCGACATGAAGCGCTTCATCGAAACGAGCCCGATGATCAGCTCGCGCAGCAACCACAGCGCGATCATGCTTCCCGACGGTCGCATCTTCGTCGCCGGCGGCTTCGGCGCCGGCGATGTGATCACCGGAACCGCCGAAATCTTCATCACGACCGAAAGCCGCTGGATCGCGGCCGCGACGATGCCCGCCGGCTGTCAGCGCGCCATTCACGCGACGGTGCAGCTCAAGGACGGGCGCGTCATGCTGGTCGGCGGCGTCAACGCGAGCGGCCCGATGGACACGACCGCCTTCTACGATCCGACCGCGAACACCTGGGCCTGTTCGTTGGCCGGCGAGATGCCCACGCCCCTGCGCTCCCACTCGGCGACCTTGCTCTTCGACGGCCGCGTCCTCGTCGCGGGCGGCAACGACGGCTTCGGCGAGGCCAACAAATCCTATTTCTTCAGCCCGCCCGCCTCCCCGGCCACCGCCGGAGTCTGGACGGCGACGGACGGCTCGCCCTTTCTGGAGCCGCGCTTCAACCACACGGCGACCCTGCTGCCCAACGGCACCGTCATGATCAGCGGCGGCTCGCAGAGCGGCGGCGCCGTGCCCCGTTCGATCGAGATCTTCCATGTCAACGCGAGCTCCTGGGTGACCGGCGGCATCGGCACCTCCGGCCAGCAGTTCGGCGCCGGAGCCCGCGCCTATCACACCATGACCTTGGCGCTGAACAATAAGGTGTATGCCATCGGCGGCAGCGACGGCGTCGTCGGCGGAGTCGGTGTTTCTCTGTACACCGCGGCTGAGGCGGGCTATTTCACCTCGACCCCCGACTCGATTTCGAAGGACGCGCCGCCGAGCTTCCGTCAGTCGACGATCACGGACTCCTATCCGACGCCTTTTCTGCCGGCCGCGAACCTGGCGGTCAACGGCACCCGGTTCCGGGGGGGGACCGAGGCCTCCGGCGGAGGCGCCGCCTCGGCCAACTCCGCGTTCAGCTACCCGCACATGGTCCTCCAGCAGGTGGACGGCTCCGGCGGCGCGGCCTCCCAGTCCAACGGCGGCTTCGCCGTCGACCTGACCACCGAGATATTCCAGAACGCGGGCAACCTTGCCACGCTCGACAGCTCGCTGACGGTTCCCCTGCCGGCGACGACGGCCAAGCTGCCTTACGGCTGGTATTCCCTGCGCATGGGAGCCAACGACGTCTACTCGGACGCCAAGATGCTCCAGGTCGGCCCGTTGAAGCCGGTCACCGCCCCGTCGGGCATCACCGGCATCGCCGCGGGCATCTCTTCCATGACCTGGTCCTGGAACTCCATCGGCGGGGTCGACGGCTACAACGTCTACAACGCGACGACGGGCATCTTCATCAGCTCGATACCGACCACCCTGCTGACGCGCGCGACCTTCTATCAGACCGGGCTCAACCCCAGCGCGACCTCTTCCATCTTCGTCGCCGCCTACACGCTCTCGGGCGACGGGCCCCTCACGGCTTCGCCGACGTCCTACACCCTGTCCACCACGCCGGTCAGCGTGACGATCGCCTCCGTGACCTTTTCGGACCTACTCCTGTACTGGGGCTTCAACGGCAACGTCGAGACGGGCGCGACCTATGAGGTCACTCAATCGAGCGACAACTTCCTCAGCGGCATCTCCACGCCTGTTCCGAGGCTGTTCAATCTGACGACGAACTTCACGATCATCCCGAACCTGCTTTCCAACACGACCTATTTCTTCCGCGTGCAGGCCTTCAACCTCGCGGGTGAGGCGTCCCCATACAGCGCCATCGTCTCGACCCGAACGCGCGCGCCGGTGACCCAGCCCATCGTCACCGGTCGCACCAGCACGTCGATCGACTGGGGGTGGGCCGACCCCGGCGGCGTGACCAACTACCGGGTTTATAACGCGACCAGCGGCGTTCTGCTCGCCGCGCCCGTCCTTAACTCCTTTTCCGAGGTCGGGCTCGGCACCAATACGGAGCACTCTATCCGCGTCAGCGCCATCACGAACGCCGGGGAGGGACCGCTGTCGCCGTCGGCCTCGGCCTACACCTCCGCCGCCTCGCCCGGACCCTTCATCCCGCCCATCAGCGCCCTGACGACGGGCAGCTTCCTCATCAACTGGACCAACAACGCCAATCCGCTCCAGACCTTCTATACGACGAGCATCACCGAATACGCCAGCGACGGCTCCGCTGTGTCCGTCTCGAGCGCGGACGCCGCCGATCTCTCGTTCACGCAGGGCTACGGCAACCTGATCCCTTCGACGCTGTACCGCTACGAGATCATCGCGTACAACGGGGAGGACCTCCCCTCCGACACGCCGGCGGCGGTTTTCGGCACGACCTACACCTTGCCGACCGCGCCGAGCGCGCTGACCGTCATCGACACGACCCCCACCGACATCCTCGTCTCCTGGGGCACGAACAACAACTCCTCCACCGCGACCTATCAGGTGACCTATTCGTCCGATAATTTCACTCTATTCATCGCCACGGCCGTCTTCTTCTCCCAGAAATTCGGGGGGAACACCGCGACGATCGGAGGCCTGGTCACCGGCGCGACATACTCGGTGCGCGTCATCGCCAGCAATCCCTTCGGGCAGCTCTCCCAGTTCTCCAACACGGTGACGACGCGGACCTTCAACGGCGGCGGGCCCGCGGGCTCGGTCCAAGGCCCTCTGCTCGTCGCCTCGGACTCCTCCTTCTCCGGCTCGATCGGCAACGGCCGTAAAATCGTCATCCGCGCGCCCGCCAACGCCTTTCCGAGCGACGTGCTCGTCAACATCGCGCCGGCGGTCGGGGTGTCCAGCAATCCCTGCTCGACCGGCACCAAGGATCTCTCCTTCCTGATCGTGCCCACCCCCGCGCTCCAACCCACCGGCAGCCTCTACTTCACCTTCGACTATACCGCCGCCGATCTCGGACGAATCGAAGTCAACCGGGCGTTGCTGCTCCGCTATGACCCGGGCAGCGGCGCCTGCGTCCCGCTCGAAACGATAATCGACACCGCGTCGCGGCAGATGACCGCCCGCATCAACCACTTCTCCTTGTTCCAGGTCGGCACGGTTCCGCTGGCGACCACGGCCGACTCCGCGCGCATCTTTCCCAATCCCTATTACACCGGCCGCGACGGCTACCTGACGATCGACAACGTCCCGCCGCTCGCTCGCGTCCGCATTCTCACGCTGCGCGGCGAGCAGGTGCTCGACGTACGCGCCAACAATAACGGCCTGCTCACCTGGAGCGGCACCAACGGGTCCGGCCGCGCGGTCGCGAGCGGCGTGTATCTCGTGATGGTCGAAGCCGGCTCGTCCAAGAAGATCCTGAAGCTGGCGGTGATCCGGTGAGAACCGCGCTCGCCGCCGTCACGGCGCTTCTGCTCGCCGCGCCGGCGTGCGCCGCCGACTTCAGCCGCGCCGCGGTGGGCACCTCCGGTTCGGAATTCATGCTGTTCGACACGAGCGCGCGCGGCATCGCGATGGGCGGCGCCTATTCCGCGGCGACGAACGACGCCTCCTCGATCTATTGGAACCCCGCCGGGCTTTCCCAGGTGCCGCGCTTCTCGGCCACCTTTCTGCATTCGCAGTACGTCGCGGACGTCACCTACAACGCCATGGCCGCCGCCAAGCGCGTCAACGATTCCTCCGTGATCGCCGCCGGCGTGCGTTATCTCGACTTCGGCCCCATCTCACGGACCGACATCAACGGCCAGACGCGCGGCCAATTCCACCCGCGATCCTATCTCGCCGAGCTCGGCTGGGGCCAGTCCATCTACGACCTGTCCGACAGCGAGGTCGACGTCGCGATGGGCGTGAGCGTGAAGTTCCTCCACTCTGACCTCGTCGAGCGCGCGAACGGCTACGGCGGTGACTTCGGCGTGCATTCTCGCTTCTACGGCACCTCCCACACCTACGACGTCTCGATGGCGATCCAGAACCTCGGCATCGGCCAGAAGTTCGACAAGGTACGCGACACTTTGCCTACGCGGGTGCGATTCGGCGGCGGCGTGCGCCCGATCAAGCCGCTTCTGCTCACGATCGAGGCGATCGCCCCGATCAACAACGCGCCGCACGGCGCCGCCGGCATGGAGTATAACGTCGACGTACAAAAGAACATGCAAGGTTCGATTCGCGCCGGACTCAACTCGCTGACCTACGATTCCCTCGGCATGGCGTCGATGCTGACCATCGGAGCCGGGCTCAAGCTCTCCGACCTCAGCTTCGACTACGCCTTCGCGCCGACGGGGCAGCTCGGCGAGCAGATTCACCGCGTTTCCATCAGCTTCAACCTGCCCGCGAAGATCTCGCGGCGCTACCGGGAGAGATAGCGTGGACCCCCTCGAACCCCAGCCTCCCGTACCGCCGCGTCCCGTGCCGCCCTCGCCGCCGCGCCCGGAGCTGATCGCTCCTCCGCTGCGCGTGCCCGCGGCGACGCCGATGATGGATTTTTTCCAGAAGCGGATCGAGATTCTCGAGCGAGAGCTCGCCGCGGAACGGGAGCGCGCCACAGCCGCGTCGAGTCTTTTAACCCAGCAGGAGGCGCTCAAAAACGAGGTCGAAGGCCATCTCAAGGGCTTGACCGACCAGCTCCGCCGCGAGAAAGCCGAGCGGGATGGGGAGGAGGCCAAGTCCCACGCCCGCGGACGCGTCGAGGCCCTGGAGCGCCGTCTCGATGAGATGAACGCCACCTTCGCCCAGCTTTTGAAGGAAGCCGTGTCCCGCCAGTCGCCCGCGGCCGCGATCGTTCCCGTGGAAGCCCTCGGGGCCGAGCTCACCGTTTTCCGCCGCACCATCAAGGACGTCGCCGATCAGGTGACCCGCTGGCGCGACGAGATGAAGGACCTGCCGAGCCTTCTGCCCGAGGTGCGAGCCGTCGCCGCGAGCATCCCGGAGGGGGAGAGGCGCTTCGAGGAGCAGATCTCGAACCGCCTCGACCAGTTCGCTTCGAAGCTCCAGGGCACGTTGTCCGATTGGGAGCGCCGGCACGATTTCGAATTGCGCAAGCAGGACGACCGCCTGCAGTCCCTGGTCGACGAGCGCGCCGCGCTCGCGACGATGTGGGAGCAGCAAGGCCACCAGATCCGGCAGGAGTTCCTCAGGGAGCGCATCGCCCGCGAGACCGCGATGTCCGACCAGGTCGCCGAGCTTGCCAAGCGCCTCGACTCCGTGAACATGGGTCAGCGCGAGGCCGGCGCGGGCGCCGCCTCCGTCCGGGAGGGGCTCGACCGAATCCTGAAGGTCATGACCGCGACGCCGAAAGCCAAGGACGAGGTCATCGTCGAGCTCGAGGCCGAGAAGGCCGAGCTCCTCAAGGCCATGCGCGAGCGCCACGAGCAGCTGCGCGCCGTCCTCGACGAGCGCCGCGAGATCGAGAAGACGATGGGCGACAGCCTCGTTTCGCTGTCCGGCGAGCTCGAGCGCGAGCGCGCCCGCACGCGCGCCGCGGACGCCCGGACGGAGGGCGTGAAGGGCGACGAAGAGTCCCTCAAGAACCGTATTTCGGACCTGGAGCGAACCTTGTCCGAGCGCGACGCGCGCGCCGAGTCGCTCGGCGCCGAGCGGGACGCGCTCACGCGCGCGCTGGTCGGGGAGGCGGAGAAGGTCCGCCTCGCGATCGCCGAGCGCGCCGCCGCCGATGAGCGCTGGCACCAGCGCATGCTCGAGCTGCAGCGCAAGGTCGAGGACGAGAACGCCCGCGCCTCGCAGGAGGCCGCGACGACGAGCGACCTGCGCTCCAAAGTCGCGACCCTGTCCGAGCACATGGCCCGCGCCCTGCAGGAGCGAGACGGCATCGTCGCCCGCTTCGCCGACTGGGAGCGCGAGCGCCAGCGCCTGCTCGAGGCGCTCAAGCAGAAGGACGGCATGGTCACGATGCTCTCGTCGGCCTTTCAAGGCTCTCTGAAAAAGCCCTGATTCGAGCCGCCGTTCGCGAAGATGTATAGTGTCCCATGCTCACGCTCATTGTCGCCGCCCTGCTGACGACCTCGGCGCAGGCCTCTCCCCATGCTCCGGAAAACGGCGCGGGCGACGCCCTCATCAAACGGCTCGAAGCCGACCCGCAGGACCTGGACGTGCTCGAGGAGCTCGCGGAGCTGGGCCGCTACGCTGACGCGCCCTGGTGGAAGATGACCTACACGGACAAGATCGCGGCCAATCCGCGCGCTTCCGCCGCGCGCCGCGCCGAAGCGGTCCGTCAGGCCGGAGAGATGCGCCTGCAGCTCGGCGATTTTCACGGCGCCCAGATGGATTTCGAGCGGGCTCTGGAAGCCGCTCCCGGAGACGGCGGCCTGCTGTATCTGCTCGCCCTCGCCAAGCAGGAGCGCCCCGAGGAGGCGCTGATCGACGCCGAGCGCGCGGCGAAGGCCGCGGGCTTCTCGGCCGCCGGCCGCGCGAATGCGAATCTGCTCGCGGGGCAGCTGCGGACGGACATCGGAAACGCCGCCGCGGCCCAAGCAAGCCTCACGCTCGCCTTGTCCGACGCGCCCGACGACCTCGACGCGCTGTACGCGATGGTCCGAGTCCTGAGGGAGCGCAAGTCCGAGGCGCTCGTTTTCGCCCGGCGTGCCGACGACGCGGCCGGCCGGACGCCGCTCTGGCAGCGCCCGGCCGCGCTCCTGCTCAGCGCGCGTATCTGGCTCGAGCTCGAGGAGCACGCGCCCGCCGCCGAAAAGCTCCTGGCCGTGCTTCGGTTCAATCCCGAGGATCTCGACGCGCTCGGAGCCCTCGTTCGGATCAAGGACAAGCTCACCGCCAAGCAGCTGGACGACGCGCGCCGGGCCTCGCTCCTGGCCGCCGCGCCGGACGCGAGAGTCCCGGAAGCGTCGAACGATGAGGATGCGCTCAAGCGCGCTTTGGCGGACAACCCGGACGATCTCGAAACATTGCGCCGGCTCGCCGTCTCGAGCCTCCAGCGCCGGCGCCGGATCGAGGCGGCGGTTTTTGCCCTGCGGTTCGAGGACGCCGTCTGGAAAACCCCCGTGTGGCAGCGTGCCGAGGCCAACCGCGTACTCGCCGCGCTCTGGCTCGACCTCGGGTCTCGCGACCGAGCCTGGGCAATCCTGAACCGCGCGCGAGATCTCAAGTCCGACTCGATCGATACCTGGCGCATGTTCATCGCGCTAAGACCAAGCGAACGCGGCACCAACCTTAAAGGGGTCTATTCCGGCATATACTGCACCGCCGCCGAGATGCGCATGGCTATCGGCGACCGGGCGGGAGCGACGGAATCGGTCAACCTGAGCTTAAAGCAGGAGCCCGGCCATCCCTGGTCGCTGCGCCTGCGCGCAGCGCTCAAAAATAGGCCCTGACCCGACGGCACGGGGTATTGAATTTCCTTCGAATCACTGTTATAGTTACCCGAATCAGGCTCGTGGGGGCTCAGATGAAAACGCAGATGAAGCCGGTCATCGCCGTTTCCTGTTTATTGGCGTTGCTCATGGGCGCAGCCAGCCCGGTTCACGCCGCTAAGCATAAAATTCGCTGGCTTCTCGGGCACCCCAACCTCGATTTCTTCGAAGCCGCGGCCGAAAGCTTCAAGTCCGAGGTGGAAAAAGGCAGCGGCGGAGACATCGAGGTCCAGATCGTGACCGCCGAGGACCCCTGGCGCAACAACCAAGGCCAGGTTCGGCCCGAGATCGCCGACAAAGTCGCCTCGGGCGAGGCCGAGATGGGCCACTCCTTTACCAACGTCCTCGGGAAGATCGATCACCGCCTATGGGCGTTCGACTGCCCCTATCTCATGAAGGGCTACCTCCACATGGAGGGGGTCATCGAAGGCCCGCTCGGGCCCGAGCTGCTCGAAGGCCTGCGCGGCCAGAAGATCGTCGGCCTGGCTTTCACCTACAGCGGCGGCGCCGAGGGCATGGCGACGACGGACCGCGAGCTCCGCGGGCCGGAGGATCTGAAGGGACGCAAGGTCGGCGTGTTCGGCAGCGACGTCGACACGGCCTGGCTGACCGCGCTCGGCGCGAAGCCCGTTCCGATCATCCACCAGCTGACCACCATCAATCCCTTGACGCAGACCGGCGAGATCGACACGGCCGTGGTCACCTGGCGCCGCGTCCGGGAGGCGCACCTTCAGGAGCGCTACAAGTACGTCAGCCTGATGAACTCCTCGTACCTCGTCAGCGTGACCTACATCAACGAGAAGTTCTACGACGGCCTGCCGGAGAAGCACCGCAAGCTCCTCAAGGAGTCCGCGCTGAAGGCCGCCCGCATCGAGCGCGCCCGCACGATCGAGCTCAACGAGACGACCAAGCGCGAGGTCATGGCCAAGGGCATCGTGCCCGTCTATCTGTCCGGCGCGGCGCACGCGCGCTTCCAGGAGGCCCTGCGCCCCGTCTACGAGACCGCTCTCAACGGCATCGTCGGCAAGGACCTGATCGAGCGCATCCGCAAGACCAACGACAGCCCCAAGCTCCCTTCCGGGATCGAACTCGTCGGAAGATAGGCCGGCGATTTCGTAGAATGACCGCGTGAAAGCGGTTGTTTTAAAATCGTTCGGGGGGCCCGATCAGCTGGAGCTCCAAACCGTAGCCGACCCCGCGCCGGGCCCCGGGGAATCGCTCCTGCGTGTGCGCGCCTGCGCGCTCAACCACCTCGATCTCTGGATTCGCGCCGGGCTTCCAGGCTCCAAGGTCAAAACGCCCCACATCCTCGGCTCCGATGTCGCGGGCGAGGTCGACGGCCGCCGGGTCGCGGCGCACCCGGGCCTCGTCTGCGGCGACTGCGCCGCCTGCCGGGACGGCCGCGACGGAGATTGCGCGGGCTTCGGCATCATCGGCGCCTACGGCGGCTCCCCGGGCGGCTACGCGGAAAAGCTGTGCGTGAAGACCGCGCATCTGCTCGACATTCCTCCCGCCCTTTCGTTTGAGGAAGCGGCGTCCCTGCCGCTGACCTTGCTCACGGCCTGGCGCATGCTCAAGACCCTGGGCGAGGTCGGGCCGGGCCAGACGGTCCTCGTCATCGGGGCCGGCGCGGGCGTCGCGGCCGCGGGCATCCAGATCGCCAAGGCCCTCGGCGCCTCCGTGATCGCCACGACGAGCGACGCCGCGAAGGTCGAGCGCGCGAAGGCGCTCGGCGCCGGGCACGTCCTGGTCGCCCCGCCGGCCGACCTCCCGCGGGAAGTGCGCCGCCTCACGAACGGCGCCATGGCCGATGTCGCCTTCGAGCACGTCGGCCCCGCGCTGTTCATGGACGCCCTCAAGTGCCTACGGCCCTCCGGCCGCCTCGTCACGTGCGGCTCGACCTCAGGGAACGCCGTCGAGCTCGATATGCGCTACGTCTTCAGCCGCCAGCTGCGCATCCTGGGCTCGCGCATGGGCAGCCTGGCCGAGATGCGCGCGGCCTGGACGCTGGTCGAGTCCGGCGCCGTCAGGCCAGTCGTGGACCGGATCTTTCCGCTCGAAGAAGCCGCGGCCGCGCACGAACGCCTCGCGTCGCGCGGCCAGTTCGGCAAGGTCGTGCTCGCCGTATGAAGACGATCGCCGCCGTGCCGGCCTGGCTGCTCGCGGCGGCGCTCGCGCTTCCCCTGCTCGTGCTGGGCTCGCCGCTCATCGAGGTCGATGACGCGCGATATGCCGAGATCCCTCGCGCGATGGCCGTTTCCGGCGACTGGATCCTTCCGACCCTCAACGCGATGCCGTACATCGAGAAACCGCCGCTCTGGTACTGGCTGGGCACGGCTTCCATACTGGCGTTCGGGCCTTCGGAGGCCGCCGCGCGCCTGCCGATGTTCCTGCTCGCCCTGCTCGGCGCGGGGGGAATCTTCTGGCTCGGCTCGTGGCTCTACTCAAAGAACATCGGGCGCGCCGCCGCGCTCGCGACGGCGACGGCGGGCCTCTGGCTGTTTCTCACCCACAACCTGACGCTCGACCTTCCGGTCAGCGTTTTTCTGCTGTGGACGACCGCGCTGATCCTTCGCGTCCTGGAAAAACCGGGGGACGCGCGCTGGGCCGCGCCCGCCGCCTGGCTCGCCGCGGCGCTCGCGTTTCTGAGCAAAGGGCTGATCTCGGTCCTGTTTCCGGTCCTCTGGACGGTCGTGCTCATCGGGCTCTTTCCAAAATGGCGGCGTCCCGCCCGGGCGCTGCTCTCTCCGCCCGGCATGCTCCTCGCTCTTCTCGTCGCCGCGCCCTGGTTTCTCGCCGTGCAGGCGAAACGGCCGGACTTCCTCCACGTCTTCTTCATCGAGCAGCATTTCCAACGCTACCTCACGCCGAAGTATTCCCGCGGCGCGCCTTGGTGGTTCTATCTCGCCGTCCTGCCCGCCGGCCTGCTCCCGTGGACGTCGCCGTTCCTCGCGGGCCTGGCCAACGCCGTCCGCCGTCCTTTCAACGACCCTCGCGCGACCGCTCTCGCGCTGTGGACGCTCGGCGTAATCGCGTTCTTCTCCACGTCACACTCGAAGCTCGCCACCTACGCCCTGCCGGTGCTCCCGCACGCGGCCTTGTTGGCCGCGGTCGCGCTCGAGGACGGCCTGCCGCGATGGTCGAGCCGGCTCTGCCGCGGGCTGGGCGCGCTCTTTCTCCTCGCCTCCGCCGTCGGCGTGCTCCTCTATCTGCGCCTGCCTTTTCTCTCGCTGCCGCCGATCGGCGCGGACGCCGCCCTCCTGCGCCGCCTCGTCGCACTCGCCGCCGCCCTGCTCGCGGCTCTCGGCGCCGCCCATCTCTACGCGCCCTCCGCGAGGCGCCCGGCGCTCGCGCTCGGCATCGGAGGCGTGCTCGCGGGCCTGTTCGCGCTCACCGCCGTCAGGGCGGCGTCCCCTTTGATCAGCGCCAAGTCCCTCGCTTCGGCGGTCGAGGCGTCGGCGCTCCCCGAGGACGAAATCTGGACCTACGACACCTTTCTGCACGGCCTTCAATTCTATACGCGGCGCCGCGTCGACAGGATGGTCTACTTCATCGGCGAGTTCCATTACGCCCTGCGCGACAAGGCGAACGCCGGCCGCTTCGGCGACGACGACGCCATCAGGGCGCTTCCTCGGCGCGGGGGGAGAACCTTTGTCGCGATGAAGACGCCGCGCCGCGCTCACTTTGAGACGCTGCCGGGAAAGGGCGCGATCACGTCCTGGCGCGAGTTCGGCCCCTGGTCCCTGGCCGAAATCCGTGCCCGCTAGCTAGGGCCCTTCGCGGACGACGGGCGTCTTCTGTCGGTCGCGCGCCGCCGCGCGTATGCGCCAGCCGCGGTTGCCCGCTTCCATCTTGAAAGGCTCGGGCATGAAGATGACCGCCATCGCGGTGCGGAATTCCGCGGGATCGCCGCTGGCTTCAGCCAGCTGATCGAGCGACGTCGCGTACGTTCCGTTCTTCTCCTTGAAGACCTCCTGCACCTGAGCGATGATCGCCAGGCCCGCGTCCGCCTTGGCGACGGCGGACCGGTCGTGCGCCGTGGGCCGCGCCCAACCGGAGTAGATCTGGAAGACGAACAGCCCGATGGCACCGAGGGCCCCGATGAGAAACAGCGCCGTGCCCTCGGCCGTCGACTTGCGGTAAGCCTCGACGACGACCGTCCCTGAGGCGTAATCGTGGAGGGTCCGGTTCTCGCGATTGAACAACGCGAGGAGAAACCCGAAATTCCCCGCCGTGGAGCCGACCATCCAGATCAACGCGCGGATCAGGCTGCGCATGAAGCCCAGGGGCCCACCGTCGCGCGCGACGACGCGCAGGCCGAGCAACCTCTTGCCGAGCGTCGCCCCGCCGAGGTTGCCGAGCAGTTGATAGCCGAATATCAAGGTCACCCACGCGGCGCCGATCAGCGCCAAAAGCTCCGGGGTCGGAGCCTTCTGCAGGTGCACGAGGACCACCCAGACCGTGCCGGCCGCCCCGACGCCGAACGGAACGGTGTCGATCAAATAGGCGACGAACCGGTCGCTGAACCGCGCGGCGCGCGTCTCGATGGTCCCAGGCTCCATGCCCGTAAGTATAGGCGTCATGGGCGTTTAAATCAAGGAACGAGCCATCGGACCCAGACGGACACAGGCCCATTGTCCGGGGGGGCCTAGAGCCAAAGCCCATGAGAGCGGGTCGCCCGTCCTCCTATAATAACGGCATGAGAAAAGCCTCCCTGCCGATGCGCGCCGTCGCCGCCTTCCTCGCCTTCGCGCTGGTCCACGTCTCGTTCGGATCGCAGGCCTGGGCTCAGGTCGTCTCCGTCGGCGCGGTCAGCGCTCCCGTCGGCGGCTCCGCCGCGGCGGCGGTCAATCAATTCTCCTCTCCGGCGAACGCCATCACGCCGTCTTTCTCCATGCCGACCGCCGGCCTGGCCGGAAGCTTCGCCGCGCCCTCGATCGCGCCGTCTCCGCTGGCGCTCAGCGCCGTCGCGTCGCCGGCCGCGAACGTTTCCCTCATAGCCGCCGCGCCCGTCGCCGTTCCTCTGGCGCTGACGCCGGCCGCCATTTCCGTCGCGGCGTCTAAAGAGACCGCCCCGAAGTCGGACGCCGCCGCCGCTGAGGCTCCGGCCGCCAAATCCGCCCCGATTTCGCTCGAAGCCGGCCTGAGCACCGGCCGCGTCGCCAACAAGGCCGCGGCGATCATCTCCGGCGTGCGCGCCTTCTTCGGCGGCAAATCGGTCCAGACCGTTCCGGCCGGTTCCGAAACCCTCGTCTCCGGCAAGCTCTCCGCCGCCCACGCCTCCGACCTCGAGCCGTCCACCGAGCGCCAGACGCTGACTCCGCAGTCCGGCGGCGTCAACGAGCCCCCGGCGCCTCCCTCTCAGCCCAATCAGCCCGCCCCCAAGGGCAAGGGCTGGTTCGGTCTCGGCGCGATCGTCGCCGCGCTCATCGGCGGCATGCTCGTCATGCAGCTCGGCCTCGAGGCGCAGGGCGCCGCGATGGCGCAGCTCACCGAGGACTCCTTCGGCGACTTCTCGATCCTCGCCCAGGTCGCGATCTTCGCGAGCATCGGCAGCATGATCGGCCAGCAGCTGGCGCAGTTCTTCAGCAGCCGCTTCGGCCTCACGCGGACCTTCTACGCCGCCCACGTCCTGCGCGCCGTCTCGCTCGCGACGATGGTGTTCCTGCTCGGCACCGGCCACATGGCGCTCCCCTTGATGTTCGTGTTCTACGCCGTCAACGGCATCGTCACCGGCGTCGCCGCCACCGCCGAAGGCACGCTCCGCAAGTTCCTGCTGGCGCAGCAGGGCGTCAGCCAGCAGAAGTTCCGCACCTGGTGGCAGCTGCTCGCCGAGATCGTCGCCGTGCCCGCTCCGATGGTCCTGGGCGCGCTCGTCATCTCGGTCGGCGCGAGCTGGATCACCGCCCTCTACCCCGCCACGATCCTCCTCGGCCTGATGCTGTTCCTGATGCTCAAGGTCGTTCCCTGGAAGGCCGCCAGCCGCATCGAGAACATGGTGGCCGACGCCGGCAAGGCCGCCGCCGCGACGGAGGCCCCCGCGACGCCCGACGCTCCGAAGATCGGCGCGTGGCAGAAGATCAAGAACACCTTCAAGCAGATCTTCGCGAACATGGAGGAGGGGAAGGACTTCGTCTTCAAGAACGCCGTCCTCAAGTACTCGCTGGCCGGCGCCGTGATCTTCGACCTGATGAACGTCCTGATCTACCGTCTCATCACGCCCGGCTACGGCAAGCTCGTCGCCGGCTCGGCCGGCATGGCCGCGGTGCAGGGCAACCTCGTCGGGATGTTCAGCCTCGGCGGCCTCATCCTCGCCGCGGTGTTCCTGATCCTCGAGCGCCGCGATAAGAAGAAGAACGCGAGCCGCACCCCCGACGAGCTCGCCGCCGCCGAGCGCTCCTCGATGCTGCGCTGGACCATGCTCGGCATCCCCGCGCTGGCTCTGCTCGGCGTGATGGCCTTCAACCTCGTGCTTCCGTTCGCGCCAGTCATGTTCATGGACATCAACTGGGTCCCGAGCACGGTGCTCGCGGCCGCCCTGATCCCCTTCGGCTTCATGCAGGTCGCGGCCTCGATCAAGCTCAACTCCTACTTCCAGGAGCGCCTGCCCGCCGACTCGGCCAAGGTCCAGAAGGCGCTCGCCTTCTCCGGCTCGGCGATGACGGCGCTCTCGATCGTGCTGATGCTGGCGCTCAAGCCGCTCTTCGGCGACATCGCCGCCTTCAATCCCTTCCCGTACATGGCCGCCGCCCTGATCCCCCTGGGCGCCGCCGTGTTCTTCATATGGCGCAAGCTGTCGAACGCCACCAAGCCGGAGAACCTGAAGCTCGCCGCCGACGCTCCGGGCGAGAAGACGGCGGGCGGCTTCGCGGGCCTGCTCATCGGCGTCATCACCGCGGCCCTGCTCCTAAGCTTCATGCCCTTCATCCCGGGCGCCGCGGGCCTCCTCGCGGGGCTCGGCATCCTCGGCAAGTTCGCCCTGCACCTGGGCGTCGCCCTCGCCGTCCCGACCGCCGGCTGGTTCGCCGACCGCGCGATCCGCAAGCGCGCCGCGAAGTAGCAACAACGCAACACCTGGGGTCAGACCCCAGGCTGCCGCACTGTTTGTCATAGGTCGTTAGGCCTATCAAGCAATGGGTCCTCAGGCCCTTTTCGGCGTGGGCCTTTCCGCGCATCCTCCCTAGGTCGCAAGGTCCGAACCCCAAAACCCGTCGGAGGTACCTGATGTCACGCCGAGCACCCCTCATCCTGGCCGCCATGCTGCTGTCGATTCCCGCCGCCGCGCAGTTCTCCGTGAAGGAAATCAGGGCCGCCGCGAAAGACCCGAAAGCCTACATGCTCGACGAGACGACGGTGGAGATCGTGAAGATCGGACCGGCGGTCTCGCCCTCCGAGGTGGAGGCGCCCCCGGCCACCCCCGGCGAAACGGTCGCGATCATCGACTCGATCGTGAACCTCGGCGAGAAGATCTGGAAGATCATCAACGACAACAAGCCCGTGGTCAACGTGAAGGTGCAGTACGCGTCGGCGCTGCCCGAGGGCATCACGAGCTGGTCGCAGATGGCGGGCTGGTCGAGACCGAAGGGCACGATCTACGAGCTCTCGGCCAAGAACGCCTACGGGATGCAGGTGATCAAGCTGCGCTATCAGCTGCTGCGCACGGCCGGCGGCAACTACAAGGGCAAAGGGAAGTTCCTGACCGGCGTCACCGTGGAGCCGCTGCTCATCGAGACGGCGTGGGGCTACCACTTCGACCTCGACGCGAACGTCCCGGACTCGACCATCGCCAACGTCGGCACGAGCGAGGATCCCATCGCGGCGATGACGGCCCAGCTCGGCTGGCGCATCGCGACGGCGATCAAGGACTCCCGGGGCAAGAGCCTCTACTACCTGCAGGGCGACGGCGCCTTCCAGGAAATCGGCGGGCCGTTCAAGAACGAGAAGCTCGACGCCGCGAAGGGCAAGATTGCGAAGACGATGGAGGGAAAGCTATCTTATGGGCTATGAAGGTCCATAAGCTCAAGCAATTCAGCGTTTTCATGCCGAACAAGCCGGGGGCGCTCACGCGCCTCGCGGCTTTGTTCTCTGAGAAGGGCATCAACATCCTCGGCATCGCCTCCGAGGTCCGAGACGACTCGGGCCTGGTGCGCATCGCCCTCGAGAACGAAGCCGAGGTCTCATCGATCCTGTCCTCCGCGGGCTTCTCGAGCGTGGAGACCCATATCCTCTCCGTAGAGGTCGACGACAGGCCCGGCGAGCTCCTGCGCATAGCCGGGGCGCTCGCGGAGGGGAAGGTCAACATCACCACGGTGTACGGCACCTCGGTCCAGGGCGCGGCCACCTCCCGCATCCTGATCGCGGCGCAGAACATCGACAAGGCGCTGGCTATCCTCGAACAGCTCGCCGCCGAAGCCCCCAGCGCCGCTTGATAGATGGTGCCAGGCCTTCCACTATTCCACTTTTGCCGAAAAGTGGAATAGTGGAAGGCCTGACACCACCCTCCAAAATTCGTTAGAATCGGGCCATGTGCCGCTTATTCGCGCAGGTCGCCCCGCAGAGAGCCTCCGCACGCGACGTCCTTGTGGATGCGGAATTCTCCTTGCTGAATCAGGCCAATGCCCCCACCGGGGTTCCCCAGAAGGACGGTTGGGGGCTCGCCTGGTTCGGGCCCGACGGCGCGCCCCGCGTGGTCAAGAGCGGACGGCCCGCCTTCGAAGATCGCGTCCGCTTCACCGCCGCCGCGGACGAGGCCCGCTCCTCAGTGGTCGTCGGACATATCCGCGCCGCGTCCAAGGGCATCGCCATCGACGATGCCTGCGCCCACCCGTTTGCCGACGAGGGATGGGTCTTCGCCCATAACGGGACCTTGTTCATCCATAAGGAAGTCGCCGCGGCCCTCGGAACGCGCCGGGCCCGCCTCAAGACCGCCAGCGACACCGAGGTCTATTTCCAGCAGTTTCTGAAGCACCTGGCCGTCACCAACGATCCTTCGGCGGCGTTCGAGGCCTGCATCGCCGAGAACTGGAATTTGTGGAAAGAATGCCGCGCACGCTACCCGGAACTTCCGGCGCCCTACTCGAGTCTCAACGCCATCGCTTCCGATGGAAAAGGCATGCACGCGCTTTGCCACGCCGCCAGCAGAGGCGCCGCCGACTTCGGACTCTACCACGACACGCAGCCGTGGTCGGTCATGAGCTTCGCGACGCGCGACGGCCGCTTCCTGCTCGCCAGCGAAGGCGTCGACGGGGGGGACTGGACGCGCCTGTCCCCGCCCGAGACGATCTCCGCCGTGCCGTCCGCGTCCGGAGTCGACGTCCGCCGCCGCCCCCTTCAGCTCGTCGTTCCGCTCGGCCCAGTCCCGGAGGTCTCACGCTCATGAAATACGCATTGCTCGTTTGCGCCATCGCCGCCGCCGGCTTCATGGCTTATCAGCAGTTCAAGCCGGTTCCGCCGCCGCCGCCTCCTCCGCCGCCTCCCGCGATCCTTTCCGAGCCGGCCCCCGTCATCAACGAGGCCGAGCAAGCCAAGATCCTCAAATCCACCGAGGACCAGGATCCGAACGTGCGCTGGGAGGCCGTGATCCTGCTCGACAAGATGAAGTCGCCGCAGGCGATGCCGGTCATCTTCCACATGCTGCACAAGGATCTCGAGTCGACCTTGCGCATCAAGGCCGTCGAGCTGCTGAGCGACCGCAACGGACCCGACGTCCTCAACGCCCTCGTCGGCGCGCTCAAGGACCAGGAGCCCGACGTGCGCCTGGCCGCCCTGCGCGCGCTCGAGAAGATCGGCGACTACTCGGTGGCGGGCGTCATCGCCACGGGCCCGATCAAGGATCAGGAGGAATCCGTGCGACTGCAGGCGCTCAAGACCCTTAACACCCTCCAGGATAAGAAGCAGGCCGAGATCGAGGCCGCGCGCCAGCGCTACGAGCAGGAAAAAGCGGCGGCGGCGGCGGACGCGGCCGCGAAGAGATAGACCGTGAACCGCCTCGCGATGCTGTTCATCTTCCTGGGAGCGGGGGCCTTCCTCGTCTACGACCATCTGCACCCCGAGAAGCCGCCGGAGGCGCCTCCGCCCCCGCCGGCCATCGCCCAGCAGGCGGGGCCGGTCTTCGCCGAGGATGAAATCAAGAAGGTCCGTTTATCGCTGCAGGACGCCGATCCCTCGGTGCGCTGGGCCGCGATCCAGCTCCTGTTCAACATCCGTGACCCCCAGCTCGGGCCGATCCTCGAAAAGATGCTGGCCGAGGACCCCGATCCCGAGGTGCGCATGAAGGTCGTCGGCCTGTTCAAGGGCCGCGAGGACCTCTCGCGCCTCGGCGCCCTCGTGCGCGGCCTCGCCGACACCGACCCGTCGGTGCGCATTGCGTCGCTTCAAGCCCTGGGCGACATCGGGGACCCGTCGGTCGCTGTCTGGGTCACCGCTCTTTTGAAAGACGCCGAGCCGGACGTGCGCATTGAGGCGCTGAAGACGCTCGGCCGCTTTCAGGACAAGCGCAAGGCCGACTTCAAGGCGCTGGCCGACAAGCTGCGCGCCGACTACGAAGAAGCCGTGCGCCGCGCCGCGACCAGGCGCTAATTCACCAGGAGATAGGATTATGGAACTCACGGGCATCAAAGAGCTCAACAAAAAAGTCGCCGAGGAAAGCCTCTTCGTCCAGGACCTCAAGCGCGAGATCGGCAAGGTCATCATCGGCCAGGACGAGACGCTCGACCGCATACTCGCCGCCCTCGTCGCCGGCGGCCACGTCCTCCTCGAGGGCGTGCCCGGCCTCGCCAAGACGCTCACGATCAAGACCCTGGCCCGCTGCGTCTCCGCTTCCTTCTCGCGCATTCAGTTCACGCCCGACCTGCTTCCGGCCGATTTGACCGGCACCTTGATCCTCGACGCGAAAACCGGCGATTTCAAGCCGCGCAAAGGCCCGGTGTTCGCCAACCTCGTCCTCGCCGACGAAATCAACCGCGCGCCCGCCAAGGTCCAGAGCGCTTTGCTCGAAGCGATGCAGGAGCGCCAGGTCACGATCGGCTCGGAGACGCACGCCCTGCCTGACCCGTTTCTCGTCCTCGCCACGCAGAACCCGATCGAGCAGGAGGGGACCTATCCCCTGCCCGAAGCGCAGGTCGACCGCTTTATGATGAAGATCCGTCTCGGCTACCCGACCAAGGCCGAGGAGAAATCGATCCTCGAGCGCATGGCCGGCGGAGGCACGCCCGAGGTCAAGCCGGTCGCCACGCCCGCCCAGCTTCAGCGCGCGCACGCGGTCGCGGCCTCGATCTACCTCGACGAAAAGATCAAGGACTACATCGTCGACCTCGTCTACGCGACGCGCGAGCCCGAGAAGCACCGCCTCGCCTCGCACAAGCACCTGATCGCCTACGGCGCCAGCCCCCGCGCCACGATCTTCCTCGCGCAGGCCGCGAAGGCGCACGCCTTCATCAACGGCCGCGGCTACGTGACGCCCGAGGACGTCAAGACGATCGGCGCCGACGTCCTGCGCCACCGCGTCCTCGTCAGCTACGAGGCCGAGGCCGAGGGCGTCGACAGCGACAAAATAGTCAAAGCCGTCTTCGAGGCGGTCGAGGTCCCTTGATGGTGTCAGGCCTTCCACTATTCCACTTTTGCCGAAAAGTGGAATAGTGGAAGGCCTGACACCAAGCTGATATGCTCCCACAAGAAATTTTAGCGCAGGTTCGCCGGCTCGAGATCGTTACCGGCCGCCTCGTCTCGGAGAGCTTCTCCGGAGACTATCTGAGCGTCTTCAAGGGGCGCGGGATGGAGTTCGCCTCGGTGCGAGAATACGCGGAGGGGGACGATCCCCGCGACATCGACCGCAACGTGAGCGCCCGCGCGGGCAAGCCCTTCGTGCGGCAGTACATCGAGGAGCGCGAGCTCACCGTCGTTATCGCCGTCGACCTGTCCGCGTCGCTGTCCTTCGGCTCCGCCGGGCGGCTGAAGCGCGAGTCGGCGACCGAGGTCGGCGCCGCGCTGGCCTTCGCCGCGCTGCAGAACAACGACAAGGTCGGCCTCGCGGTGTTCACCGACTCCGTCGAGCGCTGGGTGCCGCCGCGCAAGGGACGGCGCCACGTGCTGGCCGTCATCCGCGAGATTCTCGCCTTCGAACCGAAGGGCACGAAGACCGGGATCGGGCCGTCGCTCGAGCGCCTGACGCGCATGCTCAAGCGGCGGTGCATCGTCATCCTCATCTCCGACTTCCGCGACGCCGGCTACGAGCGCGCGCTGAAGCTGTGCGCGCTAAAGCACGACCTGATCGCCGTGGTCGTCGAGGACCCGCGCGAGTCCGCATTGCCGTCGCTGCCCGCCGTCGTCGCGGTGAAGGATCCGGAGACGGGAGAAGAAGGCGTCTTCGATCTGCGCCGCGACGCCGCGGAGTTCGCGCGCGAGGAATCCGCGAGACGAGGAAACCTTGAAAAGACGTTCCGTTCGAGCGGGCTGGAGGCGATAACGGTCACGACCGACAAACCCTCGATCGATCCGATACTGGCTTTCTTTCGTAAGCGCGCGAAGAGGCGAAGCCGATGATCTCTTTGCCTTTAGCGCTGTTGATGAGCATCACCGCCCAAGCGCAGCAAGGGTGGCAGATCTCGTCTTCTTCCGTTGCCGTTCTGGCCGCGGAATCCGTGGTCGTTTACCGCGGCGCTCCAGCTATGTCGAAGCCCGACACCGTTGGCTCCAACACGAGCGACATCGTTGTCGTTAACGCCGTCGAAAAGGACGGCCTCTGGCACTGGACGTTATTGCCGCTATCGACCGGCACTCAATCCTTCGTCGCTCAATTCAAGTCCAAGGACGGCGCCGCCGTCTCCGCCCCTTCCGTCTCCTTCGCCGTCACCGAAGCCGAGCTCCCGTCCGAGGCCGACATCTCCGACATCAAGGAGCCGATGAAGGCCCGCATGCCCCTCTGGCCGTTCCTCCTCGCCGCCGTTCTCCTCTACGCCGCCTGGCGCGGCCACAAATGGTGGAAGGCCCGCCGCCTCGCCCCCGACGGCACCCCGCTCCCCGCGGAGCCCGTCCTTCCTCCGGAGGAAATCGCCGCCCGCGCGATCGCCGCCCTGCGCGAGTCCGGCCTCTGGAGCAACGACCAAGCCGCCTACTATCTGCGCCTGACCGACATCCTGCGCGCTTACCTCGAGGCCCGCTACGGCGAGCCCGTCACCGCGATGACGAGCGTGGAGGTCGAACGCCTCGTGAAGGAGCGCGCGCGCGACCTGCAGATCGGCGGAAGCGTGCGCGAGCTGCTGACCCGCGCGGACCTGGTCAAGTTCGCGAAAGCCAAGCCCGGGCCCGAGGAAGGCCCGCGCGACGCGGAGCTGGCGCTGAGCCTGATCAAGGCGACCACTCCGAAGGTGTACGCCGCGGCGGAGAAGGCGCAATGAGATTCCTGCATCCCTGGCTGCTGCTGCTGGCGGTCCCCGCGCTGCTCGCGGCCGCCGCGGCGATCTGGCGCCCGGGCGGGGGAAAGCTCGGCCTGCCCGCCGGCGAGCGCCTGCGCGCGCGCGCGCCGTCGCCGCGGGCCCGCGCCGCGCGCGTCGCCCCGCCCGTCCTGATGGCCCTGGCCCTGGCCCTGATCGCCGGGGCCCTGGCGCGGCCGCAGAAGATCGTCAAATTCGCCGGCGGCGCCGGCGAAGGCATCGACATCATGCTGTCCATCGACAGCTCGCTTTCGATGAACGCCGTCGACTTCAAGCCCACGCGCCTCGATGCGGCGAAGGCGACCGCCAAGCGCTTCGTCCAAGGCCGCGCGCAGGACCGCATCGGCCTGACGACGTTCGGCGGGGCGCCGCTGCTGCTGTGCCCGCCCACGCTCGACTACGACGCTTTGCTCGGCCGCCTCGAGGAGCTCGAGGGCGGCATGACGCGCGCCGACGGCACGGCTCTCGGCGACGGCCTGGCCTCGGCCGTCTCCCGGCTCAAGGACTCGTCGGCCAAGAGCAAGGTGGTCATCCTGCTCTCCGATGGGCGCGCCAATACCGGCGTCGTCGACCCGCTGACGGCCGCGAAGGCCGCCGCGTCCTTCGGCATCAAGGTCTATCCCATCGGCGTCGCGGGCAAGGGCGACTCGACGATGATGATCGACGACCCGCGCTACGGGCGCGTGCAGGTGCCGGTGGTCGACGATTTAGACGAAGAGTTGTTGGCTGAAATCGCGCGGCTCACCGACGGCAAGGCCTACCGCGCCAAGGACGGCGGCGAGCTCAAGGACGTCTTCGCCGCGATCGATCGCCTGGAGAAATCGAAGGTGGCCCTGCCCAAGCTCGCCGCGGTCGGCGACCTGCACTCGTGGCCGCTGATCGCGGCGCTGATTCTGTTATTGCTCGAGTCCGCGCTGTCCGCGGGCCCGCTGCTGAGGTGGCCCTGATGTTCCGCGACCCGCGCTGGCTCGCCGCGGGCCTCCTGCTCCTGCCCGCCGCCTGGGGCCTGCTGCGCTGGGCCGAGTCCCGCCGCCGGCGCGTCTCCGAGGCGATGGGCAAGAGCCTCGCGCCCACGATCCGCAAAACCGCGACGCTCCTGCGCCTGGCGGGGCTGGCCTTCATGCTCGTGGCGCTTGCCGGCCCGCAGTTCGGCGTCGAGCTCGTCGAGACGCGCTCGGACGCGCGCCAGGCGGTGATCGCGGTGGACGTGTCCCTGTCGATGCTCACACAGGACATCAAGCCCGACCGCCTCGAGCGCGCGAAATCCTCGCTCTCCCTGCTCATCGAGCAGCTTCGCGGGGAGCGCGTCGGCGTCGTCGCGTTCGCCGGCGACGCGCAGACGATCTGCCCGCTCACGCAGGACGCGGACGCCGCCAAGCAGCTCCTCGGCGCGCTCGAGGCCGGCGCGGTGCCCACGCCCGGCTCCGCGATCGGTGCCGCGATCCGCGTCTCCGTCGCGATGCTCGGCCGCTACCCGGGAGGCAAGGCCGTCATCCTGCTGACCGACGGCGAAGACCACAAATCCGATCCGCTCGGCGCCGCCCGCGAGGCCGCGGCCGCCGGCGTGCGGGTCTACACCGTCGGGATCGGCACGGTCGAAGGCGAGCCGATCCCGAAGGCGGGCGGCGCGTATCACCTGGACGCCAAGGGCGGCACGGTGGTCAGCCGCCTCGGCGAGGCCGTCCTCGCCGACGTCGCCCGCGAGACCGGGGGAGCCTACTACCGCACCACCCCGGGCTCCGACGAGATCGCCGATATCGCCAAGCGCGTGCGAGAGCTCGACGCGGCCAAGGGCGTATCGGGCACCGCGAACCTGTGGCGAGACCGCTACGCCTGGCCGGCGGCCGTCGCGTTCCTGCTGCTGCTGCTCGAGCTCCTGCTTCCGCTCGTCCCGGCTCGGCCGGCCCCGAAGACGACGCCCGCGGCACAGGCCGCGGTGCCGGTCGCGCTGGCGTGGCTGATCCTGACGGCCGCCCCGGCCGTCGCCGCCACCGCGGAAGGCTCCCTGCGCGCGGGCAACAAGCTGTACGGCAAGGAGAACTACGAAGGCGCGCTCGAGCGCTACGGCGAGGCCGCCGCGAAGAAGCCCAAGGACCCGCGGCCCGCGTTCAACGCCGGCGGCGCCCTGTACCGCCTCGAGCAGCTCGACGACGCGACCGCGATGTACGAAGCCGTCGCCGCCCGCAAGGACATTCCCGCGAAGACGCGGGCGGCGGCCCTGTACAATCTCGGCAACGCCCGCTACCGGGGGGGGGACTTCGCGAACGCCGCGGCCGCCTTCCGCGGCTCGCTGGCCTTGGCCCCCGGCGACGCGGACGCTCGGCACAACCTGGCCGTCGCGCTGCGGAGCCTGCGCAATCCGCCCCCGCCGCGCAAGAGCCAGAAAAAGCAGGATCCCAAGAAGGACGACGCGAAGAAGCCCGACGAGAAAGAGAAGAGCGACAAGCCGCAGGGCGGCGGTGAGGGCCAGCCGCCGAAGAGCCCTCCGAAGACGCGCCCGCAGGACTCGCTCACCAAGGACGAGGCCGAGCGCATCCTGCGCGCCGTCAGCGAGCGCGAGAAGCAGGCCCAGCAGCAGGCCCAGGAAGGCAAGGCGCGCCGCTCGCAGGGCAAGCCGCCGACGCAGGAGGACTGGTGAGGCGCGCGGCGCTCGCCGCCGTCGTCCTGTTGGCCGCAACGGCGTCCGCCGCGGCGGACCTCACCGTCTCCGCCACGCTCAACAACCATCTCATCACTCTCGGCGATCAGCTGGTGCTGTCGGTGTCGATCGCCGGCTCGGGCTCCGCGACGCCGAAGCCGCCGCTCATACCCGACGTCGAGGTCTACGAGTCCGGCAAGAGCCAGAGCATGTCGATCATCAACGGCCGGGTTTCCTCGAGCGTCGTCTACACCTACGTCCTCAATCCGCGCAAAACGGGACGATTCGTCGTGCCCGCAATCGAGGTGACCGGAGCCGCGCCAACGCCGCAGATCATTTTCAACGTCGTCGCCATGCCGAAGGCCGACCCGCCGGCGCCGCCGGCCACGCCGGACCCGGCTCCGGCCGCGCCGCCATCCGGCGCGCCGCCGGCTCCGCCCCAGGCCCCGTCGCGCCCCGGCACGAGCCCCGACGCGTTCGTCACCGCCGTGCTCGAGAAGAATCGGGCGTACGTCAATGAGCAGGTCACCTTCGTCGTGCGCTTTCACACGGCCGTGGCCCTGCTCGGGGCGCCGCAGTACGACGCGCCCAAGCTGACGGGCCTGCTGTCGGAGAACCTCGGCGCCGAAGGACAGGGCGTCATCGTCATCGGCGGACGCAGCTACAATTACTCCGAGCTGAAGAGCGCGCTGTTCCCGGTGCAGGCCGGACGCGCGAGCATCGGGCCGGCGCAGGTCACGGTGCAGCTGCACCGCCGCGGCGCCGCGAGCGGCGATTTTTTCGAGCAGTTCTTCAACATGACCGCGCCCGAGGTGCGCCGCCTGCAGACCGACCCGCTGACGCTTACGGCGGAGCCTCTGCCGCCCGGCGCGCCCGACGATTTCTCCGGCATCGTCGGCGCCCTGACCGTCGAGTCCTCCGTGGACCGCGCGACGGTCAAAGCCGGCGAGGCCCTGAACCTGAAAGTCGTCGTCAGCGGCGTGGGCAACATCAAGTCCCTGCCCGAGCCCAAGCGCCCCGATCTGCCCGCCGCCCGCTTCTTCGAATCCGAGAGCTCGGTCAAGGTCGAGCGCATCGGCGACAAGGTGGGGGGCTCGAAGACCTTCAAGATGGTCGTCGTGCCCCGCGTCTCAGGCCCGCTCGAGATCCCGCCGCTGACGGTGTCCTACTTCGATCCCGCCAAGCGAACCTACGCGCGCGCTCAGAGCATGCCCATCCGCGTGAACGTGCTTCCCGGCGACGTGAACGCGGCGCTGCCGGTGGTCGGCCCGGGAGCTTCCCCGGCGCCAGGCGTGACCGAAGTGTCCGCGGACATCCGCTATCTCAAGGCTCCCGGAGGGCGCTCCGCGCCCGGCGACGCGCTCGCCGGGTTCGGGGCGCTCGGCCCCTGGCACGCGCTGCCCGGCGCGTTCCTGCTCGCGGCGCTCCTCGTCGACTGGCGGCGCCGCTCCCATGCCGCCAACCCGCGCGAGCGCCGCGTGCGCGAGGCCCGGGCCGCGGCCGAACGGCTCCTGCTCAAGGCCGAGGCCCAGCCCGACGCGCAGCGGGACCGTGCGGTAGCTCTGCTGAGCGAGGCGCTCAACGGCTACTTCGCCGACGTCTTCGGTCAGCCGGCGGCGAGCCTCACGCTCAAGTCCGTCACGCACCGCCTCGAAAACCGGAAGACGCCCCCGTCGCAGGCCGAGACGGCCCGCCTGAAAGCGGTCTGGGAGGAGCTCGACCTGCTGCGCTACGCCCCGGGCGGCGCCGGGCGGGCCGAGATCAAGCGGCTGGCCGACGAGCTCCGCGCCCTGACGCTCGGCTTCGACAAGGAGCTCCGCTCATGATCGTCTGCCTGCTCGCCGCCCTGCTCGCGCTCCCCGCCTCCGCGGCGACCTACGCCGACGCCAAGGCCGCGTACGACGCGGGGAATTTCGAGCAAGCCGCCGCGGCGTTCGGAGCACTCGCCGCCGCCCAGCCGGGCGACGCGGCCCTGCACTACGACCTCGGCGGCTCCCTGCTCAAGTCCGGCCGGCTCGGCCGGGCCTCCGCGTCCTATCAGCGGGCCTTCGATCTCGACCCGCGCGACGGCGATGGACGCCATAATCTCGACTTCGTCCTGAAGCGCGCCGGCGAGGAGCTCGCGCCGCCGGGCATACCCTCGCCCGCATTCGCCGCCTTCACCGCGCTATCCGCGCGGGAGCTGGCCGGCCTGCACTGGCTGGCGGCCTGGGCGTCGATGATTCTCGCGGGGCTCTACCTGCTCGGCGGCCCGGAGCGCCGCGAGAAGATCTCGGCCTGGTTGCTGTCCGCGGCCGCGGCCTGGCTGCTGTTTGGGCTGTGGTGGGCGGGCCTGCGCGCCGTGCTTCCGGAAGGCCGCGGCGTCATCGTCGCCGGCCGCGCGGAGCTGCGCAACGGCCCCGGCGAGAAGTTCACCGTGGGCTACACGGCTCCCGAGGGACGGCGCGTGCGCGTGCTCTCGGAGAGCGGCCCCTGGCTCGAGGTGGGGCTTCTGAAGGAAGGCGTGAAAGGCTGGGTCCTCGCCACGTCCGTCGAAAAGCTTTAAACGGGCTTAAGGATTTCGCGGCGTGATCGGCGTCAGCGGAACGGCGGGCGGAGGCGGCGCGTCCGGCTCCGCGGAGACGACGGGCGCGCGCGTCTTCACCAGGACGGGAGGAGGGGCCTGCTTGCCTTTCCCTTTCGCCGGCTTCGCGTTTTTCGTCGCGGGCTTGCCCTTCTTGGGCGCCTTCATGATCGTAGCCGTCGGCTGGACCTTCGGCTGGGACGCCTTGGGCGCCAGGTCCTCCTCTTCTTCCACGTCATCCATCTCGGTGACGGAGGGACCGGCGAGCTTCACGCTGATCATCGGAGCTTCCTTGGCGGGCTTCTCGGCCGGCTCCTCGCCTTCGGCGTCGTTGGGCGCGGCGCCGCCCTGAGACGGCTGCCCCTCGGGGCCGCCCGGCTCGGCAAGCGGCGCGTCGGCGGGGGCATCATCGCTCGCCGCGGCGGCCTCGCCCTCCACGGCGGCCTCGCCGTCGGGCGGGGCGTCGCCTTCCTGGGCGCGCAAAGGCAGCGCCAGGAGCAAAAAGACGGGCAGGGGCCAAAGCCGCTTCACGCCGTCATTGTAGCAAGGAGTCATGACTAAAATATTGCGCCACCTCGCCCAGACTGGTACCCTATCGCCGTGAGAGAGCTGGTCATTTACGAAAGCGGCCACGATAAGAAGCACGCCGAAAAAATCGTGCGCAAGTTCACCGAGCACCTCGCCAAGAACGGCCTGCGCCTGACCGGGCAGCGGCGCCTGATCCTCGATCACTTCCTCAAGGCCGACCATCATCTGAGCCAGGACGAGATCTACCTCGCCCTGCGCTCGCACGGCGTCGGACGCGCCACGGTGTTCCGCACCCTCAAGATGCTGCAGGAGTGCGGCCTCGTCGCCCCGGTGGTCGGCCGAGACGGCGGCTCGCGCTTCGAGGTCGAGCTCGACCGGCCGCACCATGACCACCTGATCTGCGTCACCTGCGGACGCATTCAAGAGGTGCGCTGGCCGACCCTGGAAAAGATCCAGGACGACGCCTGCCGTAAGGCGGGCTTCGTGCCGAAGTGGCACCGGCACGAGGTGTTCGGGCAGTGCAAAGACTGCGTCAAGAAGCCCGGCTAATTGTTATAATTCTCGACGGTGAAGCGCTTCCGTTTCGGTTGGTACGGCGACGGCGGCCTGGGCGAGAAAATGATCCAGGCCATCCTGGCGGGCCGCAAAACGGCCACCGCCTGTCCGGCCTATGATCCCGAGGACGCCGACCTCAAGGTCGGCGACGAGCTCCAGCTCGTCGACAAGCACGGCAACGTTCGCTCCCAGCTGGTCGTGACGATCGTCGAGCTGCGCTCCTTCGGCAGCTTCAATGAGGACCTGGCCCAGCGTGAGGGCGTGACCTTGGCCGAGCTCAAGGAAAAAATGAACTTCGCGAATGGACGGCAGATCCGGGACGACGAGGAGATGCGAGTGGTCCATTTCCGCGTCGTGCAGGGGAAGGTCAAACTATGATCCAAAAGAAAACGCTCGCCGCGCTCGAGAAGGTCGTCTCCGCGCTGGCTCCGCTCGATCCCGAGGCGCGCCGCCAGGTCATCGAGGCGACGCACAACCTCGTCGAGATCGGCATGGGCCGCCAAGGCGGCGACCAGAAGCCCGCCAAGAAGAAAGCCGCGAAGCGGAAGCGCTGACGGTGAGGCTTCACGTCGTCACCTTCGGCTGCCAGATGTCCGTCGCCGACGGCGAGGAGCTGGCCTCCCCGCTGAAGGGACGGGGATTCACCGCCGTCGCCGAGCCGGATACGGCCGACGCGATCGTGCTCAACACCTGCACCGTGCGCCAGCACGCCGAGGACAAGGCTCTGTCCTTGATCGGCCGCCTGCGCGAATGGAAGGACGCGCGCCCCGAACGCGTGCTGATCGTCGCGGGGTGCGCGGCCGAGCGGCTCGGGCCCTGGATCCAAAAGCGGTTCCCGTACGTCGATCTCGTAGTCGGCGCCAAGTCGATCGAGGATTATCCGAAGATCGTCGAGGAGGCTCTGGGAGCCCGATTCGACGCGATGGCCGAGACTCGCTCGGCCTTCTCCGAAGAGGCCGCGAAGCCCGACAAGCCGACCGGCTGGTCGTCTCCATTTTCGGCGTTCGTCACCATCATGCGCGGGTGCAATTATTCCTGTTCCTACTGCATCGTTCCCGCGGTACGAGGCCGCGAATTGTATCGACCGTACGAGACCGTCATGGCCGAGGCGCGGACGAAGGTCGCGTTGGGTGCGAAGGAAATCACTTTGCTGGGGCAGACCGTGAACAGCTGGAACGAATCTGGAATTCGATTCCCCGAGCTTCTCCGCCGGATGGGAACAATCGAGGGATTGGAACGGATTCGGTTTGAGAGCCCGCATCCGTATTACGTCAACGACGATTTAATCGAAGCCATGACGACAACGAAGTCGGTCTGCGAACAGCTTCATTTGCCCATCCAATCGGGATCGGACCGGCTCCTGAAAATCATGCGGCGGAACTACGATTCCGCCTCGATTATCGACAAAACCGCCCGCCTTCGGCGGGCGATACCTTTCGTTGAAGTGGCCACGGACATTATCGTAGGATTCCCCTCGGAGACCGACGAGGACTTCGAGCGGACGCTCGACCTCGTTCGGCTCATGAAGCCTTCGTGGTCGTACACGTTCAAGTACTCGCCCCGAGAGGGGACCGAGTCGGCGGGCATGGAAGACAATGTCCCGGCCGGGGTGAAGGAAGCGCGTCTAAGCCGCCTGAATGAATTGTGCGACAAATTGACCGAGGACGCGCTCTCGGCCCGGGTCGGGCAGGTCGTGTCGGTGCTGGACGAGGAAGGCGGATTCGGCCGCACGCGCGACGGGTTCAAGGTTTCGTGGCCGGAGTCCGAACCGGCGGGGAAGCTGGTCAAGGTCCGGATCACCGGAACGAGCAAAAGAGTTTTGAGAGGGGAAAGAGATGAGCGAGCATAAGAAGACCGGAGCCGAGCGCCGCAAGCACCGCCGCTTCAGCGTCGTCGAAGGCATGGTCGAGCCGATCACCTTGGAGCTGGAAGGCCCCGACGAGACGATGCGCAAGCAGCCCGCCATCATGACCGACCTCTCCGCCGGCGGCATCTCGCTATTGATGTTCGTCGAGCCGCCCCACACCAAGAGCTTCGCGATGACGCTCTCCATCCCCGGCCTCGAGGGCGTCGCCATCGAGGCCGCCGTCGTGCGCGTTCACCAGAAGGGCGAGACCTACAGCGTCGGCCTCGCATTCCGCAAGATTCCCCGCGACGCGCAGAAGTCCATCGAGAAGATGGCCGAGGACAGCGCCGACTGCCAGACCCGCACCTCGCTCGGCCTGCCCGACGCCTGCGGCTCGGACTGCCCGTTCCATTCGTTGTTCTCCGGCAAGTCGAAGCCCTCGCGCAAGGCGAAGTAGACCTCTTGATCGTTCTCGCCGGCCCGACGGCGTCCGGCAAGACCGATTTGGCCGTGGAGCTCGCCGAGGCGATCGGCGGAGAGATCGTTTCCGCGGACTCTCGCCAGGTATACCGCAAGCTCGACGCGGGCACCGCGAAGCCCTCCGCCGCGCAGCGCGCGCGCGTTCCTCATCATCTGCTCGACTGCGCGGACCCTTCCGAGGCCTTCGACGCCGCTCGATGGGCCAAGGAGGCCGCGGCCGCGATCGCGGACATTCGCGCGCGCCGGAAGGTTCCGATCGTCTGCGGCGGAACCGGCCTGTATCTTAAGGCGCTGCTCGAGGGCTTGGCGCCTCTGCCGCCGCGCGACGAGGCTCTGCGCGCGCGCCTGGCCGCCGAGAGCAAGGCCGATCTTCACGCGCGGCTGACCAAGATCGACCCCGAAGCCGCCGCCGGCATCCCCGCCGGGAACGTCCAGCGCGTCGTGCGCGCCCTCGAGGTGTTCGAGCTGACCGGCAAGCCGATCTCGGCGCATTGGCGCGAGCGCCGGGACGGCGCCGTCCCCGCGGACCTCGTGCTCCGCCTGGAGCTGACGCCGGAGCGCTCGGCGGAGCGCATCGACGCGCGCACGCGCGCGATGTGGCCGGGGCTGCTCGCCGAGGTCGCGGCTCTAGTCCCCAGGGAATTCACCGGTCAAGAACCGGGCTTCACCAGCCTCGGCTACCGCGAGGCCCTGGCATGCGCGCGCGGAGAGATGAAGGAGGACGACGGACTCGCGGAGATGATCCGCGCGACGGCCGCCTACGCCAAGCGCCAGCGCACCTGGTTCCGCACGCAGCTCGTCGCGAGCGCGCTCGACGCGTCCGCGTCCCCGGCCGCGTTGGTGGCTGGCGCGAAGTCCTTGTGGGAGAAAGCCCTTGAAAAAACAGCCGCCTAAGAACGGTTCGCCGCTGCAGCAACCGCCGTTCACGACGCCCTACCTTCTCGGCAGCCTATTCGTCTCCGGCGCGTGCTGCCTGGCCCTCGAACTCGCGGGCGCGCGCCTCATCAGCCCCTTCTACGGCTCCTCGATCTACACTTGGTCGGCCATGATCACGGTGACCATGGTGGCCCTCGCCTGCGGCTACGCGTGGGGCGGGCGCCAGGCCGACCGCCAGCCGTACCTGCTCCTGTTCGCGCGCTTTCTCACCGCCGCGGGCCTGACGGTGGCCGCGGTGCCGTGGCTGCGCGTTCCGGTGCTTAAGGCGAGCCTGCCGCTCGGGGTGCAGGCCGGAGCCCTGGCGAGCGCGGCGGCGCTGATGGGCCCGGCGCTGATGCTCCTCGGCGCGCTCGGCCCGATCGCCGTGCGGCTCACGGCCACCGGCGCGTTCGACACCGGGCGCAAGTCCGGCGACGCCTGGGCGGTGTCCACCGCCGGCAGCGTCCTCGGCGCGGTGCTGACCGGCTTCGTCCTGGTCCCGCACCTGCCGCTGTCGAAAATCCTCTACGGCACGGCCCTGCTCCTGCTCGTCCTCGGCGCGCTCGGCTCATGGCTGTCTCAGCGCGCGGTGCCGCTCGGCCAATTGTCGGCCTGCGCCGCGTGCCTGGCGCTCGCGCTGATGCCCGCCCCGAAATCGAAGATCACGCAATCCTCGCGGGAGTCGGCCTACGGAAAGATCGCGGTGCTCGAAGCCTCGGGCAAACGCTACCTCCTCGTCAACGGCACGAGCCAATCGGTCATGGAGACGCCCGAGGGGGAGAGCGAGTCGCAGTACATCCGCGCGCTCGAGTGGTCGCGGGCGCTGCGGCCGCAGGCGAAACGCGCCGTGGTCATCGGCCTCGGCGCCGGGCTTCTGCCCAAGGCGCTCGAGCGGCGCGGCCTGACCGTGGACGCCTTCGAGATCGATCCCGCGATCGCGGAGATCGCCATGAGCGAGTTCGACTACAAGCCGAAGGGCCGGGTGGTGATCGGCGACGGCCGCGCCTTGCTCGAGGCGGGCCTCGGGCCGTGGGACCTCGCCTTCCTCGACGCCTTCGGCGCCGAGTCGCCGCCCGCGCATCTTTTCACGGCCGAAGCGTTCGAGCGCCTGCGCGACTCGCTGACGCCGGGCGGGGTGCTCGCGATCAACATCGTGAGCGCGGTCGTCCCGCCGGACGACCTTCCCTGGAAGTCCATCTACCGCACCTTGGCCGGCGCGTTCCCGCACGTGCGCGCGTTCGCCGCCAGCGACCCGAACGAAGGCCTCGGCAACATCCTGCTCTTCGCATCCACGAGCCCGCTCGAGGCCGGGCCGCCCAAGACGCCCGTCCGCTCCGCCCAGGAGGTCGCGCTCATGCTCGGCCGCGAGCTGCGCCCGAGCCCGCGCGAGCTCGAGCCGGCCCCCGTCATGACCGACGATTTCGCGCCGCTCGACTCGCTGATGGCCGGGACCGCGCGCCGTTGGCGCACCCTTCTTCAAAAGGCGATGCCCGAGGTCCTGCTCGACTGATGGCCCGCAAGTCCGGGGTCCGCAACGTCTCCCGAGAAACGCGCGCGCCGATCGAGCGCGCCGTCCTCGTCGGCGTCGGCCCCAAGTCGCAGACGGACGTGATCCGCACGAGCCTTTCGGAGCTCAAGCGCCTGGTGGAGACCGCCGGCGCGCTCGTTGTCGGCGAAACGACGCAGGCGCTCCAGCGCTTCAGCTCCGCGACCCTCGTCGGCGAAGGTAAGGTCGAGGAGATCGCGGGGATGTGCGCCGGCCTTCGCGCCGGCACGGTCATCTTCGACCTCGAACTCACCGCCGGCCAGCAGAAGAACCTCGAGAAGGCCCTGCCCAAGGTCAAGATCGTCGACCGCACCCGCCTCATCCTCGACATCTTCGCGCGGCGCGCGCGAACGAACGAGGGCAGCTTACAAGTAGAGTTGGCGCAGCTCTCCTACATGCTCCCGCGCCTGACCGGCATCCGCGCGTTCTCCCAGCAGGCGGGCGGCATCGGCACGCGCGGCCCCGGCGAGCGCAAGCTCGAGTACGAGAAGCGCCACATCCAATACCGCATCAAGCACCTGCGCGCCGAGCTCGAGCGGGTGCGCTCCTCGCGCCGCCTGCGCCGCGAGCGCCGCGCGAGCGTGCCGGTGCCGCAGGTGGCCCTCGTCGGCTACACCAACGTCGGCAAGTCCACCTTGCTCAATCAGCTGACGGGGGAATACGCCGCCTACGCCGACGACAAGCTCTTCGCCACGCTCGACCCGACCGCGCGCCGCGTGCGCCTGCCGAGCGGCGGCTGGGCCGTCATCACCGACACCGTCGGCTTCATCCAACGCCTGCCGACCTCGCTCATCGCCGCGTTCCGCTCCACCCTCGAGGAGGTGGAGGCCGCCGACTGCCTGCTCATAGTGCACGACGCGTCGTCTTCCGAGCTCGAAGGCCAGCACGCTTCGGTCAAGCTCACCTTGGAGGAACTCGCGACGGGCGGCATTCCACGCGTCGAGGCGCTGAACAAGACGGACCGGCTCGACGCCTCGGCCCGCGGCGACCTCTCGCGGCGGCACCCCGACGCGACGATGATCTCCGCCGCGTCCGGCGAGGGCATCCCGGAGGTGCTCAAGCGCGTCGAGGAGGCTCTCTCCAAGAAATGGCTCCTGCGCGAGATCGACGCGCCCGCCGCCGCGGCCGGATCGTGGACCGCGCGGCTCTACGAATCCGCGCAGATCCTCGACCGCCGCGTCCTCGGCGACAAAATCCGCTTCCGCCTGCGCGTCACCGCCGAAAACTGGTCCCGCCTCCAGTCCCTCCTGACTCCAGTCTAGGTGTCAGGCCTTCCACTATTCCACTTTGTCGGCCAAAGTGGAATAGTGGAAGGCCTGACACCACCAAAAGGCTGGAACAGCCGCGCGGAGACATGATAGGATTTGACTGTATTTCATGATAGATTTCCGCGACGCCGCGCTTATACTCTTCGGCTACTTCGCCGGCGGGATTCCCACGGGCTATCTCGTCGTCAAGCGGCTCAAGGGCTACGACATCCGCACCAAGGGCTCGGGTAATCCCGGCACGGCGAACGTCTACCGCAACGCCGGCGCGCTGGCCGGCGCCATCACCCTGGTCGTCGACGCGCTGAAGGGTTACGCGCCGGTGTTCCTCTCTCTGAGCCTCGAGCCGCGCCGCCCCGAGCTCGCCATCGCCTGCGGCGCCGCGGCGATCATCGGGCATAACTGGACGCCGTTATTGGGCTTCAAGGGCGGCAAAGGCGTGGCCACCTCGGCGGGCGTCTTCCTAGGGCTCCTCCCGGTCCCGATGGCCGTGACGATCGTCGCCTTCGCGCTCGCGGTAAAAATATCCGGCCACATTTCCGTCGGTTCGATCAGCGCGGCGGTCGTCCTTCCGATCGCCGCGGTGGCATTCGGCGCGAAGCAGGCTTATTGCATCGCCGCGGCGATTTCCGGCGCGCTGATCGTTTATAAGCACATCCCCAACATCAAGCGACTCATACAGAACAAGGAGCTCGGCATCCATGGCCCGTCAGCTTAAGGTTACGGTGTTGGGGGGAGGAATGTGGGGGTGCGTATTGGCCCAACATTTGGCCAATAAAAACTCCAAGGTCACGATCTGGGAGTTCGTCCCTCAACTGGCTGAGTCGTTGAAAAAAACACGTCGTCACGCGCAGATCCCCGGCTTTCGCTTGGACGGGGCCATCAAGGTTACCAACGACGTTGCCGTTGGGGTTAAAGACGCGGACGTTTTACTTTTCGTTCTTCCGTCCCGTGCGTTGGCCGCGACGGCGAAAAATATTCAAGGACTCAATTTGAAACGCACCGCCGTCGCGGTCAACGCGTCCAAGGGCGTCGAGCCCCGCACACTCGCGACGATGGGCGACATCCTGGAGCGCGAGCTCCCTTCTCTCCGCGGAAAAGTGTGGACGCTCACCGGCCCGAGCTTCGCTCGGGAGGTCGCGCGCGGGGTGCCGACCAAACTGCTTTTAGGCGGTCCAACTAAACCCATTACGAAGACCCTCGTCGCGCTGTTCCACGGCGGAGCCCTGAACGTCTCGCATTGGCCCGACCGCCTGGGCGTGGAGCTCGGCGGATCGCTGAAAAATGCCATCGCCATCGGCGCGGGAATATTAGACGGCTTGGGCACCGGCGCCAACACCAAGGCCGCTTTACTCGTCCAAGGCCTCTCGGAAATGTCGCGCCTCATTCGCGCCCGCGGCGGACGCGCCGACACCATCTACGGCCTCGCCGGTCTCGGAGACCTGATCGCCACCGGCACTTCGTCTGAATCCCGCAACCGCGGCTTCGGCGAAAAGCTCGGCAAAGGCCTTTCTCCCAAGCGCGCACTCGCGCAGATTCCCACCGTGGTGGAAGGCATCGAGGCCGCGGCCAGCGCCCGTGAACTGTGCGCGCGCCTGAAGGTCAAGGCTCCCCTGCTCGAGGCGATCTGGCGCGCGACGCGCGGCGCGCCCGCGAAAGGCGTGCTCAAGGCGCTCGGATTTTAACGGAGAATCACCAATATGGCCAAAGGCAAAGAGGGCGGCGACAAGGACAAGGATAAGGACAAGACGCCCGAGCCTTCCAAGGCCGGCACGGGAGAGCGCGAGGTCCGCATCTACTCGCTCGCGACCACGGTCAACGAGTGCATCATTTTTCTCGAGGAGCTGTCGGGCAGCCGGCTTCTGCCCATCTGGATCGGCATCACCGAGGGCCAGGCGATCGCGATCCGCTTCTCCGGAATCGTGCTCCCGCGCCCGCTGACTCACGACCTGCTGCTCGCCTCGATCCAGGAGCTCGGCTTCGAGGTCAAGAAGATCGTCGTCAGCGACATCAAGGAGAACACCTTCTACGCGCGCGTCCACGTGTCCGACGGCAAGAAGACGGTCCAGCTCGACAGCCGTCCGTCCGACGCGATCGCGATCGCGGTCCGCGCCGGCTGCCCGATCATGGTGCACGAGAGCGTCTTCGAGCGCTGCCAGACCTTGCACAAGCCTATCTCGGAAGACGAGGTCTCCAAGTTCAAGGAAGACCTCAAGAGCCTCAAGCCCGAGGACATCTTCAAGGATCTCAAGAAGAAGCCGGAGGGCGGCGAGCCGCCGCCCAAAGGCAAGGAAGGGGGAGACGCCAAATGAACCGCCTCGACATCATCAAGGCAGTCGCGAAAGTCCTGACCACGAAGGGCGAGGCTGCCCTCGCGGTGGAGACGACCTTCGAGACGATCCGCGCGTCGCTGAACCAGGGCGACAAGGTCGTGATCTCGAACTTCGGGACCTTCCGCGTGAAGGCCCGCCAGCCGCGCAACGGCCGCAATCCCAAGACCGGGGAGCAGGTCAGCGTCCCCTCGCGGCGCGGCGTGCGCTTCAAGGCCTCCAAGAACCTGCTCGAGTAATCCCGCGTGGAGCTGCCGTTTCTTCCCGACCGCGACTACTACTCGATGCGCGAGGCCTCGCGCCTGGCGCAGGTGCCGCCGCACACCCTGCGATATTGGGAGAATCGCTTCGCGGAGCTCAAGCCGTCGCGCAAGGACGGCGGGCACCGGCGCTACTCGCGCCCCGATCTCGAGCTCATCCTCGAGATCAAGGAGCTGCTGCAGCGCAAAAAAATGACGATCGCGGGCGCGCGCCGCGCCCTGATCGACCGCCGTCGGGGCAAGAGCGCCCTCGACTCGCCCCTGACCGGCGCCCCTGCCGGCGATCCCGCCCAAGGAAAGCTCCTGCGCGAGGTCCGCAAGGAGCTCAAAGCCATCCTCGAAGAAATGAAGTAGTTGCGCCGGGGGGGGCAAAGAAACTAAAATGTCCCCGACGAGACGGCCGCGAGGCCGCAAGTCGCGCCCGCGGTCGGGGACTGGCTCAATGGTAGAGCGCTCCCTTGGGGTGGGAGAGGCTACAGGTTCGATTCCTGTGTCCCCGACCGCGCGCGTGAACTCGTTGACGCACATCGGGGTATAGCTCAATTGGCAGAGCGCTTGGTTCGGGACCAAGAGGTTCTCAGTTCAAGCCTGAGTACCCCGACCACTTTGAATAAGGCAAGAAGAACACGGAAGGGCCGCCCGCCCCGATGTGTTCTTTTTATTTTTGCCCCTTGCGTGCGCTCTTGACAAACATTTAGAATGTCAACCAACGACCCCTTGACGCGTCGACACATCATCGTTGCCGGTCGCGTCCAGGGGGTCGGTTTCCGCTGGTTCGCCAAGGAAACCGCCGAATCGCTCGGCGTGACGGGCTGGGTCAGGAACCGCGCGGACGGGACGGTCGAGGCCGAGGCGGAAGGAACGGCGGCCGCGCTCGACGAGTTCGAGCGCCGGCTGAAAACGGGAAATCCGCACGCGACAGTAAGCGAGATCGTGACGAAGCCGGCGGCCGTGAAGAACGAAACAGCCTTCAGGATCATCTAGGAGACCCATGGAACCCTCAACGGATACAACGAGCCAGTACTTCAAAGGCATTCAGAAGCTGGCGCTCGTCACCCGCGAAGAGATGCATGAGCTCTGGAAGAAGGCCAAGAAGGGCGACCGCGCCGCCAAGCAGCGCATCATGGAGGCGAACCTGCGCCTCGTGGTCCCGATCGCCAAGAAGTACCACCGCCAGGGCATCGATTTCATGGACTTGGTCGAAGAGGGCAACCTCGGCCTGATGCACTCGATCGACAAGTTCGAGCCGTCGAAGGGCTACCGTTTCTCCACCTATTCCTCTTATTGGATCGAGCAGTCGATCCGCCGCGCGGTCGAGGAGACCAGCAAGACCATCCGCATCCCGCCGCACGCGTGGGAGGCCCTGCGCAAGTGGCTCAAGATGTGGGAGAAGATGCACGTCAAGCTCGGCCGAGATCCGTCGCTCGCCGAGATGGCGCGCGCCATGCACTGGACGGCGCGCCAGGTGCGCGGCGTGCTCGACGCGGCCGAGGCCGCCAAGGGCATGGGCTCCTTCGACGCCCCGATCGACTCGGGCGACGACAACATCACGGTCGAGGACATGATC